>Ga0302319_10007484_pt1 | contig 21494 bp, 17 predicted proteins | sample Bog_T0_2_FD_203319 | JGI IMG/M metagenome (GOLD analysis project Ga0302319, IMG submission 203319) | Peat permafrost microbial communities from Stordalen Mire near Abisko, Sweden - Bog_T0_2 | ecosystem: Environmental > Terrestrial > Soil > Wetlands > Peat | place: Sweden: Abisko, Stordalen Mire... | reverse complement strand
TGTTCGCCGGCGCCGGGGGGTGGGGCCCGGCCCCCCCCCACGACTCTCTTCGTGCAGGAAATGGCCCGCCGGCGGATCTACACCGGCGGCGGCTTCCGCGCCACGCTGGCCCACACCGAGGCGGACATCACGCAGACCGCGGCGGCGGCGGCCGAGGTCCTCGGGGTCATCAAATCGGGCCTGGACCGGGGCAACCTCGACCAGCTGCTGGTCGTGGACCTGAAGAAGGATCCCTTCCGGCGCCAGGTCGGCTGACCTACCAGATCCGGACCCGGTCGGCCGCGGGCCGGACCATGGGGGTGTTCGCCGGGATGTGGAAAGCGTCGGCGAACTCCGCCAGGTTGGAGAGCGGGCCGTCCACCCGGAATTCCGGCGGCGAATGGGGGTCGGTGTTGATCTGGAGCCGAAGCGCCTCCGGCCGGATGTTTTCCCGCCAGACGGTGGCCCAGCTGAGAAAGAAGCGCTGTTCGGGCGTGAAGCCGCCGATCGTCTCCCGCGGATGCGCGGCCTGGGCCTTTTCAAAGGCGTGGTAGGCGATCGTCACGCCGCCGAGATCGGCGATATTCTCCCCCTGGGTCAGCTCGCCGTTGACGTGGAGGCCGTCGATCGCAATGTAGCCGCTGAATTGCCGGATCACCCGGGCGGCCAGGGCCTTGAAGCGCTCGGCGCTCGCCGGCGTCCACCAATCGGCCAAGTTGCCGTGGGCGTCGAATTGCCGGCCTTGGTCGTCGAAGCCGTGGGTCATCTCGTGACCGATGACGGCGCCGATGCCGCCATAGTTAACCGCGTCGTCCGCGGCTGCGTCGAAGAAGGGCGGCTGGAGGATTCCGGCCGGAAAGACGACCTCGTTCATGGTCGGGTCGTAGTAGGCGTTGACGGTCGGCGGGGTCATGCCCCATTCGCCCCGGTCAGTGGGTTTGCCGATCTTGTTCAGGTCGCGCCGGACGTTGAAGGCGCGAGCCCGGAGCACGTTGAGGGCATAGGACTGGCGGTCAATGACCAGATGGCTGTAGTCGATCCACTTGTCCGGATAGCCGATCTTGACACCGAAGGCGTCGAGCTTCGCCAGCGCCTTCGCCTTGGTCGGTGGGTCCATCCATTCCAGCGCCTCCAGCCGGGTGCGAAAGGTGGCGCGGAGATTGGCCACAAGCCGGAGCATCCGCGCCTTGGAGGCCGGGGGAAAATACCGCGCCACATAAAGCTGGCCGAGGGCTTCGCCGATGCCGGCATCCTCGGCCCCGAGGACGCGCTTCCAGCGCTCGCGCAATTGGGGGGTCCCGGTCAGGGTTTGGCCGTAGAAGTCGAAGCTTTCGTTGACGAAGGCCCGGGGCAGGAAGGCGGAGAAGGACCGCACCAGATGCCAGCGGAAATAGCAGCGCCAGTCCGAGACGGGAACGCTGAGGAGGAGCCCGTCGAAGGCGCGGAAGAAATCGGGCTGGCCGATGTCGATTTCGCCGGGATGGGTGAGCGCGATGCCGGTGAAATAAGCCGACCAGTCGAACTGCGGCGTCAATTTCCGCAGTTCCGCCGCTGGCAGCCGGTGGTAGTTCGCCACCGGATCCCGCAACTCGACGTTGGTCTTGGAGGCCCGGGCCAGGGCCGTCTCGAGGCGCATTACCGTCTGAGCCTCGGCCGCCGCCTGGGCGGCAGACTCGCCGGACAGGACCAGGGTCCGGGCGACGTGGGCAATGTACTTCTGGCGGAGCTGGGCCGACTTTTCGTCGGCGCGCACATAGTAGGCCTGATCCGGCAGCCCGAGCCCGGCTTGGGCCCCGGAGCCGATCATCATCGAGCTTTCCTTCGGATCCTGTTCGGCGCCGAAGAGAAAGACCACCTCGACCCCGATGGCATGGAGGTGGGCGATTTCCGCCTGGACGTCGGCCGGAGTGCGCAGGGCGGCGAGGCGGGCGAATTCCAGCTGGAGCGGACTTAAGCCGGCCGCTTCAATCGCCGGCTCGTCCATGCCGCTCTGGTAAAAGTCGCCGACCTGCTGTTCGATTTGGTTGGGCCGGGTGGCGTGGGCTGCGCTCTCGAGGATGGCGTGGAGATTCTGGTGATTGTTCTCGTCCAGCTCATAGAAGGCGCCCCACGAGCTGTGGTCGGCCGGAATGGGATGGGATTTCAGCCAGCCGCCGTCGGCATAGTGGTAGAAATCGTCCGCGGGCTTAATCGCCGGATCGAAATTGGCCGGGTCGAAGCCGGCCTGGAGCGAGGGCGCGAGCAGGAGGAGGGAGGCGAGCGCGAAGTGTCTCATCGGCATGTTTACCAGATCGTGACCCGCGCCGCCGCCGGCCGGCGCATCGGGGCGCCCTCGGGCACGTGGAAGGCGGCGGCAAACTCGTCGAGGTTGGAGAGGGGGCCGTTGCAGCGGAATTCGCCGGGCGAATGGGGATTGGTCTGAACCAGCAGGCGGAGCGCCTCGGGGCGGTATTTGACCGCCCAGCAGGAGGCGAAGCTGATGAAGAAGCTCTGCTCCGGGGTGAAGTTGCCGTCGGCGGCGTGGGGGCCGTCGCCCAGGGCCTTCTCCATGGCGGCGTAGGCGATCTTTACTCCGCCCAGATCGGCGATGTTCTCGCCTTCGGTCAATTCGCCATTGAGGGCCAGGTCGGGGAAGACGTGGTAAGCGCTGAATTGCGTCACGATCCGGCCGCCGAGCGCCTTGAACTTCTCGGCGCTCTGGGGACTCCACCAATCGCTGAGATTGCCGTGGGCGTCGAACTGCCGCCCTTCGTCGTCGAAACCGTGGGTCATCTCATGGCCGATGATGGCGCCGATGGCGCCGTAGTTGACCGGGTCACTGGCCTTGGCGTCGAAGAAGGGCGGCTGGAGGATGCCGGCGGGAAAGACGATCTCGTTGTGCTGCGGATCGTAGTAGGCGTTGACCGTGGGCGCGGACATCTGCCATTCGCTGCGGTCGACCGGGCCGCCGATCTTCTTCAGCTGGCGGCGCACCTCGAAGGCGTTGGATTTCAGGACATTCAGGACGAAGGGCCCGCGGTCGATGATGAGGGAGTGGTAGTCCCGCCACTTGTCGGGATAGGCAATCTTGACCGTGAGAGCATCGAGCTTGGCCAGCGCCTGGGTCCGGGTGGGAGCGTCCATCCATTCGAGCGTTTCGAGGCGGGCGCGGAGGGCGGTGCGCAAATCCTCCACCAGCTTGAGGGCGCGGGCCTTGGCGTCGCCCGGAAAGAAGTTGTCCACGTAGAGGCGGCCGAGGGCATCGCCGATGCAGCCGTCGATCGTCGTCACCACCCGTTTCCAGCGCGGCTTGATCCGCTTCGCCCCGGTCAGGATCTTCCCGTAAAACTCGAAGTGGGCATTGGCGAATTCATCGCTCAGGTAGGGGGCGTAGGCGTTGAGGAACTGCCAGCGGAGATAGCCCTGCCAGTCGGCGAGCGGGGACTTGGCCAAGGCGGCGGCGAAGGCCTTGATGAACTCCGGATGGGCCAGATTGAAGACGGTGAAGGCGGGCGCCTCCGTTTTGGCAAAGTAGTCCGGCCAGGCGACGCCGGGGAACAGGCCGGCGGCCTCGGCGAGGTTGACTTTGTGGTAGCTGGCCGCCGGATCGCGCAGTTGCACCGGGGTGAGCGAACCGGCCGCCAGGGCCATCTCGATTTTCATGGCCCCGACCGCCCCGTCGTGAGCCATGTCGGCGTTTTCGCCCAGCAATTGCAGCATTTGCCCGATGTGGGCGATGTACTGGGCGCGCAGCTCCTGCGATTTCGCGTCCGTCCGGAAATAGTAATCGCGGTTGGGCAGCCCGAGGCCGCCCTGGTCGATTTCGGCGATGACGGTATTGCTGTCGCGCATGTCCGGGTTGGAGCTGAAGCTGAACCCGGCGTTCACGCCCAAGGCGTTGAGGTGGGCCAGCTCGGCCAGGATGTCGGCCGGGCTGGCCAGGCCGTCGATCCGGTCGAATTCGAATTGGAGGGGGATCGTGCCGATGGCGTTGGCCTGACCACTGTCCATTCCGCTGGCGTAAAAATCGCTCACCCGCTTTTCGTCCGGGGTGGTCTCGTCGCTTTGCGCCGTGGCCCGCTCGCACAGGACCCGGAGATTCTCCTGGTTGCGCTCGATCAGCTGGTCGAAGGCCGCCCAGCGCGAGTAATCCGGGGGGATCTGGACGGTCTTGATCCAGGTGCCGTTGACGTGGAGGTAGAAATTGTCCTGGGGCTTGACCGCCGGGTCGAAATTGGCGGGGACGATCTCCGCCGGAGCGGTGGCGAAAGCTAGGAGCGCCAGCGCGGCGGCCAGGAGGGTTTTGGGCATAGGAGAGGTAACCATGAAATAGGGAATTTTTCAGTCATTTTCGGGCGGCGACGAGCCGGCCGATCAGGGCATAGAGGAGGGAAAGCCGGGGGAGGGCGGCTCCGGCGGCTTCACCCCGGCGGAGCGGCTCGCCCCAAATCGGCTCAATTTCCACCTCCCGACCGGCCAGATAGTCCACCAGGCTCGAGGGCCGGTAGGCCCCCATCGGAGGCGTGATGTCGTAGCGCTTCTGCAGGAAGTCGTCGGTCAGAATATGGCCGAGCCGGGCGGCGGCGGCCTGGATCTCCCGCATGAGGTGACGCACTTCGGCCCGCAGCCGCGGATCGGCGCACAGCACATCGGTCGCCACCCCCCCGGCCGCGATCGCCAACCCGTTGAAGGGCACGTTCCAAATCAGCTTTTCCCACCGAGCTTGTTCGAGATTCTCCGCGATCCCGGTCGGAACACCCGCCTGGGTGAATTGCTCCGCCAGCTCCCGGGTGCGGGCGGCCGGTCGGCGCCCGAACTCGCCCAGGGTGATCGCCTCACTTTGGTAGCAGGTGACCTCGCCCGGCCCCGTGCGGGTCGAGGCGATGTAGGCCAGGCCGCCCAGGATCCGCTCCGGGCCGAAGAGCCGGGCGAGCATTTCGTCCGAGCCCAGTCCGTTCTGGAGGGTGAGAATGGCGGTGTGGCGGCCGAGGAGAGGCGGGAGCAGCCGGGGCAGCTCGGCGTTGCCGGTGGACTTGAGCGTGACGATGACCAGATCGACCGGGCCGATTTCGGCGGTCGATCCGAAGACGGGCGCCGGCCGCAGCTCCGTCGTCCCGCCCTCGGTCCGCAGGATCAGCGAGCCCCGCTCCCGCACCGCCGCCAGATCGCGGTGGAGCAGAAAGCGCACCTCCGCCCCGGCGAGGGCGAGTCGCATCCCGTAAAAAATCCCGATGGCGCCGGAGCCGACGATGGCGATCTTTTTGAACACCGGCGAAAGCCTTAGCGCAGGAAGGCGTCCGGCAGCCCGCCGTCGACCGCCAGGATCTGGCCGGTCGTCTTGCTCAGTCGGTCGCCGACCAGAAGAAAATAGGCCTCGGCCTGATCGTCGGGCGTGATCGGCGTCTTGGTCAGGGTGCGATCAGCATAGAAGCGGGCGAGCTTCTGGACCAGGGAGTCGGTGGCCTCGTCCTCGCGGTACGGGATCCCGTATTTCGCCAGGGAGCCGATCACCCGGTCGCGCGGGAACATGGCGCTGCCGGCCACCACGGTGGCGGGGGCGACGCCGTTCACCCGCACGAGCGGCGCCAGCTCGATCGCCAGTTCGCGCACCAAGTGGCTGACCGCGGCCTTGGAGGTGTCATAGGCGAGCGAGCCTTTTTTCGCCACGGCGGCGTTGGCCGAGCTGGTGAGGACGAGCGTCGCGGGCAGTCCCTGGGTCCGCCAGGTCTTGCCCGCCTCGTCTGCCACCAGATAGCTGCCGGTGACGTTGAGAGCGAAGGTGGCCGCCCATTTCTCGTCGGGGATGTGGCCGGTCGTGTCGCTGGGAAAGAAGACCCCCGCCGTGACGCAGATCGAGTCGAAGCCGCCGTAAGCGAGGGCGACGTGGTCGAGCAGCCGGCGGATGCCGCTGCGGCTGGTGATGTCGGCGGCGAGGCCGAGGGCCGGGCCGCAGCCGGACAGCCCGCTGCCGGCGACCCCGATCCCCGCGCCATGGCGGGCGATCAAGTCTGCGGCGGTGGCGCTGGCGGCCGCCTCGGCCAGGTCGGCGCAGACGACATGGGCCCCTTCGCGCGCCAGGCGGAAGGCGATCTGCCGACCGATGCCGGAGCCGGCCCCGATCACGATCACGACCTTGCGGGCCAGCTCCTTTTCCGCCGGCATCCGGCGCAGCTTGGCCTCCTCCAACGCCCAGTACTCGATGTCGAAAGCCTCCTGGCGGGGCAGCGCGACGTAGCGGTCAAGCGCCTCCGCCCCGCGCATGACCTCGATCGCGCAGCGGTAAAATTCCGCGGTCACCCGCGATTCCGACTTGTCCTTGCCCCAGGCGATCACTCCCAGGCCGGGCACGAGCAGGACCGTGGGATTGGGATCCCGCATCGCCGGCGAGTCCGGCCGCCGGTGGGCGGCGTAGTAGGCGGCGTACTCCGCGCGGTAGCGCTCCAACCCGGCGCTTAGCCCGCGCTGGAGGGCCGCCAGATCCCCGGTCGCCGGATTCCACTCGACGTAGAGCGGCTTGATCTTGGTCCGGAGAAAGTGGTCGGGGCAGGAGGTGCCGAGTTCGGCCAAGCGGGGGGCGTCGGCGGCATCGACAAACCGGAGGGTGGCGTCGTCGTCCTGGACGGTGGCGATCCGGCCCAGCTTTCCCCGCAGCCAGGGCAGGACGGCGGCGAGGATGTCCCGGCGCCGCTCGGGCGCCCAGGCGGCGAATTTCTGGCCGCCGAAGGCCGTGGCATCGCCGCCCTTGGCGGCGTAGCGGGCCTCGATCGCCGCGGCCGCCTTCTCGATCAGGTCCAGACTTCGAAAATAGCAGGCCCGGCCGTCATCCGCCCAGGCGATGAACCCGTGCGAGCCCATCATGATCGCGCGGGCCGCGGGATTGCGGCGCACCACCTCCTGCATGGCGAGCCCGAGCTCGAAGCCGGGCCGCATCCAGGGCACGCAGGCCATCTCCGGGCCGAAGATCTCCCGGGTCAATTCCTCGCACCGGGCCGAGGCCGCGATCGCGATGATGGCGTTGGGGTGCAGGTGGTCGATCTGCTTTGCCGGCAGGAAGCTGTGCAGGGGAGTGTCAATCGAAGGGGCCCGGGGATTGAGGTTGAAGACGGCCTGGGCGTAATTGCCGACCATGGCGTCCTCGGCAGGCGATTTCAGCCCCTTGTCTTTCCGGCCGGCGTAGAGCGGCTGCAGGGCGAGGAGCTTCTCTTGGTAGAGGGAAGAAAAGTTCTCCCGCTGGCTCGTGCGCAGGTCGCCGCCGGAGCCCTTGATCCAGAGCACGTCGACGGGCCGGCCGGTCAGGGGGTCGGTCTCGGTCAGCTTGGCCGAGGTGTTGCCGCCGCCGGTGTTGGTGATGCGCTGATCGCTGCCGAGGAGATTGGAGCGGTAGACCAGGCGGCCGACCGGATCGAGGGCGGCGGCGGTGGCGTCGTCCCACAAGGCTGTGACATAGCGATAGGTCTTCATGGGGCGGAGGAGCCGAGCCCCAGCTGCTTCTGCCGGTAATGCTCGTCGCTGCGGCCGGCGATCCGGTCGACCTGGGCGGGGGAGAGGAAGCGCGGTCGGCCCGCGGCGGCGGCGCCCTGGAAGATCTCGGCGGCCTTGTTGCCCATCAAGGTGGTGGCGAGGACGGCGGCCGGGCTGCTCCCGATCGCAATGAAGCCGTGGTTCTCCAGAAGAATGACCCGGGGTGGTCCCAGGCGGCGGACAAACCCGCCCACGGCCCGGCGCATCGCCTGGGCGAGCTTCAGCCCCGGGTCGGTGTAGGGCAGGTAGACGCTTTCCCGGCCGCAGCAGACAATTTCATCCGGAAAGATCCGGCGGCGGGCGAAGCTCCGGCCGTGGGCTGAGCAGAGCAGCTGATTGACCGCAACGGGATGGGTATGGCCGACATACTCCACCCCGGGCAGGGTCAGGAGGTAGGCGTGGAAGACGGACTCGACCGAGGGCTTTTTCGCCGCGGGGTCGACCCGCGACTGCAAGAGGGCCCGATCGACCGCCGCGTCGCTCAGGCCCCGGGCCCCGAGGAGCGGCAGGAGGACGTCGAAGCGGCACTCCGTCAGCTGGGCGGCAGTCAGCCCGCCCAAATGGGTGCCGCTGGCCTTGACCAGGAAAGTCCGGGCCGAAAGGCGGACCGAGACGTTGCCCTCGCCCAGCAGGGCGAGCTTGCGGTCTTCCCGGCCCAGTTCATGGGCCAGCCCGAGCAGTTGGTGCGACGGCCGTTTCACCCTAGAGCAGGACGTTGTCGATCAGCCGCAGTTCATCCACCCAGACGGCAATAACGGCGAGACACCGGCCGGGCGTCACGTCGCGCACCGCATCCATCGTCACCCGGTCGACGACCGAGATGTAGATGACGCGGACCTGCCGGTGCTGGGCCAGAATATGGGTCGCCTCGGCGATCAGCCGGTCTGGGCTGGTCGCGCCCGCTTCCACCATCGCCTTGATTTTGTCCAGGGCTTGGTTGAGGGCGACGGCCGACCGGCGCTGATTCGGCGTCATGCTCGCATTTTCGACGCCGGCGGCCAGGCCGTCCGTCTCGCGCACCGTCGGGACGACGACGATCTCGACCGGGAATTTAAGTTCCTCGGCCATGCGCCGCACCACGGCTGCGCGCTGGATGTTCTTCTGGCCGAAATAGACCGTGTGGGGCCGGATGACGTTGAAGAGATAAGCCGAGAAAGTGGTGATGCCGCGGAAGTGATTCGGGCGGGAGATGCCGCACAATTTTTTGCTGATGGTCTCCTCGGTGACAAACGTGCCGGAGCTGCGGGGGAAGACCTCATCGACCGAGGGGGTGAAAACGGTATCGGCGCCCGCGGCCGCGCAGGCCAGCAGATCGTCCGCCCGCCGGGCCAGGTAGGGGGCGGGCGATTCGTTCGATCCGAGTTGTAGGGGGTTGGTAAAGATCGCCACCACGGGGGCTTGGCCGGCCGCTTTAGCCGCCGCGATCACCGCCCGTTGGCCGGCGTGCATCGCCCCCATGGTCGCGACCAGGGCGACGGATTTGCCGGCGGCCCGCAACGCCTCCGCCCGCGTCCCCATTTCGGATGCCGATAAGATTTGTTTCATGAAAAGGCGGCGACGGAAAAGCCCAGAGCATAAATGGCCGCCGTCGAGTGACAAGCCTTGTCCTCGGGGGACTTCTCGCCCATCACTTTCGGTCCCTCACTTTAGCCATGATTCGCATCAACGAAAACTACACCAAGCTCAAGGCCTCCTACCTTTTCGCCGACATCGCTCGGCGGGTCAGCGCTTACGTCGCGGCCAATCCCACGAAGCCGGTCATCCGCCTCGGCATCGGCGACGTCACCGAACCCCTGCCGCCGGCCTGCGTCGAGGCGCTCCACGCCGCCACTGACGAGATGGCGCACCGCGCCACCTTCAAGGGCTACGGGCCCGAGCAGGGCTATGCCTTTCTCCGCGAAGCGGTGGCCCAGAACGACTACGCCGCCCGCGGCTGCGCGATCGCCGCGGATGAGATTTTCATTTCCGACGGCGCCAAGTGCGACTGCGGTAACATCCAGGAGATCTTCGCCATCGACATCCAGCTGGCCATTCCCGACCCGGTTTACCCCGTCTACCTCGACACCAACGTCATGGCGGGCCGGACGGGCGCCAATGTCGACGGCCGCTACGAGGGGGTCATGTACCTCGAGAGCTCGCCCGCCAATGGCTACGTCCCGTCGGTGCCGACCGCGCCCGCCGACCTGATCTACCTTTGCTTCCCCAACAATCCGACCGGAGCGGTCGCGACCAAGGCCCAGCTGACGGCCTGGGTCGAATACGCCCGCAGGAACAAGGCCGTCATCCTCTATGACTCTGCTTATGAGGCCTACATCCGCGATCCCGCGATTCCGCACAGCATCTACGAAATCGAGGGCGCTCGGGAAGTCGCGCTGGAATTTCGCAGTTTTTCCAAGACCGCCGGCTTCACCGGCACTCGCTGCGCCTACCTGACGGTCCCGAAGACGGTGATGGCGTACGACCGCGCCGGTCAGGCCCATCCCTTGCACGCGCTGTGGAACCGCCGGCACACGACCAAGTTTAATGGCGTGGCTTACCCGATCCAGAAGGCGGCGGCCGCGATCTACACCCCGGCCGGCCGGGAACAGACCAAGGCCTTGATCGATTTCTACCTTGGCAACGCCAAGCTAATCCGGGCGGCGGTGCAAAAGCTCGGCTTTTCCTGCGTGGGCGGCGACAATGCCCCCTACATCTGGATCAACACCGGCCGCGACTCCTGGGAGTTCTTCGACCTGCTGCTCAATCAAGCCCAGGTGGTCTGCACTCCCGGGGCCGGCTTTGGCAAGTGCGGCGAGGGCCATGTGCGCATCAGCGCCTTCAACAGCCGGGAAAACGTCGTGACCGCCCTCGAGCGGATCGCCAAGGCGATCTAAGGGGCCGGCGGCGGCAATGCGGCGGCGATGTCTTTGCCTAGGGCGGCGACGTCGTCGCTGAGCAGCCCGGCCAGCCGGCCGTAGTTGCTGCCGTCCCAGTCCCCGGGGGGCGCGACGAAGAGGTGGTGCACCACCACTTTCGGATCGGGGCCGGCGGTGGAAATCACCACGGACGCTTCAAAATGCGCGGCGGGGCGGCTGCCGCCCGTGCTGCCTTCGCATTGCAGGATGCTGACGCTCACGTCATAGTCGCGCTCGGAATCAAAGGGGAAGGGGGCGGAAATTACGCTGGCGACCGCCGGGGCGGTCGAGAGGGAGGCGAGGAGGATGCGGCCGATCCCGGCCTCCAACGGCTCGGCCCAACGAGCATTGTCGACGAAGTCGACTTCGTTGGCGTGGCTGCGCACCGTTATCATCGGCTGCTTGAGGTAGTCCGCCACCTTGACCGATTTCAGCCCGAGGTGGAGCTTGCCCGCCCCGGCGGTTCCGTCGGACGGCGGCTTCGGTGCGGCCAGAACGAAGAACCGCGCGCTGTCCGGCTGAGCCGGCGCGACGATATTGCAGCCGGACAGGAGGAGGAGGGGGAGGAGGAAACAAAGGCGGGATGGCATGGTGCTTCCGTTATTTCGCCCGCCCGGAGAGGAGGGCGTTGGGGTTGCGTTCGAGAAAGTCCGCCAGGCGCTCGACGGCGTCGGCGGCAGCGGAGAGATGGGTCAGGGCTTCGTGCGTATCGTCGCCCAGGTTCTGCTGCGAACCGACGAACCGGCGCAGGGTGAGGGCGGCCGCGTCGAACTGCTTTAGCGTCTGTTCGGTGCGCCGCAGGGTCGCCTGCAGCTCCTGGCCGTTGCCGTTGACCTGGGTGTCGACGTGCAGCAGGGTCTCGTGCAAATCGGCCAGGGCGGACCGCACGCTGGCTAGGGTGGCGTTGAGGTTGGCGAAGGTCTGCTTGATTTCCGGGTCCTTGACCAGGGCTTCGACCGAGGCGCCGGTGCGCTGCCATTGCGCCCCCAGGCCTTTCAGGTCCAGGCTGTCGATCTGGACTTTGGCGTCGGTCAGGAGGCCCTTGACGTCGTTGGCCAGCCCCTCGAAGTCGACCCGCTTCAGCTTGGTCAGGATTTCAGTCGCGCTCGACTGGAATTCGGAAATGGCGGAAGGCACCGCCGGCACCACCGGGTACTTGGCGCCGAGGATGGGCGCCTCCATCGGATATTCGCGCGGGTCGAGGAAATCCAATTCGACGTAGAGCAGGCCGGTGGCCAGCCCGATCACCCCCAATTGCGCCCGCAGCCCGCGGTCGATGAGCGACTCCAATTGCTTGGCCTTGCTCACATCGATCACGGCCCCGGTGCTGTCGGTGATCATATTGCGGTCGAACTCGCAGACCACGGCGACTAGGGGCTGGTTTTTCGTTTGGTCGTAGCGGACATTGAGGGAGACGACCCGGCCGACGGCGACGCCGCGCAGCTTGACCGGGGAGCCGAGGTTGAGGCCCTGGATCGACTCGTCAAAATACACCATGAAGCGCTGCTGCTGGTGAAACAGGCTCACCCCGCCGAAAAACAGCAAAGCCATGATCCCAAGGGTGAAAGCGCCGAGGACAAAGGCTCCGACGACGGCAGGACTGACCTGGGTTTTCATTATCGGTCCATTATATCAAACGGGGATCTTCCCGCGATGCAAAAACTCCCGCACCCGCTCGTCCGAGCTGGAATCGGCCAGCTCCAGCGGCTTGCCCTCGGCGATGATGCCGTGGGCGCCGGCATCGAGCATGATCAGGCGGTCGGCCAGGCCGAAAATGGAGGCGAGCTCGTGCGAGACGATGACGACCGTGGTGCCGAGGGTCGTCCGGATCTGGCGGATCAGGTCATCCAGCCGGCGCGAGGTCACGGGATCGAGGCCTGCCCAGGGCTCGTCGAAAAAGACGATCGCCGGGTCCAAGGCCAGGGCCCGGGCCAGGCCGGCCCGCTTCTTCATGCCGCCGCTAATTTCCGAGGGATAGTAATCCTCGAATCCGTTCAGGCCCACTTGGGCGAGTTTGAGCACGGCGATTTCGTCGATCTCCCGCCGGCTGAGGCCGGTATGCTCCTCCAGGGGGAGGGCGACGTTCTGCCGCAAGGTGAGCGAACTCCACAGAGCGCCGCTTTGGAACAGCATGCCGAATGTTTTCAGCTGCTCGCGCCGCTCTTGCAAACCGGCGGCGGAGAAAGGCCGGCCGAAAAATTCGACCGAGCCGGCGACGGGCTGGTTCAACCCGACCAAATTTCGCAACAAGGTGCTTTTGCCGCAGCCCGACCCGCCAATGATGAAGAAGGCTTCGCCCTGGCGGACGGAGAAAGTGACATCCTTGAGGATGACCTTGTCCTCATAGGCGCATTCCAGGCCGAGCACATCCACGGCGTTGGCATTTTCCGGTTCAGACATGGTCAGACCCCCAGGATGTGGAAGACTACGGCGTAGATCGAGTCGGCCACGATGATGAGAAGAATGGCTGTCACCACCGCGGAGGTGGCCGCCCGGCCTACGCCTTCGGCACTGCGGTTGGCTTGCAGGCCGCGCAGGCACCCGGCCAAGCCGATCAGAAGCCCGAACGTCGTGGCTTTGACCAGGCCGGTGTTGATGTCGGTCATATCGATGGCCCCCTGGGCCTCGATCCAATAGGCTGACGGCGGGATCTGGAGGATGCCGCCGGCCACGACCATGCCGCCGAGAATGCCGACGCAGTTGGCGTAGAGAGTGAGCAGCGGCATCATCACCGCCAGGGCGAGGAGGCGGGGCAGGACGAGAAACTCGACCGAGGAAATGCCCAGGACCTCGAGGGCGTCGATCTCCTCGTCCGCCTTCATGTTGCCGAGGGTGGCGGCGAAAGCGGCCCCGGTCCGCCCGGCCAGGATCACGGCCGTCATCAGTGGGCCCATCTCCCGGACGGTCGAAAGGCCGACGATGTCGGCGACGAAGACGTCCGCCCCGAATTGGCGTAATTCGACCGCCGCCTGGTACGCCACGGTCAGGCCGACCAGAAAACTGATCAGACTGACGATGGGCAGAGCCATCGCACCGCAGGCTTGCATCTGATCGAGACAATCCCGCCAGCGAAACTTGCCCGCGTGCCGCGGCATCCGGATGGCCCCGATGACGCATTCGCCGACGAAATTGAAGATGTCGCGAAGGTTGCTCCAGGCATGCCGGGTCGCCATCCCGACGGCGGTCAAAAAATTGTCGGCGCGCTCGCGGGGCGCCACCGTCGGATTGGCGGCTTCCAATTGGCCGAGCTGGAGTTTAACCTTGTCTGGGAGGGCGGACGGATCGCAGGGGGTGCCCGTCCTCCGGCACCATTCCCGGACATCGAAAAGAAACAGCAGCAGCGAGGTGTCCCAGCGGCCGAGCTGGTCGGCTTTGAGCCGGACCTGGCCGGGTTTGCCGGCCGGCGCCAGGTCTTTCCAGGCCGGCCGCGCCTCGGTCATGCGCCAGCTTCCCCCCAGGGTCAGCTCCAGGGTATCGCCTTCGCTCCAGACGGTAGCGCGCGCAGCGAAGGGCTCGGGGCCGGGAGGCATCCCTGCACTGCAAATAAAAAGCGCGTTGAGGTCAACGCGCTCCGCCCTCATCTGAATCATTCCTTCATGGCCTCCTTGCCCTTTCGCACCTACCTGTTCGACCTCGACGGGACCCTCATCGACCACTTTGCCGCGATTCAGCGCTCCTACACTCATACTTTGGCCCATTTCGGCCGGCCCGCTCCCACCCGCGCCGAGGTCCGGTCAGCGGTTGGCGGCGGATTCGAGAACTCGATTGCCAAATTCTTTGTCGGGCGGGACTTGACCGAGGCGCTCGGCGTCTACCGGGAGTACTGGGATCGGACGATGCTGCAGGACGTGATCCTGATGCCGGGCGCCCGCGATCTGCTCACCGCGCTCCATGGCCGCGGCGCCGTCCTGGCTGTCATCACCAACAAACTGGGCTCCTCCTCGCGGCTGATTTGCGAGCATCTCGGAATCCAGCCGCTTTTGCGCGCCGTCGTCGGCGCCAAGGACACCGCCTGGCTGAAGCCGGAGCCGGAGTTCACTCGGCATGTCCTGCAGCTCGTGGGCGCCGACCCCGCGAGCGCTTTGCTCGTCGGCGATTCGCCCTACGACATCCAGGCCGCCCACGGAGGCGGCTTGCCGGCCTGGTGCGTGTCGATCGGCACCCATACGGCCCGGGAGCTGGAGCAGGCCGGGGCCGACAGGATTTTTGCCGGACTGCCGGAATTGGGGCAAGCCCTCGGATTGTAAGGGAACAAGCCGAGGGCGACTGGGCTAAGGTGGCCGGCCTCGGCCACCTGTCGTCCCGGACGCTCACGGCCCGTCAGATGCGCTCCTATGTAATAGTGCGTATCCAAAAACTTGATTGGCACTTGCTGTCCGGTGGGGGCCGCCGTCGAATTAGTTCGTCGCTCAGCCGCCCCTGGAAACCATGACCGCCGCCCCAAGACAGAATCCTTTGCCCCGTTTGCTCCAATGGGTGCTGGGGAGCGCGTTCGCGCTGGGGGCGCTCGGCGCCCACGCGACGACCTATGACGTCATCGTTTATGGCGGCACAAGTTCGGGCGTGATCGCGGCCGTGCAGGCCGCGCAAATGGGGAAAAAGACGTTGTTGATCGAACCGGGTGACCATTTGGGCGGAATGACCGCCAGCGGCCTGGGGCTCACCGATATTGGCGATCCCACCACCGTCGGTGGTCTCGCCCGCACTTTTTACACCGCCATCGACGCGTATTACCACCCGCTGAGGCATTCGAGCCGCTCGGGTGAGCTCGTCTATTCCACCTCGTTGGGGACGGAAGAATTGGCCGCCCCCATGCAATGGACCTTCGAACCGCATGTCGCCGAAAATCTGTTTCTCGCCATGCTGAGCCGCTCGGGTGCTGTCTGCGTACGGCAGGAGAAGCTCGATCGGGTTCAGGGCGTCAGGATGATTAATCGCCGGATTCTCTCTTTGAGGATGGAGAGCGGCCACGTCTATGCCGGTCGCATGTTCATCGACGCCACCTACGAGGGGGACCTGATGGCGGCCTCCGGCGTGCACTACCGCGTCGGTCGCGAATCCGTGGAGGAATTTGACGAACTGCTCGCCGGAATTTTCCCCGACACGAGCCTGACCGGCGAAGTCGATCCGTATGTCGTACCCGGCGCCCCGTCCTCGGGCCTGTTGCCCGGGCTGGTCGCCGGCTCGCCGGGCCCGAGCGGAGCCGGCGACACCCGCGTGCAGCAGTACAACCTGCGCTTATGCCTGACGAATTCACCCACCTTGCGGGTGGCAGTCGACCGTCCGTCCAACTACGATCCGACCCTTTACGAGTTGCTGGCCCGCTACTTGCAAAACAATCCCGATTTAATCCTCGGCAACGACATTATTAAATTTGGCGCCCTGCCCAACGGCAAAGTCGACGGCAACGGCACGGGCTCGTTTTCGACCGACATGATCAGCGATTATAGCGAGGAATGGGTGGGGGCAAGCTATGCGCGGCGGGCGGAGATTTTCCAAATTTATCAGGACTATACTCAGGGCCTGCTATGGTTTTTGGCCAATGACGCGCGGGTGCCGGCGGCCATCCGGGCCCAGGCTTCGACCTGGGGCCTGGCCGGGGACGAGTTCAACGACAACGGGCATTGGCCCTGGCAATTGTACGTTCGGGAGTCCCGCCGCATGATCGGCAACTATATCATCACCGAGCACGACGCCGAAGGAGAAACGACCGCGCCTGATCCCATCGCGCTCGCTTCCTATGGCATGGATAGCCATAAGGTTACGCTCTTTGTCGACGCCACCGGGCTATTGCAAACCGAGGGATATTTTTTCGGCGCGGTGTCCCCGTATCCGATCAGCTACCGGGCGATCACCCCCCACGCCGCCGAGTGCACCAATCTCCTCGTTTCGGTCTGCCTGTCGGCGACGCATGTCGCCTTCAATTCCATCCGGATGGAACCGGTCTATATGATGTTGGGACAAGCGGCCGGCACCGCCGCCGGCCTCGCCTTGGAGGAGGGCGTCGGGGTCCAAAAGGTCGACTATCCCTCGCTCGCGGCCCGGCTCCTCGCCGACGGCCAATTGCTGGTTCCCCAAACCAGCGATTAGATCTTTTGGGGGGACACTTCGTTTCCCGCCTGCCTCAGGGCCTATTTGGACCCAAGCCGGGTGAATTGCGCCGAGGCCAGGCGCCACCGGCCGTTGCGGCGGACGTAGGCGTCGACATAGAAAGTGCGCACCGAAGAGCCGTCCTCATGCCGGTAAGACAGCCGGGCCGTCACCAAGGCCATGTCCCCGAACTGGCGCACCCAGATGTCGTCGAGGTGGAAATCGGCGACATGGGCCGGCTGGGCCGCCACGCGCAGAAACTCGGCTTTGTCGATTTCCTGGCCATTGGCGAGGACGGCGCGGAAATCGTCCGCCAGCAGTTCGCGATAGAGGGCGACGTCGCTCGTGACGAAGGCCCGGATATGGTCCTGATTCAGCCGCCGGAGGGCCGTTTCATCGGCATTTTCCGCCGCGGCGCCCAAACGGGGAAGCGCCAGCGCGAGGACTAATAGCAGTCGCGAGGACCGAAGGTGCATTGCTCCTGATAAATACAATGCTTTGAATTGTGCAACCGGCTGTTATTTTGCCGGGAAACGGCGGCAACGTCCTTTAATTCCAACATGTCCGGCTCCCCCTCCTACGCGCGACGCGATTTCCTCAAAACCTCCCTGCTGGCCGCGGCATTGCCCGCGGTCCGCCTCTCCGTCCGGGGCGCCCCGGCCGCCGGGCCGGGCCCCATCCGACGGGAAGTCTTTGTCGCTCCGCCCAAGCCGGGAATCGCGGTGGAAGCGGCGAGCTATTATACCCGGCCGACGGGGGTGGACCTGATTTCGATCCATCAGCTTTTCACCCGGTCCGACACGGTTGAAACCGCGTTTTTTCGCTATTCCCCCGACAACGGCCGTACCTGGAGCCAGTCGGCCGGGACACCGATGGGGGAGAAACTGCCCCACGGCCAGCGGCGGCGGGTGCCGCGGGCCTGCGTGGTCGATCCGACCACCGGACACCTGGTGCATTTTTGGACCGAGGCGGTCCTGCCCAACGACGACCCCCTCGAAGGCATGAGAGAATGGCTCGCCTTCTACAGCGTGTCCGATGACGGGGGGCGGACCTGGTTTCTGAGCGAGGAGATTATCGTCGAAGGCGGCGAATACACCCCGGCGCACCCCATGGCCGGGGTCTGGCGGGAGCGGAGTGCGGTCATGATCGGAGACGTCGCCTCCCAGCCCGTGTTTTTGGCGGACGGCACCCTGATCCTGCCGGTGGAAATCACCCCGGTCGGGCCGGATGGCAATTATTTCAATCCCGGCGGCGGCTACACCTACACCAATGTGGCGGTCCTGCGCGGCCGTTGGGACGACGGACGCCGCCGGCTGGTGTGGAATCTTTCGGAAACGATCACGATCGATCCGGCCATTTCCACGCGCGGCCTGGATGAGCCGACGCCGGCCGTGCTGGCGGACGGCCGCATTCTCCTCATCATGCGCGGCTCGAACGACCGGAAGCCGGGCGTCCCTGGCCGCCGCTGGATTTCGCTCTCGAGCGACACCGGCCGGACCTGGACCAAGCCGCGGCCGTGGACCTACACGACGGGCGAGAATTTCTTTTCCCCGGCCTCTGCCTCCCAGGCCCTGCGCCATTCTTCTGGCCGACTCTTCTGGGCGGGCAATATCTCGCCGGCCAATCCGACGGGCAATCGGCCGCGCCACCCGATTGTGATCGGGGAAATCGACGCCCGCACCGGCTTGCTGATCAAGGCGAGCGTGCGCACGGTGGACGACCGCGCCCCGTCGGAAAGCGTTCTGCTCCAGCTCTCCAGCCCCTGCCTGCGGGAGGACCGCGAAACCGGCGAGATCGTCCTGAACCTGACCCGCTGGGGCGAGCACAGCGCCCCCGTCGACCTGAAGACAGCCGACTTCAAGGTCCTGATGGCCCGGGCCTACAACTGGACGGCCGCCGCCTACCTTTATCATATTCCGGTCTGACTCCGACCGGCCGTCCTTCCCTCGTGCCCGCGCCTCCGCCTCAGACCCTGACCGGCGTCGTTGAACGCATCATTTTCCTTAACGAGGAGAACCATTACACGATCGCGGAGGTGCGGCCGGATTCCGAGGCCGGGGCGGAGCGGGCGGAAGCCGTGACCGTGGTCGGGGCGCTGCCGGGGGTGGAGTGTGGGGAGACCCTCCACCTCACTGGCGAATGGACGAAGCATTCGGTGCACGGCTCCCAGTTTAAGATCGCGGCGTTTCGCAGCGAGCTGCCGGCCAGCGTCTACGGGATCCGCAAGTACTTGGGCAGCGGGCTGGTTTCCGGGATCGGCAAGGTCTACGCCAACAAGATCGTCGATGCCTTCGGGACCGACACCTTCCGGGTCCTGAGCGAGGAATCGGGCAAGCTGCGCGATGTCGAGGGGATCGGTAAGAAGCGTGCCGCCGCGATCAAGCTGGCCTGGGATGGCAAGCGCACCGAGCGGGAGCTTTATATTTTTCTTCAGACTTACGGCGTGACCCCGAGCCAATGCCTGAAGCTGGTCAACCGGTACGGCGGCGAGGCCAAGGCCATTCTGCTCAAGGAACCCTATCGGGTGGCGCGCGAGATCGACGGCATCGGCTTCAAGACGGCCGACCGCATCGCGATCAATCTCGGCTTCGCCAACGACGCGCCGCCCCGCCTGGATGCGGGGATCTTTTACGCCCTGGAGACGTTGCAGGAGGAAGGCCATACCGCATTTCCGGAAAAGGAATTCATCACTCACGCCGCCGGCCTCCTCGAGACGATGCACGACCGGATTGCCGCGCGGATCGAGGCCCAGGTGGCGAGCAACCAGCTGGTCCGCCATCCCGACGCTGCCGCCGGCCCCCTCCTGCAGTTGCCGCCCAACGACTTTGCCGAGCGGATGATCGCCCGCTCCATTGGCCGGATCCGGAAGGGCCCGAGCGGGCTGCCGCCGATCAAGATCGAGGCGGCCCTGAAGTGGGCGGAAGGCCGGGAGGGATTCACTTTCCACCCCTTGCAGCAGGCGGCGGTGCGCCACGCCTTGGGCAACAAACTGACCGTCCTGACCGGCGGCCCGGGCACGGGGAAAACCACCTGCCTGCGCGCCCTGGTCGATATTCTCAAGTTCAAGAAAGTGCGGGTCCACCTGGCGGCGCCGACCGGTCGGGCGGCCCAGCGGCTGGCCGAAGCCACCGGCGGCTACGCCTCCACCTTGCACCGCCTGCTGAAGTTCGATCCGTCCCGCGGCGGCTTCACCGCCAACCAGGACCATCCGCTCGCCACTGATTTCCTCATCGTGGACGAAGCCTCCATGCTCGACTCGCGGCTGGCCGCCGCCCTCTTTCAGGCGGTGCCCTCCCGGGCGCATCTCGTGCTGGTCGGGGATGTCGACCAATTGCCGAGCGTCGGGGCGGGCAATGTCCTGAAAGATGTGATCGCGGCTTCGGGCGCCCCCGTCACGCGGCTGGCGGTGATCTATCGCCAGCAGGGGCAGAGCCTGATCGTGGCCACGGCGCATGCGATCAACGACGGCGACACTTCCGTTCCGCCGGCCGTGGCCGAAGTGTCGGCCTTGGGCGCCGAAGGCGATCTCGCCTTCGTCCTGGCCACCTCCGCGGAGGATTGCCTGCGCAAAGTGGTCGAACTCTGCACCGAGCACATTCCCCGCCATTATCCGGCGCTGCATCCGGTCCGCGACGTGCAGGTGCTGGCGCCGATGCACAAGGGCGTCGCCGGGGTGTCGAATCTCAATGTGGAGCTGCAGGCCGCCTTGAATCAGAAAACCGGCGGGCCGGCCCTGGCCGGCGCCCGCTTCCGGCCGGGCGACAAAATCATCCAGCTGCGCAATAACTACGACAAGAACCTCTTCAATGGGGACATCGGATTTGTCACGGCGACGGACGGCGCCGCCGGCGGCCTGACGGCGGAATTTGACGGCGACGTCCACGAATTCACCCGGGGAGAGCTGAGCGACGCGGCGCTGGCCTACGCCATCAGCATCCACAAGTCGCAGGGCAGCGAATATCCCGTCGTCGTCATTCCGCTGCTCAAAGCCCATTTCATGATGCTCGAGCGCAACCTGCTGTATACCGCCATCACCCGCGGTCGCCGGAAGGTTTTTCTCGTGGGCGAACCCGCCGCTTATGGCATGGCGGTGCGCAACCGCGAATCCAAGCAGCGCATCACCCACCTGCGCCAGCAACTGGCGGGGCCGGGTTGATCGGGTTCATCCCGCTCCCTTCCGCCCCGGCCTCACGACGGTGACTTCAAGTGCCGGCACAGGGCCTGCAACGTCTCATCGCTGACGTGATGCTCGATGCCTTCGGCATCCGATTGCGCCACGGCTTCCGGGACGCCCAATGACTTCAAGAAATCGACCACAATGGCGTGCCGCTGCCGGGATTCCTCCGCCAGCTTTCGGCCGGCCTCGGTGAGAAAAATCGAGCGGTAAGGCAGCGCCGTGACCAGCTGGGCCCGTTGCAGACGCCTAATCGTTCGAATGACAGTGACATGGGTGACGCCCAGGCGCCGCGCGAGATCGCTGGCCCGCGCTTCGCCCATGGTCGCGATCAAATCGGCGATGATCTCGTCCTAAGCCAGGTGGTGTTGGCGCTGCAGTTGCCGTTCGCGATGTTTCCCCTGATGCACTTTACTTCCCGCGGGAAATTCATGGGCAAGTGGAGGAATGGCTGGTTCCTGCTCGCGACCGGATGGTCGAGTGCGGTCCTGATCACCCTCATGGACGTCTACAGCCTGCCTGACGCCATCCACGATGCCTGGCGGGTCCTTCACGGCGGGCCGTGATCGATCCGCCGCTCCCGTCCCTAGTCGGCCGGTGCGCAAGGGTGAATTCAAGCCGCGCATTACCCCTTGCGGCGGAAGTCCCCCGGGGCTTAGTCGAGGGTCCGCCGGGCCCGCCTTTCGAAATAGGGAAAGAGCAGGGGGAGGATGAAGAGGGTCAGGACAGTCCCGGTGATGAGACCGCCGATGATGACCACGGCGAAAGGACGAGCCGTTTCCGCCCCCACGCCGGTGGAGAGCGCCATCGGGAGGAGACCGAGCATGGCCATCAAAGCGGTCATGACCATGGGGCGG
>Ga0302319_10007483_pt1 | contig 21495 bp, 22 predicted proteins | sample Bog_T0_2_FD_203319 | JGI IMG/M metagenome (GOLD analysis project Ga0302319, IMG submission 203319) | Peat permafrost microbial communities from Stordalen Mire near Abisko, Sweden - Bog_T0_2 | ecosystem: Environmental > Terrestrial > Soil > Wetlands > Peat | place: Sweden: Abisko, Stordalen Mire... | reverse complement strand
AGCTCTCCCGATCCATCGTTTGAACTGGGGAAGACCTACGCATCAAAACAGGATTGGGCCGCCGCTCGAAAGGCGTTCGAGCATGTTGTCGAGTTAACCCCTCAGTTCGCGGCGGCCCATTACCAGTTGGGCCAGGTCTATGCGCACCTGGGGCTTCATGCAGAGGCCCAGCAGGAAGCACAAGAAGCCAAAACTCTCGTAGACACACAACGCGAGGAGGTTCTGCGCAGGCAGCGCGAGCGGGCGGGAAGCTTCCAACCGCAAACAGTGGATATGCCTTCCCGTGCGGTGGATCCCAAATGAAACGGGCGAAATGCCATCGACAAGATTCCGGGATGCCTATGCGACGCCCTCGCCTTTGCCGTAATTGGAAAGCGATACATCTCTCCGCAAACATTGGACGCATCTGGAAGAGAACCCTGAACACTGCGAGGAAAAGAGTCAATGGTCTCATTTGGAAATCTGGGTCGGCGCGAGTTTCTTGCTCTGTCGGCGCTGACAACGGCAGCAACCCTGCTGCCGAATGCGTCGAACACAACTCCAACGTCTGAGTTCGACCGTATCGCACTTCGCGTGACAGGGGATTCTCAGAATGGATATGGCGTCGCGGTCCTCTACCGGGGGCAAGTGATCGCTCGGCACCACGACGGGGGGGAGTTCTCCGCTGTCTTTCAAAACAGCGAGCGGAGCCTTGAAGACCGGGTGGATGGCTGGAAAGCGACTACGTGGAAAGGCGATCGGTGGCGGATCACTCTTACAGGAGAAATGCAACTTACTAACCTGCGCACCACCATTGTTGCCGATGTCGATTACGAAGTTATCAATCACCATGTAGTGAAGAAAACAATTCAGCTACGCCAGGCAGATGTGTTCACGCTTCTTTACAAACTTACCAATCGCCTGGAACCCGAAACAGCACAAAGTCAACTCTGGAGTTTCGACCATCCCGACTGCAAAGGTGGAGCGCTGCACGAATACTTTCCTGCCGCAGGGTTCCGCACACAAAGCGGTATTACTGTTGGGTTGCTCACCGATTCCGGATACCGGAATGGGTGGGGCCGGATCATCCGGCGAGACGGGACTCCCGTGAAGCCCGCGCCAGCCAGCATCCCGGATCTGAATCTCTACTCGCTTCCCAATGTCGCTGATCGCGAGCGGCAAGGCGCATACATTCAGCAGACCTTCGGTGAAGCAACGGTTCAGTTATCAGGCAATGGCTCCCGTTCCGTAGTCGATTTCCCGGCGCCTTCTCTATGGACCAGAGGCGGGGATATGAAAGTTGAGCAGGCGGGCGGGAGGATCAAGTTGTCCCCAGGAGACAGGAGGGCTTTCGCGCTCCTGCCGTTCTCGGCGAGGGCGGGTGAGATCTTTGAAGTGCACCTCAGGTACCGCTGCGAGTCTCCAATTCAAGTTCACTCATGGGATGTCGACGATGCGTTCAAGAAACTTGGCGATCTCACTCTGTTCAATGACACGATCCCGGCGTCCCCTGCAGCCTTTTCCGACTTTCACTCCTCCTTTGCGATACCCGCGCTACAGGGTTCGGGCGTGGCTCTCGCGCTCTCGCTGACTGACTTTGTCCCTGAAGGCGCGAGCAGTGATCCAGGCAAGCTCGCCTCAATCGAAGTCAGCAATCTTGAACTTTTCCTTGTAGCCACGCGCAGCGAACCGTATCGTCGCCTGGAGATGGGACATCAACAAGCCACGACCATGTTCATGTTTGCGAACGATGAGGTTCCCGATACGACTCGCGGCTATCGGCTCGCCAGCCAACTTCACCTGGCGGAAGGCCTTGGCTTCGAAGGTGGCGAAAGTGAGAAGGTGCTCTACGCGGATGTCATGATGTTGAGTTGGAATGCAACAGGGGGTGTGGCTCGACCCATGTTGGCTCCGAGCATCTGGTACTCGGCCGCTGGGGAAATGTACCTTCGCGATAGCTTCTACGCACTCAATGGCATTCATAACCGGGAGTTGAACGAGAAGGTGTTTGAGGTCTGGGCAGACAATCAAGGCGATAATGGCGCAATCAATACTCTGGTTGAGCCAAAGATCGCCAACCTCGAGCGAAAATCCAACGACTCAACCCCGCTATGGTTGATGTGGGCGCTGCTGAATCATCGCCGCTTCGGTGTTGAACTCGACATGGATAAGATCCGTCGGGCTGCCGAGTACTGTCTCGCAACTTACGATCCTCAACGTGAGGCTATCTGCACGGCGCAGTTTGTCATCGGTCAACTCGACGTAATTCACTATCCCGAAGGCACGAGGATACTCTGCGAAAACCAAGGCATGTTGGCCGTGCTGCTGAGAGTAATTCGCGAACTTAGGATTCCGGAAATCAGCGCCTCGATCTCAGAAAGTTACATGGCAAAAGCTGAGCAGCAGTATCGCAGCTACTATGATGCCGAGCGCGGCTTTTTGCTGCCGGCGCGCAACATCAGGGATGCGATCGGATTCTCTGATATTTTTCCCGAGTTTCTTTCTCTCTGGCTTTTCAAACGGCCAATCCTAACGGATGAAATGGTTGTGAATCACCTCAACCACATCCCCGTCATGCTACCGAGGAAGGATTCTCCCCACCCCGTTGAAGGGGGTACGGTGAGGCCGATTTTTATCGGTCTACCGCAAGGGAAAGACTGGCGATACTTTACAGATAAGTGGCATCCGATGGTAAGCGACTCCTTTGCGGCAGGCTATGCAGACAAAGCTGCCGACGGCATTTATTACAACGGTGGCAGTTGGATGCGGGTTGAGATCTGCGGCTATGTGACGGGGAAGCTGCATGGATGGAAGAGCGCTGACCGTGCGATTGCAAACCGGCTGTGGGCAGAAATCCACGCGGACCGCGATTTCCCGACAAGCCAGGAGTACCTCCCGACTTGTGCAGGGAATCCATTTTACGGATTCCACCGGGTCTTCGCCTGGAATGCGTTCGTTCTGCAGGCTCTGGAATTGGCCGGATTGCGCGAACCGGCTATGGATCCGGATTACTCAGGATAGGCGCGGTCCGGCGCTTGCCATGTGCGTGAGTTGCAACAAGCGAGCGCCCGGATTGCCTATGACAAGCGATACGCGCCCCTCCAGGCGCGGCTGAAGATCGCGAGGTGATCGGATTAGTTCCCGGAATCGCCAGCTTCCACAGTCCCGATCAAGCTTGGTGCTACGCCAACTCTGGATTCTCCGATGTTCGATAAGCCACATCTTTTGACACTGCCGGATTGGTAAGATCCGGCCGCGCATTGCTTCCGGGGCCCGGCTTGAGAGTGGCCAGAGAGACGGATTTCTCACCGTCGAGGTGCACGGTGTCGGTCTGAATCACGGCGTCACGGTCCTCTGGAAGCAAGTGGCCCAACTGGGCCGCAATTCCGAACCGCAACGCTTGGAAGAGCACTTTAGACTCCTGCATTAGTGGAAACCCAGCGATCTTCTGTATACCGCGCATACCTGCTGCGAGAGCGCATGAACATTTTTGCCGCTCGGCATAGAGTTGTCTTACTCATGGCACTATGACCGGAACGAGAGGCTTCGCCGCTCGATTGCCCGTAATGATGCAGCTTTGCGCGTATGCGCGAAGGAAGCCATTCCACAAGAATGGTCGATTGTGCAGCCCAATTTGGGCTCAGCATGGACAAGTAAGCTAAGATGCGGGGGATCGTTAGGTGCGTTTGATTGTAGACAAAGGGAGGAGCTGGACCGAGCTTTCGCTCATTTCGATGCTGCACTAGAGGTGTTTGCGGAAGGAACATTCCCTCAAGACCGGGTAGGCATTCAGTCTTCTTTGGGCGAAGTATGGTTTGATGGGGAGTTCGCCATCCATTGAGATTGAGGTCTCGTCCCTGGACAAGCTGAAAGTGTTTATCAATCGTAGGTTGACTTGATTTTGATGACATGGATCTCACGTCCTAACCCCCGGACGATAGCGCCACACTTGCGGGGGCGACCGGTTACCGCCACCTTTCTACTCGAACAAAAACTGGGGTTGACGCCAAAGTCTGGCGCCAAGGATTGCGACGAGCCGGACACATCGATCAAAGATCTATCAGATGCCCAGCTTGCGGACTTCGTCGTTGTAGTACTTGCGGTAGAGGATCTCCCACTCCTGCGAGCCTTCCTGAATGATCTTGCGCTGATTGGCGATTTTGAGGCGGGCGGCCTTGTCGATACGCTCTTCTTCAGTGAGGAGGGTGGTGAGGATCTTGCGGGCTTCCTGACGGATGGTGTTACGGTCCTCGTTGAAGCCGACCTGGTCGATCTCGGCGAGGGTGTCGGCGACGGTGTGGGCGAGCTTATTGAGCTTGTCGGGGTTGATTCTCATAGGACCGCCTTGTATTTGCGGGCCAGCTCGGTCTTCACCTTTTTAAACATCTCGGCATATTGCGCGCCGGACTTGCGCATTTCTTCGGAGTAGGCGTCAAGAATGACGCGGACTTCCTCGTTGATGCGGTCTTCGAGGGAGAGTTCTTCGATCAGGCCCTCGGCAACGCGCGCTTCGACCGCCTTAGCATCTGTGGCGGTGATGAGCTTTACGTCGATGAGGTGCTTGACCGTGCGGCGGGCCAGATACCCGATGTAATCGCGGGAGAAAATCATTGGTTAGTGGACAGGATACCGCATGGGGCTGGGTGGTGTACAACGCGTGCGCGTGTTGAAGCGTTGTTTCCAGTGCAGTTGAAGGTTATTCGGCCTGGAAGACCACGTCGAAGAGGAGGAGGCTGACGGTGGTGAAGATGATGTCGTAGCCGGCGAGGAGCTTGATCCACAGGATGGGGTCGCTGTCTCCGGTGAGGATGGAGCCGGTGGCGAGGACCATGGCGAGCAGGGCGGGCATAAAGATGGGGAAAAGGATGAGGGGGAGAAGCAGTTCGCGGTTGCGGCTGCGAATGGATAGAGCGGCGAAGAAGGTTCCGTTGGCGACCAGAGCCCAGGTCCCAAGGGGGAGTACCAGCGCCAGAAGCCATGCCTGACCGAGGACATGGAGGTTGTAGAAGACGAGGAACACGGGCGCGAGCACGAGTTGAACGATGGAGACGAAGAGGAAGTTGGCAAGGACCTTGGCGAGGAAGAGATCTGCGCCGGAGGTGGGAGCCATGCGCTGGGCGTCGAGCACCTGGTGGCGGATTTCGCGGGCCCAGGCCTGATTGAGGGCGCTCATGGAAGCGAAGAGGGTCGCGACGCAGATGACGCCGCCGGAGATCTGCTGGGAGAACGCGCCCTGCGGGGAAAATGCAAGGGAGAACAGGACCACGACGAGCAGGGCGAAGAAGAGCATGGAGTTGACGGCTTCGCGGGAGCGCCACTCGATGCGCAGGTCTTTGACGAGGTGGTTCCAGAGGGTGCTCATCCATTGCCCCCGGGGTGGCCGGATTTGGTGAGGTCGGCGAGCTGAACTTCGACTTCGAGGGCGTGCGCGGCACGGAGGTAGTCGTTGGGGGCGAGGATGAGCTGGATTCCGCGGGCGCCGGCGGAGACGCTGATGGTGTCAAAGAGGATGGCGGTCTCGTCGATGTAGACCGGGTAAGGCTTGCGCGCCCCAAAGAGCGTGACGCCGCCGCGGATGTATCCGGTGAGGGGCTGCACGTCTTTGAGCGGGGCCATTTCCGCTTTGCGCAGGCCTGCGGCTTTGGCGAGCTTTTTGAAGTCGAGCCCCGTGTCGCCGGGGATTACAGCGAAGCGATAGATGTTGGGGCCTCCGGTGACGAGGAGGGTCTTGAAGACCTGTTCGGGGGGCATACCGATTTTTTTCGCGACGGTGATTGCCGAGAGGTCGTCGGGATCGACTTCGTATTCACGGAGTTCGAAGGGAATGTTGAGGGACTCGAGGAAGCGGGCGCCGTTGGTTTTCATAGGGTGGGGCTCCCGGGACTACCACCCCCACGACGACGACCTATCGTGGGGGACCCCGGCTCGAAGCTTGCGACTCGACCGGCTTTGAGGGCGAGGACCCAATCGGCGATGGGTGCGGCGTGCTCGCGCTGGTGGGTGGTGATGACGATCGTCCGGTTGGACTGGCGGAAGCCGGCGAGAAGCTGGACCATCTGGCCGACTGATTCGACGTCCATGTTGGAGAAGGGCTCGTCGAGCAGCAGCAACTCGGGAACGGGGAGGAGGGCGCGGGCAAGGGAGGTGCGCTGGCGCATGCCTTGCGAGTATTGGCCGAGGGTGCGGTCGAGCGTGGGGTCGAGGCCGACCTGGCGGAGCACTTCTTCGGGCGAGAGGCTGGGACAGCCTGGGTAGAGGCTACTGAAGTAGCGCAGGTTTTCGACGGCGGTGAACTCGTCATAAAGCATGGGGGCATGGCTCATGTAGCCGATGCGGGCGCGGGCGTCGTGGGGCTCAAGGTTGCCGAAGACTTTGACGGTGCCGTGGGTGGGATGGAGGAGCCCGGCCAGGATGCGAAGGAGCGTGGATTTGCCTGCGCCGTTTTCGCCGATCAGGACATAGCAGCGGCCGGGCTCAAGATCGACGGAGACTTGGCGCAGCGCGGCGAAGGATCCAAAAAGCTTGGAAACGCCGGTGAGGCTGGCATTGGGTTGGCGGGAGATGGCCGCCGATTCGGCTTCAGAAGCAGCGGCCATTCTCAGGCAGCCGGTTTGGCTGAGGCCGCTGCAGGCGCCGAGGCGGTGGATTTCTGAGCCGGTTTTACGGCTGGTTGATTGGGTCCTGCGGGCGCGTATTTGCTGGCGCACTTGGCCTGCAGCACGTTGGCGTGGAAGACGCCGTCGCGGCCGTAAGAGCCCTCGGCAAGGGCTTGCGAGTCGTCTTTGAAGGTGTCAGGCGGCGGCTCTGTGCCCTTATAGGTCACCTTGAGCAGGTGGCCGGAACCAACCTTGGGGGAATGGCTTTCAAACTCGTTCATGACGAAGTCGACGTGGGTTCCATTCGCTTCAATGGACCCGGGAACGACGAAGCCTTCGACACGGAGCTGGCTGTGATAGGCCTTGTCGCCCATACCGCCGAGTTCGGCGATGGTGACGTAGTAGCTCTTGTTGGCGCTGTAGCCAGACAACGCCAGCCAGGCAACGGTTCCGACGATGACCGTTGTCGCAATACTGATTCGCACGGTGTTTCCAGAGATTTTCATAGTCAACCTTTAACGATACGAGGGTACCCTGTCCGGGTCAACCGGCCAGTGATACAGATCACATAGAGATTGGATGCGGGGCGGGGTTTTACGACCGGGCGAGAAGGGTATTCGCCGCTGGCTACTGGCGGGGAGGGGGCCGGGAGAATGGTCCGAAGGCGGTGACCGATCAGGCTTCGCTGGATGAGGAATCGGATGGGGCCGCGGAGGTGGGTTCCTGCCCGTCGGGGTCCATATAGTTGCCGAGGTAGCCGTTGTGGGAGACGACGGGCTGGATCTGGGCGACGATGACCGGGACTAGCACGATGGCGAGCCAGGCGAGGCCGATTAGAAAGTTAATGAGCATGGGGGAGCTCCTTTGTTTTCCAATGGACACATAGCCCGGGAAGTTTTCACTGCGGCATTGGAGGGATGTAGTGGAGACGGAACGAAAAGAGGAATAGGCAATAGGTGGGAATTGCTTCGGACGTTGGTAACAGGGTGCAGGGTTACTGAAGGGCAGTCGTTCGGAAGCTTTCTGGGACCAGGCGTGTAAGGTTGGCGAAGTTTGTGGGTCACACAGGCTGCCGTAGCGTGTGCGGGGATCCCGGGGGAGGGTCTTTTCGCGCTACGGCAGCCTACCGAGCAACTGGCTCAGGCTTCTTCGTCTTCAGTGTGGGGCATGGAGGTGACCAGCGCGGGGCAGGCGACCTTGGCCACAAAGGCAAGTGCTAAGAGGATTTCGTGCATGGAGAACTCCTTTGAGGAGAGGCTTGTTTCTGAACACTGGAGGTTGGGGTCGCTTTGAGCGCCAGCTCGGTAATCATTCAAATGAATACATTAGTAATTAATTTCGTATTACCAATTTACACGTTCTACAGATCACGTCAACTGAAAAGTGCTTTGGATGCTCGAATTTTCTCAGACGATTACCGCATGCGGTCTTGTACGGAGGATGCAAGCGAGGGTGCTAGAGGTGATGAGCTTTGGTTCTTACGCTGTAGAAGGAAGCGACCAGGGCGGGGCCGAGGACAATCATGAGAAAGGCGACGAAGGTAAAGACATCGATCATGGAACGCACCTGGTTCGGGAGTTCGGGATTCGGCATTTGAAGCCGCGTGAGCGGGAACGTGGGGTGATGGTAGCCCGAATGGTGGCCCGTTTAGCAGAAAAGGGGTGTCGAGGGTTGGCCGGAAATTCCAACGTGGGAGGGTGTTCCGAATTGGGGCGGGGCAGGTGATTTTCGTGACCTGGGCGGAGAACAACCGGGCTGCACAAACTGGTATGGCTGTGGTACTAGTCGCGGAGGGTCGTGCCTCAGTCGCGAAAGCCTCGCCCACTTTCTTGCCTTGTGCCGGGGATGAATCCCCGGCCTACCGCCCGGAAGTGTTATCTGGCAGGCTGCTACGGCGCGGTTTCGAGAATGTGGGCGGCGCGGTCGAGGGCATGGGTGAGGACGGTCAACTGCTGGGCGGCGAGGGTGGAGTTTTTGGCGTCGATCGCCTCGTTGACGCCGGGAATGACGACGGCGGCATAGCCGGTGTAGACGCCGGGGGCATAGATGGTGTGCCTGTACCAGGGGCGGCTGGGCAGGCCGGCGTCATTGATCAAGGCGGCTTCAGTGGAGCGGAGGGCGACGTTTAGTTTGTCGAGGCCACTGGTCTGTGTGGCCTGCAGGTCGTGAGCGTGCTCGGCGGCGGCGAAGAAATGTCCGGCGGCGATTTCAGCGGTGGCAAAGTCGTGGGAGCCGAGCCCGGCGTCGGTGGAACGGTGCTGGGCGGCGACGATGTAGGCCTGGATGGCGTGGGCGTAGGTGACGTAGTCGTATGGGAGGATGTCGGAGTCAGCCATGCGAATGGATTCGAGGCCGAAGACGCGGGCCATCTGCTGGAGGTAAAGGAAGTGGGGGTCGGCGTTTTGGACATACCAGGCGTAATCGTCAAAGGTGGAGTGGTAGACGCCGTAGGGGCCACCGGAGCCGATGTCGGTTGAAGGGACGCCGATGTGCTGGAGGAACGGGGTGAAGTCAGAGCCGGAGCCGAGGTCGCCGACGTGGACGTCTTCGTCGTTAGACGGGGCGTTGGAGGCGCGGTGTTCGTTGCTCTCCGAGCGATTGAGCTTCCACTCGTCGTAGACCGAGCCGCCGAGGGGGCTGGGCACGGAGTGAGTGAGTTCGCGAACAAACTCTTTGAGAGAAGGGACTGCGGCTGCGGAAAAGTCAGGGCCTGATACGGCGACGTCTACGTTGAAGTAGGCCACTGCGTGTTCGAGGACCTTGGCGTGCTGCTCAACCCACTCGGTTGAGCCGATGAGGCCTTCTTCTTCGGCGTCCCAGCTGCAGAATACGATGGTGCGTTTGGGGCGCCAGCCCTGCTTGAAAAGGGCGCCGATGCCGTGGACGGACTCAAGCATGGCGGCGGTGCCGCTGTTGGGGTCGACAGCGCCGTAGACCCAGGCGTCTCGATGGTTGCCGGCGACAACCCAGTCGTCTGGGTATTGCGAACCGGGGATCTTTCCAATCACATCCCAAATAATTCGACGCTGATAGTCCTGCTGGGAGACGAGGTGGGCTCTTACGCCGGCGCCGGAGGTCAGGCCAATGTGGTAGCGGAAGGGCAGCGCGCCCTGCCAGCCCGGGGGTGCGCCTGCGCCTTTGAGGGCCTGGAGGATGGGTGCGGCGTCGTGGTAGCTGATGGGGATTGAGATGATGCGGGGCTGGTTGCCGTCGGGGCTGACGCGAGCGGAGTCGGGCAGGTCGAGGGTGGAGGCGACACCAGGGGTTTCGGGGTCGCCTGGGTAGTCGAATAGGAACTGGACGGAGCCGCGCTGGACGCCGGTGTCGGGACGCCATGGGCCGATGGGCCATGCATCGCCTTTGTAGTAGCCGTCGTCCTGTGGGTCTGAGTAGATGAGTACGCCGACGGCGCCACGCTGCTGGGCGATGTAGACCTTGACGCCGCGGAAGTTTGAACCGTAGCGAACGAGGACGATTTTGCCGTGCAGATCGACGTGCTGAGCGGCGAGCTGGTCAAAGTCTTCGATGCGGCCGTAGTTGGCGTAGACTACATCGCCGGTTACATCGCCGGAACCCGAGGAGCCGTTGAATGGCATGACCACGCGAGGATCGTCCTGGCCGGGGTCGCCATTGACGTGTTCGCGGGTTGGGCCGCTGATCAGGAGCTTGCCATCGGAGTCGAAGGCTTCCATGCGCACCACTTTGGGCTGGTTCATGAGGACGCGGTAGGGGACGATTTCGGTGTCAAGACCGGCAGCGCGGAACTTTTCTGCGACGTAGAGGGCGGTCCTGTGGTCTTCCGGGGAAGAAGCGATGTGCGGCTCGGCGGTGAGGGTCTTGAGGTGCTCGCCGGCGAGCCTGGCGTCGGGGACGGCGAGAAATTGCTGCTCGATTTTCGCTTCGGCGGCGAAGTCGGTGTAGCCGAAGACGGAGGTGGGGGTGGTCTGGGCACGTAGGAGTGCGGGGGCGAGAAGCAAGCCGAGAAGAATGCGGGCAGACATGGGTTGGTCCCTTTTGGAGAGCGATGTTTTGATGAAGTCGGCTTGCGGCCGGGGCGTCTCCGGCGGGGAAGCTGGAATTCCACCCAGCTTACACTAGGGAGACAGCCTAGCGAGTCAGCGGGGCAGCCAGTCAGCAGGCCGGTTTGGTTTGAAAGTAGCGCGGGATTCCGAGTGCGTTGAGGATAGGGCGGGATGGATTTGAGCACGGAAAGCGAGAGAGCTGGAGAAACGCAGAGCCTGGCGGTGGAAGAGGCGGACGCGGCTACGCCTTGTTTTGCCTGTCCTGAGGAGAGGAAGTTTCCGCAGATTGTTCGGGCGCTGCGGAATCCCAACTTCAGGCTGTTCTGGGGCGGGAATTTTCTGTCAAATATCGGGACCTGGATGCAGAACGTGGCGCAGGGATGGCTGGTGCTGTCCATAACCGGCTCGGCTTTCTGGCTCGGTGTGGTGGGCTTTGCGGGGGCGATTCCTTTCTTGATCTTTACGCTGTTCGGCGGGGTGGTGGCAGACCGGGTGAACAAGCGGCGGCTGCTGCTGGTGACGCAGTCGGTGATGATGCTGCTGGCGTTTGCGCTGGCCGGGCTGGCCTGGCTGAAGATCATCACAGTCTGGGAGGTGGTGGTGCTGGCCTTCCTGAACGGCATGGCGATGGCGATGAACGCGCCGAGCTACCAGGCGCTGGTTCCGCGGCTGGTTCCGCGCGAGGACCTCACCAATGCCATCGCCCTGAATTCGGCGCAGTTCAACATGTCGCGGATACTGGGGCCGACGCTGGGCGGGTATGCGATGGCGCTGGTGGGTGTGGCGGGGAACTTCTTTTTGAATGGGCTGAGTTTTCTGGCGGTGCTCTGGGCGCTGACGCGGATCCGCTATCCGGAACCGGAGGCATCGCATTATCCGGGGCTCTTCGAGAGCCTGCGCGAAGGTTTCCGATATGTGCGCGGGGACCGGCAGATGCGGGTGCTGCTGTGGCTGACGGCAGTGGCAAGTTTGCTGGGGATTCCGTTCCTGACGTTTATTCCTTACTTTGCCAAGATTCAACTGCACTCGGATGAGTCCGGACTGGGGTGGCTGATGGCGGCCTCGGGGCTGGGTGCTGTGCTGGGCGCGGTGACAGTGGCGGCGCTGGGCAAGCTTCGACACAGGGGGATGGTGGTGACCGGGGGCGGGGTGGTCTTCTTTTCGGCGATTATTGGTGTCTGCTACTCGCACAGCTTTTTTCTGTCGCAATGCGTGCTGCTGTTTGAGGGTTACAGCGCGATTCTGATGATTTCGTCGTTCAATGTGGCGATTCAGCACCTGGCTTCCGACCAGATGCGGGGGCGGGTGATGAGTATTTATGCGACGAGTTTTCTGGGGCTGCCGCCGCTAGGGTCCCTGCTGGCGGGGGAGTTGTCACGGCATTTGCCGACGCCGCACGCGCTGGCCGGGATGGCTGCCATTGCGGCTGTGATTTTTCTGGGGACTTACGGGGTTTCGGGGGCGTTACGGGGGCTGGACTGATCGAGGCACCGCGCGGGAGGAGTTCTTTGGCTTCCCATCCATTCGCAGAGTGCGCGAATGGATGGGAAGCCCAGTTATGTTGGGAACGAAAGGTCCGACTGCTGCCAGATTGATAGCCGCGTTCTAGGCGACGGGCTGGGCGCAGAAGGCGCAGCGCTTGGCGGCGATGGGGATCGCGCTCAGGCATTCCGGGCAGGTTTTTGTGGCCGAGGGGGCGGCCGGGGAGGGCTTCTTGACGCGCTCTGCCAACTTGTTGATGGGGAGCACGATGCCGAAGTAGACCACCGAGGCCACGATCAGGAACGATACGGCGGCTGTGAGGAAGTTGCCTATGAAAATAGGCGTGCCGTTGATCTTGAATACGATGCCGCTGAAATCCGGCTTGCCTACGAGAGCGGAGATGATCTGGGCGAGCACGTCTTTGACGAGCGACCCGACGATGGCGTTGAAAGCGGCGCCGATGATGACACCGACGGCGAGATCGACTACATTTCCACGCAGAATAAATTCCCTAAAGCCCTTGAGCATTTGTTCCTCCAATTATGTCCCTTTGAGAGTATGGTGCAACGCAAGCCGCGGGGATTTGAACTTGTGTTTTCGGCAATCTTACACGGACCAAATGGGGTTGGGCCAGATTTTGTGCAATGTTTTCTATTGCGCTAAGGGCAAGCAATGTCAAAGCATTACACGGGATAAACCCAGAAAAAGACGGCCATGGCGAGGATCATCAGTTCGGAGTAGAGGAGGATGAGGACTCCGGCATGGTAAAGGCTCCAGCGGCGGCCTAGACAGCGGGCGGTTTCGACCATTCCCACGAAAGCGGTAAGAACGGGGAGGAACTGCCAGACGGATGCGTGGAGGTGGGCGCCGTCCGGAAAGCCTGCCAGGCGCATGCTGGCGAGGAATGCTCCGAGCGAGAGGAATATGCCGCGGGGAAGGGAACGCCTGCTGAGCCGAAAGATGGATGGCCGGGGAAAGGGCACATAGCTAATGTATCGCCTGGGTGAGATGGGGGGCGAGTCAGCAAGTCAGTGGGCGGCGGATGGGCCGCCCCTGGTTACTTGGCTGCCAGTTCCATTGCTTGGAGGGACTCAGCGTAAGGAGCGCGCAGCACGCCGCGTTCGGTGAAGATGGCGGTGATGTATTTGGCGGGCGTGACGTCGAAGGCGGGGTTGCAGATGCCGACGCCGTGGGGGGTGAGCTGCTTGCCGCCGTGGTGTGTGACTTCGACGGGGGAGCGTTCTTCAATGGGAATGGCGTCGCCGGTGGGGGTGGCCAGGTCGATGGTGGACCACGGGGCGGCGCAGTAGAACGGGATGCCATGTTCCTTGGCGAGGATGGCGACGTTGTAGGTGCCGATCTTGTTGGCGAAGTCGCCGTTGGCGGCGATGCGGTCTGCGCCGACGACCACTGCCTGGATTTTGCCGGCGCGCATGAGGCTGGCGGCCATGTTGTCGCAGATGACGGTGGTGGGGATGCCGTCGGCCATGAGTTCCCAGGCGGTGAGACGCGCGCCTTGCAGGAAAGGACGGGTCTCGTCGGCGTAGACGTGAATGTGCTTGCCCTGCTCGACGGCTGAGCGAATGACACCCAGAGCGGTGCCGTAGCCGCAGGTGGCCAGGGCTCCGGCGTTGCAGTGAGTGAGGATGCCGCCTTCTTCCGGCAGCAGCGCGCCGCCAAAGGCGCCCATGGCCTTGCAGGCGGCAATGTCTTCGTCGTACATCGCGTGTGCGTCGGCGAGGATTCTATCCTGGACTTCGGCGATGGGGGTTTCCGGCCCGAACGTGGCGAAGAGCTTCTTCATGCGGTCGATGGCCCAGAAGAGGTTGACGGCCGTGGGACGGGTTCCGGCGAGGCGGGCACAGATTATGTCGAATTCGGGCGCGAAGCTTCCCGCTGTGGCGGCTGTTGTATGCGCTGCGCCGAGGGCGATGGCGTAGGCGGCTGAGACGCCGATGGCTGGGGCGCCGCGGACAACCATGGTTACGATAACCTCGGCCACTTGCTCGTAGGTGGTGGCGAGTACATAGCTCTCCTCGAGGGGGAGCTTGGTCTGATCGATGAAGCGGACGCCTTCGGCGGTCCAGGTAAGGGTGGGAATCATGCAAATACAGTTTACAGTGATCAGATGTCAGTGGTCAGTTGCCTGTGGTCCGGGGAGCGATATTGCGAAGTCGGAGAAGTGCGCAGAAGGAGCGAGGCGAGAACTGTGAAAACCTTTTCATATTTTGCTGGACGTACCTTCGCCCTCCTCAGTAGAGTTGTCTGGACCTGATTTCAAGGCTGCTCGCAACTCGCTTTGAACAACGTCTTTCACCCAGAAGCTTTATCCGAAGTCTGTACCCGAACCCAAGGAGCTGCTCGTGTTGAACCTGACTTATGTCGACTGGCTGATCATGCTGCTGTACTTCGTCTTTGTGCTGGGCATCGGGTTTGCCCTGAAGCGCTATATGAAGACGAGCAAGGACTTTTTCCAGGCGGGGCGGGCGCTGCCGGCTTGGATCTGCGGGCTGGCGTTTATTTCGGCCAACCTGGGCGCGCAGGAAGTGATCGGCATGGGGGCGTCCGGCGCGAAGTACGGGCTTGAGACAGCGCAGTTTTACGGCATCGGCGCGATCCCGGCGATGGTGTTTGTGGGCATCTTCATGATGCCGTTCTATTACGGGTCAAAGGCGCGGTCGGTGCCTGAGTTTTTGCGGATGCGCTTTGACGAAAAGACGCGGGCGCTGAACGCCTGTTCGTTCGCAGTGATGACGGTGTTTTCGTCGGGGATTTCGATGTACGCGATGGCGCGGCTGATTCAGGCGCTGCATGTGTTTGATGGCCTTTTCGCGGCTCTGGGCTGGAATCCGGACGGGATCTTCACCTTCTCGATTGTGCTGTCAGCGGTGATTGTGCTGGCGTATATCTTCCTGGGCGGGCTGACCAGCGCGATTTATAACGAGGTGCTGCAGTTCTTTCTGATCATTGCGGGATTTCTGCCGCTGGTGTTGCTGGGGCTGCGGAATATTGGCGGCTGGAGCGGGTTGAAGGCTTCAGTGCCAATGCAATACATGCACGAATGGAAGGGTGTGGCGCACGCGTCAACGAATCCGATGGGGATTGAGATTATCGGCATCGGAATGGGGTTGGGATTTGTGTTGGGGTCGGGCTACTGGTGCACGGACTTCCTGGTGATCCAGACAGCGATGGCTTCGAAAAACATGGCCTCCGCGCGCAAGGTTCCTTTGATCGCGGCGGTTCCGAAGATCTTCTTTCCGTTCCTGGTGATTCTGCCCGGCCTGTTGGCGATCGGCCTCCCGACGCCGCACACGCATACCGTGGAGCGGAATGTGAACGGGATGATTGTGCGGGATACAACGGTGGTGCCGCAAAACGTGGAGCAAGGCCGCGGGCTGGTTCCGGCAAAGATCAACCCTGTGACGGGCAAGGCGATGCTGGATACGAACGGCGACCCGCTGCTGGACTACGATCTGGCAACGCCGAACATGTTGCTGCACTTTTTCCCGACAGGCATCCTGGGATTGGGGCTGACGGCGCTGCTGGCCAGCTTTATGAGCGGCATGGCGGGGAACGTGACGGCGTTCAACACGGTGTTCACGTACGACCTGTATCAGAGCTACATTCACAAGGGCGGCAGCGACAGGCACTATATGGCGGTTGGCCGATGGGCCACGGTCGGCGGAATTCTGCTGTCGATTGCGACAGCATATGCGGCCATCAACTTCAATAACATCATGGACACGCTGCAACTGGTATTCAGCTTTGTGAATGCGCCGCTGTTTGCAACGTTCCTGCTGGGCATGTTCTGGAAGAGGGCGACGGGGCACGCGGCGTTTGCGGGGCTGATTACGGGCACGCTGACGGCGGTATTGCATCATGGGCTTACGCTGCCGCTTTTGGCGCATCCGGGCATTCACGGCGGATGGATTGCGGTGGTGCACCACTACCACAGCGACATGGCGCAGAACTTCTGGACAGCGATCTGGGCGTTTGGCGCGAACTTCGTGGTGACGGTGATTGTGAGTCTGCTGACCAAGGCGAGGCCGGAGTCGGAGTTGGTGGGGCTGGTGCACTCGCTGACACCGAAGCCTCCGAAGGCGCATGATGTGTGGTGGAAGAGCCCCGAGGCGCTGGGCATTGCGGTGCTGCTGATGGCGGTGGCGTTGAATATTTTCTTCTACTAAGGATTGAGCGCGCGTTCGGTTTTGTTCTGAGCCGTGCTGCGGAGGAGACAAGAATGAGTCTTGATTTACGGGTACCGATGGGGCTTATGTTTACGCTGGTCGGCGCGATTCTGTCAGTCTTTGGCATTGCCACGAGGGGCAGCGTGATCTATGAGGCGAGCCTGGGGATCAACGCAAACTTCTGGTGGGGACTGGTGCTGCTGGCGTTCGGGTTGACGATGTTCATCCTTGGACGCCGCAGCCAGGCACGGCTGGCCAAGCTGCGGCCGGAGCCGGTGGATGAGACGCGGTCAAGGCTCGGGCATTGAGAAAAATGTCGGCTCGGCATTGCCTACTTGATGTCTGTTGTCTTTTCTGAAGACTCCTTGTACTCGTTCCCATTGAATCGGAACAGACCGGTTGTGATGGTTGATGCCGTGATCCCATCCGATTCCAGATCCCGGTATCCATGCGAGCGCGTCCTTTTCACGATTAGATCTTGCACAGAGATTGACAGAGCCAGTTTGTATCCATGGCTGTCGTGAATGAAGACGTAGAACGGATCGATATTCGCCTCTAGAAGCGGCCCTTTTGAAGCGACAATCAGATCGAGCTCCCCTTTGCCTCCCAAACGAACCTGCGCGGCGGAAAACCAAGACGTTGGGAGGTTAGCTGCGGCGATCTTTTCATCTTCAAGGACATTCCGGACTAGATCGTCCTTTGCAAGGAGCGCCAATACTTCTGTCGGGATTGGAAACGGGTGGTTGACGTTTTCATCTTCAGCGCTGAAATGCGTCTGTTCTCTTTGTCTTCCCGGAGACTGGCCGCAGGCCGCGAAGCCTGAATTTGCTAGGAACGTCAGCAAGATGACAATCGAAATCCGTGCGTTCTTCACCTGTCAACACCCTACTCCGTCCTTACGCCAAACGTCATCGACCGATAATCGAACGTATACGACTTCAGCTGATCCAGGAAGTCCATGCCTAATACGCCGTAGACGTCGTCGATGGCGGCCATGCCGATGGGGGCTGTGATGACCTGCAGATAGTGTGCTGGAACATCCGTAGGCCCGATGGTCAACGGGACGGTCTCAGCCATGAAGGCCGGTTGCGGCGGCATTTTCTCAGCGCCGGGAATTGCGAACAGGCCAATCTTGGAGTTGTTGAAGTTTTCCGCGTGCTCATCGAAGTAGCGCGAGGTGAGGTAAGTCTGCTGGCCGCTGGCATCAACTTGAAACATGCGTTCCTGACCCCTGCCGCCGAGAGCGACGATCATCTGGTCGCCGTCCAGGAAGAAGCGCGCGCCGGGTAGGGGTGGATCTTCCTTTTCCGTAGGCAGCATGGGTTTGAACGGACGGATCTCGATGGTGGCGTCTGCCGTGACAGTGAGGCTGCCGAGGGCGCTGAGAGCGGGGTAGCCGAGCTCACCTTCCACCTGGTAATGCGACTTGGGGAAGAAGTAGTCGGCATCTTCGTAGACGAAAGCCGTCATGTTGCGAAAAGTGATGCGGCCGCCGATGGTGAAGCGGGGAATCACAGTCATGTGCACCTGCATGGGCCGGCCGGTCAAGGAGTGAATGACAGCGAAGTCGTCGGAGACTTTGAGACCGGCCTCTTTCGCCTCAGATCGACAGATGAGGTTGAATGGGGTGGTCGGGTCGATCATCCAGGCATGCGGCCGGGCATCAATGTAGACGGGCACATCGGTGAGGCCGAGCGGGTTGCGTGTGATCTGGACCAGAAAGGGCTGGTACGGCTCGACGGTCATCGGCGGATTGGCTGCGGCGAGCGGGGCCAGCTTCAGCGGAAGGTCGATTTCGTCCAGCTCTTCGAGAGTGAGGTGCCCCTGGAGTCGCTCGGCGTAGTCGCGGTAAGCTTTGGCGGCGCTGGCCATGTCTCCGACGCGCAGGTAGTCTTCGGCAAGGGTCTTGCGCAGGACCTTTTCTTTGGGCAGGTTGCCTGCCGCGGTGACTTTGTCGAGCAACGGGGCGAGCAACTCAATGGAGGCTTTGGGGTTGTTGTCGCGGTTGGCAAGGATGCCTTTGTAGAACTGTTGCTGCTCGGGGCGCATCTGGTTGAGCTGCGACTCGATGCGCAGGAACTGGTGGTCGTTCAGGAGGTTTTGAAGACGAGCCTCATCGTCCAGCCCGCTGGTGACGCCGGTGTGGACCTTTTCGCTTTGTCCTTGAGACTGGTCCTGAATGGGCAGTTGGGTTTGCGGCGGTGTGGTCGGAGGCTGTTGTTGCGGGGCAGCCAAGTGCCCGAAGGCGAGAGCGAGGGCGAGGACGGTCAGGGCTCTCAAGGTGAGGATTCGCTTCTGTTCTGCCAATGTACCGTGGGCCGTCATTCTCAGTACGAAGGTAACAGATTTGTCGGGTATTTCGCAGGGCTAGCCGTGACCGCCAGCGCTTATCGAATTCGAGCGCTGGTCGTGCGGAGAAACGCTACGAATGCCCGACTGGCAAGCTGGGCAAATTGTTCAACTTAGGAATCTTGCCCTGTTTTAACGCCTGCTTGAGACAATCCTTAGTCCAAGCCCGGTAAACTTGATGTAGATGAAGCGAAGAACGATCGAACACTACGAGATTCTGCGCAAGTTGGGTGCCGGTGGCAGCGGGGTGGTGTATTTGGCCAACGACACGCTTTTGCAGCGGCCGGTGGTGCTGAAGATTCTGCGCACCGGGCTGCTTTCTGCCGAGCAATTGCGGACTACCGTCTTGCGCGAGGCGAGGCTTGCTTCGGCGATCGAGCATCCCAACGTCTGTGGCATTTATGAAGTGGGAGAGAGCAGCGACGAAGGCTACATTGTGATGCAATATGTGCCTGGGCAGTCGCTGGACCAATTGATCGGGCGAGGGCCGGCGAGCCTGCAGCTGGTGCTTTCCGTGGGTATTCAGATTGCGGACGGCTTGCAGGCGGCGCACACGCTGGGAATCTTCCATCGCGACTTGAAGCCGCAGAACGTGATGCTGACCGATGGCGGCCTGGTAAAGATCCTCGACTTTGGGCTCGCGCGCAGGCTCCATCCGGAAGATGTGAACTTTGACCCATCGAAGCCGGGACTGGCCAAGGACGCTTCGATGGCTGCGACGTATACGGCGCGTGGCGGGACGATCCGCTACATGGCGCCAGAACAGTTTGTCACCGGGCAGTCGAGCGCGCAGTCGGACGTGTGGGCATTGGGCGTGATTCTCTATGAACTGGCCAGCGGGCGGCACCCGTTTGCGCGGCCGGATTCGGAGGATTTCCAGGCGATTCGGGCGATCCAGTTTTCCGATCCGGAAGACTTGAGCAACATCGTGCCCAGCATTTCGCCGGAGCTGAAGAGCGTGATCGCGAGCTGCCTGGAGAAGAATCCGGGAGCGCGGTATGCGTCGGCCGCGGAGGTGCGCGAGGCACTGAAAACGATTATGAAGGCGCTTCAGATTGAGACGGGGATTATTCCCGGCGACGCGGCGGCGAACCTGCCGACGACCGGACCTGAAGCGGAGAAGCGCAATACCGGATTCCTGTCTATGCTGGCGGAGCGGTTCCGGGAGTCAGCCGTGGATCGAGCGCCGCAGAATTCTTTGGTCGTGCTGCCGTTTACCAACCTGGGCGCGACGGAGGTTGCGCCGCTGTATGGGTTTGCGCTGGCGGATGCGATTGCGGCGCGGCTGGCGCGGATTCCGGCGCTCGTGGTGCGGCCGTCGAGTACGTTGATGCCGTTGCCTATTTCCCAGATGGATCCGCTTTCGGTGGGGCAGAAGCTGTTGGTTTCCTATGTGCTCGCCGGGAACTTTCTCCGCTCTGAAGAAGGGTTTGATCTGAACTGGCAACTGCTGGACGTGGCATCTCAGAGCGTTCGATCCGGTGGCGCGATTCGGGTGGCGTCGCTGGATCTGATTGCGGTGCAGACGGAGATTTCGAACGAAGTATTTGCTGCGCTGCATGGGCTTAGTGCAGGCGATCAGATTGACGCGCCACGGCCGGGGGCGCGGGATGCTTCGTTGCCGGGGCCGGTGAGCGAGGACTATCTGCAGGCGCGGGCGCTGCTGAGTTCGTTCATGGTGCGGACGGGGTCGCGGGGGGACCTGGACCGGGCGCATGCGCTGTTTACGAGTGTGACGGCGACCGATCCGGAGTTTGCGGCGGGGTGGAGCGGGTTGGGCATTGCAGAGCTGCAGTATGTGCGGCACGGGTTTGGCGGGCAGATTCATGTGATGCATTCGCGGCGGGCCTTTGACGAGGCGCTGAAGCTTGACCCGGCTTCGACCGAGGCGAATCTGTATCGGATTTACATGCTGCTGTCGCGGGGCGAGAAGGAGTCGGCGCGGCATGGGATTGCGAATCTGCTGGCGGGGGCGGCGAACGACTGGAACGTGCACATGGTGGCCGGGCTTGCGCTGCGCGGCGACGGCATGTACGAAGAGGCGCTGGAGCAATTCAGCCTTTCGCTCAAGCTGAATCCGGCGAATGCGCCGATTCTTTATAACCACCGGGCACGGGTGTATCACTACCAGAACCAGATTGAGCTGGCTGGAGATGAGTTGGCCAAGGGGTTGGCGCTGGAACCGCGGCACCCGCTGTTGCGGACATCGGCCGGGTACCAGCAGATGCGGCTGGGGCATGTGGACAAGGCGATCGAGATACTGGAGAGCGTGGTGCACGACGACGAGTCGCTGCGCATCGCGGTGCCGACGCTGGCGCTGTGCTATGTGCAGGCAGGGCAGCGGGAGCGGGCCGCGGGGCTGCTGAAGGACGATACGCTGGCGGCTGCGGAGGCGGACAGCGAGATGGCTTACCGGCTGGCTTCGTACTTTGCGGTTGAGGGCGACTCGAGCGAGGCGCTGCACTGGCTGCGGCGGGCGATCTACCTGGGGAACGAGAATTATCCGTGGTTCCAGAAGAATCCGGCATGGAATAAACTGCGGACGAATGCGGATTTCGAGCGGATTCTGGAGGATTTGAAGCGCGGGTTTCGGAAGAACCAGAAGACGTGGAAGCGGTTGCTAGAGCAGGTTCCGCCGGAAGCGGAGTAGCGGACGGCTGGGCCGTCCTGGCGGTTGGACTTGAACCAGGGGTGCGGCATGGCGACGGAATTCCGCCATTTTGCGATGAAAAAGGCCATTCTTCTTTCGGGTTTTGTCCGGGTATTTCCTGGTTTGGACCGATTTGCGATGGGTAAGACTTGATTAAGTCATGTTATTTCAATTACATATCGATCTACATAGGGGGAGGGGGTGGGGGGTGGGGCGCAAACCGGGGACAT
>Ga0302319_10007482_pt1 | contig 21496 bp, 18 predicted proteins | sample Bog_T0_2_FD_203319 | JGI IMG/M metagenome (GOLD analysis project Ga0302319, IMG submission 203319) | Peat permafrost microbial communities from Stordalen Mire near Abisko, Sweden - Bog_T0_2 | ecosystem: Environmental > Terrestrial > Soil > Wetlands > Peat | place: Sweden: Abisko, Stordalen Mire... | reverse complement strand
TGGAGCATATCATTCATCCCCAGCACCGACGCGATCTGGAACTTGTGCACATCCTTCTGGATGTCCGTGTCGGAAACCGTCTCCCCGTAGATCGACGCCACTTTGTTCGTCCCCCCAATTCCACCGCGCGTTGCCATTGACCCGTTCCAGAACCAGATGAAGCTCGCGATGATCACCACGGTCACCACGATTAGGATCGGTTGCTGATATTTATGGAATAGATTGGGCATGGATACTTCTAAGGTTGCGTTCTCGCTTCTCGTTCCTTACTTTGCGCAACGCGCGATGAACCTAAGGCGTTGTTTTGCTCCCCGACAACTTCTTTTTCTGCTCGCGGCAGGCCTCCTCACCTCCGGTGCACGCCTCGCCACGGGGCAGGATACCATTACGCTTAGGGGCGGACAGCCCCAGCAGGCTACCATTCAGGGCGTCACTTCCGAAGGCGTAAAAATTCAGATGGGTGATGCCGTCATGGTGCAGCCCTTCTCCAATATCGTCGCCGTCACGATGAACCCGCCTCCCGACTTCACCGCCGCCGAGGCCGCCTACGAGAGCGGCGATCTCGTCCGCGCTTTAAAGCTCACCAAGGCCGTCATCACCAACTTCCGCGCTCTTCCCACCGATTGGGCAAAGGCCGCCATGATCATGCTTGGGGATATCGACATGGCCCTCGGTGGTACTACCGAGGCCCAGGCCGCTTACAAGGATTATCAGGCCGCTTACCCGGGCGTAAGCTCCGATGAGATGAACGTCGGCCTCGCCAATATCGATCTCGCCAATAACGATTCGGCAGCAGCAGCAGCCAAGCTCCAGCCTGTCCTCGATAGCGCCCTCAAGAACCGCACCCCTCCCAAGGCAACCGCCGCTCTCATCGGTCGGGCGTTCTATCTTTCTGGCAAAATTAAGGAAAAAGCCGGTGACTTTCCCGGCGCTCTCGAAGACTATTTGCGAACCGTAACCCTGTTCCCTGAAGACGCCATCGCGGCCGCCAGCGCTCAGGCGGGGGCGGATGCCCTTCGCAAAGCTCACGGCACGGTGGCTCCGTGACCCACTCCAACACCCGCACCCGCTCCTTCCCATGACGAAACGTTACCTCGCTCTCGCCCTCGCATTTTTTGCCATCCTTGGCGTCTCCGCTCTTGCTCAGGATGCCGAGGCCACGGCGGCGGCTGCGAAAGCACCCGATTCCATTATCCACGTCATCCTCAATGGCGGCCCGCTCATTATCATGATCTGGTGCGCCATCCTCGGCACCTCCATGACCATGGTGACCTTCGTCATCCAGAACATCATGACCCTCCGCAAGGAGAAGATGGCCCCCAAGGCCCTCGTCGATTCCCTCCACAACGAGATCGCCGGCGGCAACTACCAGGGTGCCTGGGAAACCTGCAACGCCAATAACAACTACCTCGCCAACGTCCTCAAGGGCGCCCTCGAGCGCATTGGCCGCGGCAAGGAAACCGTCTCCGACGCCGTCGCCGAGTACTCCCTCCGCGAGGCCACCACTCTCCGCACTCGCAACTCCTACCTCTCCGTCATCGGCGTCATCTCACCCATGATCGGACTGCTCGGCACCGTCATCGGCATGATGAAAGCGTTCGCCGTCCTCGGCGCCAGCGGCATCGGCGATCCACGTGGCCTCGCCACCAGCATTGGTGAAGTCCTCATGGCCACCGCCAGCGGCCTCTTCATCGCCATCCCCGCTTTCATCTCCTATTACGTTTTCCGCAACCGTACCCAGCAGGTCATCGTCTATGCCGATGACAAGGTCGGCCGCCTCCTCGAGGACATCCCCTACGAGGAACTTGCGGGCCTTCGCATCGGAGAGAACTTCAATGCCGGTCAGCCCGGCCTCGACGCCGGCGCTTCCCAGTCCCGCCGCCTCTCCATGTCCCTTTCGACGAATTGTCCCGTCTGCAACGGTTCCGTCACTCCCGGCGACAATCCCTGCCCCCATTGCGGCGCTTCTCTTGATTGGGCTGCCTGATCCACGCCCCCGTTTTGATCCCGGATGCACAAGCTCTCTCCACGGCAGAAGGCCGAGAAGGAACGCAAGAATCCTGTCGAGGAGGATCCAGAGTTCCAGATCGCCCCAATGATCGACATTCTGCTCGTGCTCCTCGTCTTCTTCATGTCGATCTCCTCGACTGAAGTCCTCCAGAGCAATCACTCCATCTCCCTTCCCGTCGCCGCCAACGGCAAGGATGCCTCGAAAAACAGCCCCGGCCAGGTCATCATCAACATCGCTTGGGTTCCGATGAATGACATCGGCACCATCGAGATCTCCGACACCAAATACCCCGACGCCAATTCCATCATCCCTGCCGTTCAAAAGGCCATTGAGGCCAACCCCCTCGCTCGCGTCCTCATCCGCGCCGATCGTTCCGTCAAATGGCAATTCATGAAAACCGTCATGAAGGCCTGCGCCCAGGCCGGCGTCGCTAATGTCACCTTCTCAGTCGTTAATAAGGACTCCGTCAGCGCCCCGCCCACCCAGTAGTCCGGGCTGCTTCCACCACTTTTCAAACCCGCCTTCCGGGGATACATTCCACCTCAATCCAACCCCGAACCTCTAGAAAGACCCCGATAATATGGCCGGCTCAGTAGGCTCAGAAGATGGCGACATCGGCTTCCAGATCGCTCCCATGGTGGACGTGGTTTTCGTCCTGATGCTCTTTTTCATGGCCAGCGCCGGCGTGCAGATCGTCGAAAAGGAATTGGCCATGAACCTGCCGAGCGGCGCCGGCAAACCCTCCGACGTTCCCACCACCCCCATCATCATCGATATCACCGGCGACGGCCAGGTCTCCGAGAATGATCAAGTCCTCGGCAATAAGGATGACAAAAATCTCCAGGCCCTCCGCGAGTTCTTCACCAAATCCATCTCCCAGTTCGGCGACAAGGATCCCGTTATCGTCCGCCCGGCTCCCGAGACCACCCATGAGCGTATCGTCGACGTCCTCAACGCCGCCGCCGCCGCTCACGTCAAAAACCTCGCCTTCGGCGGCTAATTCTCTCCTGGCGCACCACGCGGCCAGATAGGTCCTATTCCGCGCGCCCCCCAAGCCGCCCCCGGGGCCAAAGCCCCGAGTTCTGCTCCGCAACATCTTTACTGCGGTGCGGTCGTTGTCGTCGTGGTCGTGGTCTTCTTGTCCACTACTACGGGCGCGGGCGCAGGCGCCGCATCGCTGGTGGTCTCCACCACGATCCGCCGGGCTACCATCTGGTCCCCGTCCCGGTCATAGAACACATGCACCGGCACGCCGGTCTTGATGACCGACACATCGACTGGGTTCCCACTCTGGTCCACAACCGTCGTGGATTTGCTGTACGAGTACTGCACAGGCTGGCTGCTCGTCTCCGAGCGCACCATAACCGTGCTGGGTGAAAACTCCGTGATCGTCCCATCCGAGCTCGTGCTCGTCGTAGTCTGCGTAACCGCGTCCTGCCCGAAGGCCAATGGGCTCAACGAAAGCACCGCGGCAATCAACGCAGCAATGCCGCGTCCTTGAATGTTTGTTTTCATAAGTTTTAGTCCTGTTTAGTTTCTTCCCCCGTCCGTCTGGGGACGAATAGGGCTCATCCCCCAATTCGGAGAAGCCTCCCACCCCGGCTGCAACACCCCCTATCTTTTCCCTGGCCTCTCACCCCGCAAAATACCGCTTTTGCTTTAAAAATTTTCCATTACAGTGCCAACCCCGTTTGATCGGCCTGCTCCGCCTCCCGCGAGGCGCGCCGGCCAACGCGAAAATGGTGGCCGTAGCTCAATGGTAGAGCTCCAGATTGTGGTTCTGGCTGTTGCGGGTTCGAGTCCCGTCGGCCACCCCATTTCCGCGCACGATAAAAACCTCCCGGCCGGCAAGTTTTCCTGCAAGAATCCAATTCTCGCACGCTTACCCTATGAAACTACGTTAGGGTGGCTGCGGGCCGGAAGAGACGATTGGGCAACCGTTAGTGTGGCGTCTACTCCGGCCCGCGCGGCCGCCGCTTCTTCACCCGCTCCGCCACCCACCGCACCAGCCCAGGGTCCCCCCTGAGGATCTGACAGATCTCCTCCCGCTCCCCCGCCTCGCACAATCCATCCGCAAACCGTTCCAGCCGGACCTTCAGGTCCGCCTGCAAAACGGGTTCAGCTTCCATTTCGGGCCTCGGCTGGAATCTCTCCAGGAAGGCTAATACTTCGTCAATCTCCCGGCTCACTACTCCTATTAGCGGGCGAGACTTCGAATCTTGCAGAGTAATTGCTCAACCCCCTCCATTTGGCCGCTTTCAAGCCCTCCTACGCTCACTCGACCCCGCGGCAAAAGTCCAGGAAGTCCTCCCACCGTATCTCCAGCCACTCATCCGCATCCGCCACCGCACACATCGTCTCCTGGGCAATTTGTCCCACCGCCGCCGAAAGCCGCCGGCTCACCTTCGATTCCGTATACCCCCAGATCCCGCAAACCTCCCGCTGCGTCAGCCCGTACAAATGTACCAATTGCAGCATCACCACCGCCTCCGCCGGGCACGACCCGAACGCTCGTGTCAGCGCCCCGCGCATAATCCCGAACAATGGCTTATCCGCCACGGCCTCCTGCCGGCGCTCCCCTTCATGGCCCGAGAGCACATCACTCGCGGACTTCTCGAGACTCTGGCGGCGGCGCCGGTCGACCAGGTCGTTCATCAGGACGGTCTTCAGCCAGGCAATTAGGGGCGCAGTGCCTCTATAACGTGCCAGCAGCGGCTTGCCTGTAATGCAATCCGTCCACAGATTTGTCAGCAATTCCTCCGCCTCGCTCTTGGTCGCACCTGCTCCCACCAGGAACGCGCGCAGGTCCCCGCTGTAGCGGCGCTGCATCCGAGTCAGCGCGGAAACGTCTCCCTCGAGGCATTTCCTGGTCAGTTCTAAATCCGTCAGCACCGCTGCTTCCCGTGACATCCGCCCAGTATCTGCATGGTTTCCCAAGGCTGGATCAACGCTAAAGAATAATTTTTCGTTCCCCCTCCTCTTTGCCACAATCCCTGGTTTGTCTATCCTCCCCCATATGCTAAAAACCCGCCGGCCGCCGGCGCTCCCATTCTCATGACCCCCCTGGAACAACGCATCCGTTACAAATTCCGGAACTCCCTGTTCCTTGCGGAGGCTCTCACGCATCCCAGCCTCGGGTACGAGACCCAGCGCCATCATTTCGACAATCAGCGCCTCGAGTTCCTGGGCGATGCCGTCCTCCAACTCGTCTTCACCGAGCACCTCTTTAACCTCTTTCCCAATTTTTCCGAGGGACAACTGACCAAGATGCGCTCACGCCTCGTTTCCCGCGAGGGGCTCAAGGTCCATGCCATTTCAATTGGCCTCGGCAATTACCTGATGATGGGAAAAGGAGAGGAATCGAGCGGCGGCAGGGTGCGTGCCTCGGCGCTCGCGGACGCGTTCGAGGCCCTTGTAGGGGCCATGTACCTCGATGGTGGCCTCGAGGCGGTCCGCCGCTTCGTTGTCGATGAAGCGCAGCCCGACATCGAAAATTTGCGTCTCGAGCCCATGGATGTGAATCCGAAGGGTAAGCTCCAGGAAATCCTTCAGTCCATCGCCCCCCAGAGCCCTAAATATTCGATCACCTCCCAACTGGGACCCGAGCATTCGAAGGAATTCACCGCCGTCGTCACGTGGCAGGGCCGAGAACTTGGTAGGGGACATGGGCCCAGCAAAAAGGACGCCCATTTCGCCGCGGCGCTCGATTCATTGCAAAGGGAGAGTTGGAAAAACGAGGAACCGCACCCGGAAAACGGCTCCCCAATAACTACCCAATAACCCTGGGTAAAACTACGAATAACCCCGGGAACTCAGGGTTGATGGCGACGGCTGGAACACCGGCGGTGAGATATTCGCTGCCGGACATGGATGGGGAACGCGGGCGGTTGCTGTGTGGAACGGGGATTGGGAAGGTTGTTCACATCATTATGATTAAGGATTGGAAGGGCTTGAAATTTGATATTCCTATCAGAGAGAGTGAATAACTCCCCCCGGAGGAGTTTTCACCATCCAAAACTGAGCCCCATGAAACCTCAAAATTATATTGCCTGCGACCTTGGAGCCGAGAGTGGTCGCGTGATTGTAGGATCGCTCGAAGGCGGCAAACTCCAGTTGAATGAAGTCCACCGGTTCTCGAACGGACCGGCGCGGATCATGGGGACGTACCGCTGGGATACTTTGCGCATATTCGAAGAGTTGAAGATTGGGTTGAGAAAGCTGGCGGAACGGGGGATCACGGCCCGGAGCTTGAGCGTGGATTCGTGGGGGGTGGACTATGTGCACACCCGGGCTAGTGAGCCGCAACTGGCGATTCCGTACAATTACCGGGATGCGCGGACGGACAAGACGTATGAGATGGCGCTGAAGAAGGCCGGTCCGGAGCGGATTTTTGCGGAGACAGGGATCCAGTTCATGTCGATCAATACGCTATACCAGTTCATTGCGGACCTGGAAGGAATGCCGGAGGTTCTGTCGGTGACCGAGCGCTTTCTGTTGATCGGGGATTATTTCAATTACCTGTTCAGCGGGAGAGGGGTGGCGGAGGAGAGCCTTGCCAGCACCACCCAGATGTATAATCCGCGGGAACGGGCGTGGTCGCAGGATTTGATTGGGCTGTTTGGGTTCGATCCGCGGATCTTTCCGAAGATCGTGCCGTCAGGGACGATCCTTGGGCCCCTGGTGGACGAAGTGGCGGAGGAGACGAAACTATCCGGGGTGCAGGTGGTGGCGACGTGCTCGCATGACACGGGGGCCGCGGTGGCGGCTGTGCCGGCGGAGGGGGACGACTGGGCTTATCTGTCGTCAGGGACGTGGTCGCTGATTGGGGTGGAGCTGCCGGAGCCGTTGATCAATGACGCGGTGCGGGCGGCGAACTTTACCAATGAGGCGGGACATGATGGGACAACCCGGTTCTTGAAGAATATCTCGGGGCTCTGGCTGCTGCAGGAATGCCGGAGGGCGTGGGCTAAGGAAGGAACGCAATATGGGTATGACGAACTCACGCACCTGGCGCTGGAGACGCAGCCGCTGCGTTCGCTGATCAATCCGAATTCGCCGAAGCTGGCACGCCCGGAAATGATGCCTCACAAGATCCAGGAATTGTGCCTGGCGCAGGGAGAACCGGTGCCGGAGACTCCGGGACAGGTTGCGCGATGTATCCTGGAGAGCCTGGCCTTGACTTACCGAATCGTGTTCGAACAATTGAGGCACCTCACGGGACGTCCGCTGGCGCGGTTGCATATTGTGGGCGGAGGCAGCCAGAGTACCTTGCTCAACCAAGCCGCGGCGGATGCGATTGGAGTCCCGGTGATCGCCGGGCCGGTCGAGGCGACGGCGATAGGGAATCTTCTGGTGCAGGCAATCGCCTTGGGGGATATCGATTCGATGGCATCGCTGAGGCGGACGGTGAGGGACTCCTTTCCGGTGACAACTTATACGCCGAAAGACCGGCAAGCCTGGGATGCGGCATTTGAGCGGTTTCAACAGTTGCAGAGGTTATGAGGGCGGCCGAACCTACTTCCAGAGATGGGACCTATGGGCTCCGCCAGCTTAACGACGACAAATAATTTCCAAAAACACCCCTGATTTATCACCATGAAGACATACACATTCGTCAATTACCTTTGGGATGATGCAGCGGCATCCAAACTGAGCCCGGCGGGGCAGCTCATTTACCGGTCGAATATCCTGGGGACGGATCAGAGGATAACCAATACGGGGGGAGGCAATACGTCGGCGAAGATATTTGAGAAGGATCCACTTACGGGCGAGCAGGTGGAAGTCCTTTGGGTGAAGGGATCGGGCGGGGATTTGCGGACTTCAAAGCTGGAGAACTTTGCATCGCTCTACCAGGAGCGGTTGCTTGGGTTGCAGCAGGTTTATGGCACCGGGGAGGAGAAGGGGCCGAAGACGGCCATCGAGGATGCGATGGTGGGAATGTACGCGCATACGACGTTCAACCTGAATCCACGAGCTTCGTCGATCGACACCCCGCTCCATAGCTTTGTGCCTTTCAAGCAGGTGGATCATACCCATCCGAATGCGGCGATCTCAATAGCGGCATCGAAGAATTCCGAGGCGTTGACCAAGAAGATATATGGGGATGACGTGATCTGGACGCCGTGGCAGCGGCCGGGGTTTGACCTTGGGTTGCAGTTACAGGATATCTGCCGGAAACATCCGAACGCCAAGGGGGCGATCCTTGGGCAGCATGGATTGATCAACTGGGCCAACGACGGAAAGGAATGTTATGAGTTGTCGCTGGAGTTGATTGAGAAGGCGGCGGCTTACATCGAGAAGGAATACGAGGCGAAGGGGGGCGACGCAAAGGCGTTTGGCGGAGAGAAGTACCAGGCGCTCGACGAGGCAAAGCGGCGGGATACGTTCGTGGCGATCCTGCCATGGCTGCGCGGACAGGTGTCGCAGCATAAGCGGTTCATCGGGACGATCCAGGATGATGCAAAGATATTGCGGTTCGTAAATTCGCACGATGCGCCGCGTCTTGCGGAGCTGGGGACGAGCTGCCCGGATCATTTCCTGCGCACGAAGATCAAGCCGTTGTATGTGGATTGGAATCCACAAACCGAGGATGTGGCGGCGCTGGAACACAAGCTCGGTGTCGGGCTCGTGAAGTACCGGGAGGATTACGCGGCTTATTACAACCGTTGCAAACGGGCGAACTCGCCGGCAATCCGGGATGCGAACCCCACGGTTATCCTGATTCCGGGGCTGGGGATGATTGCGTGGGGGAAAGATAAGTCGGAGTCGCGGGTGACTGCGGAGTTTTATAACTGCGCGGTGGAAGTAATGCGCGGGGCGGAAGCGATTGACGAATATATCGCACTGCCGCAGCAGGAGGCGTTCGATATTGAATACTGGCTGCTGGAGGAAGCGAAGCTGCAGCGGATGCCGGCGGAGAAATCGCTGGCGCGCCAAGTGGTGTGTGTGGTCGGGGCCGGGAGCGGAATCGGGAAGGAAGTGGCCCACCGGATCGTGAAGGAAGGGGCGCACGTGGTGTGCGTGGATTTGAACAAGGACGCGGCGGAAGCGACAGCGAAGGAAATAACGAACAAATACGGAGCGGGGATTGGGGTGGCGGGGAGCGGGATCTCGGGGTGCGGGCTTGCGGTGGGGCTCGCGGCGAATATCACGGACCGGGCGAGTATCCGGCGGATGCTGAATGAAACGGCGCTGGCTTATGGCGGGTTTGATTCGATCGCGGTGACGGCGGGGATTTTTGTGCCTTCGGATACGACAGGGCATATCCCGGATGAGAAGTGGGGATTGACGTTCTCGATCAATGTTACGGGGTTGTATCTGGTGGGGGACGAGGCGGCGCCGACCTGGAAGAAGCAAGGGCTACGCGGGAATCTGGTCCTGACGACCAGCGCAAACGCCGTGGTGTCGAAGAAGGGAAGCCTTGCGTATGACACGAGCAAGGCGGCGGCGAATCACCTCGTGAGGGAGCTGGCGGTTGAGTTATCGCCGCTGGTGCGGGTGAACGGGGTGGCGCCGGCGACGGTGGTGCAGGGGAGCGCGATGTTCCCGAGGGACCGGGTGATCGGGTCGCTGGCCAAGTATAACATTCCGTACAGTGACAATGAAGAGACGGAATCGTTAACGAATAAACTGGCGATGTTCTACGCGGACCGGACGTTGACGAAGTCACCAATCACGCCGGCTGACCAGGCTGAGGCATTTTATGTTTTGCTGACGAACCAGTTGAGCAAAACCACCGGGCAGGTGATTACGGTGGATGGGGGGTTGCATGAGGCGTTTTTAAGGTGAGGGGACCAACCCCTTACTAAATCAAATCTTTCAGAATTCCATCCGGCTTGTAGTTGCCCAGGCGGCCACCTGCCTCCTCGTATATTGCATCCGGCATAACGTGCTCCAGTTCCCAAACCGTCTTATTTGGACTCTCGGATTCATAAGACTCCAAACTGCTCGCGGGACCGTGAAATATAAATGGAGCAGTTCGAATGAAAGGTTTAATTCCCATTATACTACAGTATGGCTCTCCTAACTCGTGCCGTCCCGATATCCACGGTCGGTAGATATACCCGGAATGTCGTCCCAACTCCCATCTCGCTTTCGACAGTGATCGCTCCTCCGTGGTTCTTTAATATTCCAAAGACGGTCGAACGGCCCAGGCCGGTGCATTTGTCAAAGCCCTTGGTCGTAAAGGATGGCTCGAAGATCTTCTCGAGCGCCTCCGGCGGAATTCCAATCCCTGTATCAGGCGCCATTCATTACCGTGGCTTCCATCGGGGTGGATGGGGGAAACTCGCGAATTGATTTCCGCCTGAGTTATCCAACATGAAACCTCGACGTTTGTTTGACGCCTTGGACTTGGACAGTTACGTCCGCTTTGGGGGGAAAGGCGTTATGCGCGTCGCCGCAAGGGATTACGCGGGCGGGGGGCCTTGCTGGGTGCGATTGATGTAAGACTCGAGGTAGCCGCAGCCGATGCAGGCGAAGGTGAGCACTTCGGTCTGCTGCTTATCAGCGACTTTTACGCTGCCGAAGAATCCGAATTCGGGTTTGCCCGCTACCCAACTGCTGATGCGCGCGCCATCGTAGTAGGTATCCAGGACGAATCCCTCTTCCATCTGGCCGCCGCATTTGCAGCAGGCCGGCGCCTGGATGGCGGCGGGAGGGGTGGGGTTGACGGGTTTAGTCAAATCCATGAGGGGATTATTGCAAGGGGGTGGGTGGGTTGCAAGGGCAGCCGGAGCTGAGTGCGACTTGAAGGCGAAGCAGGCCGCGCAGGGAATGCCTGCCCCGGCTAATTTCGGGCAGGCCCACCCGGCCTCGACACCTGAGCCCTTGGGTTCAGGTTGACCACCCCCTACACCTTCACCCGCTCGATCTCGGCGCCGAGGGCGTTGAGTTTTTCGTCGATCATCTCGTAGCCGCGGTCGATGTGGTAAACGCGGTTGACCTCGGTGATGCCTTCGGCCTGGAGGCCTGCGAGGACGAGGGCGGCGGAGGCGCGAAGATCGCTGGCCATGACGGGGGCGCCGCTGAGGGATTGGACGCCGTTGATGATGGCGGTGTTGTTCTCGAGGGTGATATTGGCGCCCATGCGCTTGAGCTCCGAGACGTGCATGAAGCGCTGGGGGAAGATGTTCTCGGTGATGGTGCTGATGCAACTGCCGCGGGCGAGGAGGGCGCACATCTGGGCCTGCATGTCGGTGGGAAAACCGGGGTACGTCTCGGTGACGAGCTCGAGGGAGCGGGGCTCGCCGTTGCCAAAGACGGTGAGGGAGTTGCCGTTGGAGGTGACGCGGTAGCCGGCGCGCTCCAGGGCATGGGAGACGCTGGTGAGATGCTCGGGCATGGCGCGCCGAAGGCGGACCTCCGTGCCGCTGATTGCGGCGGCGACCATGAAGGTGCCGGCCTCGATGCGGTCCGGGATGACTTCGTGTTCGGCGCCGTGGAGCTCCTTGACGCCCTCGATGATGATGCGGCGGGTGCCGGCGCCCTCGATTTTGGCGCCCATCTTGTTGAGGAATTGGGCGAGGTCGACGACCTCGGGTTCCTCGGCGGCGCCGTCGATGACGGTGGTGCCCTCCGCGAGGACGGCGGCCATCATGACGTTGTCGGTGCCGAGGACGGTGGAACCGAATTTGCCGGTCATGGGGATGACCGCACCCTTAAGGTAGGGGGCGAGGACCTTCACGTCGCCGCCGACGACGCGGACGGCGGCGCCGAGGGCCTCGAAGCCCTTGAGGTGGAGATCGATGGGGCGGTCGCCGATGACGCAGCCGCCGGGCAGGGAGACCGTGGCCTCGCGCTCCCGGCCGAGGAGGGGGCCGAGGACGCAGACGGAGGCGCGCATCTTGCGGACCACTTCGTAGGGCGCCTGGGTGGTGACTTTCTCGGCCTTGACGGTGACGGTGCCGCTGGCGCGCTCGACCTGGGCGCCCAGGTGATCCAGGATTTGCAGCATGAAATGGACGTCCGAGAGATCGGGGACGTGATGGATGACGCATTCCTCCTTTGTGAGGAGCGTTGCTGCCAGGATGGGCAGGGCGGAGTTCTTGGAACCGGAGATGGTGACTGTCCCGGCGAGTTTACGGCCGCCATGCACTAAAATTTTATCCATGATTTGCGAAGAGGAATCGGTTGATGCCGGCGTAGTCGGCTGTGGCGCGGACATTCTGATAGCCGAGGCGCCGCAGATGCTCCACGAGCATTTCCGCCTGTCCAGCCCCAATCTCGAGGGCCACGCCGCCGCCCGGGACCAAATGGTTCCGGGCTTGGTCCAGGAGCGTTCGGATAATATCGGCGCCGTCGGGGCCGCCATCGAGGGCGGAGCGGGGGTCGCGGCGGACCTCGCGTGAGAGCGTGGGGATCTCGGCGGCGGGGATGTAGGGGAGATTCGCGACGATGAGGTTGTAGGGGCCGGAGACGCCGGAAAGAAGGTCGCTCTGGAGGAAATTAACGCGACCCATGAGGGCGAGACGGACGGCATTCTCTGCGGCGAGGGCTAGGGCGGACGGGGAGATATCGACGGCGTCGATGGCTGCCTCAGGCCACTCGGCGGCCAGGGTAAGGGCGATGACGCCGCTGCCGACGCCGACGTCGAGGACCCGGGCGGGTTTGTCCCGGAGGGCGAGGATGTGCTCGACCAGCTCCTCGGTCTCCGGGCGGGGGATGAGGGCGCGGGGATCGCAAAGGAAGGAGCGGCCATGGAACTCGACGGTGCCGAGGAGGTGCTGGAGGGGCTCACCGGAGGCGCGGCGCTTCATGAGGGTGCGGAGGGGTTCGAGCTCGCGGTCGCCGAGGGGGCGGTCGAATTCCAGGTAGAGATCGATGCGTTTTTTCCCGAGGACGTGGGCGAGGAGCAGCTCAGCATTGAGGCGCGGGCTTTCGACTTCATGTTTGGTGAAGTAGCCTGCGGTGGCCGTGATGATCTCCTGGACGGTTTTCAAGGAATTGGGGAGGAATTGATGATGGCTATCCGCCCGTGGCGGATGAAAATTAATAATTGGCGGGGGCCCTTCCCGAAATCATCAATGCTGGAGAGCCAATCAGCAATCCCTTCTCTTTTGAGTGCAACGGATGGGGTTCCTGATTAGTTTGCCTGCCTATGCGTGTGCTCTATCTCGATTGCTTTTCCGGTATTGGCGGCGACATGACGGTGGGGGCGTTATGCGACCTCGGGATTAAGCCGTCGGCGTTCGAATGGGAACTGAGCAAGGTGGAGATCGGGGATTTCCATGCCCATTGGGAGCGGAAGGCGCGGCAGAATATCGAGGGGGTGAAATTTTCAATCCATGAAGGGGCGACGCATACGCATGAGCAGGATGAGGAGGGAGAACATCATCACGGGCACGGGCATGAGGGGCATGGACACGAGCATTCGCGCGAGGAGCATGCGCATGGTGGGGAAGATGAGCATCACGAAGGGCACGACCATGAAGAACACCACCACCATGAACACGAAGAGGACGAGCATCACCACCACCACCATGGGCGCTCGCATGCGGATATCCGGGCGTTAATCGAGGGGAGCGAGCTGTCGGAATTCGTAAAGCGGCATGCGCTGGGGATCTTTGGGCGGATTGCGCGGGCGGAGGGGAAGATCCATGGCATGAAACCGGAGGAAGTGACATTTCACGAAGTGGGGGCGCTGGATTCCATTGCGGATATTGTATTGGCGTGCGCGGGGATCGAGATGCTGAAGGTGGACCGCGTGGTGGTGTCGCCGCTGGCGGAGGGGCGCGGGTGGATCGATGCGGCACATGGGCGATTCCCGGTGCCGGCGCCGGCGACGCTGGAAATTTTGGCGGGGATTCCGCTGGGGTCGGTCAATGAGCCGTTTGAGTTCATTACGCCGACAGGGGCGGCGATCGTGGCGGAGTTCGCCCATCATTTTGGGCCGATGCCGACGATGAAAATTGAGAAGATCGGGTACGGGGTGGGGAGCCGGGTGCTGGAGGGGCGGCCCAATGTGCTGCGTGCGGTGCTTGGGGAGGCGGAAGCGGGTTCAGGTGTGTATGAACGGGATACCATTACGAGGATCGAGACCAATATCGACGATTTGTCTCCGGAGATCATGGGGGCGGTGACGGGGCTGCTATTGAAGGCGGGAGCGATGGATGTGTTCCTGACGCCAATCCAGATGAAGAAAAACCGCCCGGGGGTCCAATTGACGGCGCTGTGCGAGGAGGCGGCGGTTGGGCGGGTGGCGGAGCTTATTTTCCGGAATACGACCTCGTTCGGGCTGCGTATGGACCGGGTGGACCGGCTGAAGCTGGAGCGGCGGGTGGAGACGGTGTCAACGGAGTACGGGGAGGTGACAGTGAAGATCGGTTTGATGGGAGGAGAGATCGTGCAGGCGTCGCCGGAGTTTGAGTCGTGCAAGGCGCTGAGCGAGAAGACGGGAGCGCCGATCCGGGTGGTGTTTGAGGCGGCTGTGCAGGCGTGGACGCAGGGGCGGGCGGGAAAAATTTAACCCGGAGGCGCGAAGATGGGAAAGGAGCCGGCGCCGTCCGATTACCTCCGATAAGTTCGGACCGGACTTCTAGCAGCCTTTTAAACTTATCCTGTGGCCAAGGGCCAAAGGCCCGACTCATACCAGACCAAGGCAACGCCCTGGGTATGAGCATCTTGCGGACCAAGCCCTGAAGGGGCGTCTCAGGCTGTCCGGCTGCAGTTCAAATTAAACCGCCTTAAATGCCGCCGAGGGCGTCGCGCATGCGCTTGAGCTGGGCGAGCTTTTCGGCCCAATCGGCTTCCCGCTGACGGTGCTCCTGGACCACGGCCGGCGGGGCGTTGTTGACGAAGCTCTCGTTTGCCAGTTTGCGGCGGACCATGGTCAATTCGTTTTCGACACGGCCGATTTCCTTGGTCAGGCGCTCGAGCTCCGCGACGTTGTCCACGATGCCGTCGAGCGGCATGTAGAGCTCGCCCAGGGGCGTGAGGGCACGCGGGACCCCGGTGGGAGCATCGTAGGCGGGCTCAAGGGTGACTTCGCCGGCATTGATGAGACGGGCAAAGGTCGGGAGCTGGTCGAGCGCCCAGGTGACACCGGGCTTGAGGATGAAATCGACTTTTTTGCCAGAAGGGACGCGATACTCCGCCCGGAGATTGCGCGCCGCGCCGGTCGCGGCGTATACGGCCTCGACGCGTTCGCGGACGGTGGTGATGACATCGGTCCCCGGAAGGCTGGGTTTGGTGGGGAAATCGGCGAACATGAGCAAATTGCCGCCGGCGTGGTTGGGCCCAGCGAAGCTGAGGCGCTCCCAGATCTCTTCGGTAATGTGCGGCATGAAGGGATGCAGGAGCCGCAGGAAGTGAGAGAGGACGTAGTCCATCACCATCAGGGCGGATGCTTTCGCTTCCGGCTGATCGGCGAAGATCTCGGTCTTGGCAGCCTCGACGTACCAGTCGCAGTATCGGCTCCAGAAGAACTCGTAAAGCGCCGCGGCGACTTCGTTGAAGCGATAGGCGGCATAACCGGCTGCCACCTGCTGCGTGAGATCATCCAGAAGCACAAGGATATCGACGGAGTAGGGGGAGAGCTTGAGGCCGCTGAGGGCGGGTTCCGGGGTGCTGGGCCCGTGCATCTGGCGGAATCGGGCGGCGTTCCAGAGCTTGTTGGCGAAGTTGCGGCCTTCCTCGATCTGCTTCTCGTCGAACCGGATGTCCTGGCCTTGGGGGGCGATGCGCATGAGTCCGAAGCGGAGGCCATCGGCGCCGTATTTTGCGATGAGATCGAGTGGGTCGGGAGAATTGCCGAGCGACTTGGACATTTTGCGCCCCTGCCCGTCGCGGATGAGCCCGGTGAAGAAGACATTGAGGAAGGGGCGGCTGCCGGTGAATTCGAAACCGGCCATGATCATTCGGGCGACCCAGAAGAAGATGATGTCCGGGCCGGTAACCAGGTCGGTGGTCGGGTAAAACTTGGCGCGGGTGGGCTCGTCCATGGTCTCGAACGGCCAGAGCCACGAGGAGAACCAGGTATCGAGGACGTCGGGATCCTGCTCCCAGTTTTCGATATCCGTGGGAGGCTCAATGCCGACGTAGGGGGGTTCGGCGGGATGGATCTTGGAGTACCAGACGGGGATACGATGGCCCCACCAGAGCTGGCGGGAGATGCACCAGTCCTGGATATTGGAGAGCCAATGGTCGTACACGCCGGCCCAGCGTTCCGGGCGGAAGGCGACGCCGCCGGAACGGACCGCCTCGGCGGATTGCGGGACGGCCGGGTACCGGAGGAACCATTGGTCGCTGAGCCGGGGCTCGACTGGCACATTGGTGCGCTCTGAAAAACCGACGCTATGCTCGTATCCTTCCTGTTTGACCATGAGGCGCAGCCCCTCAAGCTTGCGAATGGCAGCCTCGCGGGCCTCGAACCGGTCCAGCCCCGCAAGGTCCTGGCCGGCCAGGTCGTTCATGACGCCGTCGGGACCCATGACCTCCACGACCGGGAGGTTGTGGCGCGTACCGATCTCGAAGTCATCTTTGTCGTGCGCGGGAGTGACCTTGAGGACGCCGGTGCCGAACTCAAACTCGACATGGCTGTCGCCGATGATCGGGATGAGCTTTTTGTCCGCGGGCAACTCCTCCGGGAGGGGCCGGACGGCATGCATCCCGATGAAGCGGGCGTAGCGGCCGTCGTTCGGGTTGACGGCGATGGCGGTGTCGCCGGGGATCGTTTCCGGACGAGTGGTGGCGATGGTGAGGAATTGGCCGGGCTCCTCGGCGATCTCGACCTTGAAATAGTAGAGGACGCCGGTCTCCGGGCGCATGATGACCTCCTCGTCGGAGAGGGCGGTGTGGGCGACGGGGTCCCAGTTGACCATCCGATTCCCTCGATAAATGTGCCCGCGCTTGTAGAGCTCGACGAAGGCGCCGGTCACGGCGCGGGTGTAGCCGGCATCCATGGTGAAGCGCTCGCGGGACCAGTCACACGAGCAGCCCAGCCGCTTGAGCTGCTGGATGATGATGCCGCCGTGCTTCGCCTTCCATTCCCAGACCAGCTTCAGGAATTCCTCGCGGCCAAGGTCATGGCGGGTTTTGCCTTCTTTGCGGAGCTGGCGCTCGACGACGTTTTGGGTGGCGATGCCTGCGTGATCGGTCCCGGGGAGCCAAAGCACCTCATGCCCCAGCATGCGGGCCCGCCGCGCAAGGATGTCCTGAATGGTCGTATTGAGGACATGGCCCAGCGTCAGGACGCCGGTGACGTTGGGCGGCGGGATGACGATGGAGTAGGCAGGCTTCTGCGAGGCGGGATCGGCGGTGAAGCAATGGTCCGCGAGCCAGCGGGCGTACCACTTTTCCTCGACGGCCTGGGGCTCGTAGGCTTTGGAAATTTCGGTCATGGGAAACGGTCGGGATAAAAACGGCTGGACTGAATGTCGCGAAAGGGGGGCCTTTGTAAACCTGCGATGCGGGGGGCTCCAGTTCTAAAAGAAGATGGGCTGGCGCGTGGCGGCCGCGGAGCGGTGCAGCCTCCACAAATTCAACTTGCCATGCCCGCCGCCGGGGGCAACTTACCTGTCTCCCATGTTCCGGCCAGGACATCTGCTGTACCTTTTCGCCGTCCTCCTGTTCTGCGCCGTCGCGCGAGCCGGCGACTGGAGCCTGCTTAGTTATGCGGGCCGCGACTATGTGACGATGCGCAACGTGGCCGATTTCTACGGCCTCGAAAACTACCGTCAGGTGAGCAATACGCTCACACTGGGCTCGCCCGGGCGCAGCTTGCGCGGGGCCATCGGATCCAACGAACTTTACATCAATGGGCTGAAATTCATTCTCAGCTACCCTATCGCCGACGCGGGCGGGGATCCGATCGTCTCGCGGATGGACCTCACCAAGGTCATCGAGCCCGTGCTGCGCCCGAGCCGGATCCAGAACGCGGCGCGAATCGACTCCGTGGTGCTGGACCCGGGCCACGGCGGCTATGATAACGGGGCGATGAGTGCCTGGGGATGCGAGAAGAGTTATGCGCTGGATGTGGCCTTGCGGGCCAGGGCCCTCCTCGAGGCGCAGGGGCTGACGGTTTTCATGACTCGCTCGACGGATGAATTCATTCCGCTCGAGGATCGGGTGCGCTTCGCAAACATGCATCCCACCGCGCTCTTCATTTCCATTCACTTCAACTCCGACCCCGGCGGCGGCGGCGCGAGCGGGATTGAGACCTATACCCTCGCGCCGCGCGGAGTCCCATCCATGGCCGCGGACGGGCCAATGCTCTCGGACCTGCGCCCGAACCCGGGCAATGTCTGCGACGGTGAGAACATGGCGCTCGCCTGCGCCACGCATGCCTCGATGATTTATCACTCCCGCCTTTTCGACCGGGGCATCAAGCGGGCGCGTTTTGTGGTCATCCGGGACGTCACGATCCCGGGCGTGCTCATCGAGGGCGGCTTCCTGAGCAATCCGGGCGACGCGGCCCTGATTGCCACACCCATGTACCGGGAGGAAGAGGCGCAAAGCATCGCCCTGGCGGTGCGCAACTACCGCAATGCGGTCAATTTCGTGCCACCCCCGGTCGAGGGCAGCGATGTCGTCGTGCGCGATGACGCTCCCGCTCCCGCGCCTGTTGGCGAGGCACCGCATCCGGATGTCCAGGCCACGCCGGCCGCAGCTCCGCAGTTCGTGGTCTCGGCGCCCGTACAATCTCCGCCCGCGCTGGCACAGCCGGTCGCGCAGGATGTCAAAGCCGCACCCTCCCCGGAGGCGCAAGAGCGAAACGTAACAGGTTCACACTCGTTTCTGACGCCCATTGTCGATTAAACAGCGGATTGAATGAGCAGCAAAAACGCGCACAAAGCCCCGGCAATACCCGGGAAGATCCGCAATAACCCGTTGGGAGTCTTCGACTCCGGGATCGGCGGGCTGACCGTGGCGGCTGCATTGCGGGAGTTGATGCCGTCGGAGAACATCTTCTACCTCGGCGACACGGCCCGGGTTCCCTATGGGGGCAAGAGCCAGCAGACCATCGAGCGTTACGCCATCGAGATCACCGGGCTGCTGCTCGCTGAGCGGTCCAAGATCATCGTGGTCGCCTGCAACACGGCATCCGCCCTCGCGATCCCGAAACTCGAAGAGTTGCTGAAAGTGCCCGTGATAGGCGTCATCGAGCCCGGAGCCCGGGCGGCGGTGGCGGCGACGCGCAATGGGCATGTTGGGGTCATCGGGACGCGCGCTACCGTCTATTCGCGCGCCTACGAGACCGCCATCCATGGGATCAACCCGGATATCCGGGTTACCAGCCAGCCGTGTCCCATGCTCGTGCCGCTCATTGAGGAAGGGTGGCTGGACGATACCATTACCGACCAGATCATCCGCCGCTACCTGGAGAAACTGGTCCGCGCGGAGGTCGATACGCTGGTCCTCGGCTGCACCCATTACCCCCTGCTCAAGGAGGCCATCCAGCGGTTTGTCGGGCCGGAGATCAAGTTGGTGGATTCCGCCCATAACTGCGCGGCTGCGGTGAAGAAATTACTGGCGGCGGAGCATCTCGCCGCGGACAAAGCGCGCCTCGGAAAGCTGGACGTCGCCCTCACTGACCGGAGCGACGGCTTCCTGCGCGTCGCGGAGCAGGCGCTCGCGCTTCAGGTGGGCGACGTGCAATTGCGCACGGTACAGGCCGCGGTGTAAAGGCGGGGGTCGATCGGTCGCCTCGCGAGTTTCTGGTTTCTGATTTCGCTTTTCCGCCCTAGCATCGGCCCAAATGCCTGAACCCACTCCAGAGCACCAGCGTCTCGCGGACGATGCCGCCCGCAAGAGCAATTGGAAACGCTGGGGCCCCTATCTTTCCGAACGCCAGTGGGGCACGGTCCGCGAGGATTACTCGGCAGATGGAGACGCGTGGAATTACCTGCCGCACGCGCAAGCCCGCAGCCGTGCCTATCGCTGGGGCGAGGATGGACTGTTCGGGTGGTCGGATCGGCAGTGCCGCCTCGCCTTTGCGCTCGCGCTTTGGAACGGGCGCGATCCCATCCTCAAGGAACGGCTGTTCGGCCTCTCGAACCCGCAGGGCAACCACGGCGAGGATGTGAAGGAATGCTATTTCTACCTCGACTCGACCCCCACCCATTCCTACGCCAAGGCGCTTTACAAGTATCCCCAGGCTGAATTCCCCTATGACCAACTGGTCCAGGAAAACGCGCGCCGCGGCAAGCTCGATACCGAGTACGAAATCCAGGACACCGGGCTGTTCGACGAAGGGCGCTACTTCGATATCTACACGGAGTACGCCAAGGCTGGTCCGGATGACACCTGCATCCGCTTCACGGTTTGCAATCGCGGCCCGGATGCCGCCCCGCTGCACCTGCTGCCCGTGCTCTGGTTCCGCAATACATGGACCTGGGGCTGCACCTACGAGGAGAGCTGCTGGCTCAAGCCCCGGATGCAACCGCACGGCGATGCGGCCGTCGCCGGGGGGCACGCCACGCTCGGCGAATTTCGTTTCGAGATCGAGACGCCCGCGCCATTGCTCTTCACGGAGAACGAGACCAACAACGCCCTCCTTTTCGGCTCCGCCAACGCCTCGCCTTACGTTAAGGACGCCTTTCACGACTATGTCATCCATGGCCGCAAGGATGCGGTAAATCCCGAGTCCTTTGGCACCAAGGTCGCCGCCCATTACCAGTTGAACATTCCCGCCGGCGGCACGGTCACGCTTCGCATGCGGCTCGTCTGCTCGGAGGCGCCGGGAGGGGAAATTTCGGCCGGCGGTTTCGGAAGCTTTGACGAGATTTTCGACGCTCGTATCAGGGAGGCCGACCAATTCTACGCCACCCGCTATTCGCCGGTTATCACGGCGGAGCAGCGCAACGTCGCGCGCCAGGCCTACGCCGGCCTCCTCTGGTCCAAGCAATACTACAACTACATCGTCCGCGACTGGTTGGACGGCGACCCTCTCACCCCGAAGCCGCCTCCCGAGCGTCTCAAGGGCCGCAACGCCGATTGGCGCCACCTCTTCAATAACGATGTCATCTCGATGCCGGACAAGTGGGAGTACCCATGGTTTGCGGCATGGGACCTTGCATTCCACATGCTGCCGCTCTCGCGCCTGGATGGGGAGTTCGCCAAGCAGCAGCTCATCCTCTTCCTGCGCGAGTGGTACATGCACCCGAACGGCGCCATGCCCGCCTATGAGTGGAATTTCAACGACGTCAATCCGCCCGTCCACGCCTGGGCCTGCTGGCGTGTTTACAAGATCGCGGGGCGCGATAGCGGGCGCGACCTGGTTTTCCTCGAGCGCACCTTCCTGAAGCAACTTCTCAACTTCACATGGTGGGTCAATCGCAAGGACATCAATGGGAAGCAGATCTTCGGCGGCGGTTTCCTGGGCCTGGATAACATCAGCCTTTTCGACCGGTCCGAGCCTTTGCCGGATGGCGAGTACCTGAGCCAGGCGGACGGCACCGCATGGATGGCGTTTTATTGCGGCACCATGCTTTCCATCTCCCTCGAGCTCGCCCGCACCCGGCCTGCCTACGAGGACATTGCTTCAAA
>Ga0302319_10007478_pt1 | contig 21502 bp, 16 predicted proteins | sample Bog_T0_2_FD_203319 | JGI IMG/M metagenome (GOLD analysis project Ga0302319, IMG submission 203319) | Peat permafrost microbial communities from Stordalen Mire near Abisko, Sweden - Bog_T0_2 | ecosystem: Environmental > Terrestrial > Soil > Wetlands > Peat | place: Sweden: Abisko, Stordalen Mire... | reverse complement strand
CGGTTCGAACTCCTGCGGAAAGTTCCCGCAGGGTGGGGACCAATCCCCGGTTCTCCCTCAGGACCAGCGAGAAGCCCAGTTCGGCGGCCAGGCGCGCGAGGACCTTGGGGCTTCCGTCCCCGCTGCCGTCGTCCACCACGCGAAGTTCCACCTCCACGCCCTCCTGGGCCAGGACGGACCGGACCGCTTCCTCCACGAAGCGCTCGTGGTCGTGGCACGGGATCAGCACCGCCACCTTCACGCGCGTTCCCCGCGCAGGACCTGGCCGTTCCTGGAGACGATCCGGACACCCAGCACCTGCCCCGGTCGGACTCCCTCCGGTTTCGCAAGGACCACCTTGCGAAAATGCGGTGTTTTCCCGATCCACTCGTCGGGATCCCTTCTCGACGCGCCTTCGAGGAGCACCTCCTCCACCAGGCCGGCGCGTTCGTCGAGCCTCTGGAAGGTGTGCCGTCTCTGGAGCTCGATGATCTCCGCGAGCCGGGACCCCTTCTCCGCTTCGGTGATGGTTTCGGAAAGGTCCGCGGCCGAAGTGCCCGGTCTCGCCGAATAGGCGAACATGAACGCCTGGTCGAAACGCACGGCTTCCATGAGCGACAGGGTCTCCCGATGTTCCTCCTCGGTCTCGCCGGGGTAGCCCGCGATGATGTCGGTGGTGAACGCCACGTCCGGAATCCAGCTCCGCAGCCGGTCCAGGATGGACAGATACTGGTCGCGACTGTATTGGCGCCGCATGGCGCGCAGCACCCGGGTGCTTCCGCTCTGCAGGGGTGCGTGCACGTGCGGGCACACGGAGGGGGTTTCGGCCATCGCGCGGCACACGGACTCCGTGAAGTGCCTGGGATGCGGGCTGGTGAAACGAATCCGGCGCAGACCCGCCACCGTTCCCAGTTCCCGCAGCAGCTCGGCGAAGGAGATGTCCGCGCGCCAGGCGTTGACGGTCTGCCCCAGCAGGTTGATCTCCGCCACTCCGCCGTCCACCAGGCGCCGGACCTCCGCCAGGATGTCGCTGGAAACCCTCGAGTGTTCGGGGCCGCGCGTGGTGGGGACGATGCAATAGGAGCAATGCATGTCGCACCCCCGCTGGATCGCCACGTGCGCGACGGCGAAAGCCGGCACGGCGGGGAAGAATCCCTCGTAGGTCTGCGAGGGGTCGTGGCCGAGCGCGGCCACCGGTCCGGTCCCCCATGGACGCGCCAGAGCCGAGGACAGCTGGTCGTAGTGGTCGGGCCCCAGGAGCAGGTCCACTTCCGGTACGCGTTCCAGGATGGACTCCCGGCGATTCTCCGCCATGCATCCCAGGACGCCCAGGCGCACCGCGGGGTTGCGCCGCTTGTGGTGGGCGATCGAAACCAGCTTGTCCAATGCGGTCTCCTCCGCCTTCTCCCGCACCGAGCAGGTGTTGACCAGGATCAGATCGGCCTCCCCGGGCTCGCGGGTGGCCCGGTATCCGAGATCCTCGAGGATGCCGGAAACCAGGGCGCTGTCGTATTCGTTCATCTGGCACCCGTAGGTTTCCAGGAAGTAGCGTCTCGAGGCGACCGGTGGAGTTTCTTGCATGGACCGTTGAAATCTAGCCGAGCCGCCCCCACCCGCCGCCCAACCCGTCGCACGGCACAGGTGCCCGATCTATCTTCAACGGATGCCTGATCCCACGCCATCCCAGCTCAAGCCTCGCCTGATGGTCGCCGCGGCGATCTTCGTCCTGGGGACCGTCCTGTTCGTCCCCTTCCTTCTTTCCGGGCCGGACACGCTCGTCTACGCGCAGGACCAGTTGCGGGGGATCGGCTCCTGGCAGCTCTATGCCGAATACCTGCGCAAAGGGATCCTGCCGGTCTGGTGGGGGTCGCAATTGGGCGGGGCCCCGGTGTACGAGTCCATGCCTGGCGAAGGCGTCTACCCCCTATCCGTCCTGATGATGCTCCTCGGCTTCGGGGTGAAGCGGGTGGGCATCTCCATCTGGTTGCACACGCTGATTTCAGGAGGCGCCGCCTATCTGCTGGGAAGGCGCCAGTTCCAACTGGGCCGCTTTCCCGCTGTGCTCCTCTCCGCCCTCTGGATGTTCAACGGTTACACGTTCTCCCTGATCCTGGGAGGGCATGTGGGCAAGTACTACATCCTGGCCGTGCTTCCCCTGGCCCTGCTCGGTCTCCTGCGTTTCCTGGACACGGGAAGATGGCGCTGGGCTGCGCTGCTCTCCGGGACCTTGGGATGGATGCTCTTCACGACCCATGTGCAACTGGTCTACTTCGCCCTGTGGGGATTCTTCCTCCTGTGGTTGGCGGGGCTCTGGACGCTTCGCGGGAAGCCGAACGCCTTGGCGGGCAGGGCCCTCGGATTCTGGATCGCCATCGGGCTCGGGATCGGATTGGGCGCTCCCATCCTCTTCCCCGCCACCGGTTTCGTGGAGAAGGCCACGGTGCGCGGCGAAGGTAGCGGAAACCAGACCCTGGAGCACGCGGGCTCCTGGTCGCTTGGATGGGAAGACGTCCCGGCCCTGGTCGTTCCCGAATTCGTGGGGGTCGAGCAGACCTATTGGGGCCAGAATCCGTTCAAGCTCAACACCGAAGCGCCGGGAGTGGCGCTTCTGGTCCTGGGTCTCGCGGGATTGTTCCTGGCGGGGTCCGCGCGCACCCGCACCGCGGCGGGGATCGGCGGTCTGGCCATCCTCTTCGGACTGGGCACGCACACCCCGATCCTTGGTCTCGCGTTCCGATTCATTCCCGAGGTGGACAAGTTCCGAGCGCCGTCCATGATCCTGTTCTGGTTGGCGGCCGGAATGCTGCTTTGCGTGGGTGCCCTGCTCCAGGCGATGGATGCCAAGGAGGGCCGAGCTTCCGACAAGCAGAGGAAGATCCTTCTCTGGCTTTCCGTTTCGCTCGCCGGGATCGGCGTGCTTTTGGCCCTGGCCCCTTCGATCGCGTACGATATTTGGACGGGGATCTTTCCCCCCGCTCCCGGAAATCCGAACCTCCAGAACCAGATCCTCGCCCAGGATTCCTTCCGCTTGGGCGCATTGCGCGCGGGTCTCGTGGCCGGCGGATGCCTCTTCGCCCTGAGGCAGTTCCTGTCGGGGATCTGGAAGAAGGAGCTTGTCCTGTCCATCTGGCTCGTACTGGGTCTGGTCGACCTCTGGTCCATCGACCACGGATACCTGCGCACCGCGAGCATGGATCAGGTCTTCCCGGGCTCCAACGCGGCCCAGACCCTGGAGTCGATTCCGGGCAAATTCCGCATCCTCGACATACCCCCCGGGGCCTACCAGCAAGGCTTCCAGGATTTCTACCACCTGGAGAACGCGGGGGGATTTTCCGACCTGGAGTTGCGCTGGTACCGCAAATTCCGGGAATCCGGCCTCTTCCAGGGACTGGAGCAGGGACCGAAAGGCCTCTCGGGTTCCCATCTCCTGGACATCCTCAACGTGCAATACCTCCTCTACAAGGATTCGCTGGGTCGGGAGAGCATCTTCCCCAACAATTCCGCACTACCCAGGGCCTGGGTGGCGCCCCGTTGGAGCTTCGCACCCGAGGACCAAGTGGCCCCCCAACTCCAGGCTCCCTCCTTCGATGTCCATTCCCAGGTGATCCTGCTGGATGCCGATCGTTCCAAGGTCGGTTCGCCGTCCCCGGACACCAGTTTGCACGGCCAGGCAGCCGCGATCCAGGTTTACACTCCTGGTTTGGTCACCGTCTCGGCGCAGGCTTCCGCACCCTCGCTCCTGTTTCTCGCGGACTCCTGGTATTCCGCCTGGCATGCCACCGTGGACGGCGTGGACGCGCCCATTCTGCGCGCCGACCTCGCGTTTCGCGCCGTCCCCATTCCGGCGGGGAAGCACATGGTGGAGTTCAGATTCCACAATCCGCAAATCGCCAAGGCATGGGAAATGGGTGGATTTGCCCTGTTGCTGGTGGTCCTGTCGGGTGCGGTGGCGTACTGGCGCAAGGTCTGGTAGGATCGCTCCGTCCGAGGCGTCAGAAGTCGGAACGGCAGGTGACCCGCAGGAAGGGACCCTCCTCGAACGGCGACAGATCCATATCGGGCTGGCCCCATCTGGCGATGAAGGTCCAACCGAGTTCGCCCTGGGCCGCCCAGGAAGGGGTCGGGTTCCAACGGACGAGGCCTCCTGCGGTGAAGGCCAGATCCGAGCGGTCTTCCGACAGGGTTCCCGTGGAGTCACGCCAGTGGTCGTTTGTGGTGGAGATGCGGCCGTCGAGATACGACTCCGGACCGAAAGCGAAGGATCCGCGGACTCGGGTGAGAGACGCTTGGAGGGTCGCTTGCAGTCGTGAGCGGGAAAGGTTCGCCTGCAAGGAGTCGAGACCGGGAGCCGAGGGCCAGGATGGATCTTGCCGCCAACGAAGCGAGCCACCCAGATCCAAGCTTCCCGTCCCGCTCCGTCTGGTGGTGTTGGCGGTCCACCCCAGGTATCGCGTGAGGTGCCAGGACCAGCGAGCCATCGGGCCTTGTCGGAACTCCCACTCGCCAAGACGCGAGTCGAGCTGCGCTTCGCCGGAGATCCCCGCTTCCGGAAGATTCCGCTCCATCCAACCACCCCAGCCAGTGATGCTCGCGTGCCAATCCGGCCGGCGGAATTCGATTCCCGTCCAGAGGTCGGCGTTGGCATAGGGGTTGGTGCCTTCAAGCCAGGAACCACCGGAGATCCCTGCCAACAGCTTCGTGGACCCGACGGAGGCGGACAAGGGGAATTCGCGCGTGAGGTCCAATCCACCCAGCACGGGCAGGTCGCGATCGGGGTGCAGCAGGCCTTCCGCGAGAATCGACCAGAGATGACGTCGGGGGGCTGGCCAAGGCTCCACGCTATCCGGGGTGGGGCTCGCCGATACTGGTTCGGGAAGCTGCAGGAAATCCAGCAAGCTGGCCACCGCAGGCGACTCCAAGTGCGATTCCGACCAATCCTGGAGAAGATCGATGGCACCGAGGGTGTCCCGAGAGGACAATTTTTCCCTTGCCTGGCACAGAACCAGGGAGTCAGGGGCGGACGCGAACAAGGAAAGCAAAGGGGCAAGTATTTGGATCATCTGCCGCCAGTATTGTAACCAGGCTGGGGAACAGACGAGTCCCTGTTCGAGCGCCGCAGCTTGTCGAACTTCTTCTGGCGAGTCGCCTTCCTCTCCATCCATCGGGAACGGGCTTCGGGAGACAATCGGCTCTGGTACTGGGCTTCCAAGGCGTGGAGTTCCTTCTGGTGCACGTTGATCAGCGCCCGTCGCTTCTCCAGCCGTTGTTCCGGGGTCAAGTCCTGGCGCGCCTGCAGGAGGTGGGTCTGGACCTTCTGCCGGTCACGCAATTCCTGAAGCCGACCCTCGAACTCGCGCTCCACCGGGTCCGTGATGGCGGCCGGGTCCGGCTCCACCGATTCCGCTGCCCTTGCGACGGTTGCCGCCAGAAGCAGTCCGAATGCCGCCACTGCCCAGCAGGCTGCGGACTCAATGCTTTTGGCCATCACTGCCCCTCCTGGGATCAAACCCCCCTTTCGAGGTCAAAGCCCATGCCACCTTGCCACCGTCGCACGCATAGGCACGAAACGAAGCGGGAAGAAACAAAAAAGCGGAACCGATGGTTCCGCTTTATTTCCAATCTGTCGAATATCTCGACAAGATCACTTCTTCTTGGTCGTATCCACCTTTGCAGTATCCTTCTTCGGCTCCATCTTCTTGGACTCCACCTTCTTGGCGGTATCCTTCTTGGACTCCACCTTCTTCGTGGTGTCCTTCTTGGACTCGATCTTCTTGGTGGTGTCCTTCTTTGCCGTGTCCACTTGGACGGGCAGTGCGAAGGCGGCAAAGGCGCCGAGAGCGAGGATGGAGGCGAGCTTCTTCATCTTGATTCCTAGTGATGAGAGTGAGATGGTCCTCTCCTGGTGCAGGAGTTGGAGCAAATGTAACGCAAGTGTAACGAAGTCGGCAATTCCAGATCTGATTCTCTCAATCTTCTCCCCCTTCGTACATGCCCAGACGTTTGAGCAGATCCCTCAAGACCTTCCGGTCGATCGCCAGGATGGATGCGGCCTGGGTGAGGTTTCCCTCGGCCCGGCTGAGTGCCGAATCGACCGCTCTCCGCTCGGCGGTTTCCCGAATTTCCGCCAAGGTTCCCAGTGGAGGGGCACCTTCCCGGAGGCCCAGATGCTCCGGCTGGATGCGGCTTCCGCCCGCCTCCAAGAGGGAGCGCTGCATGCAATTCTCCAACTCCCGGACATTGCCGGGCCAATCGTGGCGCAAAAGGGCCTTTTCCGCTGCCCGGGACAGGCCGGCGAAGGCGACCCCGAACTCGGCGGAGGCCTTCTGCGCAAATACGCGTGCCAAGGGAAGCACATCCTCGTGCCGCTCCCGCAACGGCGGAATGGACACCGTGGCGACATTCAACCGGAACAGAAGGTCTTGGCGGAACTTGCCGTCCCGGACCATCGCTTCCACGTCGCGGTGGGTGGCGGCCACGATGCGCACGTCCACGGGGTGTTCCTTGGAGGAACCGACGCGCCGGATGGTCTTTTCCTGGAGCGAACGCAGCAGCGCGGCTTGCAGGTGGATCGCCAGTTCCCCGATCTCGTCCAGGAACAGCGTCCCGCCTTTGGCGGCGTCGAACAATCCCTCGCGGTCCACGGTGGCCCCGGTGAAGGCACCCTTCTCGTGGCCGAACAACTCGGATTCCATCAGATTGGCCGGGATGGCGGCGCAGTTGATGGCGATGAACGGTCCTTGGCGACGGGACGACCGATGGACCAGTTGGGCCAGTTTTTCCTTGCCCGTTCCGGTTTCACCGAGGATCAGCAGGGGAACCGTCGAGGGGGCGAATTTTCTCGCCTGCGCGACCACGGTCTGCATGCCGGGGGAAAACGCCAGAAGCCCGTCTCCCTTTTCGGAGGCGCGCAAAGCCTCCAGGGAGGACAGATCCTCGCGGTGGCGTCGGGCGGCCACCAGCACGCGGGCAAGGGTCTCCACCAGGCGCTGGAAGGAGCGGCGATCCTCTTCCTGGAACGCCAAACCGCTGCCCGTGCGGTGGAGGTACAGGACACCCAAAGGCGTTGGTTCGTCCGAGAGGCGCAAGGGGGCGCAAAGGATGGAGCGGATCTGCGACTCCAGGAGGGAAGGCCCCGCCAATGGCGCGTCGCTTCCTCCCGATTCCGCCCAGAGCACGGCGCCGGAACGCTCCAGGCTCGATTTCACCGCCGACCGCGAGAAGGTGGCCTCGTGTCCCTCCGGCCAACTGGAAACGATCTGTTGGAAGCCTTCCCCACCGAGAACCACCCCCTCGTCGGCGGACAGGTGGAGGGCGGCGAATTCCAGCAGGCGCGGAAGGGTGGACGAGGGGTCGGGCGACTCCAGGAGGAGTTCCACCGCCAGAAGCACCGGTTCCAGGGATCCGGTCTTCGCCCGTGCCCGACCCAATCTCCAGACCCGCCCGTCGGAAAAGGCCAGGGTGCCGCCTTCCGAAAGTTCCGCGGGGAACCCGGGCTTGACGGGGTTTCCGTCCACCAGGACGGTTTTTGTCTGCGCCTCCACCACCACCTTGTCGGGGAGGACCAGCAGTTGCGCTTCGGTGGAGGCGAGTCCGGGGATGCGCAGATCGCTCCCGGGACCCGACCCCACCAGCAGAAGCTTCCGATCGAGCGTCAGCGTCCCCGCGCCGGCGGGGCCTTCCAGGATCCAGCCTGCGTTCATGGAGGTCCTTTCCTCGTCGAAATGGAGGAGTCCGAAAGGGTCGGGGAGTCCGTCTTGGCGACTTTGGCCCGTCGCCGCACGACGGTCCGTCGGGGAACCACCCAGGTCGTGTCCAGGAGCGACTCGCCCATGGAGTCCTCCAACTCCACGTGGTGGCTGCCGGGAGGAAGCTTGAGGAAGCCGTCCCGAGGGGCGGAATGTTTCACGCCATCCACATGGAGCACCGAACCGGGAGGAGGAGGATCGAAGACGAGGACGTCCGAGTAGGACGAGGAATCGGCGAAATCGTTCTCGCCGGCAGGGTGTTCGGCCGAAGTCGATGCGAATTCGGCCGAACGGTGGAGCTTGTGGAAGATCGCCCAGGAGACGAAGCCGAAGGCGAGCAGGGCCGCGATGGCGGCGACGAACCAGGGCAGACGCCTGGTGCCGGGGTTGGTGCGCAGGCGCTGGAATTCGCCCAGTTCCGAAAACAAGGCTTCCGGTTCCGAGGATCGCTCGATGCGCTCCCGTTGGATCCTCCAGGCCGAGTCCCAGTCCCGCCGGGCTCTCGCATCCGCCACTCCCCGGGAGAGGAGACGTTCCATCCGATGATCCACCGCCAACTGGAGCACGCCGCGGGTCAATGGCGGATCACCCCAATCCTTCTCCAGCAGACGCACCAGGGCGGCGGCGTCCTCGGGGCGGTTGGTGGGATCGGGCTCCAGGGCCAAGGACAATCCCCACGAGCGACCCCGCGCCCATTTGGACACCTCGCCGGCGGCCACGGCGTGGCTCCAGCTCTGACGGGATTCGGCGCCCGGAGGCAGGGCACCCAGGACCCGGAGGCCCAACACTCCCAGGGCGAAAACGTCCCAGCGCGGATCGGGCGACCCGCCTTCCAGTCGTTCCGGAGGCAGGATTTCCCAAGTTCCTTCCACGGGCGGCACGGCACCGTCGGGACTGGGCGAGAGTCCGAAATCGACGATCGCGACCTCTCCGTGGGGCCTGGCGATGAGGTTGGCCGTCGCCAGGTCTCCGTGCATCACCCTGGCGCCATGGAGCCGGGCCACCGCCAAGGCGGCCTGCAGCACGAGAGCCCGTCGGTCGGAAACCGAAAGCTCGGCGGGAAGTTCGTCCAGGGGAAGTCCGTCGATCCAGGTCAGCCCGATCCAGGGGTTGGCGCCTACCAGATCTTGTCCAATCACGGCCGGTACCGGTCCTCCCGCGAGCCTCGAGAGCTGGTCGGCTTCCCGCCGGAGGCGGGCACGACCGGCCGACTCCCCCATCTTGAGCACCACCCAGCGACCCGGATCGTCCTGCCAGCACAGGATGGCCTGGCCCTCGCCGCCGTTGCCGATGAGGATGGGGGTGGAGAACCCCCTGGGCAGAGCTTTCACCGAGACCAGCCCAGGGAGTCGCTGACGGAAGCGATGTGCTCGCGGAACCATGTGTTCGACGTGTCGCGCTTCTGGCCCAATTGCCAGTAGACGATGGCCCCTTCCGGATCGTGGTCCAGGTCGGCAAGCTCGCCCAGGCTCATGTAGGCGGGCAGATAACCGGAATCTCCCGCGACCGCCTGGGAAAACCACCTCTCGGCGTCGGCGATGTTCCCGCGGGCGCGGGAAAGGTTGCCCAGGAACTGGGCGGAAGCGGCGTGGCGCGGATCGGCGATCTGGACCAGGCGCGCCACATGCTCGGCCTGCGCCGTGCGTCCCCTCTTCTGGAGCCAGAGACAGGCGTGGAAGAGCGCGTCGGCCCGGTCGTCCTTGGTGTTCTGGGAACTGTCCAACCGATCCACGATGGCGAAGTCGCGGGCGGCCTTCAGCCAATCGTCGACGGAATCGGTTCCGAAGACGGCCTTGTCGCGCGACCAGCCCAGGCGCGCCAAGGCCAGGCCCAGGCGAGCTTCCGCGTTGTTCGGATCCTTCTGCACGCAGGCGTCGTACACGCCCGTCGCGCGCGGCCAATCCTCCAGCTGCAGAAAGGCCTTCCCCTTGTCCAGATCGGGGTCCCGGCACGCCGACAGGACCACCAACGCCAGAAGAGCGAACGTAAGAACGAGGCGTCGCATTAGGGGGATAAGATATGTCGTCGGCCGCGCCGTCCGCCCTCCGGTGGATGGGAGGTTAAATATGCCCATCGTGGAAAACGGCGGCGGCGGGGACGTACCCCTCTACTGGATCGGGGGCTGGGCCTCGGACCTGCAGTGCTGGGGGGGGCTTCTCCAGGAGCTCTATCCCGGGTTCGACCTTCGCCTTGTGGATGCCCACAGCGTTCTCCTGGGCGACGCGCGACTGGAGCGCATGCTCTCCTCGGCTCCACCCGGCGCTTGCGTCGCGGGGTGGTCGCTGGGAAGCCTGATCCTGGAACGGATGCTCAGGGAGGGCCGGATCCCCCCGGAGCTTCCGGTGCTCTCCATCTGTCCATTCCTCGACTTTTGCGACCCCGACGGGCCATGGAAACCGCAGCTCCTTCGGCGGATGGTTCGACGGATCTTCGGCGACGCGGCCGGAGTGCTGTCCGATTTCGGGGACAGGCTCGGACTCGAGGGGGTGGAACGTTCCGCATGGTTCCGGCAGGCAATGGATCTCGGCGAGGAAAGCCTCGCGGAGGGACTCACGCTGCTCCAGAACCTGCGGTTCGAGAAGCCCTGGGCATCCCACCCCTTGAGGCTGTTCGCCATCAGTCCCGACGATCCCGTTTCGCCGAAGTGCGAAGTTCCCCGGGACGCTCGGCGCGATCTCCCGAGGGGGTCGGGCCATGTCCCCTTTCTGCGGCAGCCCGAGGCGATCCGAAAGATCTTGTTGGAATTGGCGGGACAGGCTTGAACCGGGACGAGGAGTCCACTTCCGGTCACGACGACTGGAGAGCGGGTCGGTTCGGTCGAGCCGCTCTCACCTACCACAGCAGCACGCCCGTCCAAGCCGCCATGGCAAAACGGCTGGTCGATGCTCTGCCCCCGGATCTCCGTCCCGGCTCCGTCTTGGAACTGGGTTGCGGCACCGGCCACCTCACACGGGCCCTGGCCGGCCGCTTCCCGCACGCTCCGATCTTGGCGACCGACCTTTCGGAAGCCATGCTCCGAACCGCGCGCGAAAATTGGGATCTGCCTTCCCTCCCCACCTGGCAGCGCTTGGACGCCCGAAACCCCGAGCTTCGCGACAGGACCTTCGACCTCCTGGCCTCCAACGCCCTGGTCCAATGGTTTCCCGACCTGCGAAAGCACTTCCGCGGATGCCGTGAACTCTCCGGGGCGGAGGGATGGCTCGCCGTGTCCGGATTCTGCGAAGACCACTTCCCGGAGCTCGACCGGATCCTAGCGCATCCCCCCTTCGAGTACCCGCGCGGCCCGGGGCATTCGCTCCTGGCCGTCTCGGAGGCCATCCTCGGAACGGGCTGGGAGTTGTCCTCGTTGGTGGCCGAAGAATGGCCGGTGTCCTACCACTCGGCCTGGTCCTTCCTGGCCCAGTTGCGCGACAGCGGGGCCAATCGTCCCCCCCCGCCGGGCAAAAACATGGGGCGCCCGGGATTGCGACAACTCTTGGCGCGCTTGGACAGCCAAGCCCCCGGTCCGGAAGGGCTCCGGATCACCTGGAAGCCCTGGTTCCTGATCGCGAGGGCGGTGTGAGCTACAGGGAATCCAAGGCCGACAGCACCGTCGATTCGGTGAGGATCTCGGGCAGGGTGCGCTCCGTCCGTCCGTCGGACAGGACGTAGAAGGGAACGCCTTGGCGTCCGAACGATTCCAGGGCCCTCGAGACGGTGGAATCGCGGGCGGTCCAGTCGGCAACGACCACGCGGACTTCCTTCTTCTTCAAGGCGCGCTCCACGGCGGTGGTCCGCAGGGCGACACGTTCGTTGACCTGGCAGGACAAGCACCAGTCCGCGGTGAAGACCAGGAGCCAAGGCTTGCCGGAACTCCTCAGATTTCCCAGGGTCCCCTCGTGGAACGCCTCCGCGGCGCTCGCCGCGGGATTTCGCACCACCTCGGCGGGGAGCCATTTGGCGGCGGCGGCCACCGAACCGCCCACCAGGATCAGGAACGCCAGGCGTGACAGATTCCGGCCCAGCGAGGAATGGTGCGGCAGCGCCCCCCGTCCCAGGATCCAGGCGCCCAGGGCCACGACGACCCAGAGCGTGGCGACCAGCGCGATCGCGTCCGAACCCGCCAGGCGCCCGACGATCCAGGCCAACCAGACGGCCGTTGCGGCCATGGCGAATCCGAACGCCTGCTTGAGGACCACCATCCATTCGCCCGGCCGGGGCAGGAATCGCCTAGCGGAGGGAACACCGGATACGGCGAGGTACGGCGCGGCCAAGCCCAGGCCCAGGGCGGCGAACACGGCGAAGACCCGAGCGTCCGGCAGGAGCAGCGCCCATCCGATCGCGGAACCCATGAAGGGCGCGGTACAAGGAGTGGCCACCACGGTGGCGAGCACCCCGGTCAGGAAGGAGCCCAGGACGCCGCGCGCGGAACTCGACCCCAGGCTCGCGAAGGAGGCGCCGGGCTCGAACACCCCCCAGAGGGAAAGCGCCATGAGAGCCATGAGGAGGGACAGGATGGCCACCGTGCGCGGCGACTGCATCTGGAAGCCCCAACCCAGGGCCTCGCCGCCGCGCCGAAGCGCCACGAGTATTCCGGCCAAAACCAGGAAGGAGAGGAGCACCCCTCCGGTGTAGGCCAAACCGTGGAGGAGGTGGCGGTTGTCGCGCCCCGCCACCAGACTCAACGCTTTCAGGGAGAGCACGGGCAAGACGCAAGGCATCAGGTTCAGCAGCAGCCCTCCCAGGAAGGCGAGCATCAAGGCGGGAAGGAATCGGTCGGAGGAGGATGTCGAGGGGGCCGACGCGACGCGTGCGGTGTCGGAAGGGCGCAAAGGCGATGGCACCACGGCGAACTCCCAGCCCTTCAGGCCGCCCCCCCAGCCATCGGGCCGGGAAAGCACGCCGCGGACGGAATCCGGCACCATGTGCTGGAAAGGATCGCGCCGGACGCGCAGCCGGAATCCGTCCGGGGTCCGGTCCAGGACCTGGGCGGGGGCGTTGTCGGCGAAACCCTGCCTGGAGGGGAAGAAGCGGAGGGAAGTCGGGGCCGATCCCGGACCGCGACCCACCAGGATCAGATCGCTGTCGGAAAAGGAAGCCCGGACGGACCATCCTGGAGCGGCGCCGGGGAGAGCGGCCCGGGCCCTGGCGAAGAGGTCCGAAGTGGAATCGATCCCGACGGGCGCGCCGAGCGGGAGGTCCAAGCCGATGTCGGCCTGGCCGGGCACGCAGACCTCGTGGCACTCGAGCCATCTGGCATGGGCCCGCAGGTGCACACCGGCCGCGCCGGAGTCCACATGCGCAGGCAACAGGAGAACCACCGAGTCCTGGTAGCCGTAGGTCATCAGCGGTGTCACGGCGATGGTGTCAGGGACAGGCCACAGCAAGCTGTCCAGGCGGACACCGTCCGTCTTCTCCCACTTCAAGGAGAGGGAAAAGCCGGCATCGCCCGGATTGCGCCAGTAGACATGCCACCCGGGTTCCATGCGCATCCGGATTCCCAGCAGCAGATTCCGTCCAGGCTGGACCGCCACGGGCTCGGAGAGCAGGTCCGCCTGCACATGGCCCTTTCCGTAGGACGAAACGGCGAGCGCGAGACCGATGGCGACATGGAGCATAGGCCTCCAAACTACCCAAGTTCGACCCGTTCCCCACCCATCCCGGGATGCCGAAGGCATCTTTTGCGCGCATGCGCATCCTGGTCCTGAGTTCCGTCTACGCCCGCCACCCCAGGGATTCCGAAGTGCCATGGATGCGGGAATCCATCCGCCGGCTGCGCGAGGCGGGCCATGATGTGGAGATCCTCGCCCCTTCCTGGAAGGGACTGTCCGACCACGAAATCGACGGCGTGCGCGTCCACCGGTTCCGATACGCGCCTTCCTCCCTGGAATTCCTCACCCACGACGAGGGCGCCCCGTCCAAGACCAAGGGCAGACCCTGGCTCCAGATGCTGGCGGTCCCGTACATCCTTTCCGGTTTCCTCTCGTGCTGGAAGCTCGCCGGACGGGAAAAGTTCGACTTGATGCACGTGCATTGGCCTTTTCCCCACGGGTTGATCGCCCAGGCCGGACGGATGCGCGGACTTCCCGTGGTGCTCAACTTCCATGGCGCGGAACTCCTCCTGATGCGCCGCAAGAAATGGATCCGGCCCATCCTCCACTGGCTTTTGGGGCAATCCGAGGCGGTGCTGTGCAACTCGAGCTTCACTCGGGCGAAAATCGAAGCGGTGAGGAAGGTTCCTGTGGAACTCTCCCCCTATGGCACGACGCTTCCCGAATCGCCCGCGCCGTCGAGGCCTGGGCGCCGTCCCGAAGACCCCTTTCGCATCCTGTTCGTGGGTCGACACATCGAGCGCAAGGGCATCGAGCATCTGATCGATGCCATGGGGTTCCTGGAGGGCGACCGATTCACCTTGGACATCGTGGGGCATGGCGACCGCACCGACGTCCTGGTCGAGCGCGCCGCCGCGACCGGCGACCCGCGGATCCGCTTTCCCGGGAAGCTCTCCACGGAAGACCTCGCCCGCGCCTACGCGACCTCCGACGTCTTCGCGCTGCCCGCCGTGGTGGATTCCAAGGGCGACACCGAAGGCCTGGGCGTGGTGCTCATCGAGGCAGCGGAAATCGGACTTCCGCTGGTGGCCAGCGACGTGGGAGGAATTCCCGACGTGGTGGTGGACGGCCAGACAGGCCTGTTGGTGCCACCGGGGAACCCCTTCGCGCTGGCCGAGGCGCTGCGCCGACTCGCGGACGATCCGCCGCTCGCCGCCAAACTGGTGGAAGGAGCCCGGGCGCGAACCCGCGAGTTCTTCTCCTGGGAAGTGGTCATCCCCCACCTTGAGGGTGTGTACCGAAGGGTCTTGCGCGAAAGGAACTGAAATATGCCCGCCGATGCCTGAGTGCCACGCCGCGCCCTTCGATACATTCCGTGGGTTCGGCCCACGGAACACTCAGGGAGCGGCGTGGTGGATCGAAGGCCGGCGGGGCGCTGTCAGTGTCCCTCGTGCCCCTCGAACGGCGGTTCTTCCACCGGGACGTAGGACGGGATGGGCTTGCCGCGCCACACCGCGATCTTCTCCAGCAGGTGGTAGTAGGAGTAGTAGAGGACCGGGGTCACGACCAGCACCAGCATGGTGTTGAAGAGCAGGCCCCAGAAGATGGCCCAAGCCAGGGGCGCCCACATCCCGGAGGTTTGCGATTTGGTGACCAAACCCAGGTGGAGCCAGTCGATGCCCTTGCCGGTGGCCATGGGCAAAAGCCCGATCATGGCGGTGATGGCCGTGAGCAGGACCGGGCGCAACCGCGTCTTGCCGCCTTCCACCGCCACCTCTTCCAGAGGTCTGCCCTGGGCTCGGAGATGGTTCATGAAGTCGATCAGCACGATGCCGTTCTTGGCCACCACGCCCGCAAGGGCGATGATGCCGATTCCCGTCATGATGATGGACATCTGCACGTGCACGATGGTGAGTCCCCAGAACACTCCGCCCAAAGCCAGCACCACGCCCACCAGGATCAGCAACGGTTGGAAGATGGAGTTGAACTGCAGCACCATGGTGAAGAAGACCAGGCCCACCGCCACCATCATGGCCTTGAGCATGAAGGCCTTGGTCTCGTCCTGGTCCTTGGAGCCCGTGCCTGGACGGATGGCGTAGCCCGCCGGAAGCTCCAGATTCTGGATGGCGGCCTGGGCCTTGGCCTTGGGGCCCGACTCGTCGTGCTGTCCCGGAGCGAGCTCGGCGGACACCTGCACGGTGCGCACCCGGTCCAGCCGGTTCACCGCGGACACGCTCGCGTCCTGGGTGAAGGTGGCCACGGACGAAAGCGGCACCACGGCACCGTCCTTGGAGACGGTGATCTGGTCCACGGCCCGGAAATTCTCGCGGGCCGCCGTGTCCATGCGGACCATGACCTTGTACTCGTCCTTGCCGACCCGGTATTTTCCGGCCTCGTAGCCGTACATGGCGCCGCGCACCGCCATGGCCACGTCGGTGGTACCCAACCCGAAGCGCTTTGCACGCTCCCGATCGATGTCGATGCGAAGTTCCGGCTGGGCGGGGTTGTAGTCGGTGGTCACGTTCGTGAGTTCCGGGATCCGCTTGAGGCGGGCGACCACGGAGTCCGAATAGCCTCCCAGCACGTTGAAGTCGTCGCCCTGGATCAACAGCTCCACGGGCTTGCCCTGGGGAGGGCCGTTCTGCTGCTGCTTGACCTTCACGTTCCAGCCGGGAAGGAGGACGGGGAGGTTCTTCTGCATCCAGGCCAGGCTTTTCCAGGAATCGACCTTCCTGTCTTCGTATTTGGCGAACTTCACGTCGATGTAGGCCTTGTTCGGTTCGGCCTTCGTGGATCCCAGGTTCATGTCGGGCTTGCCCGTGCCCACGATGGTGGTCACGGAGGAAACGTCCGCGTCCGCGGAGGGAATGTGCATGGCCGCGTCCTGGAGCTTGACGATGGCCTTCTCGGTGCTGTAGATGTCCAGCCCCAGGGGTCCTTCCACCTCGGCCGCGATGACCTCGGGCTCGGATTGGGGAAAGAACGAAACGCCCTGCCCGGACAGCCCGTAGGCGACGAAGCTCGAGGCCACGAAGAGGAAGCAGATGCCCAGGAGGATCAGTGGACGATGCAGGAATCCCTGCAGGGTCTTCCCGTAGAAGGCCTTGAAGCGCATGAACAGCCCTTTGCCCTCGTCGTCGTGGTGGGCGGGGTTGTTTTCCATGAACAGCGAGGCGAAGACGGGATTGAAGATGAAAGCCACGAACAGCGATCCCGCCAGGGTCACGGTGACCGTGATGGGCATGTACTTCATGAAGCTGCCCATGATGCCGGGCATCCACAGGATGGGCAGGAACGCCGAGACCGTGGTCAAGGTGGCGGTGGCCACCGGGAGCGTCACCTCGTTGGTGCCGTCGATGGCGGCTTGCTTGCGCGTCTTTCCCATGGACAGGTGCCGGTAGATGTTCTCCACCACCACGATGCCGTCGTCCACAAGCATGCCCAACGCGAGGACCAGGGCGAAAAGCACCACCATGTTCATGGTGACGCCCATGACCTGGAGCACGATGAGCCCGATGCCCATGGAGAACGGGATGGCGGTGGAGATGAAGAAGGAGTTCCGGAAGCCCAGGAAGAAGGTGAGGATGCCGATCACCAGGAACAATCCGGTGATGATGTGGTTGGTGAGTTCTCCCACCATCTCGCGGATCTGGACCGATTGGTCGAAGGAGTAGTCCGCCACGGTTCCCACGGGCCAGGTCTTGGCCTCGGCTTCGACTTCCTTCTTGGCCGCGTCGATGAGGTTGATGATGTTCTCGCCGGTGCGCTTGGTCACGGTGATGGCCAGCGCCGGCTTCCCGTTGAACAGCACGATGCTGCTCCTGTCCCGCGCCCATTCGAAGCGGGCCGTCCCCAGGTCCCGGATGCGCACGATCCTGGGGCCGTCGGCCCGGACCACGATGTCCGCGAATTGGTCGGGGTCCTTGATCTCGCCGGTCACCTTGATGGTGAAGGTGTTGCCGCTGGCCCGGAGCGATCCGCCCGGGATGTTCCGGTGCTGGGCCTCGACGGCGGCATCCACGTCGTGCAGGCTGAGTCCATAGGCCTGGAGCTTGGCCGGATCGATGTCGACCGCGATCTCCTTGTCCTGCTTGCCGGTGACCTTGGCCTCCAGCACGCCGGGTAGGACGCCGATCCGGTCCTTGAGCCGATCGGCGATCTGCTCCAGGCGGTCCATGTCGTAGGTGGACGTCAGGGTCACGATGAACACCGGGATGTTCGAGAAGTTGAGTTCCTCGACCAGGGGCTGGTCGGCGTCGGTGGGCAGGTCGGCCTTGGCCTCGTCGACCTTGTCGCGCACGCGTCGCAGCGCGGTCTCCACGTCCACGTCGGTGTTGAACTCCACCTGGATGGCGGAGACGGATTCCATCGACTGGCTGGTGACCTTCTTGACGCCGTCCACACCGTCGAGCTTGTCTTCGATCTTCTCGGTGACGAGCTTCTCGATGTCCTCGGGCGAGGCTCCGGCGTAGACCGTGTTCACGAAGATCAGCGGGATCTTGACTTCCGGGAACGACTCGCGCGGAAGCGAGACGTAGCTGGACGCGCTGGCCAGGAGGATCATGACCGCCAGCACCAGGATGGTGACGGGATTCTTGACCGCGAATTTGGTCAGCATGCGCCTACTCCTTCACGCGGGCGCCTTCCGACACCCGGAACGCTCCTCGGACCACGAGCTGGTCGCCCGAGCGCAAGCCCGAGAGCACCAGGACGGAATCCCCTTGGGCCGATCCCAGTTCCACTTGCACCATGTGGGCCACCCCGTCGCGGACGATGGCCGCGAACACGCCGTTTTCCTGGCGCAGCAGGGCATCCGAGGGGACGACCACCGCCGAGCCGAAGTTCCGGCGCAGGACCTTGGCTCGCCCCACCATGCCGGGCTTGAGCTTTGCGTCGGAATTGGAGAGCACCACCTTGGCACCCATGGTGCGGTCGCGGGCGTCGATGGAAAGATCCACCGAGGATACGGTGCCCTTGTAGATATGGTCGGGCGCGTCCAGGAGCGAGAATTCCACGGGCAGGCCCGGCTTCATGCCGTGGGATTCGGCCTCGGGCACGGTGAAATCGGCCTCCAGGCGGTCCAGGCGGACCATCCGCAGCATGGGCGTGCCGGCGTTGACGGCCTGCCACTGGGTCACCATCTTGCTGGCCACGATGCCCGCGAAGGGTGCCAGGCAACGGCTTTCGTCGTAGAGCTTCTTGGCGCCCAGGTACTGGGCCTGGGCGGAGAATGTCTGGGCGGCGAGGCCTTGCAGGGCGGTCTTCCCCACGCTTCCGGCCTCCACGTTCTTCGTGGTGATGTCCAGTTGGGTGGCGGCGGCGTCCCAGGCGGACTTCGCGGCCTGCATCTGCACCTTGTACCGGTCGGATTCGATGTCGCACAGTTCCTGTCCGGCATGGGCCCGGGTTCCGACGTTCGCGATCGAATGCACCACGCCCGCGGCGGAGGTCACCAGCACCGCGTCGTCCACGCCGCGCAGGTCCGCAGAATAGCTGGCCCAGTCGTTCCACGGGATGTTCCGGATTTCGGCGACCACCACGGGGACGGCCGCGGTGTCGATGCTCGTCGCCCCGGTGGCGTCCACGGCGGCGCCCTTCTTCTGGCATCCGGCCAGGAGGGCCAGGACGGAAATCGCCAACAAAATCTTCTTGTTCATGGAGCCTCCGAGAAGGGAATCAGGTCCTTGCCCTGGACGAGGGAGAGATGGATGCACGCCTTCGCCCGCGCGAGCCGCGCCGCGAGCCAACCGAATTCCGCGTTGTCGAGACCGTCCTCGGCGGAGAGGAGGTCGGAGAGCGAGCCGCTGCCGGAAGCGAGGTCGGAGTGGTAGAGGTCGCGCGCCTCCCGGGCGGCGGCCACGCCCTCGATGGCGGCGGAAAGGGCGCTGTCGGCGGCGTCCCTGTCCCTCAGGTAGCTGTCGGTGTTGATCTCGATCCCGCGGACCAGGTCGCCTTCGCGGACGGAAAGCGTCTTGGCCATGGCCCGCGTCTGGTCTCCGTCTCCCGCGCTCGACCATCCGTCGAAGATGTTCCAGGTCATCCCGATCCCGATCGACCAATCGCGGCTGGCCCAGTCGGCGCCGTGCTTGATGTCGCTCGCGTCCTGGCTGGTCACCAGGAACCCGAACTGGCCCTGGAGTCCGATGGTGGGGTAGTAGGCGGCTCTGTCGATGAAGGACAGGTCCTCCAGCAAGGCGCGCGATTCCCTCAAGGTCTTCAGGTCTTCGCGCTGGTTCTGTGCGTTCTTCACGATCTCCTCGCGCGATGGGGCCTGCGACTCGAACTGGGCGAGGTCGCTCGTGTCCAGCGGGGTGGTGTCTTCGGACGGCCTGCCCAGGGTCCGGTTGAACGCCTGGCGCGCCGATTGGGCGTCGCGCTTGGCCGAGATGATGTCCTGTTGCACCGAAATCCGTTTCGATTTCGCCAGAAGCACCTGGGCCTTGGCACCCGAGCCGTTGGTGAAGTTCCGTTCCAGGAAGGTCTCGGTTTCCGCCTGGCTCTTCAGGGAGCTTTGGAGCACCTGCACCTTGGCTTGGGCCAGGACGGCCCCGATGTAGAGGTCCACCACGTTGGATTGGATGTTCTGGCGCGTGGTGAGGCTGGAAGCCTTGGTGATCCGCTGCTGGGTCTTGGCCATGCGCAGCGCGGTGCTCACCTTGCCGAAGGTGAACAACGCCTGTTGGACTTGGATGCCCCAGGAGTAGTTGTAGTAGGGATCGTTGTTGATGGCGGAGTAGAGGGCGTTCAGGGGGCGCATGTTCCCTGCCGTGTCTCCGCCGAGCGCCCCTTCGGTCTTGTCGAGATTGTAGATGGTTTGGCCCAGGCCTCCGAAGGCCGCTTCCAGCGGGGCCTCCAGCGCGTTGGGCTGCTGGCCCACGCCGGCATTGGCGAATCCGGAAATCTTCGGCCAGGCCACGGATTCCACCGATCGCACCCTGCCGTTCACGCTGTCGATGGAATTGCGCAGGATCTGCGCGTCGGGGCCCTGGGTCGTGGCTTCCTTCAGGGCTTCCGAGAGATCCAGCCCTCCCGCCTGGACGATCAAAGGGAGGAAGGCGGTGCAAAGGGCGAGGCGTCTCATGCCGTCTCCGTGGGAAGGGGGGTGGGGGTGGGAGAGTTCCCGGTTTCCGTTCCGGCCAAAGAGAGCAAGTGTTCTTCCATCTGGTCCAGGAGACGCGGTTCCAGGGTGGATTGTTGCATGAGCTGGTGTGTGATCAGGCCGTCGATCACGCACCGGATCAGCAGGCTCCGGATCTCGACCACGCCGTCCTCGTGCATCACTTCCTTCCAGTAGTCCATTTTGCGCTGGAATTTTTCCTGGAGGGCTTGTTGGTGGCCTCCGGAAGCCATCAACTGCACGGTGATCCCGGCCATGAAGGAGAGCTGGAACGGTTCGGAAGAACGCAGGATGCCGAACATGGCCCGGATCAAGGCGCGATGTTGTCGTCCGGGCAGGGCGAGATCGGGATCGGCGTCCAGAGCCTCTTGGATGGCCTCCTCCAGGAGGCATTGGCGGTGGTCCACCAAAGCCAGGAGAAGATCCTCCTTGGACCGGAAGTGGTAGAGGAGTCCGCCCTTGCTCATGCCGGCGCGGGCGCAGGTGGCATCCAAAGTCAGGGAAGAGGCCCCTTGCTCATGGACCAAACTCGCCGCTGCGTCCAGGATGGCCTCCCGGGAATGGGCGGATTTTTTTTGGACGATCTCGCTCACTTGTTGGGGGAAAATACCGTCTGGACGGTACAAATGCAATACCGTCTGGACGGTGTGGACATTTTGAAACGTGCTGGGAGCCTGCGGGTTGGAATTCGTTGGCAGGGAGCCTGTGGCAGAATACAATGTCCATCTGCCCGAATCCACCAAAGACGCCCTGAGGAACAGCGATGCACGAACCCAAGGAACCCCACTCCCTCAAGGCCTACGAGAACCTCGAGTTCATGCATTCGCCCCAAGCGCGGGAGGTGAGGATCCTGGCCGAATTCACGGAGCCGCGCTCACGGTTGCGCAAGGCGGGCGTGGAGGGAACCATCGTGTTCTTCGGATCGGCGCGCACGCCGCCCTTGGATGAGGCACAGGAAACCGTTCGCCAATTGGAGGCCCAAACCGGCGTGGACAAGGAGCTTTCCCGCGCCAAGGCCCTCCTGAAGGTCGCGCCCTACTACGAGCAGGCCCGGGAGCTGGCCCATCGTCTCTCCACATGGTCCACCCAGGGCAAGCACGGCTTGATCGTGTGTTCCGGCGGCGGGCACG
>Ga0302319_10007477_pt1 | contig 21511 bp, 16 predicted proteins | sample Bog_T0_2_FD_203319 | JGI IMG/M metagenome (GOLD analysis project Ga0302319, IMG submission 203319) | Peat permafrost microbial communities from Stordalen Mire near Abisko, Sweden - Bog_T0_2 | ecosystem: Environmental > Terrestrial > Soil > Wetlands > Peat | place: Sweden: Abisko, Stordalen Mire... | reverse complement strand
GACGCTGAGCGGATTGCTGGGGATGCCGAGGTAGCCGAAGACCAGCCCGGAGCCGTCCGCGGAGTGGCCCAGCAGGCCGGTGATGAAGGCGGAGACTTTGGCGAGGATAATCTGGCCGTAGCTCCACTTGATGACCGCGAAGGCGAAGACGATCTGTAGGCCGAGACCCCAGATGACGGTCTTCCAGCGAATGGCGCGCCGGTTGGTGGAGAGTGCGTAAGCGAGTCCGAGAAAAGCAAGAAGACCAAGCAGACCGGTAAAACGTGCCAAGGGCGCGCTCCCATAAATCAGGCTGAGTTGCGTTTGGGAAAGTGTATCGGCTTTCGCGGCCGGTGTGGGAGAAGAATGCCGACGGCACCCATCCGAAGCTTTGGGATGGTATACTAATTCTGGTCGTCGAATACGAATTGGTCTTTTTGCTTGTTCCGGCATAACTGCTCTACACGCAAAGTCACCAAAAATTGCGTTCAGCGGTACATTGCTTCAAGAGGAACAAGATCAAATGGAAACGGGAACAGTGAAATGGTTTAACGATGCCAAGGGTTTCGGGTTTGTCAGCCGTGAGAATGGCGACGATGTCTTTGTGCATCACAGCGCGATCCAGAGCAACGGCTTTCGCTCGCTGCAAGAGGGCCAGAAGGTTCAGTTCAACGTCGTGAAGGGCCCCAAGGGCTGGCAGGCGGAGAACGTCCAGGCTCTGTAAGAGATTCTGGCAAGAAAACAAGGGAGGGGCGGTTCGAGTTGAGCCGCCCTTTCGTTGTGCTGTATGTGTATGGTTATTCGGCCCATCTGTAGTGCTTCCAGGCGATACCTCATCCTTCCCCTGCCCAAGACCGGAGTTGCAATCCGGCCGGCAGCTCCACTTGAAGTCCACGAACGACATTGGAGATTCCATGCCCAACACCACTGAAAGCAAGTACTACCTGAAGAGCGTTCATGCGGAGATCGATCTGTTTGACCGCCGGTTGGCCCACCTGTTGAAGTACGACGTCTTTGATACGGACGCCGCCCGCGCCGCCGCCGCCCGCAAGCTGGCCCTGAAGCGCGAGCCGCTGGTGAAGACCGCCAAGCGCCTGGCTGCCGAAGGCGTGGAGTTTAAGGACAGTGAGCTTCCGCGCTCCTTCCGCCCCGAGGGCGTGCCCGCGCCGGTGGAAGTGAAGGCCGAGCCGGAGCCCGTTGCGGCTGCCGCTCCTGTGGAGAACCGCTCCGCGCGGCGCCAGGGTTCGCCCTTTGCCGGCACCTCGCTGGACTGGGAGAAGAGCGTCCAGCAGTACATGCAGAACAAGTCCGTCAAGGCCTAGCAGGACAACGTTCCTTTCTGATGAAGACGAACCACCGGGACTACTTCGGCACAGGCGGGACGACAGCTGGTTGCTATGATTTAGACTCATGGCTCGACCGTCTTCGCTTCTGGATACCCGCGCCATCTTCTGCGGCGACTGCCTGGATCAACTCAGGTTGCTCCCGGATAATTGCATCGACCTTTGTTACATTGACCCCCCTTTCAATTCGAACCGGAACTATGAAGTGTTCTGGGGCGAAACCAAGGAGAAGCGCTCTTTCGAGGATTGCCACGCCTCCACGCAGGCCTACATCGAATACGTGAGGCCACCTTGTGTAGAAATTGCACGCGTCTTGAAGAAGACCGGGTCGTTTTACTACCACTGCGACTGGCACGCTTCGCACTATGTGAAGGTGATGCTGGATGTGATCTTCGGGGAAAACAACTTTCAGAATGAAATTATCTGGAAGAGGAGCACAGCTCATACCGATTCCAAGCAAGGCAGTAAGCACTACGGTCGGCTTCACGACTCGATTTTCTTCTATACCGGCGGAAGCCAATACACGTGGAACCAGCAGTACACGCCGCTATCAGACGCCTATATCAAGTCGCACTACACGAATATCGACCCGGACGGAAGGCGGTTTCGCTGGGATAATCTGACCGGCCCGGGCGGAGCGTCCAAGGGCAACGCTTACTACGAAGTGCTCGGGGTCCAGCGATATTGGCGATACTCGAAAGAGAAGATGGCCCAACTGATAGCAGATGGGTCTGTTACTATCCCGCCTTCCGGAGAGGTGCCGGCTCTAAAGCGCTATTTGGACCAATCCAAGGGCGTCGCTCTCCAGAGCGTCTGGGATGATCTCCCCCCGTCAATTCGCAAGCCAAGGAGTCGTTGGGGTACCCGACGCAAAAGCCGCTTGCGCTCTTGGATCGCATTATTGCGACCAGCAGCAATGAAAATGACCTTGTGCTGGACGCTTTTTGTGGCTGTGGTACTGCCCTTGTTGCTTCTCAGCAGATGAATCGACAGTGGATCGGTATCGATATCTCGCCAACGGCCTGTCGGGTGATGGCCAAGAGATTGCGCGATGTTAACCGCTTGCCGGAAGATGAGAAATTGTGGCGAATAGGGAGAGGATTCGTCGTCCGTGATCTTCCCCAAACTGAACAACAGTTGCGGCGCATGCCGCCCTTTGAGTTTGAGAACTGGGCGGTGATTGCACTTGGTGGCATCGGCAATAAAGTTCAAGTTGGGGACATGGGGCTAGATGGCCGCATTTACCCTGTTTCTGTTCTGCCGACAGTCAAGCCTGGCTCGTTGGATTTCATGGATGTCTGGTATCCCATTCAGGTAAAGCAAAAGGACAAGGCTGGCAGGCCAGACATCGACGCCTTCGAAACAGCAATGACTAGAGCCAACCGCATGAAGGGCTTCTTTGTAGCCTTCGGATACACCGGAGATGCATTGACCGAGATTCAAAGATTTTTCAAGCAGACCGGTCGCGTGATTGTGCCACTGACTGTCAAAAAGATTCTGGATGAAGAGATTGCAATGAAACTGGCTTAGTGATGACCTCTCGAATCAGCGGCTGCCTGAGCAGCGGTGTCCCGGCAATCTCCAGGGTTGCCTCCAGCATCCTGTATGGCTCGTCCAGCAGCGCCTCATCTTCGCTGAAGAGCGTAAAGATCGGTTGGCCGGCTTCGAGTTTGTCACCCAGCTTGGCGCGGGACTCAATGCCCGCGTGGGCGCTGACCGGGTCGCCGGGCTTGGCGCGGCCTGCGCCCAACCTCTGTACCGCCCAGCCCACCTGCTTGCAGTCCATGCCAGCCAGATAGCCTGCGTGCGAGGCTTTCAGCACCCGCGTCGCCCTGGGCTTGTGGAAGGCAGCCGGGTCGGTGAAGATGCTGGTGTCGCCGCCCTGCGCAGTGACGATCTGCAGCCAGGACTTGTAGGCCGCGCCGGAGCGCAGCAGATCGTCGGCGAGCTGAGCACCTGCTTCCGGCGTGGCCGACTTGCCGGCGAGGTGCAGCATCCATCCGCTGAGCGTGTTGGACAGCTCGATGAGGTCGGCGGACATGGGATGGCGGCGGTTCTGCAGGATGTCGACGCACTCCCACACCTCAACCCAGTTGCCGGAGAAGCGGCCCAGCGGCTCGTCCATCGAGGTGAGCAGCGCGGCGGTACGTGTTCCGGCCAGTTCGCCGGTGGAGACCATCAGCTCAGCGAGGAACTTCGAGCGCTCGTAGGTGGGCATGAAGGCGCCGCTGCCGACCTTAACGTCCAGCACCAGGGCGTTCAGATCCTCGGCGAGCTTCTTGCTCATGATGCTGGCGGTGATGAGGAACGGCGACTCGACCGTGCCGGTATGGTCGCGCATGGCGTAGAGGATGCGGTCGGCGGGCACGAGGTGGGGCGTCTGGCCGACCAGCACGGCGTGGCACTCGCGCAGCACCTCGGTCATGCGGGGCATGGAGAGCTGGGTGTCGAAGCCGGGGATGGTCTCCAGCTTGTCTAAAGTTCCGCCTGTATGACCGAGGCTGCGCCCACTGATCATCGGGACGGAGATGCTCGGCGTACCCTGGAGGCCGGCCGCGGCCAGGACCGGCGCGATGAGCAGCGAGGTCTTGTCGCCGACGCCGCCGGTGGAGTGCTTGTCCACCGTGAAGGTGGCGAGCGGAGCGGCGTCAAAGGTCTCGCCGGAGAAGCGCATGGCGCGGGTCAGGTCGGCGGTCTCGCGCAGGGAGAGGCCGCGCTCGAAGACGGCCATCAGGAAGGCGCCGAGCTGCGCTTCGGTCATGCTACCGGCGTGCTGCTCGTCCATCTGGACGACCATGCGGACGAACTCGTCCAGCTCCGCGGTGGAGAGTTCCGCGCCGTCGCGCTTTTTCAGCAGGAGATCGATGGGGTGGATCAAGGCTGGCTTGGCTCGTCCCTGGGCTCGAGAAATTCCAGCCGGAAGGCGTGCGGCAGCAACTCGCCCAGTGTGGTCACTTCGTCTCGACCGCCTTCACCTGGGTAGAGGATGAGGGTGTCGTCGTCGCCGAACTCTGTGAGCGTCTGGCGGCAGGCACCGCAGGGCATGGAGGCGGCGTGGTTGAGGTTGGCAACGGCGACCGCGCGCAGCCGCAACTGGGGGCCGTGCTCGGCGACGGCGCGGGCGATGGCGGCCTGCTCGGCGCAACTGGTCAACCGGTAGGAGGCGTTCTCCACATTGCAGCCGGTGACGATGGCTCCGTCGTCCAGCAGCAGCGCCGCGCCCACACGGAAGCGGCTGTAGGGTGAGTACGAGTTTTCGGCGGCTACGGCGGCCAGCTCACGCAGACGGGATCGCCGGTCGGGGGAGACATCATCGAGTTGTGTGGTTTGCGGCATTCCGGCGGGGTCGTCCCCTCCCCTTATTTGAGTCAAACTCTTCAAGAATAGAGACTTAACTTTGGATTCTGCGGCGGCCACTGCGGTTTTGCCGTGGCTGTTCGCTTCCTCTACTCTGTCTGATTATAGAGGGTGAGTCCAACGATTATGCCTGCGCGGCTGAGCTGAGTTGCTCGGCGAGGGAGGCTGTGGCTTCAGGTTGGACGATGAGGATGAGGCGGTCGCCGGATTGGAGGACGGTGTCCGGGCGGACAAGGATGACCGATTGTCCGCGCAGGATGGAGACCAGCCTGGTGTGTTCGACGGCATCCCCTGGGGGGCGGGACTGGACCTGCTTGCCGGTCCAGTCACTTTCGGGCTTCAGGACGCCGGCGGTAAGTTGCGAGCCGTCGGGTAGATCGAGCGCAAGGCCGGCCTGCAGCAGAGAGGCGAGGTGGAGGTGCGTGACCTGCTGCGGCCAGGTGATCCCACCGTGGTCGAGCAGGCGGAAGGCGATCTGCACCTGCTCAGACTGGTGGGCGGGCGAGTCGGCACGGTCGGCGACTTGGGCCTCATAGAGGCTGGGATAGCGGACGAAGCGCGCGAGGTTGAGCTGGATAACATAGCTGAGCATGACGGCCAGGCCTGCGGGGACGAGGAGCTGGTAGCCTCCGGTCATCTCCGCGACCATGAGCAGCGTGGCGATGGGGACGCGGGCCGCGGCGCCGAAGACGGCAGCCATGCCGATGATGACCATCCCTGCCGGGGGATGATGCGCGGCCGTGGCGAAGACGCCGCCGAGCATGGCGCCGACGAAGAGGCTGGGAGCGAAGACGCCCCCCGAGCCGCCGGAGGAGACAGTGAGCGAGAGCGCAATCATCTTGGCAAAGAGCAGAAGCAGCAGAAGGGAGAGGACGAGCTTGCCGTCGATGGCCTGCTGAATCCAGCCATAGCCGCCGGAGAGGACCTGGGGCAGCTTGAGCGCCATCAGGCCCACGAGCAGGCCGCCGATGCCGGGTTTGATCCAGTGTGGTATGCGGAGAGCATGGAAGCCGTCGCGCATGCGATAGAAGAGTTCAGGAAGGATGGTGGCCACGATACCGCTGGCCGCGCCGAGCGCGGTGTACCAGGTGTAGTTGACCGGTCGCATCACTGGAAACTGCGCGGGGACCAGGAAGAGCGGCTGAAAGCCGACGAAGGCACCATTGACCGCGTAGGCGACGATGGCGGCCAACATGCAGTAGAGCAGGCCTTCGGCCTCGAATTCGATGCTGCTGTAGAGAACCTCAACGGCGAAGATGGCGGTGCCGATGGGCGAGCGGAAGATGGCGGAGAGGCCTGCGGCCATGCCGGCGAGGACGAGCAGACGCTTTTCGCGGTCGGTGCGGTGCAGAAACTTTGCATATGTGGAGGCAAAGCCCGCGGTGATGAGCGCAGTGGGGCCTTCGCGGCCGGCCGAGCCGCCGGAGCCGATGGTGATGGCGGAGGCGATCAGCTTGAGCGGAGCGACGCGGGCGCGGAGGGTGCCGTTGGTCCAGTGCAGGGCCTTGACCACGGTGTCCGTGCCGTGACCTTCGGCTTCGGGGGCGAAGGTGAAGACGATGGCACCGGAGATGAGGCCACCGAGCGTGGTGACGGCGGGAATCAGCCAGAGTCCGTGCGGACCGATGATCTGGTGGACGGAGCTGCCGTCGCCGGGAAGGCCAGGAGGCGTGTAGCCCGCGAGCCGGACGAGGAAGAACCTCTGCGAGAGGTTCAACAGCCAGGTGAAGAGCTGCGCGGCGAGTCCGCCCATGACGCCCAGGACGAGCGCGTCAAAGAGCAGGCGCAGCTTGTCGGTGGTCGGTGCGTCAGGAAGGTTCGCTGGGGTCTGCATCGTCTTAGGGGATTCGATGCTCCGTGGTGCCGAATGGAGAGCTTCCGCGGGAAGAACATTGCATGATGCAGGCCCGGCTGTTCGCGTAGGCACCGCGCAACCGGCGGTAGGATAGGGTCTTATGGCTTCACCGAAGAGAGCGTTGAGGGTGCGAAAGAAGGGTGCCGCAGCCCTAACGGATGCAGACGTGCTGGAGCTGTTTCATCCGGTGACCGCACAGTGGTTTCGGGATGCGTTTGCGGGCGTGACCGCACCGCAGCGCGACGGCTGGCCGGCGATTGCGGGCGGGGAGTCTACGCTGATCCTCGCACCGACGGGGACGGGCAAGACGCTTACGGCGTTTCTGTGGTGTCTGGATCGGTTGATGCTGCAAAGTACGGCGGCAGGATCGCAGATCCCCTTTGGGGATGACAACAAGAAAACCAAAGGACACAACACGGACGGTTGCAAGGTCGTGTATATCTCTCCGCTGAAGTCGCTAGCAGTGGATGTGGAGCGCAACCTGCGCGTGCCGATGGCGGGAATCGCCGCACTGGCTCAGCGTGAGGGTGTGCCGGTACATCTGCCGGAGATCAGCGTGCGCACGGGCGACACCAGCCCGCGGGACCGGGCGCGGTTCCTGCGGCATCCGGGAGAGATTCTGATCACGACGCCGGAGTCGCTGTACCTGATGTTGACCTCCAATGCGGCGGAGTCGCTGGGCTCGGTGGAGACGGTGATTGTGGATGAGATTCATGCGCTGGTGCCGACCAAACGCGGAGCGCACCTGATGCTCTCGCTGGAGCGGCTGGAGGCGCTGTGCGGCCGAAGGCTGCAACGCATTGGGTTGAGCGCGACGCAGCGACCGCTGGAGGAGGTGGCAAGGTTCCTCGGCGGGGCAGAAGAACAGGGATTAGGGATTAGGGAACAGAGATTAGAAGACGAAGCGGAGGCCGGTGTTCGGTTTCGGCCGGTGACGATTGTGAATGCGGGGGCGAAGAAGGTGTTGCGGCTGACGGTCGAGGTGCCGGTGGAGGACATGGCGCGGCTCGGCGGGGATGCGTTGCCCGGCGAGACGGGCAAGGACGGCGAGCCGAAGCGGACGTCGATCTGGCAGAGCATCCATCCGCGGCTGCTGGAGATTGTGCGCGGGCGGACCTCCACGCTGATCTTTGTAAATGCGCGGCGCATTGCGGAGAGGATGGCGGGTGCGCTGAACGAGCTGGCGGGCGAACCGATTGCGCGCGCGCACCATGGGTCGCTGGCGGCAGCGCAGCGGAGCGAGATTGAAGAGCTGCTGAAGGCGGGCAGGCTGCGGGCACTCGTGTGTACTTCGTCGCTGGAACTCGGCATCGACATGGGCGCGATTGATCTAGTGATCCAGATTGAGGCACCGCCCAGCGTGGCCAGCGCGATGCAGCGCATTGGGCGCGCGGGGCATCAGGTGGGCGCGCCGAGTGTGGGGATCATCTTTCCCAAGTACCGCGCTGACCTGGTGGCGTGCGCGGCAGTGACCCAGGCGATGCATGAGGGGCATGTGGAGGCGACGCGCTATCTGCGGAATCCGCTGGATGTGCTGGCGCAGCAGATGGTGGCGGTGGTGGCGCGTCCGCCGGTGGCGGACGCAGGGATTGGTAACAGTGGAGGTGATGTTGAAGCAGATGGCGGCATTAGCTACGGGGAACTACAGCGGATCGTGCGCGGAGCGGCGGGGTTTGCGGGGCTGAGTGTGGCGGCGCTCGATGGCGTGCTGGATATGCTCTCAGGCCGTTATCCCAGCGATGAGTTTGCCGAGCTGCGACCGCGCATTACCTGGGACCGCGAGCGCAACTGGTTGACGCCGCGGCAGGGGGTGAAGAGCATCGCGATCCTGAACGGTGGAACGATTCCTGACCGCGGGCTGTATGGAGTGTTCCTGAGTGGCAGCGAGAAGCCGGTGCGGGTGGGCGAGCTGGATGAGGAGATGGTCTTTGAAGCGCGCGCGGGGGAGACGTTTGTGCTGGGCGCGTCGACGTGGCGGATTGATGAGATTACGCACGACCGTGTTCTGGTATCGCCCGCACCGGGTGAGCCGGGCAAGATGCCCTTCTGGCACGGCGACCGGCCGGGAAGGCCGATTGAGTTTGGCCGCAGGATTGGGGCGCTGACTCGCGAACTGCGCGCTCTGCCGCGCGGTGCGGCGATGGCGAAGCTGGTGCGGGAGCATGATCTGGACGAGCGGGCGGCGGAGAATGTGTTGCGCTATCTCGCCGATCAGGAGCTGGCCACGGTGGAGGTGCCGGACGACCGCACCATTGTGATTGAGCGCGTACGCGATGAGCTGGGCGACTGGCGGGTGTGCGTACTGACGCCGCTGGGCAGCCGCATCCATGCGCCGTGGGCGATGGCCGCAGCGGCGAAGCTGAAGGCAGCGGGCGCTGACGTGGAGACGATGTGGACCGAGGACGGATTTGTGCTGCGCTTTCCGTACGTGGAGGCCGCGCCGCAGGTGGAGGCGGTGCTGTTGCAGCCGATAGAGGCGAATGATCTGGTGCTGCGGGAGTTGGGCGCGACGGCGCTGTTCGCGGCGAAGTTTCGCGAGGCTGCGGGCCGCGCCCTGCTGCTGCCGCGACGGCGCGCGGATGGACGGACTCCGCTGTGGCAGCAGCGCAAGCGCGCTCACGACCTGCTGAGCGTGGCGGCGGTCTATCCCGGATTTCCGATTCTGTTGGAGGCCTATCGCGAGTGCCTGCGCGATGTCTTCGACATGCCCGCTCTGATGGAGACACTGCGCGATGTGGCGAGCCGCGCGATTCGCGTGCACGTAACGGACTCACGCACGCCGAGCCCGTTTGCAGGCGCGCTGCTGTTTGGCTATGTGGCGAATTACATCTACGACGGCGACGCGCCGCTGGCCGAGCGGAGGGCACAGGCGCTGAGCATTGACCAGGACCAGTTGCGGGAACTGCTGGGCGATGCTGACCTACGCGAGCTGTTGGACTCCGCGGCGATTGAAGAGACGGAAGAGCAGTTGCAGTGTGTGGCGGAGGGATATCAGGCCAGAAGCCTGGATGGTGTCCACGATCTGCTGCTGCGGCTGGGCGACCTGACGCGCGCGGAGCTTGCCACCCGTTGCGAGAGCGCAGACGTGGCGGCGAGTGTGGAGAAGCTGCTGAAGGCGCGGCGCACGCTGGAGGTGGTGATTGCGGACGAGCGGCGCTTGATCGCGGTGGAGGATGCGGCGCGGATGCGCGATGCTCTGGGAGTGAAGCTGCCTGCGAAGCTTCCGGCGGCGTTTCTGGAGAGCGTGCCGGATGCGCTGCTGGACATTGTGCGCCGCTATGCGCGGACGCATGGGCCGTTTACGACGGCGGATGTGGCACGTCGTTATGCGCTGGCCAAGCCGGCGGTGGAGGCGGTATTACAACGGCTGGTGGGTTTGGGCCGCGTGGTGGAGGGCGGCTTTCGGCCGGGTGGCGTGAACCGCGAGTGGATCGATGCGGAGGTGCTGCGGACGGTGCGGCGGAAGTCGCTGGCGAAGTTGAGAAAGGAGGTTGAGCCGGTGGCGCAGCGGACGCTGGCGCGGCTGCTGACACGATGGCAGGGAGTGTTGCAGCCGCGGAGGGGTCTGGATGCGCTGCTGGACGCGATTGAGAATCTGCAAGGTACGCCGCTGCCGGCGAGCCTGCTGGAGACGGAGATACTGCCGGCAAGGATTGCGGGGTACAAGAGCGGGGACCTGGATACGCTGATCGCCGCGGGCGAGGTGGTGTGGATGGGGATGGAGCCGCTGGGGGAGCGGGATGGGCGGGTGGGTTTGTATCTGGCGGAAGGCCTGCGGACGTTGTGGCCTGTGCGGGCGACGCTACGGAATCAGGTTCCAGCTTCCAGTTCCCAGTTTCCAGTCTCCAGTGAGGCGCCGCTGAGTGATCGGGAGCTGGCGGTGGTGGAGTATCTGCGCGCGCAGGGGGCTTCCTTCTTTCAGCCACTGCATGATGGCGTGGGCGGAGGCTATCCGGGCGAGACGCTGGATGCGCTGTGGTCACTGGTGTGGCGCGGGCTGCTGAGCAATGATGCGCTCCATGCGCTGAGGGCCTACTGCGAGCGGCCGGCAAGCGGGAAGTCGAAGCCCGCGAAGCGCGCACACAGCCAGACGCGAAGCCAAGCGGGCTTCCGCAGCCGCAGGACGACGCCGCCGACGGCGCAGGGTCGCTGGAGTTTGAATGCGGTAGCGTTTGAAGCCGAGCGCAATGCGACCGCGTGGAGTGCGGCGATTGCGCAGCAGTTGCTCGCGCGCTACGGCGTGGTCTTTCGCGAGACGGCGCATGCAGAGAATCTGCCCGGAGGATTTTCCGCGGTGTACGCTGCGCTGAAGACCATGGAGGAGAGCGGGCGGGTGAGGCGCGGGTACTTCGCCGCGGGGCTGGGCGCGACGCAGTTTGCGCTGCCGAGCGCAGTGGAGCTTCTGCGGTCGCTGCGGACGGCAAGGCAGGATGAAGCGCCGGAGGTGGTGATGCTGGCGGCGACCGATCCGGCGAATCCGTATGGAGCGCTGCTGCGCTGGCCGCAGGCACCGGAGGAGGGAAGCTCGCTGACGCGCGGCGTGGGAGCGCGCGTGGTGCTGGTGGATGGAGCGCTGAGGGCGTATCTGCGGCGCGGCAATCCGAACGTGCAGGTGTTGCTGCCGGAGGAGGAGCCGCAGCGTTCGCAGACGGCGCGCGCGCTGGCCGAGTTCCTGATGGGCCAGGTGCAGCGCGAGGAGAACCCTGCGGGGCGCGGGCGGGACTCAATGCTGATTGCGCAGGTAAATGGAGTGAGTGTTGCGGAGCATCCGCTGGCGCGGTTTCTGCTGGATGTGGGGTTTTCCGCAGGGGCGATGGGCTTCCATGTGCGCAGGAACCTGTCGGTAAGCGAGACCACGGCACCAGCAGCAGCCATGCCGGTCTAGCGGACCTCGGGGTGGGCGGCGAGATAGGTGCGGCGGATGAGGCAGACATCCTGCGGGTTGGGCGGGGCGATGGGGCAGGCCTCCCATTCGGTGGCGAGGTACTGCGGTGGAAGCACGGTCAGGTAGCTGGGCCAGTCGATGAGCACGTTGATCCGTTCGCGGTTGAGGAAGCGGTCGAGCGTGTGGGTCTGTGCGGCGCACAGAGCGCCGGTGTTCAGCTTGCCGTCGAGGTTCTCGACGTTGGGATTGAAGTAGCCGATCACGCCGCTCTGGAAGGCGCCGACGCGGGCGTTGGGAAAGTTGGCGTGAACATAGGCTGCGGCGGGGAAGTGCGGATTGCCAGGACGGCCGCGGTGCAGTGAGGTGAAGTCCAGCGCGGCGAAGAGCAGCACCAGCGCCGCCAGAACGAGACTCAGGCGGCGTTGCACGAAGGCCTTCTCTGCAAACAGCAGCGCGAGTAGCGGTAGTGTGACGACCAGCAGAGGTGAGAAATAGCGCAGGTAGAAGAACGTGGATATAAAGAATCCAGCATAGACCAGCGTGAGCTCGGAGATAGCGAGGGCCCACGGGAGAAACGTATCGCGCAGGGCCGGTGTGGCAAGCGCCGCGCGAAAGCTGGGGGCTCGATAGACGAGAATCGCCAGCAGCATCAAGCCGCTGAGGCCGAGTGCTAATGTGGTGGGACTCACGGACGCGGCGTAGGACCACGGGACGAGATGCGCCATCACAGCCCGGGCCCACGGGTCGAAGCGGTTGGCGCCGTGCCAAGCGATGTCGCTTTCGGCGGAGCCGGAGGTGGGCATCCAGCCGCCGGTGACGCGATGCACAAAGAGGAACCAGGGGCTGACGATGGCTAAGGCGAGGGCTCCGCAGGCAAGAACCTGAGCGACGCTCGCGCGGCGGCGCAGCAGGAGATAGAGCAGCAGCATAGCGAAGATCACACCGAAGTCGATGCGCGCCAGGCCCGCGATGCCGGCAGCGATGCCGAGCAACAGGATGTCGCGCCAGTGGGGCAGCATGGCGGCAACGATGCGGTGCCACAGCGCGATGCAGACGGCGAGGCAGCAGAGGTAGAGGCCTGTCTCCAGACCGAAGACGAAGGTGCGGAAGATGGAGAAGTCAAAGAGCGCGAGGAAGAAGGCCAGCGTGAAGACGAGCGAGTGTTGCTCCTCCGATACGAAACGCGTTGCGAAGCGCGCGATGAGCCACGCAAAGAGCACGCACAGCGATGCGCCAAAGAGAATGACCGCGCGGATGAGCGTCCAGCGGTCACCGCCGCAGGCGTGGACGATGACCGCGAGCGCCGCGTAAGCAAATGTAGCCAGCGGCTGGATGCCGGTCGCGGGCATGGCGTAGTTGTAGACAAGATGGTGCGTGGTGGCCAGGTTCCAGGCGACCGTGAGCATGTAGAAGCCGTCTTCGCCGACAGGCTTGTCGCATAGCAGGGGCCAGAAGCTGTGCGCCTGCACGGAGGGACTGAGGCCGCGTACGGACTGCGTCGCCAGCAGGCCGGCGTAGGCAAGGAAGAGGGCCGCCGCAGCGGTACACAGCGCTCGCAGCCGCCTGCCTTTGCCGGTGGAGTCCATGTCCGTCCTCTCTGCTGCTACGGATTCTGAGTGTAGCGTAGCAGTGGCTCTGCTAATGCTGCGGGTTGGGGGGCGGGCTGGGGTGCTGGCCGCCGAACAGGCCGAAGATGCGGCTTCCGAGCGACTCCGGGTCCTCATTCATATGGGAGCAGGTGCCATTAGGCGCGGTGCCGGTGAGAAAGGCCAGGGAGATGCTGTCGCTGGGGCAGGTTGCGTCGGCGACGAGGTCGGTGGCGCGGTCGATGCGCAGCACCTCCACGCCGGCGGGCGGGGTGAAGGGCTTCATGTCAGAGTACTGCGGAATGCGGATGGCGCGGTTCATGAACTCTGCCCAGATGGGCGCGGCAGTGTCCGCGCCCTGCACCTTGCGGGTGAGCCCGGTGGAGATGTCAGTGTAGTCGTCGTTGCCGACCCAGATGATGCAGAGCAGGTTGGAGGAATAGCCGGCGAACCAGACGTCGTGCGAGGTGCCGGTCTTGCCGGCGGCCGGGGCGGTGAAGCCGTGGGCGCGGACGCTGGAGGCCGTGCCGCGGGCCATTACGCCTTCGAGCAGCGACTGCGTGAGGAACGCGGACCGCGGGTCCAGCACCTGCGAGGCTTCGGGGGCGAAGTCGGCGACGATGTCTCCGTTGGCGTTGCGGACGCTGGCCAGCATCCACGGCTTCAGATGGACTCCGTTGTTGGCGAAGACGGTGTAGGCGCCGGCCATGTCCATGGGCGTGGCGTTGTAGGTGCCGATGGCGACAGACGGTGTGCCGCGCGCGTTGACGATGCCGGCCGAGCGCGCCAGTGAGGCGACGTTGTCGTAGCCGACCTTCTGCGCCAGCGCGATGGTGGCGATGTTGAGCGAGTGCGCGAGGGCGTCCGCGGCGATGACCATGCCGGGATACTCGCCGCGCTCAAAGTTGCCGGGGATGTAGGACTGGCCGTTGATGCCGAAGTCCTGCGGGTCATCATTGAGCTTGGTCAGCGCAGTGAAGACGCCGCCGTCGCCATCAAGCGTGGTGCCGTTCAGCGAAGTATTGTAGGCGGCGGCGTAGACGAAGGGCTTGAAGATGGAGCCGGTGGGCCGCTCGGCGACCGCGTGGTTGAGCTGGGAGAGGGCGTAGTTGCGGCCGCCGACCAGCGCCAGCACCTGGCCGGTGTGCGGGTTGAGCGCCACCAGCGAGACCTGCGGGTAGTCGATATGCGTGTCGCCCTTGCGGTGCAGCTTGCGGATGAGGTCGTCGACGTTCTTCATGCCGGCCTCGACGGCGGCGGCGGCGGCGCGCTGCAACTCCGGATCGAGCGAAGTATAGATGCGCAGCGCGGAGTGCGACGTGTCGGCGTCGCCCAACCGTTGCACAATCTGGTCATGCACCAGGTCAACGAAGTAGGGGGCCTCGCTGGCGTCAATGTTAGGCGCAGCGAGATGCAGCGGCTCGGCCTTGGCGCGTTCGGCCTCAGCGGCAGTAATGGCGCTGGTCTCGACCATGGAGTCGAGCACGAGGTTACGGCGCTCCATGGCGGCTTCCGGGTGACGATAGGGATTGAGTCTGCTCGGGCGGTTGACAATGCCGGCCAGCATGGCGCACTCGGCGAGATCGAGCTGGCGCAGGTCCTTGCCGAAGTAGGCCTGCGCCGCTTCGCCGAAGCCGTTGATAGCGAAGCTGCCGCGCTGGCCCAGCGGAATCTGATTGGCATACATCTCAAAGATCTGTTCCTTGCTGAAGCGGGACTCCAACTGGAAGGTGATGATGACTTCAGCGATCTTGCGGGAGATCTTCTTGTCGGGCGTAAGAAAGAAGCCGCGCGCAAGTTGTTGCGTGATGGTTGATCCTCCGCAGTCCTTGCGGCCCACGATGATGTCATGGACGACGCATTTGACGGTACGGACATAGTTGATGCCGCCGTGCTCGAAGAAGCGGCGGTCTTCGATCGCGACAACCGACTGCACCATGCGCTGGGGAATCTGATCGTAGGTGACGAGGCGGCGCTTGGTGCGGTTCTTGTCTTCGGAGAGCGCGGTAATCAGTTGCGGCTCCAGCCGGTAGGCCGCGAGCGGAGCGCCGTTCTCCGCGGTGATGGAGAGCACCTGCGGCTGGCCTCCTGGGCCGCTGCCGGTGATGATGGTGGCGCCGTCCATGGCGAGGTAGCTCTGTGGGCCAGGCTTGATGAGGATGCTGTCGCCGCGCAGTTGGTAGCTGCCCAGCTGGCTGTTGCTGTTGTAGCCGGCGCGGCGCAATTGCGCGGCGATGGCTGTGGCAGAGAGCGCCTGACCGGGGCGGACCTCCTGCGGCGCGGCATAGACCTGCGCCACGGACGCGAAGAGCGGGCCCTTGGCCAGGCGCTCTTCCACCAGCCCGCGGTACTTGAAGTAGAAGAACCCGAAGACGCAGCCGCCGATGGCCGCTACGATGACAACAAGGACGAGCATGAAGCGTCCAAGCTTCTGGAGGAGGCTGGGACGCTTGGCTGCGAGTTTGACTTTGACGGGCATAGTGGCAGAGATCAGGGATGAGGGAACAGGGATTAGGAAAGGCCCTGCAATTTGGACGATGCAAGCAGCGATTGGATATGCGCGGTGACGGCGTGGAGCGCGAGGTCGGTGGTGGTTTGGGTGAGGCGGTCGACCAGCTCTACCTGACCTTCCGAAAGCTTCTTTCCGATGTTGATACGGTACGGCACGCCGATGAGTTCTGCGTCTTTGAACTTCACGCCGGCGCGCTCATCGCGGTCGTCGAGCAGCACATCCACGCCCGCGGCTTCGAGTTCGGCGGCGAGCGTTTCACCGGCGGCGAGTAGCGGCTCCTCGCGAACGTTGGTGATGGTGACGACGACCTCATACGGCGCAATGGAGGCCGGCAGCGAATACTGTTCGCCGCCCATCTTCGCAGCACTGGACTCGATGGCGGCAGTGAGGATGCGCTCCAGACCGATACCGTAACTGCCCATGATGGGCGTAATCTCTTTGCCGTCGGCGTTGAGCACGCGCGCGCCCATACTTTCGGAATACTTGTATCCCAATTTAAAGATGTGGCCGATCTCCACGGCCTTGCCCAGGCGCAGCGGCTCGCCGGCGATGGGGTCGGGCTCGCCCTCGTTGATGTTGCGGATGTCGGCGATGAGCGTCGGCTTGAAGTCGCGCATCGGCGTGACGTTGCGCAGGTGGTACTCCTCTTTATTCGCGCCGGCGATGAGGTTGGCGCGACCTTCGAGTGCTGCGTCGAGGATGACCAGCACGCCCGGCTTGCGGGGATGCGGCGCGGCTTCGAGGCCAATGGGGCCGAGGTAGCCCGCTGGCGCGTGGAAGACCTCGGCGATCTCTTCCGGGGTCATCGGGCGCGGCTCGCCGAGGGCAACCGCACGCAGCTTGGCCTCGTTCAGCTGATGGTCGCCGCGCAGGAACGCGACCACAGCGCGTGTCTTGCCGACGGTCTTGACCTGCTTGGCGTCGGTATCCGGATGCTCGACGATGTAGGCCATCGTCTTCATCTGGTGTTGCGGCTGCGTCTGGAGGAACGCGCCGACCTCGTCGATGGTGCGGAAGCCGGGCGTGTGAACCTCTTCGGGTTTGTCCGATGTCGGCGCGAGGTCCTCGACCGGCGCGAGTTTGCTGGTGGCCTTTTCGAGGTTCGCGGCGTAGCCCGAGGATGAGCTGGCGATGAGGTCTTCGCCGGCTTCGGTGTAGACCATGAACTCCTGGGACTGCGATCCGCCCATCGCGCCGGAGTCGGCCTCCACGGCGACGAACTGCAGGGCGCAGCGGGTGAAGATGCGGCGGTAGGCGGCGTCGTGTTTGTTGTAGCTCTCGTCGAGGCCGGCCTCGTCGATGTCGAAGCTGTAGGCGTCCTTCATGATGAACTGGCGCACGCGCAGCAGGCCGGACTTGGGGCGTGGCTCGTCGCGGAACTTGGTCTGGATCTGGTACCAGATCTGCGGCAGCTGCTTGTAGCTGCGCAGCTCGTTGCGCGCGATGGAGGTCATTACCTCTTCATGCGTCATGGCGAGGCACAGCTCCGCGCCCTTGCGGTCCTTCAGGCGGAACATGTTGTCGCCCATGCCGGTCCAGCGACCGCTCTCCTGCCACAGCTCGGCGGGATTCAGCGCGGGCAGCAGGAACTCCTGGCCGATCTTGTCCATCTCCTCGCGGACGATGGCGGTGATCTTGTTGAGCGAACGCTGGCCGAGCGGCAGAAAGCTGTAGATGCCGGCGCTGAGCTGGCGAATGTATCCGGCGCGGAGAAGGAGCTTGTGGCTGGCGACCTCGGCGTCAGCCGGGGCCTCGCGGAGGGTGGGGATGAAGAGCTTGGACCAACGATGCATTGGATTGATTGTAGCGGAGGGAAGCTCTTAGCTCTTAGCTTCTAGAGGCTAAGAGCTAGGGGCTAGAAGCTCTGGTCAGCTGAGGATGTCATGGATGTGCAGCACGCCGAGCACCGGCGAAGCGGCGGTTCCGTCTTCCGTGACGAGGAGAGACGTAATTTTGTGCTCTTCCATGCGCGCAATGGCTTCGCCGGAGAAGGTGCCGGGGGAGACAGTGCGCGGCGTAGGGTTCAACAGTTCGGCGGCGGTGCGGTGGAAGGCCGCGGGACCGTCGCGCTCGAAGAGGCGGCGTAGGTCGCCGTCGGAGATCACGCCCAGCAGGTGGTCTCCGTCCAGCACGGTCACTATGCCGAGACGCTTGGCGGAGATCTCGTGGATGATCTCCGGCAGCGAGGCGGTGGGGCCGACCGAGGGCAGAGCGTCGCCGGAGTGCATGAGCGATTGGACCGGCGCGAGGCGGCGGCCGAGCTGGCCGCCGGGGTGCAGCTCGGCGAAGTCGCGCGGCTGGAAGTCGAGCTGCAGGCTGACGTCGACGGCGAGCGCGTCACCAAGCGCGAGCATGACCGTGGTGGAGGCGGTGGGCGCAAGCTGGTGGGTGCAGGCCTCGCGGTCGACGCTGACGTCCAGCACGTGCGCGCTGGCTGCGGCGAGCGGGGAGGTGGCGCAGCCGCACAGGCTGACCAGCGTAATGCCGAGTCGCGGCAGCACAGGCAGCAGGCGCAGCAGCTCCTCGCTCTGGCCGGAGTAGCTGAGGGCCAGCAGCACATCGCCCGCGCGCAGCAGGCCGAGGTCGCCGTGCAGCGCCTCGCTGGGGTGCAGGAAGCGCGCCTGGGTTCCGGTGGAGAGCAGCGTGGAGGCGATCTTGCGGGCGATCAGGCCGCTCTTGCCGATGCCGGTGAGCACCACGCAGTGGCCGGCGCGGGCGGTCTGGGTCAGCAGCGCGGCGACGGCGTCGAAGGCCTGGCGCTGCGGGCCATCCAGCCGCTGGGCGAGCTGCTCCAGCGCGGCAGCCTCAATGCGGACTAAATCTCCGGGGCTCAAGGCGGTACTAGCCGGTGCTGCGGGTTGGGTGGGAGGTTTCATCAGCCAGAGTGATGCTAGCAGAGCCCGAAACCATTGGCAGAAGGGCAAAAGCAAAGACGAACGCAAAGGACCCAATGGACGAACCCGAAGTACGCAATGTTGAGCAGCAATGGCCGCAATGGAATGCGGTGCAGGCTACGGCGTTAGACTGGAGGCAGCGCTGTTGCGGTCCCGGAGGCGCGAAAGGATGCCCAGAGTGCGACGGTTCGGTGTGTTGATGGCGATAGTGCTGGTGCTGATTCTGCTGGTGGGCAGCGGTGTGTACAACCTGTGGCAGCGGCGGCAGGCGATGGAGAAGGCGCGCGGCAATGAGGTGACGCTGACCAGGGTCGCGCCGGGGACGGAGGACGGCGGCGAGCCCGATGCGCAGGGAGTCTCGCTGCTGGGCAAGGCAGCGCCGGCGTTCACGCTGGTGGACGTGAGCGGCAAGAAGGTCTCGCTGGCCGACTTCAAGGGCCATCCGGTGGTGGTGAACTTTTGGGCCACCTGGTGCGGGCCATGCCAGCTGGAGATGCCGTGGTTCGAGGAGATGGCGGGCAAGTACAAGCCGCAAGGCCTGGTAGTGCTGGGCCTCTCGCAGGATGAGGGCACGGCGAAGGAGAAGATCGCCGCGGCAGCGAAGAGGCTGGGCGTCAGCTACCAGATCCTGATGCCTGATGAGAGCGTGGCCAAGGCCTACGGCGGCGTGGACTACCTGCCCGAGACGTTCTATGTGGATGCCAAGGGCCGCGTGGTGGACACAACCGCCGGAGCGCCTACCAAGGACATGATTGAGGCCGATGTGCAGAAGACGATTGCGGCGGGACAGTGAGACAGGGATTAGGGTTCAGGGATAAGGGATTAGGCGCGGTGGTGTTGCTGTTGGCGTTGTGCGCTCTGGGTGCGCGGGCGCAGGGGATTGACCTTGGCGATGCGCGGGCGGCCGCGCATAAGGGCCATGTGACGCTGCTCTCGGACGGTGTGATGCTCAGCTCAGAGAAGGTGCAGACGGTGGAGCTGCGCTTCCGCGTGGAGCCGGGATTTCACATCAACTCGCATACGCCGAAGGACGAGCTGCTGATTCCGACGGAGTTGAAGCTGGACAACGCGGGCGGAGTAGCGGTGCTGGGCGAGCAGTATCCGGCAGGCTCGGCGTTCCGGCTGATGGTGGGCTCAGGAGAGACGCTGGATGTCTATCAGGGCGAGTTTCGCGTGCTGGTGAAGTTGAGCGTGGGGCCAGGCGCGCGGGACCTGACCGGCTCACTGCACTACCAGGCCTGCGACGGCGCAGCCTGTTTTCCGCCGAAGACGCTGCCGGTGAAGATTGCGCTAAGCGGACGGTAGTCAGGCCGGGTGGTACGAGAGCGAGAGAGTGTTGCCGTCGGGGTCTTTGAACCAGGCGACTTTTGCGCCTCCGGGGGCGTTCCAGACGCCGGCTTCGTCCTGTTCGAGGAAGCTATAGCGGGAGAACTCGACGCCCTTTGCGGTGAGTTCGGCGATGGTGGCGTGGATGTCGGTGACCTCCCAGCCGAAGATGGTGAAGGGTGCGGGCGTGACGTCGCCGGAGCAGACGACGCGCAGCATGGTCTGAGCGGGGCCGACGAGGAAGACGGTGGCGAAGTCGTCGGCAGAGACGAAGGTGAGGCCGAGCGTGTGCTCGTAGAAGGCGCGCGCGGCGACGGCGTTGCTCGTGGGGATGAAGGCGATGGGGGCGAGTTTGGCGAGAGACATGTCTGCTCCTACTGGTCACTTTAGCAAAGCAGATTCCCTGCGGGAATGACAACAAGAAAAGCGAAGCAGTGGGCCGTCCGAACCCCACCCATGGCGCATGAGACCGCGCCATGAGTGGGCCACCCGGAGGTCATCGGCCATAGATGTGCTGCACGGCGACGCGGTAGCCCTCGCGGAAGCCGATGCGGTAGTCGTGGCGGTCGGGCGGTGCGATGAAGTGCGGGTCGCGGTACTCGTCGCGGTTGTTCACGTTGGGCGGACGGTGGTTGTCAAAGTCCTTGCGCGCGCCCTCGACACCGTCGTGGTAACCGCGCTGCTGGGCGGCGATGAACTGCGCGGGTGGCGCCTCCCAGGCGCGCGGCGGCGGCCCTTGATAGTACTGAGCAGAGGCGAGGCCTGCGCCCGAAAGCAGGGCCAGGGCGAGAAGTGCAGTGGTGGCCCGGTTGCGGATCATGTTCGTGTCCCTTTCTGTGCGGAGGATGTGAGGCACCGCTGGTGGGTAGAGACACGAGGTCGCTGCGCGAGTTGCGAGGCGACATGCGCAACTCGCGGGGGAGTGCGGGGTTGGGTTGGGTTTCGAGCGCCGTAGGCGCGACCTATACCAGCGTGGGGCGAAGCCCCATGACAGGCGCAACCAAAGCAGTGAGGGCCGACCGAAGGCCCGACCTAACATGCGCGGCGTGGGAGAGATTTTAGATCGGGCTTTCAGCCCTCTGGTTTCGATTCGGCGTCTGTACCCAGGCCTTCGGCCTGGGCTGGTATAGAGCGCGCCTCCGGCGCTTTAGTTAGGTGGTGGGTGCACCCTCAGGCCGAAAGCGTAATACCAAATCGCGCCTGCCTCAGGCAAAGAGGAGATTGCAATAAGGATGATTCCAAACAGCCAGCCCTCGTGATTGCCGGGTGGAGTACAGACCCGATAAATAGCGAGTAGAAGAGGGGCGGCAGAGATTGCCACGATTGTCAGAGCAGCCCACCGACGTGACAGCCAAAAGCCCACTCCATAAAGAAAGAAGAAGACAGCCGGTACCCAGAGCGCTTGGATGTCATGGCCTCCGTGCGCGGCGGCCCCCTTATTGAAGTGCCTCAATGACATCAGGAGAAATGCAAAGGCAATACTGAGTCCGCCGAATGCTCTGAACAGTGCCATAGCCTTTTGACGTTACTTGCGCTGGTTCAGTGGCAACTTCTGCGCAGCGATGAACCGCCGCATGCGGTCCAGCGAGCGTGCCTTGCCGAAGACGACCATGCTCTCCATCAATGGCGGCGAGGTTGTGCTGCCGGTGAGGATGGCGCGCAGCAGCATGAAGTTTTCTTTCACGCTCCACTGCTTCTCCTCGCCGAGCTGCTTGAGCGCGGCTTCGAGCGCGAGCGCGTGCCATGGGGCGGCTTCGAGCGCGGCGAGCTGGGC
>Ga0302319_10007475_pt1 | contig 21513 bp, 12 predicted proteins | sample Bog_T0_2_FD_203319 | JGI IMG/M metagenome (GOLD analysis project Ga0302319, IMG submission 203319) | Peat permafrost microbial communities from Stordalen Mire near Abisko, Sweden - Bog_T0_2 | ecosystem: Environmental > Terrestrial > Soil > Wetlands > Peat | place: Sweden: Abisko, Stordalen Mire... | reverse complement strand
GATCCCATTTGGGGCGTGGTGACCGCCGATGGCCGCGCCTTCCGCCTTGGCCAGCCGCCCATCGCCGATCTGCGCAGCAATATTCCAAACTTCCGGGTCTCCGATGACGGAACCACGGTGGCTTTTTCCTATACGAATGTGGGAAGAACTCCCGCCACTTATTCGGTGCTCAACCGGGAAATCCGCCTGCTCCAGAACGAGCCGATACCCGCCGGCCTTCACGCCGCGAAATTGAATGGCTTGCGCATCACCGATTGGGCCGGTTCGTTCGCTCCCAAGCTGAACGGAAAGCCGATCCCGCTGATGCACAATGAATTCTCCCGATGCCTGGCCGTCGGGCTGCAAAATCAAGGCTTCCTCCTCGGCACCGAATTCACGTTGCGATGCATCGCCGCCAACGGAGTGCAGAAATGGGAGGCCCCGGCGCCCGGCCCCGTGTGGACGACAAATGCCACGATGAATGATCTGCTCGCCGTGTCGGCCTTTGGCGACGGAGTCATCCGCTGGCAGCGCACCGCGGATGGCCTCGGCATTCTGGCGTTCTTTCCGCACGCGGATAGAAAGCGCTGGGTGACGTGGGCATTTCAGTATCAACCGGCCGGCGCGCTCGGCGCGATGATCAACGATCAATCCGGAAATCCCGTCGTCATGCAAGTGAGCCCGGGGCTGCCAGCCGCCATGGCAGGGATCCGCCAAAACGATCAGATACTGCGGGTCGACGGGGAAGCCGTGAGCACGGCGGAGCGCACCGTCGAACTCATCCGGGCGCATCCGCCCGGCTCCCAGGTCCACCTGACGGTGCTCCGCAATGGCGCGCAACTCAACGGAGACATTACGCTCGGTCAATCCATCATGCCCGGCGCCCTTCTTGGAGTGTATTACGATTGCTCGCCCGGCGCGGAGGAGCTCATCGGCTGGCACGTGAACCGCGGGAAGGATCAGGCCGCGGATTTCTTCCCGGCATCCAAGTTTCGCGATCGCTTTTTCCGGCCGGATGTCATTGCCCGCGTGCTGCAAACGGGCGACGTCACCACGGCGCTCCAGGCGGCGAATCAGGCGGCAGGCATTCGCGTGGTGGAAGCCGCGCCGAGCGTGGCCCCGCTGCGGGCGGCCCTCGAGCGGGTTTCGCCGCCCGTGGTGGAATTGACCGTCGGCGGCATCCAGGGCGAAGTCAGCGTGCCCACGGGAGCGGATCATTTTGACGTGCGCTACCGTGTGCGCCGCTCCGGGGCCGAACCCGTGACCCGCGTGCGGTTCCTGATCGATGGCCGCCCCGTGGATGCGCCGGCGCCGGTCCCCGCGAACGATTCCGCCGAAGCCAGCGCCAGCGTGCCCGTACCGGCGCGCGATTGCATGCTCGCGGTGCTGGCCGAAAACAAATTCGCGGTCAGCGAGCCCGCCGCCCTGCGCCTGGGCCGGGGGGCGGCGCCCGCGCCGGCCCCTTCCATTCCATCGGCTCCCTCGGCGCCCGCTCCGGCCGCCGCTCCCGTGGCCGAAATTCCCGCGGCGCTGAAGCCCAAGCTCTATCTCTTCGCCGCCGGAATCGCGCACTACAAAAACAACGACCAGCTTCCAAACCTGGCCTACCCGCCGAAGGACGCGCAGGATTTCGCCGCCGCGTTCAAACAGCAGGAAGGCGGCCTTTATCAGAAAGTGGAAATCCGCGTGATCACCGAGAACGGCGCGACGGCGGGCGACATCCTGGACGGGCTGGAATGGATCAAGCACCAGACCACTTCGAAAGACGTTGCCATCGTGTTCCTCTCCGGCCATGGCGATAACGACGAGGAGCGCCGCTTCTACTTCTGCGCCGAGGATTACGATCGCGCCCGCCGCCTCCGGACCGGCGTGAGTTTCGAGGAAATCCAAAAAACGATCTCCAGCATCGCGGGCAAGGTGCTCTTCTTCATCGATAGCTGCCACGCGGGCAACGCGCTCGGCAAGCTTTACGCCGCGAAAGGCGCGGCGACTGCCGGCTCGGATTTGACGCTTCTCGTGAACGAGCTCTCGAGCGCGGAAAACGGCGCCGTGGTCTTCGCCTCCTCGACCGGCAAACAGGAAAGCCTCGAGAGCGACGAGTGGAAAAACGGCGCGTTCACCAAAGCGATCGTCGAGGGCCTGAATGGCAAAGCCGACCTGATGCAGAATGGCAAGATCACGATCAACGGACTGGAAACCTACCTGGCGGAACGCGTCAAGGAACTGACCGAAGGCCAGCAGACGCCGACCGTGGCGAAGCCGCAGACGGTGCCGGATTTTCCGATCGCGGTGAAGCGGTAGCTGTGGATGACAAGGTGAAGGGGTGACAAGGTGACAAGGTGAGATTATATGACTATCTCGCGCTACTCACTTACCCACTCACCTACCGCATGAAACTCCCGCTCCTGCCTCTGACCTGCGCACTGCTCCTCCTCGCCGCCCTGCAACCCGTCCGCGCCCAGACCGCTGCTCCGCTTGATCCGGCGGCGGCGCGAGCCACGCTTTCCGAGCAGGCGGAGAAGCCGAAGTTCCGTCCCAAAGCGGCGGTGCAGGGCCGCAGCTACACGCGCAACGCCAAGGGCGTGGACGTGGAAATCGTGGAATTTGCGTCGGGGCAGAAGGAAGAGCATCCTTATGTGCCGGTGCCGCTCCTTTTCAAGGTGGATAGCGATGAATTGCTGGACGATGTCTCGCGGCGCAATCTCCGCGAACTGGCGGCGATTCTCCACGATCTCAGCGCCACGGGCGTCCGGTTCGTCATCCAGGGCCATACTAGCGCCGAAGGCAGCCCCGAACACAACAAGACGCTATCGGACAAGCGGGCGCAAAAAATCCGGGAGTTGCTGGTCGGCAACCTCGGCGTCTCGTCGGACGCGGTCAAGGAGACGGTGGGTTTTGGCAGCGAGTTCGCCCGTGTCCCCGCCAATGCGCCGGAATCGACCCGCCAGCAGGATCGCCGCGTGCTCGTGGTGCGGGACTGATCGCTCGCTTACTTCGCCGGATAGAACAGCGCCTCGCGGGATTTCTCGATGGCAGGCGTTTGGCGCGCGGCGGCCGTGTAGCGGGGTTCGCCATACACGAAGCCGGCTTGCCAGAGCTGCGCCGCAAGATTGCGGACACCCTTGTGACTGTGCTCGTAGGGCCATTCCTTTTCCGGCTCTTCGACGTAGGGCAGGAGGAAATCCATCGCCTTGCGGAGGCTCCCGCCGCCGGGCGCTTCGTAGCGCCACAAATCGACGCCGGCATGGCGGCCCATCGTCGCGAGATTGCACAGGGCCATGACATTGAAGCGTGAGTAGCCGAAGGAATCCGCGCGCTCCAGTTCCAGCGGCTGCGATCCATCGGGCTTGATCTGGACGGCGATGCGCTTCGTCTTCACCGCTTCGAGGGTCTGTTTGGCGAGATCCGTCTCGCCGAGGAAGAGCGCCATGGCGGCGATTTGCTCATCGTAAAATGATCCGTGGTTGTTGCGCGCCGCGGCTTCGGCCTTGCCATTGGGGCTCGTCCGCGCCCATGCAAGAAAGGCGCGCATCCAGTCTTCCATCCCCTTCTGGTCCGCGGGGCTCCAGTGCTGCGAGCCCGCGAGCAAACTCGCGGCGTCCATCGCGGGGAGGACGCTGCGGCTCTCGATCATCCCTGTGCCCCGGCCCGTGTTCACTCCGGGCACGGCCTGGGCGTAGTTGAAGTTGGGGTTCATCCGCGTGGCGGGGTCCAGAAACCAGACGCGGAGCAGCGCCGCGGCGCGCTCGGCGTAGGCGTCCTTCCCCGTGAACCATGCCGCGAGCGCCAACGACTCCGCGGCGGTCGCCATGCGGCCCATGCGCGGAGCGTCGGAGTGGCCGTCATAACTCTCGGGGTTTCGCTGGCCGTCCTTCCGGATGTAGGGCAAGCCATCCTTCTTCGCCGGGTCCGGCCAGAAATAGGGGGCCTGGCTCATGTAATCATGCTTGTCGCCGCTGGGAGGCGTCTGCGGTTTGTCCATGACGCTCTCAGGTTTAAGTTTCAGGGCCTTGTCGGCATCCGCCATCAATTGACTCAACGCTGGCTTGATCCCGGGGTCATCCGCGGCGGCGCGCGCCCTGGCCGCCGAAAGCGAGCCAGGCAAGACGCTGAAGACGCGGGGCTCCGGGTCGGCGGCCACGGAGGTAAAGGCGGCGAAGGCGGCGAAGGCGGCGAGAGAAAACGAAAGGGCGGCAAGACGTCCGGGGGTGTTCATAAGGATCTTCGGGGAAATTTGAACGAGAGGGCATGGGAAAGACACAAAGAAAGCGCAAACTCATCGCCTTCTCTTTTTTTCAATGCTCCGATCCGATCCGCGGAAGAAGAACCGACCGATCAGATTGCAGCTCTCGTCACGCCCTCCAATCTCAATGAATTCTCCCGTCTCCTCCCCCGATGGTCGTCCTGCTCGTCAAACCCGCTGGCGCGTTCCCGCTCTTTGCCTGCTCGCGATGGCGCTTTGGTCGCCGCTCCTCGCGCGCGCCGAGGAGCGCACTTCGCTCAACACGCCGTATCTGAAAGAGGCGCTGGAGAAGTATCCCGACGCGGACGCCAATCACGACGGCATCCTGACGGAACAGGAAGCGCTCGACTACCGCGCCAAGGTGCTGGCCAGGAAGCAGGCCGAGCGAAAGGCGGTGGCGCCCGCGCCCACCTTCGAGAACGTTTCCTACGGCCCCCATGAGCGGAACGTCCTCGATTTCTGGAAGGCGGACTCCGCCACGCCGGCGCCCGTGCTCGTCTGCGTCCATGGCGGCGGCTTTCGCGGGGGCAGCAAAGAGACTTATCGCGCCGGCGGGCTCGTGGCCGAATGCCTGGCCCATGGCATTTCCGTGGCGGCGATCAACTACCGCTACACGACGACTGCGCCATTCCCCGCGCCGATGCTCGACGGCGCGCGCGCCCTGCAATTTCTCCGCTCCAAGTCGAAGGAATGGAACATCGATCCCGCGCGCATCGGCGGGATAGGCAGTTCCGCGGGCGGAGACATGCTCGTCTGGCTGGCCTGCCACGCGGATTTCGCGGACCCCGGAAGCGCCGACGAAATCGCGCGGCAATCCACGAAGCTCTCCTTTGTCTGCGGCAAGGGCGCGCAAACTTTCAACGACCCGGAGATGATCCATCGCTTCATCTTCAGCGGAGAGCAGATGGATGAGGTGGGCTTCGAGTTTTACGGCATCAAGGATCCCGCGGAATTCCATTCCGAGCGGATCAAGAAGCTGGGTTACGAAGCTTCCGCCATCAATTTTGTGACCAAGGACGCGCCGCCATTCTATCTGGCTTACAACACCAAACAGAATGTCGGCGACGCTCCTTATCCCGAAGGCACGCCATTCGACGTGTATATCCACTGCCCGAAATTTGGCGCGTTATTCAAAGAGAAGTGCGAGGCGTGCGGCGTGGAATGCGAGTTTCACTATTCCGAAAACCCGGAGAAGCCCGGCGGACAACTGGCATTTATGCTGCGGCATTTTGGGATGCAGTGAGGTCCGCCCGGCCGCCGCGGGTGTGATTACAAATTGCACAGGGAGGTGAAAGGCGGAGTGGTTTCGGTCGAGGGGCATTCGATTTGCTACCTGTGCGGGTCCCCGAATCTTCCCTATGATGAAATCACTCCGCGGCTTGCTCAAGGTTCTCCCCCTTCATTCCAGAAGTCTCCGGCCATGGCTCACCCTGGCTCTGATCTGCGTCTTTACCGGCTGCCCGAAAGCGCCAGAAGAGAAGCCTGATCTCTCGAAATCGACTCCGGCGAAGAGCCCTGCCGCCGCCGTGGTCAACACCGAGGCGCGCTGGATCGTGCAATCCATCACCGAGGAAATCGTGCGGCTGGCCGCATACGCCGCCAAACTGGACGCCAGCGCTTTCCCGCCGGATCTCGTGACCGTGGCCGCTCTCCCGGGAGATGCCGCCGGCTTCCATTACACGGTCGAAGTTCATCTGCCGAAGCAGGACGCCCTCCATGCGCGGATCGATATTCCCAACGCGATCTGGGAGACCCAGGCCTATGTCCCGTTCACCCAGGAAGTCTTCAAGCGGCTTCAACTGGACAAACAAAAGCAGCTCGGTTCCATCGGCGGAGACCCGCTCGCGTCCCTGACGGCTCCGCGCGCCGAAGTCATCCAGCAGGAAAACCAGCGCATCTCCCAATGGCTGACCGCGCATCCGCTCGACGCCGCCGCCCACGAACAGGCCGCGCTCCTCATCGGCACTCTGGGCATGCGCGAAAACTCCGGCTCCTTCTGGGACACCCGCGGCTTCTGCAATCGCGCCACGGCGCACCTCGCGCTCGCTCGCGCCCTTCGCTCCGGCGAGGCGCAGAGCGACTGCGGAGCCGTCGGCGAACTACTGGTGGGGCTCCTGATCGACACCAAGGCCGACTGCGAGAAACGCATTGACGCCCTGGCTTCGCGCGCCGACAGCGCGCCCGGGCTCAAGCCGTGGATTGTCGCGGCCAGGCTCCGCAACCGCCGCGATTACCGAATCATGCCGGACCCCACCCAGGGCACGCTTCTCGAACGGATCGAACTTTTCCGCGCCATGAATGAAGCGACTGGCCCCCAGGCCGCGTGCAAGGCGCTGGAAGCCAGCCTCAAGGAGCCGCTGGCGGATTGGACCCGGATCCTGCTCCAGTTCCATTTCACCGTGGAGGAAGGCCATCAGTTTACGCAGGCGGCGCTGCCGTTCGAGGTGGTTGAAGCCGGGAAGATATTCCCCGAACTTCTCAAATCAAAACCTCCGGAAAGCTTCGAAAAAGCGCTGAACCGAGCGCCGGGTCATATCGTCAATCGCAACGCCGCGGGAACGCCCGGCGTCGAGGTCATCGATGACGGCGCCTGGGCGATGTTTTTCCAGCGTCATCTCTGCCACGCCATCAGCCGGACCAGTTATTTCCTCACCTATTCCCTGGGTGTGAAAGACGAAGCGGAGCAATTCAAGACTTCGGTCGGCGGCGCCTTCCAGAAGCTGACGCTCTTCCCTCTGGTGAGCATGGATGTGGGGGATACGCCGTGGACCCAGAGTGAGTCTCCCGCGATTCAGGAACTGATCAAGACACATCCTGAATGGATCTCGGACGGCATTTGGGGGCGTTTCCCGCAGAATCGGCGGGATCAGAAAGCCGGGATACCCGGGATGCAGGACTGGTTCTCCCCCGGGCTGCCTCCGGGAACCGCTTATCGCTTTTGGACACGCGCCCAATACCTCACAGACATCAAGAACATGACGGAAGCCCAGGCGCAGCGCTGCTATGAAGCAGCGCCCTGGCATTATGGCGTGGCCCAGAAGTATGTCACGATCAGCGGCCATGGGCATCCGACCGGGGCGCAATTCAAAAAAGTCCTCGGGAACTATCTCGAATACTACCAACCGGCGATGCTGGACTACGCCGCTCTGGTAAAAAGCGATCCTGCGGAATACGTCTCCGTCATGCAACGGCTCACCGTGCATGACCCGGGATTCTACCTGGAACTCGGAAAATACTACGTCGCCCATAGCCAAGAAAAGCAAGCCGTGGAGGCGTTCGAGAATGGCTTCACGCATCAGGCGAACGCGATCCAGCTTTCCAACGAATGCCGATGGCTGGTGGACTACTATGCCACTCACAACCGCACCGATCGCGCGTTGGAAATCGCGAAGTTCGCCGCGGAAGTCTACTCGCAAACGGGATTGGAGACCATGGCCAGGCTGATGGAGCGCCTGGGCCAGCCGAAAGAAGCGGAAGACTACTATCTCAAAATCAAGGAACGCTATGGGAGCACCTATCTGCTTCCCGGCTTCTACTTCCGGCAACTTTCGAAGGCTCCCAATCCAAAATTCGCCGAACAATATGCCGAGATGGAGGGGAAAGTATTTCCGAACAAACCGCACGCCGTCGCGGTCTCCGACTTTACCAGTCCTCCCGCCAAAGGGGTGGAGTTCACGACCTCCAGCGAACTGCTGGAACGCGCCGGGATGAAGGCATCCGACATCATTGTCGCACTCGACGGGAATCGAGTGGAAAACATGAACCAATACAACTTCATCCTTCGACGCTCGATCTCAGACCAATTGGATCTCATCGTCTATAGCGGAGGGAAATATCGGGCCATCCACGCCACCGCTCCAGAGCGGCGCTTCGGAATCATTATGAAAGACTACGGCCACTAACCCGGGTGACCCCGAAGGCGGACCAGCGCCTGCTCAGGGACGCGGCGCGCGCGGGAGAGCGAAGCTAAACACCGCGCCGCGATTGGGCTCGCTCCGGGCGTGGATGGAGCCCTGGTGGTCTTCGATAATGCGTTTGCAGATGGAGAGACCAAGGCCGGTGCCATGGGATTTTCCATGGGTGGCGAACGGCTCGAATAAGCGGTGGGCGATCTCCGGGGCGATGCCCGGCCCGCTGTCCTCCAACTCCGTGACCACGTCGCGTTCCGACACGCTAAAGCGGACTGTGATCTGCCCGCCCTTGGGCATCACATCCATGGCGTTGTTCATCAGGTTGTAAAACACGTGAAGAAGGCGCGTCTCATCCAGCAGGACGGAGACCTCGCACAATTCGTTTTCGCAGTGGATGCTGACATTTCTCTCGGCCGCCTCAGGCCGGATGTCCGCGAGCGCCTGATGGACAAACTTTCGATAGCAGGCGGGGGCCAGCGTGACCGCGCGCGACGATCCTCTGGTGAACTCCAGCAGTTCACTGATCATATTCGCCAGCCGATCGACTTGCTTGCGAATCATGGTCTTCGTTTCGGATCGAATCTCGGGACTCGCATCCTCGGAGCAGCCCACATCGGCGGCGAAGCCGATCATGTTCAGCGGGTTCTTGAAATCGTGGACGATCGATTGCGCAAACCGGCCGACGAGAGCCAGCCGTTCCGCCTGAAAGACCTCATTCAGGTAGCGGCGATCGAACTCCCTCATCCGATGGCTGAATGCCCGCATGAGAGCGATGAGGAGGTCCGGCGAACGCCGCAAGGCGGCGAAGACCGCGTCGCGCGGAAGGAAGCTGACGCGCGTCTGGACTTCCGCGGTCGCGGTGGCCGAGCGCGGCCGGTCATCCACGACCGCCATTTCCCCGAAAAATGCCCGGGGCTGGAGCCGCGCGAGGATGCGCCGATCCTGGCCGCTGATCCTGGCGGAGATCTCGACGATGCCCTCCTCGACAAAATAGATGCCGTCTCCCTCATCGCCCTCGGCGAAAATGATCTGCCCCGGCGCGTAAACGATATGCTTCACCGCTTGATTCAGCGGATGCATCTCCGCCGAAAGCAATTCGGCGAAAGTCTTGGCGTGCTCCGGCTCGGCCATGCGGAGATGCCTAGAGCCAACCGAAAATGGAGTAAAGAAGATACCGCTAGGCTTTTCCGATGAATGCCCGGAGAGGCCGCCGGCAACGATCCCGTGGGGTCCGCGCATCCAATATTCGCCCCCGGCTCGCCTTGAGAGAGGCGGAGCGCGCACGGGCGCGCCTGGGGCCAAATCCGTTACCGCCGGTCACGCGCCGACACCCAGACGCAGGCAACATCGCGAATTTCCGGGTCGTTGTTCTTCCAGTAGATATGGAAGCCCTCTTTGTCTTCGTATCCTTCGGGAGCACGCTGCATGGCGGCCAGCATGGCCGTAAGTCCGAAAGCATATAAACCTATGATTCCTTCAAGAATGAGCAACATGCTGCCCGAATAAAGCAGTCGTCGTGCCATCCTGAGAGGAAAAAAGGGAAGAGGCCCTCCGCCTCTCGCCCCCGAGGACGAGAACGAAGGACGAGGACGAGGACGATTCTCGAAGGCCACCTGTCACTTGAGTTCTTTGCACCACTTTTAATCACACCCGGATGATCCCGGCGTAAGCTGAGGAGGGCGTTTCCACATCGCCTTGGAAGAAACGGATTGCTTCACTGGCCGCGCAATGCCCGATTCTGCAAGCCTGACGAAAGTGTCAATTCAACGAAGCTCTCCCGAAACGAATCCCACGATGCCCCGCACGATCATTCCCAAAAAACTCCGCGCCCTTTTCCTCGCGCCGCTCCTCGCCGCCGCGGGCCTGCCCGGCGCTCACGCGGAAAACTTCACCAAGGGCAGCGAACAAAAGCCGCTGACGCCGGAACTGAAAACGGGCGACTACGTTTGGAAACCCGAGGTATCGCCCACCGGGCCGGTGGTGATCATCGTCAGCCTCCAGGAGCAGAAACTCTATGCCTATCGCAACGGCATCCGGGTCGGGCGCTCGACGATCAGTTCGGGAAAGGACGGGCATCGCACACCCACCGGGATATTCACCATCCTGGAGAAGAACGTGACCCATCACTCGAGCATCTATAAGGGCGCGTCCATGCCGTTTCAGGAGCGGTTGACCTGGGGCGGCGTGGCGATGCATGCCGGAAATCTCCCGGGCTATCCCGCATCCCACGGCTGCGTGCGCCTGCCTCTCGATTTTGCGCAGAAACTCTACACGGTCACAGACAAAGGCACGACCGTGATCGTGACCGATGGCAAAGCCGCTCCCGGCACGACCTCGCAGCCTGGACTTCTGCTTTCGGGAAAGACCGGCGAAACGCCTTCCGCCCTGGCGCCGGGCAGCTTCGTCTGGAATCCGGAGAAATCGCCGAGCGGTCCGGTCTCGATCCTCTTCAGCAGCGCGGAGCGGCAGGCCTATGTCTATCGCAACGGCGTCGAGATCGGGCGCGCGGCCCTCGGCGGCGCCGACGCGGGCCATTCCTTCGGCAACCACGTCTATGCGGCGCTCAATCAAGTGGATTCCATCGGCCGGCACGAATGGAGCGCGCTCGGCAGCTTCGATGGCTCCCCTTCCCCGGATCTCAAGACGCTGGCCAGCCGGCTCGCGATCCCTCCCGATTTCCTCACCCAGGCCCGCGCCATCGTCACTCCGGGAACCACGCTCATCATCACCGACGCGCCCGTCAACCGCTCCACCCGGAGCGCCTCCGGCTTCAATATTCTGACGACGGCGGGCAACTGATCCGGCTAACGGGAGTAAATCACGCTCAAATCGGCGCTCGCGAGGACCTTGCCCTTTATCGCGGCGAGGATCACATCGTAAGTTACCCGCTCCGGAGGACCGGTCACCTCCGGCGGCGCGGAAAGCGCGTAGAGCGTCAGCACAAACGTCTTCGCGCCGGGTCCATTGGAATGCGGCGGTTCGTAACCAACGACTCCCTTGAAGCTCGCGCCCAGCGATCCCACGCCCTGGACGTTTTTCGGAAGGCTCGTGACGTTCGCGGGAATGTCGTAGAGGATCCAATAAGACTTGGTCACGCCTTCGCGGTCCAGGTGATGCATGAGCAACGCATAGCTCTTGGTCCCCGCGGGCGCCCCGCTCCATTCGAGAGGCAGCGTCGAACCGGGGCCATCTCCGGTGAACTCCACCGGGAGCGCGCCATGATCGGCAACCTCCGCGCTGCGCAGCGCAAAGGAACCGCCCGTCGTCGAACTCACGCCCGGACGCTCGCCCGACCGATAGCTCTCGTCGCGCTCCGTCCCATCCGCATTGACGAATTGAAACTTCCACCCGCCTTCGCTGCTCGGCGCGTAGTTCACCGCCGCAGGTTTTCCGTTCACGGCGTATTTCAGGGAAAAGCTCTTGTTATCCGGCGCGGCGGCAAATCCGGTGATCTCCGCGCCGCGCATGGGCGGCAGCGCCGGGCGCACTGGTTGCGCCCGCGGCTGCGGATCGACCTGTCCGCCTGCCTCGACGACTTCCCCATGAAATCCGCCGTTCACGTAGGGATACTTCGTCGAAGCGTGGTAGTGGTAGCCGAGCGCGCTCGTCGCATGGCCATTGAAGGAATCGAGCCCGGCCGGCTGCGAGCCATCCGGCTCGGTGAGCCCGTAGATCGGGTAGCCATCCAGCGCATAGGCGATGGGCTTGTCTTTTCCCACCACACTCTGCAAATGAAGGGGCGCCGCATGGTAGTGATAATCATCCGCCCGCCCGCAGTGCCCGCCCCATTGATCGAGTTCGCCGATCTCCGCCGAGATTTCACCGCGATTGTTCTGCGGATTGAAGATCGGGATGCCATTCGCGGCGATCGCAATCGCGCCGCGCAGAAAATGCCCGCGAATTGAAAGCGGCGTCTTTGCCGGCACGGGATCGAGCGGAATCCGCCACGCGTTATTTCCCGTGTAAGGCTGCGGCAGCGGAACCTGCTGCTGCCAGTTGCTGATGCCCACCATCATATTGTGCGCCGGCATCCCATTGTCCTCCACGTAGAGATACCGCTCATCCCAACGCACACTCACGAGCGGCGCGAAGAGCTGAAACACCCCCGCTTGAAACGGCCGCGGCAGACGCGCCGGCGGGATCGTCTGGCGGGCCTGTCTCCCGGAGGTATCCGCCTGCGCAAAGAACCACTCGGGCGCGCGCTCCGCCTCCGGCGGTTTCACCGACCAATCGTAGCGCGGATGCTCAAGCCCGCCCCCCAGGTCGTGAGCGCGCGCCAATCCGTCAAAACAAAGCGTCAGAACCAACAATGCCGGCAGGAAGAGGGATTTCATCAGAAAGGAGTGAACGCCTGCTTTGTCAGCCTTTCGTGTGCATGAAAGCTGAAAATTGTAAGCCAATGGTAAATGTGGCCGCCCCGCGTCAATTCGAGCGGAAGAGACGATCCGCCTGGCGCCTGCTGGCGTTTAGTCCGCGGCTGCGGTGCGCGTCTCCGCCGCCGGGACGCTGAGCAGGCGCTTTGCTTCGCCGAGCAGCCAGCCGGCGTCGCGGAACGGCTCGTAGCTGATGTTTTGCCAGCGCACGAGACCGGAGCCATCCACCAGGAACGCGCCGTGGAGCGGGGTGCGCTCGAAATCGTCAAAAGCCCGATACGCCTTGAACGCGTCCAGGCCGGCGTCGGAGAGGATCGGGAATGGAAAGCCGTTGCCGCCATGCGCTTTGGCGAACGTTTGTTGAAAGCCGTCCGTGGATTCCGTGCTCACGGCGACGATCCGGATGCCGGCGTCGGAATACTTCTGGGTCAGCGGGGCGAAGATATTGAGCTGCTCGATGCAACGCGCGCAGCCGCTGCCGAGATAGAAAACGACGAGCACCGGTTTCCCTTTGAAATCGTCGAGGCTGTGGCGCAGGCCATCGTTGCCATCCAGGCTCCACGCGGGCGCGGCGTAGGGATGCCAGCGGAATGGGCCGAGCGTTTTCAGTTCGGGCCGGGGAACCGCTCCCGCCGTCTCGGGAGCTTTCACGCGCCAGTCCGCGGGAAGGTTGAGCCCGGAGACGAGCGGCGCGAGGCGCTCGATGACCGGGAGATCGAGATCCATGCCGGCGGAAAGTTTGCGCAGTTTTTCAAAGGTCTCGCGGGCCGCGTCCTTTTGGCCGGCGCTCCACAGGACACCGGCGAGATTGGCCAGCGGCTGGACTTGCACGGGGTCGGCATCGCTGGCCTGGCGGGCCAATCTCACCGCTTCCTCCTTATCGCCGATCGCCAGGCAAATCCGGGAGCGGCGTTCCGCGGAAATATCGCGCGCGGCGGCGAGCAACGGTTTCACCGCTTCCGGTCTCCCGCGCGCGAGTTCCCGGTAGATTTTCACCTCGGCGATGGCGGCCTCGTTCGCGGAGATGCGATGGGAAAAACCGTGCATCGCGGCAGCCATCGCCTTGATGGCTTCGTCGTCCGATTTTTTCTCCGCCCCGGCTTTCGCCTCGGCCGCATCCGCCGCCGCGCTGCGCTCCTCCCTGGCCCGCTTCCCCTGCGCCTCGAGAGCGGACAGCTTCTGCTCGCCGGCCTCCGTCTTTCCCGCGCTGAAAGAGGCCACGGCGAGCGCCGTGAGCCGCTTGACCTCCACGTCTGGCTTATCGTCCGGGGCGAGATACATGCTGCCTTCGAGCGCGAGCAGATTGGGCCATAATTCAAACTGCACGCATAACTCGAGCAACCGTTCGCGGCCCATGTTGTAGGCCTGGCTGCGCGCGGCGCCCAGCCTTGGCAGCTCGATCATATTCATGGCCAGATCCTGGGCGTCCCGCGCGCGGCCGACGTATTCGAGATCCTCGACGAGCCAGTTATTATTGTGGGCGTAATTGTGGATCTGCTCCGGCATGATCCGGGCCGAAGCCATGTAAGCGTGGTCCACCCGCGCGGAAGCTTCCTGCTGCCACGCGGCGTCCGCGTAGCGGCGCAGTTTCGAGTAGGTGTGGCCAGGCATGTGCCACATGTGCGCGATGCCCGGCGCCGCCGGCCCGCAACGCTCCGCCGCGGCCAGCGCCCTCTTGTCGCCATCCCCGGCATTCCAGAGGTGAATGAGATAATGATGCACCGGATGCATCGGGTTCGCGGCGAGGATTTGCTTCGCGAGCGCGTCCACCGCCAGGCGGCTGGACAAGGGAAGCCCATGCTGGCTGTTATCCCAGAGCTGGAAGACGAGAAACGCCTTCGCTTCGAGGTCCGCGGGAAACTCGTAGATCAGCTCTTCCATCGCGCGCACGAGCGCCTTGCGCTTGCCGTCATCGCTCCTGCCTCCATCGGCATAATAGTCGCAAAACTCCTTGATCCACAGTTCCTCGCGGCGGGTGGGGCCTTTTTTTGCCACGGCCAGTTTCATGAAATCGGCCGCGCGTTTGGGGTTGTCGATATTCGCCATCGCCATGCCCCAGTAGGCCATGGCGCACTCCGGATCGAGAGCCGAGGCCTGCCGGAAGGAGCGCTCCGCTTCAAAATACCAGAAACCGTGCAATTGCCCGACGCCCTGGGTGAAGAACTTCTGCGCCAGCTCGCTCTTCGTCGTGACGGGAAATTCAACCGCGCCCATCCCCGGCATGAGCACCGCCGCCTGGCGCGGCCCTTCGTTGAAAGCCTCCCCGCTCGCGGAATGCCCTGGGACGGGCTTTTCATCCGCTCTTACGGGCGCCCCGCCATGCGCGCAAAGAAAGACGAGCGCCAGAAAGGCGGTGGCTGCCGGGCGGGGGAAGATCATGGCAAACCAAGACAACGCGTTTTTGTCTAGGAAGCAAGGAGCAACGGGTTGGGCGGCGGGACAGGGGTGTGATTAAATTTGTCGAAATGGAATGGCGTATGCGGTTGTTTTACGCTGGTAGTGCGCCACGAAACGTGACCCCTATTTGAAAAGTCGTGAAGCGAGTCATCGAAAACAGGCCGCCAAGCGCGCGAATCGCGTGGATGCCCTATTGCATCCTGGCGGTGACTTTGCTTTTGACGCTCGTGGCCGCGCGCAACATCGCGCAGCTCACTCAAGCAAAGGAGCGCGCCCGGTTCGATAGCGCGGTGGGGCAAACGCGGGAGCATTTTCAGCGGATGATCAATGGGAATCTGATCCTGCTGGACGGGCTCCGCGGGCTGGCCAACGCCAAGCTCGCAATGACCAAAGGGCAATTCCACAACTACGTGGATTCCCTGCAATTGCGGGAGACCTATCCGGGTGTCCAGGGCCTGGGATATGCCTCCCGAGTGTTCCAGCCGCGGAAAATCGCCGACACCGAGAAAATCAGGGATCTTGGCGAACCTGCGTTCCATATCTGGCCGGATTCTGAGCGGGCGGAATTGTATCCCGTGGTGTTCCTTTCCCCTCCCGACGCCCGCAACGAGGCCATGATCGGTTACGACTTGCTCACCGAACCGGCCAATTCCGCCGCTCTCAAGAGCGCGGCGGAAACCGGCGTCCGCACAGCCTCGGTGGATTTCACCGCGCCGCCGTTAGCCACCCCGGAACAGCCCGTCTTTCTCCTCGTCACGCCTGTTTATTGGGACTGGAAGGGAGCCGATACCCTGGAGAAGCGAGCCCAGCAGCTCTTTGGGTTCTGCTTCTGCTCGTTTCGCCTCCATGACCTTTTCAAGGCGCTGTCGGATTCCCAATTGAATCCGGAAATCGCCTTTCAAGTGTTTGACGACGCGGGGCCGGGCGCGGGCAGGCTTTTGTATGACACGACCGCCGGAGCGGCCGGCCATCCGCAAACGTCTCCGTTCACTTCCACGCGCACGCTCTCCCTCGCCGATCGCAAATGGACGGTGGTTTTCTCCAACCGGCACGAGTTTCCAAAGGGATCGAATCATTCTCTGCATCCCTTTATCATGTTGATAGGAACTTTAGTGAGCTTCCTGCTTTTCGGCATCGCGCTGGTGCAATCCAAGGCGCGCGCCGCGGCGGAACAGCATGCCGAAAATCAGCAATCCAACGAAGCCCGGTTCCGCCGTTTGATCGAACAATCCCTGGTGGGCATCTATGTCATCCAGAACGATCGTTTCGCTTATGTGAATCCGAAGATGGCTGAAATCTTCGGCTATTCCCCGGACGAAATGACCTCGCGGCCAGTCTTCGACTTCATCGCGCCGGAAAGCCGGCCGATGGCCAAGGAAAACATGGTGAAGCGGCTGCGCGGCGAGGTGGAGACCATCCACTATGAATTGCGAAACCTCCGCCGGGATGGAAAAGTGATCGACGTGGAGGCGCACGGCGGGCGGGTGGAATACAATGGGCAGCCCGCGATTTTGGGCGCGCTCATGGATGTCACCGAGCGAAAAGAAGTCGAAGCGCAGATGGAACGCCAGCGGAGCGAACTGCAGATCGTCCTCGATACCGTCCCGGCGCTGATTTTCTACAAGGACACCGGGCATCGGCTGGTCCGGGTCAATGAGGAACTAGTCCGGCTGGTCGGGCTGCCAAAGGAAACCCTCATGGGAAAGACGGACTTGGAACATGGCAGCGAGCACGCGCAGCAATACTATCGTGACGAAGACGAAGTCATGGCCTCCGGGGAAGCCAAACGCGGAATCATCGAGCCGCTGTGGACGGTGAGTGGAACCCGCTGGCTGCAAACCGACAAGATTCCCTACCGTGACGAAACGGGAAGGATCGTCGGGGTGATCGGCTTCTCGATCGATATCACCGAGCGCAAAAGGGCGGAGGAGCGAGTCCAGGCGCAATTGAGCCGGCTGGATCTGCTCAGCCGCACCACGCGGGCAATCGCGGAGCGCCAGGATTTGCGGAGCATTTTCCAGGTCGTCATCCGGAGCCTGGAAGAACACATGCCGGTCGATTTCAGTTGCATCTGCCTTTACGATCCGGCCAGCGAGGAACTCACCGTCTCCTGCATCGGAGGCCACAGCGCGGCGCTCGCCCTGGAACTCAAGATGTCCGAGCAGGCCCGCATCCCCATCGACCAAAACGGACTCTCCCGGTGCGTGCGAGGCAAGCTGGTCCACGAACCCGACATCGCCACCGTGGCCTTTCCCTTCCCGCAACGGCTGGCCCGCGGCGGATTGGGCTCGATGGTGGCGGCGCCGCTGCTCGTGGAGAGCAAGGTCTTCGGGGTACTGATTGCCGCGCGCCGGCAGCCGGACAGCTTCAGCAGCGGCCAGTGCGAGTTTCTCCGGCAGTTGAGCGAACACGTCGCGCTGGCGTCCAATCAGGCGCAACTCTACGGCGCGCTCCAGCAGGCCTACGACGATTTGCGCCGCACGCAGCAGGCCGTGATGCAACAGGAGCGCCTGCGCGCCCTCGGGCAGATGGCCAGCGGCATCGCCCATGATATTAATAACGCCATTTCCCCGGTCGCGCTCTACACCGAATCCCTGATCGAGAATGAGCCCGGCTTGAGCGAGCGGGCGCGCAACTACCTGGTGACGATCCAGCGCGCGATCGACGACGTGGCCGCGACGGTCGCCCGCATGCAGGAATTCTACCGGCAGCGGGAACCGCAGATGACGCTCACTCAGGCGCCGCTCAACCGCCTCGTGCAACAGGTGCTGGACCTGACCCGCGCCCGCTGGAGCGACATGCCGCAGCAGCGGGGCGTCATGATCGAGGTGCGCACGGAAATGGCGGACGGCCTTCCAACCATCACCGGCGTGGAAAGCGAAATCCGCGACGCGCTGACCAACCTCATCATCAACGCGATCGACGCCATGCCCGACGGCGGCGCGCTGACTGTGCGGACTCGCGTCCTGGAAAGCGCGCACGCTGGAAACGGTTCATCCGCGGAACTGAACGTCTGCGTGGAGGTGACCGATACCGGCGTCGGCATGGACGAAGAAACGCGCCGCCGCTGCCTCGAGCCGTTCTTCACCACGAAAGGCGAGCGCGGCACCGGCCTCGGCCTGGCGATGGTTTATGGCATGGCGCAGCGCCACGCCGGCCGGATCGAAATCGAAAGCGCGCCAGGCCGGGGCTCCACGGTGCGGCTGATCCTGCCGGTCTCCGCTGCCCTGACTGCGGCGCCGGTTTGCAACACCAGCCCGCCGGGGCCCGTGGAGCGCCTGCGCCTTCTCATCGTGGACGACGATCCGCTCCTCATCATGTCCCTGCGCGATATCCTGGAGGGCGAGGGGCACGTGATCACCGCGGCCGACGGCGGGCAGGCGGGCATCGACGCCTTCCGGGCGGCGAATCAGACCGGCGAGCCGTTTGCCGCGGTCATCACAGACCTGGGCATGCCCCGCGTGGACGGGAGGACCGTCGCCGCCGAGGTCAAGGCCGCGTCGCCATCCACGCCGGTCATCCTCCTCACAGGATGGGGGCAGCGGCTCGTCAGTGAAGGAGATGTGCCGCCCCACGTCGATTGCGTGCTTGGCAAACCGCCCAAACTGCGCGAATTGCGCGAAGCCCTGGCGCGCCGCGGCGGCAATGCGAAACCCGGACCGGTCCCTATCCATTCCCCAACAACCCCTTGATTCGCGCCTTCCATTCCGGTTCCGATGATCAACGATGCCGCCGTCCGGATCGGAACAGTCCGCGATACTTTACGAAACCAGACCCCTTATGAAATCTGAGTTGCGCATACTCCACCTCGAAGACAATCCGGATGACGCAGAGCTCATCGAAATGTTGCTCACCGGCCAGGGCATCGGCTGCGAGATCGAGCGCGTGGAGACCCGCGCGGATTTCATTGCCGCGCTGGAGCGCGGCGAGTTCGATCTCATTCTTTCGGATTTTTCGCTACCTTCTTTCGATGGACTTTCCGCGCTGGAACTGGCGCGGGAAAAACGACCGGAGATTCCGTTTCTGTTCGTCTCGGGCACGCTCGGCGAAGAGGTGGCGGTCGATGCCCTCAAGAGCGGGGCCACGGATTATGTCTTGAAAGAGCGGCTGCCGCGCCTCGGTCCGGCCGTCAATCGGGCGATCGCGGATGCGAAAGAGCGCCAGGCGTTGCAACGAGCCGAAACGGCGATGATCCAGTCCGAGTCCAAATACCGCCAGCTCTTCGAATGCCTCAGCGAAGCCGCCCTCCTCGCCGACGCCGCCACCGACCGTGTGATCGATACGAACCGTCAGGCGGAAATCCTGCTGGAGCGCACCCGGTCGGAGATTCTCGGCCTGAACGTGAATCGATTGCTTTCGCCGGCCACCGTCGAGGAATATCGGCAGCGGCTGACGGAGCCGGGAGTCTCCCCGGATCGGGTCGTATTCGAGGGCGAGATTCTGCCCGGCGCGGGCCGGTTCGTTCCCGTGACGATCAGCGCGGCTCCCATTCTCCTCCATGGCCGCCGCCTCATTCTCGGGCTGTATCGCGACGTTTCAGAACGAAAACGGACGGAGCTGGAACTCCAGCGGTTGAAAGAGGAATTGGCTCGTTATACCGGAAGGCCCGCCGGACAGTGTGATCAAGACGCGGCGCAATGAAACCAGACGGCGTCAGCGATCGCCAGACTGATGCTCATTTCTCATTTTGCATTCCCCAATCGGCCTCCGGCAGTCACTCTGACCCAGCGCCAAATTCAATCTCCCCCTCGCGAAGCCACGGCGCGTTAGGGGCCGCTCCATCACTAAAAGACCCCATGTCGGAACATCCCCTCATTCGCATCCTCGTGGTGGACGACGAGGCCCGGCAGATGACCGCGCTCTGCGAAACCCTGCGGGATCACGGTTACGAAACCACCGGTTATTCCAGCAGCGTCGCAGCTCTCGCCGCCTTGAAGGGAAGCAAGTTCGACCTGCTCCTGACCGATCTCATGATGCCCGAATTGGACGGCATCGCGCTGCTGCGCGCCGCCCATGAAATCGATGGCGACCTCGTGGGCATCATGATGACGGGCCACGGCACGATCGATACGGCCATCGAATCCATGAAGGCGGGCGCGCTCGATTACATCCTGAAGCCGTTCAAGCTGAGCGTCGTGCTCCCCGTGCTCTCCCGCGCGCTCACGGTGCAGCGGTTGCGGCTTGAAAACGCGGCGCTGGAGCGGCGCGTCCGCGAGCGCACCGCCGAGCTCGAAGCCGCGAACAAAGAACTCGAAGCCTTTTCTTATTCGGTTTCCCACGATCTCCGCGCGCCGCTCCGGCACATCGACGGCTTTTCTCATCGGCTGGCCAAGGACTACGGCGCTCAACTCCCACCGCCGGCGCAGCACCTGATCCAGAAAATCTCCTCCGGCGCCCAGCGCCTCGGGCTTTTGATCGACGATCTCCTCAACCTCTCGCGCTTCAGCCGGCAGCCGCTCGCAAAAAGGATCGTAAGCCTCGCCACGCTCGTGGAGCAAGTGCTCGGCGACCTCCATGGCGAGCGCGAAGGCCGGCAGGTGGAGATTCGCCCCGGCCATCTGCCGGAGTGCCTCGGCGACGCCTCTCTCTTGAAGCAGGTCTTCATCAATCTGCTGGCGAACGCGCTGAAATTCACCCGCAAACGCGAGCTGGCCATCATCGAGATCGAGTCCCGCGAGGATTCCGGGGAACTCATCTGCACCATCCGGGACAACGGCGCGGGCTTTGACATGCAATATGCCGGGAAACTTTTCGGCGTCTTCCAGCGGCTTCATTCGACCGATGAATTTGAAGGCACCGGCGTGGGGCTCTCCATCGTCCATCGCATCATCCATCGGCACGGCGGCCGCATCTGGGCGGAGGCCGAGGTGGATAAAGGGGCCACCTTCCACTTCACGCTGCCCTCCGCTCCCCAAGAGGGCGTCTAAAAGCAGGGTTGGGGAGAATCGGGTTAGCTCGCGAGATCGAACGGCTGGCGCCCGCCAAGCGGAAATCCGCTGACAATATTCCCGGGCGTTCCAGCGTGAGGAGCGTCCAACACACGGCGGAGAGCCCCGAGCAAGTTTTCCACCGAAATCGGTTTATTTAGAAACTCGATGCCCGGAAACGCCAGAAGTTCAGCGTGCTCCTCCAGCGGCGATCCGCTGAAGGCGATCAATTTCGCGCGCGTCTTCATGGCGTGGATGCTCCGGATCACATCGACACCGCTCGTTCCCGGCAGGCTGAGATCGGTCATGGCGATGGAGAATCCGCCCGCATGCATTCGAAACAGAGCCAGGCCTTCCTCCCCATCGGAAGCAACCGTGACACGATAGCCTTGGGTATTTAAGATCAGCGAGAGGACGGTGCGGATCCCTTCATCATCTTCGATGAGCAGGATGCTTTCTCCACGCCCGCCAAGAGCCGAACGCGGCGCCGCATGCGCCGCCGGCGCTTCACTGGCCAAAGCGGGCAAATAGAGGTGGAAGACCGTTCCGGCCCCCCATTTGCTTTCCACCCTCAAAAATCCATCGTGAGATTTGACGATCTCCGCGATATTCACCAAGCCAAGACCGGTGCCTTTGCCTACCTGCTTGGTGGTAAAATACGGGTCGAAGATTCTTTCGATGAT
>Ga0302319_10007470_pt1 | contig 21516 bp, 18 predicted proteins | sample Bog_T0_2_FD_203319 | JGI IMG/M metagenome (GOLD analysis project Ga0302319, IMG submission 203319) | Peat permafrost microbial communities from Stordalen Mire near Abisko, Sweden - Bog_T0_2 | ecosystem: Environmental > Terrestrial > Soil > Wetlands > Peat | place: Sweden: Abisko, Stordalen Mire... | reverse complement strand
AAAGGAATATAAGGACATCCGCACTCTCATTTCATACCTGCTCGATGGATGGCGCGATCGACGTATGCTCTCATGAATTATCGTGGGGCAGCAGTCATCCTTCTTAGTTTATTGATTGCGCGATCCCTGATTGACGGAAAATACCACCTCTCGCGAATCACGGCTTCGGCCTTTATGTCCCTATAGATAATCGGCGGGTGCCTAAGGGGAAATTCCAAAGGGGCAAACGGAATATCCTGTATCGGACCCCCTCCGCTATAGTGAGTGCCTTGCACGCCGATGTTTGTCACCAGGTTCGAAGCTGGATAAATGGCATACGCGCCGTGGGACCACATTGTGAGATGCAGTTGGTAGTCCCAAGTGTCTATTTTTCCATCCTTCGTGATTTCGAATATCCGCGTCCAGTACCGCGTCTCTTGCTGGTTTCCCAGAATATCGGACAGCAAGCCGGCATCACGCACGACGGGCCAAATCTTCATGTCAAAATCGAAATTCTTCCACGCACGCCGCCAAGTTGCCCAACCCCAGGTTTGAGGATACCGAGAGAATCCGTAGCTGTAAGGGAGCGCATAACGCCCATGGAGAACGTTAGTTCCACTGACCAGCATGACTCGCGGCTCGTGCCTGTAACGGTCAAGCATTTCGCCCACAAAAGCAAAGAAATCTGGATGTGGAATGCAATCGTCCTCGAGAACAATGACTTCCTCAAATTTATCGAGAGCCCAGGAAATAGCCGACGCAACACCTCGTCCGCAACCAAGGTTTTCATCGGAACACTTCCAATTGACTTCGCACGGCCAATTGACCATTCTTCTAACGACTTCGCGAGTTTCAGCGCAAAGTGCTGCTTCGCCCCTCCGCGTTGCGCGAGGGCCATCGGCGGCCACCAGTAAATTTCTGGGCTTGGCTAACTGCAAGGCCTTCATGACAGCTGCCGTAGTATCCGTCCGATTGAAAACGATTAGTAAGACGGGAGTTTCATGTGCCATTCCGGCCTTCCATTCTGTAGATTATGTGGGTCCGAGCAGCTCACCTGGCAGACTATCTGCTGTAAGTTTCACGAAGCCCGGATAACGTCAGTGCTTTCATCTGAAGCTTAAAGACTGGTCTTGTCTTGGCAAACAACGCATTTGCAAACACTCCCGAAACCGCATACGAGACAAGGGTTGCTATTGCTGCGCCCATGCCGGTTAGGTGCGGGATAAGAACCAAGTTCATCACGATATTGATGATAGCGCCGGCGATTGTACGAAACAGAGAATAAGAAATAGCATTCTCCGAAACATCCCAAGGACTTTGAGCTACACCCAGGAAAACGAATGCAGATGCCCAAATATGAACTGCCAGAATGGGCGCCGCTTGCGAAAAGATGGAGCCAAACAATGCGTTAACGATAAACTTAGCGGCAAATGTCGTAACCAAGCTGAGCGAAAGAGCGAGCAACGCAAAGAATGTGAAAAGTTGGCTCATTCGATGGAGATAGAGTTCCTCGTTGCTTTTCCGGAGTCCGATTATCAGGGGCGATACCGAGGTTGTAATGGCGACGGGAACGAAGTAGAACACTTCAGAAACTCGAGTGGCGGCCGCATAAATTCCGGTTGCTGTATCTCCAGCCATCGTCCGCAACATAACCACGTCGATTCGCATGTACAACACGATGGCCATACTCGACAAAATGAGGGGCCAACTCTCGTTCAGTAACCGACGGGCAAGATGCCAGTTGAAGCCCCACGTGCGGAATGAATCACCGTTGAGTACGTAGGTAAATGCAAGTCCTACAGCACCAAGTATGGATTCGATCGCCGCCACCCAGCAGAAACCGATCAGCGAGCCGGACCTTATTATTAATAGAATCCGACCGAGGTTTCCGATGATAGTCCCGGCGTTCTTGGCCGTGACTGTAAGTTTTGATTGCATTCGCGATTGAAAACAAAGATCGAACACGTCGGCTGCTCGAGGTAGCACGGTCAATGAGAGGATTGTTGTCAACAGCACGATTTGGCTGGTAGTTTTCGGGGTTACAGCCACAAACGCGATAGCAACAACGCTTACCACAACCCCAGCCACAGCACGTAGCAGGAATGTAGTGCCCAGAACGTCTCCGGCGTCGGCACTGTCCTGTACCAGTTCACGAACAACAATTGTGTCGAGTCCAAGTGGCACTATGCTCGCGAACATCGCAACAACTGCCGTCAGGTAATTAAGGAGCCCAAACTGTTGTGGTCCCAAATACCGCGCAACCCAAATCCCGACTGTGAGTCCAAATACCAACCGGAGAACACGATCTGCAAATAACCACCACGTGTTCGAAAGTACTTTCTTGAAGTTGGGCTTTAGAAATACTGAGAGCCAGAAACGTCCAATTGTGGCCAATGGTGCGTTGTCCATTACCGGCATCTCCTCACTTTACTAACCAGCGCATGGGCTGTCGCCGCAACATTGTCCGTAACGCACTGACCGGATGTGAAGGCCGGGGCGAGATGAAGGCTACCGACCTCATGGAACTCGACTCAAATCTGATATCCAAGGACGTAGAGCCTTCTTCGACGGAGGGCAGTTGGTGGCATAGAATGTCGGTCATGCAATTCTAATCCTCAGTCGAATCAAAACTGAGAATCTACAATAGTCCATTCATTCTACAGCAGAAATCAGCGTACGGGACGGTTATGCACGGCAATTGAGTCTCTCCTGTATGCTCCGCGAGAACATTGGCCGCACGCTTGAAACAAGCCTTCAAGAAGGGTCCAAAAGTCGCTCCGAAAAAGTGCGGGTGGTGTGATGCTTAGTATGACAAATGATAAAATCAGGCCGTGTTGATGCAAGACTCAGTTCCTTCGGAAGCGCGACTGTCGAAGCTTCGAGTTGCCATCGTCCACTACTGGTTTGTTGGGCGCGGCGGTGGCGAGCGAGTCGTCGAGACTCTCGCAGAGATGTTTCCTCAGGCTGATCTGTATACGTTGGTGGCTGACCGCTCAACCCTTGGTCCCGCTCTGCAGGGCAGAAATTTGCAGACCTCATTCCTCCAACAGATTCCGGGCTCGATCAGGTTTCATCGTCATTTCCTGTTTCTACAGCCATTGGCACTGGAGCAGTTTGATCTAAGCAGTTACGACCTTGTGATCAGCTCCGAGTCCGGCCCTGCAAAGGGAGTGATTACTCCCTCGAAGGCATGCCACATCTGCTATTGCCATTCCCCGATGCGGTATATCTGGGATATGTATCCGGAATACCGGCGGCACATGGGGCCGCTCGTGGGCAGCGTGTTCTCGTTGGTAGCCCATTACGTCCGGCTGTGGGATTACGCGAGCGCGGGACGGGTCGATTACTTCATTTCGAATTCGCACTTCATCGCTTCACGAATTCGTAAGTACTATGGCCGCGAAAGCACGGTAATTCACCCACCGGTGGATTCTGCATCCGCTGCTCTCACCGATATTCCAGGCGATTATTACTTGACTGTAGGACGATTGGTTGACTACAAGAGATTCGACTTAGCAGTCGCTGCCTGCACCAAGCTGGGTAGGCATTTGAAGGTGATCGGCGCCGGTCCGCAGGAAAAGGCACTGCGCCTCATCGCCGGTTCGACAGTGGAGTTTCTCGGGCAGGCGAGCGATCAAGAACTGCGCAGGCAAATGGCCGGGTGCAGAGCCCTACTCTTTCCAGGAGAAGAGGATTTCGGAATTGTGCCAGTTGAGGTTCAGAGTTTTGGCAAGCCGGTGATCGCCTACGGATCCGGTGGCGCGCTGGAGACTGTGCGAGGGATTTATCCCGGGGAACCTGCAGTCGAGAACCCGACAGGAGTCTTCTTCAAGGACCAATCAGAAGGTGGCTTGATCGAGGCGATGCTTAACTTTGAGTCGATGGAGCGTAAATTCAGTCCACAGTCGATTCGCGAACATTCGCTTCAATTTGACAAGGCCATATTCAAGCAGAAGATCTCCGAGTTCATCTGCTTCGCACTCGAAGAATTCAGGGCCAGGAACCGCCGGTAGGCATTCTGCGCACGCGACGGAGTATCTCTTCGCACTCCCTGAGTACATCGATAAAGCTTACTCTCGAACGCTGAATCGTCCCAGCCTATATCCCAGAAACTTACAAGCGTTCCTGATCATGGCGCTCGGAATTAAGTGAGGGGCTGAAACCGCCAGCATTTGAATTTCAGACTTGACGAATCGAAGTCCCTCTTTGGACGGTCCCCCGAGAACTTGTAACAACCACCGATGTTCTCGATGCAGTGCACCAATACTCTTGTAACGCTGAAACTCCTGGCTCCATGTGTAGTTATGCGAGTGGAATACCAGCGCGTCGGATACATAAGCAATGCGCCAACCCTGGGTGATAAGACGTGCGCCGACCACTACATCTTCCCCGAAGTTGACTTCGAGAGGGAAGCCTCCAACTGCTTGCAGGGCGGTACGCCGGTATGCGCCGAAGGAGTTCGATAGGAACGCAGCCTTGAAGCCGATGGATGCGATGCTCTCCGCTGAACGCAACTCCGAAACGGGAGGATAGTTAAAAAGCCTGGCATGAGTTTCGATTGGCCTAGCGCCTTTCCGGGGTAATTGGCGGCCATACGCAGCCCCAACTTCGGGGTTGTCAAAGGAGCGTAGCAAGGCAGAAAGAGCATCCGGGTTCGCGAGAATTGCATCCTGGGTGAGATAAACGATGAAATCGCCGTGCGCAGCCATGTCTGCAGCCAGTTGGCGGGTTGCCCCATGGCGAAAGTCGCGCCGGGCGATTCTGACTACGCGAAATCCTTTGCGTTCGGCAAGTTCGGCGGTGCCATCGTCGGATTCAGAATCGACCACGATAATTTCTTCAGGGATCGCAGTCTGATTCTCCAGAGCTGCAGTGAGCTCGGTCCAGGTCGCGCGAGCGTTTAGAGTTGGTATACAGACACTGAAGTTCATCAACCAGCCAATCATGGGTCAACCGGAGTTCAGCAATGACTCGGAAAAGCATCGGCACCAGAAGTATGCAAGATTCTAAACTTGACCTAGCGTTCTCTTCAAGGCTGGAGTTGGAATCTACGCCCTGAATCTGACGAGGGAACTTATCCGGCGGCAATCCAGTAACCTGAAGCCCTATCGCGCCGGGAACACATCCAACCCGGCTTACCCCTCTACGAACTGCAGAAGGTACTTGCCATAGCCGCTCTTGAGCAACGGTTGGGCGAGAGCTTCCAACTGCGAGGCCGTGATGAATCCCATGCGGAAGGCAATCTCCTCAGGGCAGGCGATTTTGAGGCCCTGCCGCTTTTCAAGGGTGGCTATGAAGCTCGATGCCTCAAGCATGGAGTCGTGGGTTCCAGTGTCGAGCCAGGCGGTGCCTCGGCTAAAGGTCACTACATTGAGCTGGCCGCGGTCGAGGTACAGACGGTTGAGATCGGTAATTTCCAGCTCTCCACGAGCCGATGGCTTTAAGGACTTTGCGAAGCCGACTACCTGCGAATCGTAGAAGTAAAGTCCGGTGACGGCGAAGCGCGAGCGGGGATGCGCCGGCTTTTCTTCGATGCCGACGGCCCGGCCTGCGGAGTCAAACTCGATGACGCCGTAGGAGGTTGGATCCTGCACGGCGTAGGCAAAAATCGTAGCGCCAGTCTCCAGGGCGGCACTACGCTGAAGATGCTTTGACATGTCTTGGCCGTAAAAGATGTTGTCGCCGAGGACCAGCGCGCAGGGCTGAGCGCCGATGAAACTTTCGCCGATGAGGAACGACTGGGCGAGGCCGTCGGGGCTGGGTTGCTCGGCGTATTCGATCCTCAGGCCCCACTGCTCACCGGAGCCTAGCAGATCGCGGAAGCGAGGCAAATCTTGCGGCGTCGAGATAAGCAGGATCTCGCGAATACCGGCCAGCATGAGGGTGCTGAGCGGGTAGTAGATCATCGGCTTGTCATAAATGGGGATGAGCTGTTTACTGATGGCAAGCGTCGCTGGGTATAGGCGAGTGCCGGAGCCTCCAGCTAGAATGATGCCTTTCATTTTGCACCCCTTGTCTCGTAGTTGGCGGCGATCCGCTTGCGGTAGTCTCCGGTTGTTACTTCCTGAATCCACACAGGGTTGGAAAGATACCACTCGACAGTGAGGTGGATTCCACTCGCGAAACTTTCTCGCTGACTCCAGCCAAGCTCCCGCTTGATCTTCGAGGCATCCACGGCGTAACGGCGGTCGTGGCCAGGACGGTCCTTAACGAACGTGATGAGGCGATTGTGCGGAGCGTCTGAGGGACGGACCACATCCATGATGGCGCAGATTGTGGTAACTACGTCGATGTTAGTCTTTTCGCTGTCGCCGCCCACGTTGTAGGTTTCTCCCACCACGCCTTTTTCAAGTACCAGCGCGATGGCTTCGCAGTGATCTCCAACGTAGAGCCAGTCGCGGACGTTGAGCCCGTCGCCGTAAATGGGGAGAGGCTTGCCGTTGAGCGCGTTCAGGATGACGAGAGGGATTAGCTTTTCGGGAAACTGATAAGGGCCGTAGTTATTGGAGCAATTCGTAGTCAGGGTTGGTAGTCCATAAGTGTGTTGGTAGGCGCGTACGAGGTGATCGCTGCTTGCCTTGGAAGCGGAGTAAGGACTGTTCGGCTCGTAAGCCCTGGCTTCGGTGAAGGCCGGGTCGTCTTTGCTGAGCGATCCGTAAACCTCATCGGTTGAAACATGGAGAAATCGGAAGCGATCCTGATCCGCGGTGGGAAGAGCGCGGTAGTAGCTGAGGGATTCGTGGAGCAGGCGAAAGGTTCCGACAACGTTGGTGAAGATGAAGTCTTCAGGAGTGACAATGGATCGGTCAACGTGGCTCTCGGCAGCGAAATTCACAATTGCATCCGGGCGGTGGGCCAGGAGCAATTCCCGAACGAGCGCAGCGTCTTCGATGCCTCCGTGGACGAATATGTGTGCAGGATGATCCTTGATCGAGATGAGATTGCCAAGATTGCCCGCGTAGGTGAGCTTGTCGAGATTGACCACGCGATCACCGGCTGCGATTCGCTGCAGCACAAAATTCGAACCGATAAACCCGGCCCCGCCTGTGACCAGAACTGTACGTCCCACTGCCAAACCTCCACGATTTTCAACGGTTTTGGATGACAGAATTCTACGGCGTTTACAGGAACAGTGCGCAGGAATCCACTTGGCCGGGAACCTTGACAGGGCATGGACGTTGAGAATCTAATCTCTATGTACACATATTGTCCACACGTATTTGTACGTGTAGTATCTTCAAAGATGTGATATGGGTCGAAAGCCAAAATCCGATAGCAATGGCCAATGCCTTTCGGCTCGCCAGAAGGCGTATCTGCACATCCAGCGCGAAGTTGCGTCTGGGCAGCTAAAGGCCGGGACTGCAATTTCCGAGGTTTCGCTCGCCAAGGAGCTGGGCAGCAGTCGTACGCCCATCCGCGAGGCGATCGGACAGTTGATTGCAGAAGGGCTCCTCGAACAGAGTCCAACCGGTGGAACCCTCGTGGTTCAACTCAAGCGCGAAGACATCGTCGAACTCTACGAGCTGCGTGAAGCGCTTGAAGTGTACGAGGTGGGCAAGATCGTGCGCATGGGTTTGCGCCCTGAAGATGCGGATCATCTCCAGAAGCTGGTAGATGATTTTCTCGCGCTCAAGAATGAGTTGATTGCCTCGGGCGCACAGGCTCTCGACGCGGCCCAGATGAACCGTTTCATCACGCACGATTTGAGTTTCCATGCAATGCTAATGGGCATGGCGCAGAACTCCCGGATCCAGAAGGTGGTGAATGACACGCGCCTCCTGATTCGGATTTTTGCCTGTTACCGGCGCGGACATGCAGTCAACCTGCTCGAACAGATTTATAGCGAGCACCAGAACCTGCTGGACGCGATGGTACACAACGACAGTGATCGGGCCATGCAACTCATAGCCGAGCATGTCCGGACGAGCCAGCGCGAACGGTTGGAAGATTTCGATTTCGGCAAACGCGAGGCTTCGCTCCGCGCCAGCATCCCCGTGATCTTCGAGGTGCGTGACCTGCTGGTGACGCAATAAGGCATAGCCGCGAATTCGATGACAGATCCGCATCCTTTTTTGGCAATTATTGACCTGTGGCGAGTTACTAGCCATGCCTTGTAAACTTGACGCCGCAGGACTCCCAATCGGGAAACTTTATGCGGCCACGCATTGCTTTCCTTGCTGAATTGTCTCCTATCCGAAGAATTTTCTCTCCATTTTGAATGTTCCTGTATTCGGGTGAATTATAATTGTGGACATCCTGCATACAATGCAGTATTCAAGAAGCGTCTACTCGTATTTGTCACCGGATGAGAAATCGACGGAAGTCCTTGAGTAGGTATCCACCCCACGGAAGCACGAGATTCGGTATTTATCAGCCTGAACGGCAGAAGGAAGCGGCAAAGATGAGCAAAATTGGATTTATAGGCTTAGGAATCATGGGCAAGCCGATGAGCAAGAATCTGCTCAAGGCAGGACACAGCCTCGTTGTCTACGACATCGTGAAGGAAGCTGTGGAGGAAGTCAGACAGGCTGGCGCCGAAGTGGGCTCCTCGCCTAAGGATGTGGCTTCGAAAGCGAAAATCATCATCACCATGCTGCCCAATTCGCCGCAGGTGAAAGCGGTGGTGCTCGGCGAGAATGGCGTCGTGGAGGGAGCGCAGAAGGGTTCGCTGCTGGTGGACATGAGCTCGATCGCTCCACTGGTCAGCCGCGAAGTGGCGGCGGCGCTAGCGCCCAAGGGCATCCGCATGTTGGACGCTCCGGTTAGCGGCGGCCAGCCCAAGGCAATCGACGGCACCATGTCGATCATGGTTGGCGGCGCGCAGGCGGACTTCGACGAAATGGTACCGATCTTCAAGGTGCTGGGAGCTTCGTATGTGCTGACCGGCGACATCGGAGCCGGGAATGTCACGAAGCTGGCCAATCAGATCATTGTTGCGGTAAACATTGCAGCGGTTTCCGAAGCGCTGGTGATGGCTACCAAGGCAGGCGTCGATCCTGATTTGGTCTATAAGGCGATCCGCGGCGGGTTGGCCGGAAGCACGGTTCTGGATGCCAAGGCACCGCTGATGATGGACCGGAAATTCAATCCTGGATTCCGTATCAATCTGCACATCAAGGATCTTGCGAACGTGCTGGAAACCAGCCACGGAATCGGCGTACCGCTGCCCATGACGGCTGGCGTGATGGAGATTTTGCAGGCGCTGAAAGTGGATGGACTCGGCGAATGCGATCACGGAGCCATCGTCCAGTTCTACGAGAAACTCGCGAAGATCGAAGTGAAACGCACCAAAGCATAACCAAGTAACGTTTCGGTGAAAACATCACTCTTCGTATTGAAAAGGAAGTCATATGAAAGTTGCAGAAGTAGTCGTTAGAATTCTTGAGGACGAGGGAATTCGGGTTGCATTCGGAATTCCCGGTGCCGCCATTAACCCGGTTTACGGGTTCATGAAAGACTCAAAGATCAAGCATTATGTCGCGAGGCACGAAGAAGGTGCCGTACATGCGGCGGACGGCCATTACCGGGCTTCGGGAAAACTGGCTCTGGCAATCTGTACCTCCGGCCCGGGCGCAACGAACTTCGTCACCGGGCTCTACACGGCGCTCGCCGACTCCATCCCCTTGATTGCAATTACTGGCAATGCCAACTCCACGCAGTTCGGCCAAGAGCCGTTCCAGTGCGTCGACATTGCCGAAATTTGCCGGACGGTCGCCAAGAAGACCTGGTGCATCACCAACCCGGCAGATGCGCCGAAGATCATGCGCGAAGCATTCCGTACCGCTTGCAGCGGTCGTCCCGGACCGGTGCTGATCGATTTGCCGCTGAACGTGCAGATGGCCGACATTGACTATGATCCCGCCAAGGACAGTCCGCTGGTTTGGACACGCCCAACACCCCAACCGACGGATATCGCCAAGGCCTTGGACATGATTCAGGAGAGCAAGAATCCGATCATGATTCTGGGCGGCGGCGTAATCATTTCCAACGCCACCAAAGAGTTCCGCGAACTGGCCGAATACCTGCAGATTCCGGTCATCATGACCTACATGGGCAAGGGGGGGCTGCCCTATAACCATCCCCTGTGCGCCGGACATGCAGGCATTCAGGTAGGCGGTCCGATGGGCAACAAGACCTTCCTGGAATCCGACCTCGTAATTGGCATCGGCTGCCGCTATACCGACCGGCACACGGGCAAACTCGACGTCTATCGCGCGGGCCGCAAGTTCATCCACGTCGACATCGAACCCACGATGATCGGCAAAGTGTTCCCAGCGGACCTGGGCGTTGTATCTGACGCCAAGGCTGCGCTCGTGGCACTGCTTGAGGAGGCGAAGAAGCGTGGCTACCACCCGCAGGCTTCTGAGCGCGTCAAGCATCTTCCGGCTCTCCGTGAGCAGTTGGCGCGCAAAACGGATGCCGAAGACACGCCAATCCGGCCGCATCGCGTCTTCCATGAGATCAACAAATTCTTCCCGGCGAACACGATCTTCACCGCCGGCTGCGGTATCACCCAGATCTGGTCTGGGCAATTGCAGGATATCGAACTTCCACGCCGGTATCTGCCTTCGGGTGGAGCGGGCACGCTGGGCTATGAGGTTCCTGCTGCATTGGGCGCCAAGGTTGCTTGTCCAAACGACCCCGTGGTAGCGGTGGTCGGCGACTGCGGCTTCCTGTTCATGGGCGAAGAACTGGGCATGGCTGGGCAGCACAACATTCCCATCGTCATCGTGGTGGTCAATAACGGCAACCTTGGCCTGATTCGCCAGAACCAGAAGTACGCCTATAACTACGAGTTCGGTATTCGCGAACGCTACGCCCACGGTGAGGAGAAGATTCTGCCTGACCTGGTGAAGTTCACGGAAGCTTTTGGCGGCAAGGGCGAGCGGGTCTTCGACGCCAAGGATCTGCCGGCGGCATTCAAGCGGGCGACCGAGTCGGGTACCTTCTACCTGGTCGACGTGATGGTGGCCACCGACGCGGACTGCTCAATGGGCGGCGCAATTAACGCTGTCAAGGAGTTCGTGTAGCAATTACGATTGAAGCTCCAATAATCCGGGATGCGGCAATCCAGAATGGACTGCCGCATCCCGGCGTTGAGAAGAATTGCATTACATCAAGAAAACGATAAGGCAAATAAGTATCTGACGGAGTGCTCTGAAGTCTAGTTAATACCGAAAGGTGGACCCTTGTGCCTACACAATGGTTTCATGACTATGCTGCTGTCGGCAACAGCCTCGGACTTACCGCCATTATAGTAACTATCCCCATTTTCTTTCTCTTTTGGGCGCTGGCTGTAAAGAGAATGAAAGGCCATTTAGCCGGGATACTTACATTACTCCTAACTATCGTAATCACCATTCTGACTTACAAGATGCCGGTACACGTTGCGTTGTCGGCAGCGGCGCTGGGGATGGTGAACGGCTTATTCCCAATCGGGTGGATTATTCTAACCGCTGTCTTCTTCTACAATCTCACCGTCGAAGCGGGACAGTCCGAGATCATTAAGAGTTCGATTTCGTCTCTCTCCGCTGATCGCAGATTACAAGCCCTGCTCATAGCATTTTCGTTCTCCGCATTCATGGAGGGCACATCGGGACAGGGCGCTCCCGTGGCAGTGTGTGCTGCAATGTTAATTGGGCTCGGGTTTTCTCCCTTGCCTGCGGCTCTCATCTGCCTGGTCGGAAACACTCCGCCAGTCCCCTTCGGACCGGTAGGAGTTCCGACCATCATGATGGCGACGGTTACCAAGATCAACGAGCTCGTGCTGACCAAGGCAGTGGGCACTGACATGGTCATTATGGCCGTGATCATTCCAATCTTCATGCTGGTGGTGCTGGCTGGTTGGAAGAACGCGATGGGCGCTCTGCCTGCAGCGCTGGTAGCGGGCATAAGCTATGCAGTGACTTGCTACTTTGTGTGTTATTACGTGGGCGTTGAGTTACCCGCAATTTTGTCTTCCTTTGCTTCGATCGTGTGCCTGGGAATATTCCTGAAGTTCTGGAAGCCGAAGACAATATGGCGCTTTCCTAACGACCCTGATATCGCAACCGAGACCGCAAAGAAATACACTACCGGCCAAATCGTCAAGGCTTGGTCTCCTTTCGTTATCTTGATGATCGTAATGGCTACCTGGGGTATTCCAGCGTTCAAGAGCTGGGCCATCAATGTTCAACATTGGGCGGTCAATATACCTCATTGGCCCTTCCTCGATGGCATTGTCTATAGGACGGCTCCGATTGTTGCGAAGCCAGCCGCTTATGCGGCAAGTTATCGCTGGGAGTACTTCACTGCCGCTGGTACCGCAATGTTCATATCCTCCCTTATCTCGATGGTGGTACTGCAGATCAGCCCTGCGACCGGAGCGAAGGTATTTGTCAGGACCTTCAAGCAGTTGAAGTTTGCTCTTATCACCCTGGCTTCCGTGATAGGGATCGCCTTTGTAGCCAACTACTCTGGGATGTCTTACACGCTGGGGCTGGCGTTCGCACACTACACGGGCAAAGCGTTTCCAGTCTTCTCTCCGGTCATTGGCTGGCTCGGAGTATTCCTGACCGGTTCGGTAACTTCTTCTGCCGCGTTGTTTGGAAAACTTCAGCAGGTAACTGCGATGCAGCTTGGATTTAATCCTGTCCTAACCACGTCGGCTAACCTCGCCGGTGGTGTTATGGGTAAGCTTATCTCTCCCCAGTCGTTGGCGGTTGTCTGTGCTGCGACGGGACTGATCGGCCGGGAAACGGATATCTTCCGCAAGGTCTGGAAGTATTCGGTCATGCTACTGGGGATCGTAATTGTACTGATCGCCTTGCAGGCTTACGTGATACCAGGCATTGTCCCTCAGGAACTCGTCGTCGCAGCGCAATAACTGATTGTTGAAGCGGTTGAAGAAAATAACCCGCCCAGTGTCGTAATGACTGGGTGGGTTATTCGCTGTGGACTGTCTTTACTTCCTGATTGCGATGCTCAGTTCTTTCAACTGCGCATCGGTCACCGGAGTTGGAGCGTCCATCATCAGGTCGGTGGCTGCTGCTGTCTTCGGGAAGGCAATCACCTCACGCAGGCTTGGCGCTCCGGCCAGAATCATTGCGATACGATCCAGCCCCAGGGCGATTCCGCCGTGCGGCGGCGTGCCATACTGCAGTGCCTCAAGAAAGAATCCGAAGCGCAGCTTCTGTTCGGCTTCGTCCATCCCAAGAGCCTCGAAAATCTTCGCCTGCACGTCCTGCTGGTGGATACGAATCGAGCCTGAGCCGAGTTCGGTTCCATTCAACACCACGTCATAGGCGCGCGAACGAATCGCTCCGAGTGCCGAATTTGGATCATGCAAGGCTTTTACGCCTTCGTTCAACAACTCCATGTGGTCTTCATGCAAAGACGTGAACGGGTGATGGGCAAATGTCCAGGTCTCGCTCTGCTCGTCCCACTCGAACGCCGGAAAATCCGTGACCCAGAGAAACTTGAAAGCTTTGTCGTCGAACGCTTTATGCCGCGCCGCGTAGCGTTGAGCTAGCGCGAGGCGAAGTTGTCCTGCGTTGGAGTAGATGGCATCTGAATCCCGCTGCTGACGGCGCTCGGCGGCTCCATCGCTGGAACTAGCCACTGCGTCCGCTTTCTTCGGAGCGGCCACCAGTACCAGCAGATCGCCCGGCTCGGCACCGCTCAGTTCGCGAACCTTGGCAATAGCTTCCGGCCAGCTCTTTTCCAGCCGCTTGAAGTCGTCGAGGAACTTGATGACCTTGGACTGCTTTTCGCTCAACAGCGCCTTGTGTTCGTCGCGTTCTTTGCGCGATAGCTCCCCTACCTTCGGCGTGCGAATCACCACCACGGGCAGCGAAGCGTCGATGGCAAGCGTCTCCAGCGCGTCGACCGGGAAGAGCGCTTTTACGTCCGACATTGGCGGCAGGCGCAGGTCGGGCTTGTCGATCCCGTAGCTTCGGATGGCCTCGTCGTAGGGCATTTGCGGGAAGGGCCGTTCGATCGTGTTTCCGGCAGCGCTGAACGCTGCGTTCAGGAAGCCCTCGACCACTCCGTGGATCGTCTCCTCGGTCGGAAAGGCCATTTCAAGATCGATCTGCGTGAACTCCGGCTGGCGGTCGGCGCGCAGGTCTTCGTCCCGGAAGCAGCGTGCGATCTGGAAGTAGCGGTCGAGCCCACCAATCATCAGCAACTGCTTAAAAATCTGCGGCGATTGCGGCAGGGCGTAGAATTCGCCAGGGTGTACGCGGCTTGGTACCAGGTAATCGCGCGCGCCCTCTGGCGTTGAACGCGTCATATACGGCGTCTCGATTTCGTAGAAACCTTCGTTCGCAAGATAGTTGCGAATTGCCAGCGTGACCCGATGACGCATCTCGATGTTGGCGTGCATCTCAGGACGGCGGAGATCGAGATAGCGATATTTCAGCCGCACTTCTTCGTTCACGTTGACATTGGCATCGCCGGGGAAAAACGGTGGCACCTTGCTCTCATTGAGTAGTCTCAGTTCGCTGGCGATCACCTCAATCTCGCCCGTCTCCATCTTCGGATTGATGGTGTTCTCCGACCGCAGTTCAACCGTGCCGGTCACGGCTAATACATACTCATTGCGCACGGACTCGACGCGCTCGTGCATCTCTGGATTGCGTTCCTTGTCGAATACAATCTGGGTTATCCCGGCGCGGTCGCGCAGATCGATGAAAATAAGATCGCCGTGATCCCGTCGCCGGTTCACCCAGCCCATCAATGTGATTGTCTTGCCCGCGTCAGTCGAGCGCAGCTCGCCGCAGCGGTGCGTCCGCTTCAAATCGCCTAAGAAATCAAGTTGCATAATCGCTTTCCGTGTTTGCGAATCATGTTGCAAATACTGTTGCGGAGTAAAGCTCCGCACTCTCCATCGTACGACAATCGGTGGGCCATGATGCACGCGCCAATTGCTTTCGTGGAATTTGTCTTCCTAATCTTTGAGATATGCCTGCAGTTCCGCGCGTGAAACCGTGGTCTGCTCGCCGCGCTTCAGGTTCTTCACCGCAAAAGCATCGGCCTGAACTTCGTTTTCGCCGACGATGACGGCGAAGGTCGCGCCCAGCTTTTCAGAGGTCTCGAAGCTCTTTTTCAGGCGGAAGCTCTCATCGCTCACATCCACCGAAACACCCACGGCGCGCAATTCCTTAGCCAGTTTCAGCGCATGGCGATTCATCCCCTTGCCGAGCGGGATCACAAACGCCTTGAGGGGCGCGAGCGCCTGCTGTTGCTGTGCCTGCAGGGCCAGCACGAGGCGGTCTTCGCCGATGGCGAAACCAATTCCCGGAGCCTTTGGACCGCCGAGCTGTTCGCTCAGCCCGTCATAGCGGCCTCCGCCTAGCACCGCGCTCTGCGAGCCCAATTCGCCGTGCGTGAATTCAAACGTTGTGCGAGTGTAGTAGTCCAACCCGCGAACCATTCGCTCATTGACCTGGTAGGGAACCGCGAGCGTGTCCAGAATGGCACGCACTTCGGCGAAGTGTGTGCGGCAGCCTTCGTCGAGATAGTCGGCAATCTTCGGCAGCTTCTCGATGATGGGCTGATCGGCGGGAACCTTGCAGTCCAACACACGCAGCGGATTCGTCTCAGCGCGCCGCTGGCAATCGACGCACATCTGATCTTTTACGCCCTCAAGCGCCTCGCGCAGCGCCTGGTTGTAGGCGGGACGACAATTCACGCAGCCCACGGAATTCAGATATAGCGTCCAGCCCGTAAGCCCTACCGCGTCCAGCAGCGCCGTCAGCATATCGAGCACTTCGGCGTCGCGCATCGGTAACTCGCTGCCTGCCGACGGAGGGCCGATCACTTCCGCGCCAATCTGGAAGAATTGGCGGTAGCGTCCCTTCTGCGGGCGCTCACGACGGAACTGCGGGCCAATGTAGTACAGCTTCTGCAGCAATCCGCTGCGTCCTAGTTCGTGCTCAATGTAGGCGCGCACCACTCCAGCGGTGTTTTCCGGACGCAGGGTCAGTGTCTGCGTTTTCTCGCTGGCCGCGCGAGCCTTGTCTTCCCAGGTGAACATCTCCTTGGAGACAATGTCGGTTTCTTCGCCTACGCCCCGGGCGAACAGTTCGGTGGATTCAAAAATCGGCGTACGAATCTCGTGATAGTTATAGCGAACAAAAATCTCGCGTACCTTGCGATCCACAAAGTTCCAAAGTCCGGTGTCAGGAGGCAGCAGGTCGCGAGTCCCGCGTACGGCTTTAATCATCTTTTCTGGTTCCTTGTACGAAAATTCTGTTCGTCCGGGTATGGGTATTCCATCTGCTGCGCGGCTGCGCGCGCGACGATCTGACCGTAGGTCTGCGCCACCAGGTACAGCGCCATGTCGATGCCGGCGCGAATACTACTGGCCGTCGTGATATTTCCGTCCACGACCATCGGCAATTCAGGCAGCAACGAGGTACTGGGAAAGCGCTCGCGAAAGAAATCCACCGAACGAAAGTGCGTAGTGGCGTTCTTTCCCACAAGCAGCCCAGCCTCTCCCAACAGCAGGGAACCGGCACCAACCGAAGCCAGGCGGTCCACCCGCGGAGCCATCTTCTTCAACCAGTCCAAGTACTCGGTCTGATGCATGAGTGCGCGGATTCCATGCCCTCCTGGAACCAGCAACATATCCAGCGTTGGGCAGGTGGCAAAGTCCACGTCCGGCATGATCCGCATTCCGCCGCTGGCGCATACCAGTTCCGTGCTTTCGGCCACCAGCACCTGGTGGATCGGAGACTCACTTTCGCGGCGCGACTCCTCGTCCAGGCGGGTGGTAGCGAATACTTCAAAAAGGCCGCAGAAATCCAATACTTCCGCGTTTGGATAAATCAGGATGCCAACTGTTTTTTCCGCCCTGCTCAGCAACTCGCCGTTGGCGCTCACTGTTCCAACTCCCTCAGACACGGTTCGTTAAAACCCTGGTAGTTCGTATGATGGATCAAAATGAATGTCTTCCTCTGCGCATAAGATAACTGCAAAATGTTTCTGGCGCGTCCATCCACGTGGACCCCGATGAACGAGCCAATCCAAAATATTGACCATACCAGAACCAAAGGTACGAAGAAAACCGGAAATAGCGCCTCCGATTCCGGTCTTAACCGCCAGACCCTCCCAGACAACTCCCGGTTGGGGTCAGTAAAAAGCTTCACAGAATGCTACATTCAGTAGTAATATTCCGGGGCTGGCTGGGAGTCATCTGTTTTGCGAGCCGGCAAGCTTCGTGAAATCTGGTCTTTCGGACAAATTTTGGGGTCTTTGCGCACTTTTTGAGCAGTCGAATGTGCTTGGCCTTTGGCCAAGGAGCTGCGACCGGAGCCGGTCTATCCACAGTGGAGGCCGCCTGTGTGCGCAGATCGGAAATTTAGACTACCCGCAGTATCGTTGTTGTGGAGTTGGGGCTGAAAGGGGATCCCATGGAATTCCAGGACACAGTGCTGAAGTGCGTGGATTGCGGTGAGGATTTTGTCTTTACCGCCGGAGAACAGCTTTTCTTCCACGACAAACAATTCAAAAACCTACCCAAACGTTGCAAGGGCTGTAAAGCGAAAAGAGGGCCAACCCAGGGAGCGCAAAGCCATTTCACAAAACACGAAACCGTTGCCGTCTGCTGGGGTTGCGGAAAGGAAACGACTCTCCCCTTCCGTCCTACGCAGGGAAGACCCGTGTTTTGCCGAGAGTGCTTCGGGCAGCAAAAGAAGACCTCCAGCGCATCTGCCTGAAGGTCGATTCCTGCCAAGTTGCGTCGCGCTCGTCTTCGCCCCGGTTCAAGATACCATAAACTCGCGCGGGCGAGTCGCTAAGTGGCTAAAGGGTCTTCCGCGCTCTCTCGCCCGGAGTGGCGGCTCCAGCTTGGAGCTTTGGCTTCGGCGATTCCTTGTGCGAATTTGCCTGCATGGTGTCTTGGTGCGTCACCAGTAGCGCTTCAATTTGGCGGAGCAGATCGTTCGTGTTCATGGGTTTCACCAGCAGAGACTCCGCACCAGAAGTCCGCCAATCGCCGCCCAGCTTCGGATACGCCGTCAAAATCGCGGTTGCGGGATTGTAAGTCTGCGAACGTGCCGAGCGAATTACCTCGAATCCCGAGGTTTCGTTTTCCATCCGCATATCGGTGATCACCATTTCGAACTTGCCACTGATCAATTTTTGCTTTGCTTCGCGGGCGGAAGTCGCTGTTTCCACGTCAAACCCGTTCATCTCAAGGATGGCTTTGAGCGTCAGCAGAATCGCCAGTTCATCGTCTACGAGCAAAATGCGTCGCGTCATTACGGGCTCCGAATTCCTCAAAGAATTGCCTTCGACTCATGTGCGGTTGCTCGCATTCGGATGCGTGCAATCGGTCAATTTGCCGGAAGGATAATCAGAAACGGGTTCTTGTGAGCAGGAATAGCAAGGCCAGTAAGGACCGGTGCCGAAACTACTCCAATTTCCCATATAATACTACCGTGGGCAGTTTCTATGTTGAAAACTTCGGTTGTCGCGCCACTCAGGCCGATGGCGCTGCTATTGAACGCCAGTTGACGGATCGCGGAATGTCGCGGGCAGGCACTGCCGCCGAAGCCGAAGTCGTCGTCTTGAACACCTGCACCGTAACCTCGTCAGCCGACCAGGACGCTCGAGCAGCCATCCGGCGAATTCATCGCGCAAACCCTTTGGTGCGCATCCTCGTGACTGGATGCTATGCCCAGCGAGCGCCTCAAGAGATCGCTGCCCTCGACGGCGTTTCGCTCGTTGTCGGCAACTCCCACAAGCATCGGCTCGCCGAGATCGCCGCCGCAAGTGGATTCGTTTCGCTTTCTTCTCTATCCACGCCACTAGCGAGTAGCGAAGCCCCCTCGGCAGCGGATCACCGCGCGCCAATCGTGGTGGAAGATATTTTTGCCCACACCGAATTACTTGCCGCGCCCGTCTTTGACTCCGATAACGAAAAGACCCGCCCCAACCTCAAGGTGCAGGACGGCTGCAACAACCGCTGCTCCTTCTGCGTGATTCCCTTTGTGCGTGGCCGTAGCCGCTCGCTTCCGCTGGATGAAGTCCTTCAAAATGTCGAGCAATTGGTGGCTAATGGATACCAGGAACTCGTGCTCAGCGGAATCAACCTGGGGCGCTGGGGACGAGACTTGCGAGACGTTCGCCGCCTCCGTTTTGTCGATCTCCTGCAAGCCATCCTCGAACGCACCAGCGTGCCTCTGCTGCGCATCAGCTCCGTCGAACCGATGGATTGGAGTGACGACCTGATCGCACTCGTGGCGTCCACGCAACGTATCGCCAGTCATGCCCATCTTCCATTGCAGAGCGGCAGCGACCGCATCCTGCGCCTGATGCATCGCCGATACCGTCCCTGGCATTATGAAGACCGCGTTCAGCGCATCCATGCGGCTATGCCCACAGCCGCCATCGGCGCCGACGTCATGGTTGGCTTTCCCGGCGAGAGCGAAGAAGATTTCGAGCAGACGCGTGCGTTCATCGAGCGCCTGCCGTTCACTTACCTCCATGTCTTCACGTATTCCTCGCGCCCCGGCACGCCCTCGGCTCAAATGGCCGGGCAGGTTCCAGTGCGTCAGGCCCGCGAGCGCAATCGCGTGTTGCGAGAACTTGCAGCCCGCAAGAAGCGCGCTTTTCAAGAGCAGTTTGTCGGAGGAACCCTGCGGGCGATCACGCTGACCCAGTTCTCGAATGGCCGCACCGAGGCCCTCACCGACAACTATCAGAAGCTTTGGCTCACAGGCCAGCTACCTGCGAATCGAATGCTCACCGCTCGCATCCGTTCTATTGAGGGCGAAGCTCTGGTAGGAGATGCGGAGTAAAAGCCGTTTCGTCGCCCGAAAGGACTCAATGCCCAACGTTTTTGATTTCTCAGCCAAACTAAATAATGGGAAAGAGAAGCCACTCGCCGATTTCCGCGGCAAGGTTCTGCTCATCGTAAACACGGCAAGCAAGTGTGGATTCACGCCGCAGTACAAGGGGCTCGAAGATCTCTACAAGAAATATCGCGAACAGGGCTTGGAGATTCTCGGATTCCCGTGCGACCAGTTCGGACATCAGGAACCCGGAACCGATGAGGAGATCCGCAGTTTCTGCGAACTCAATTACGGCGTCACATTCCCGCTATTCGCGCGGATCGACGTGAACGGCGCTAGCCAGCATCCGCTGTTTAAGCACCTGAAGTCCGAGGCTGGCGGATTGATCGGCGACTCGATCAAGTGGAATTTTACGAAGTTTCTGGTCAGTCGTAAGGGTGATGTGCTTGGCCGCTATGCTCCGACCACCCCTCCCGAGAAAATCAGCGATGACATTGTCAAAGCCTTGAAGACGTAACCATTTGCGGAATCGTTTCCCGCTCTGCCGGCCTGAGCGCAGACGTGCGTCTGCGCTCAGGCTCAACTTCCTTTCCGTGCTATACTTTAAGCGGTTTCAGTACCATCGGAGGACCGTATCGATAAGCGTTTTATCCGCACCAATGAGCGTATTCGCGTCCGCGAAATTCGCGTGATTGACGATCAGAGCGAGCAACTTGGCATCATGACACCTCTGGATGCGCTCAAAATTGCCAGGGAAAAAGGACTCGACCTGGTGGAGGTTTCACCCACCGCGCAGCCGCCTGTCTGCCGCATCATGGACTTCGGTAAGTACATGTATGAGCAGGAAAAGAAGGAACGCGCGGCCAAGAAGAACCAGAAAGTCATCACCATCAAGGAAGTAAAATTCCGCATTAATGTGGACGAGCACGATTATCAGACCAAGAAAAATCATGCTCTGCGCTTCCTCAGTGACGGTGACAAGGTCAAGGCAACCATCTTTTTTCGCGGTCGCGAAATGACCCGCCAGATGCTCGGTCGTGAGATCTTGCAGCGGCTGATCAAAGACATTGCGGACAAGGCCGTGGTAGAGAATATGCCGAGGCAGGAAGGCAACACCCTGCACCTGATTCTGGCTCCGCCGAAGGTTCAGAAGTAGTCGAAGCGGCGCAGTCCATTTGGTACGGACTGCTCCGATCCGTAGTTTCGCTCTCCCGCAAGCCGCTTTCCAGCGATACTTTTCGAGGGCCTTCGCTCTGGCCAGTTTGCCCGGAGAGGCTGTTCTCGTGTTTAATAACACTAGTTGTATTTAGGACACCAACCAAATGCCGAAGATGAAGACTCATAGCGGCGCTTCCAAGCGCTTCCACAAGACTGGTACGGGCAAGGTGAAGAGGGGTTTCTCTTTCCAACGCCATATCATGACTTCGAAGGGCACCAAGCGGAAGCGCCAGATGGATATGGGCGGAATGGTCGACAAGGCCGATCTGCCTAAGATTCTGAGGATGATCCCCTACTAACCGGGCGATCTCCCACCGGACGGCATCGATTCGTCTGGTGTAACTAATGGTGCAAACCCGGGTGTGTGAAGAGGTTCAAGGGTCAAAAGCCTCCTGCCTCCAGCCGCCAAAATCCCGCGGATTCACTTCCGGCGGATGTTTCTAAAAGGAAGGTAGCAGCAATGCCTCGCGTAAAACGTGGTACCAAGCGCCGTGACAAGCGCAAGAAGATTTTAGAGCGCGCCAGTGGATACTTCCTC
>Ga0302319_10007469_pt1 | contig 21516 bp, 21 predicted proteins | sample Bog_T0_2_FD_203319 | JGI IMG/M metagenome (GOLD analysis project Ga0302319, IMG submission 203319) | Peat permafrost microbial communities from Stordalen Mire near Abisko, Sweden - Bog_T0_2 | ecosystem: Environmental > Terrestrial > Soil > Wetlands > Peat | place: Sweden: Abisko, Stordalen Mire... | reverse complement strand
TTGGTTCCTCTGGAGTTGGAGGTGGAAAAAAAGTTCGATGCGGCTGCTCGCCCACCCACCAAACCCCCACTATTCCCCTCCGCCTCCTCGGACCTCCGCAACCAGCACGCGGGACGCATGCGCTCCCCGGAGAAGAGAGCAACGCTTCGCGTTGGGGGGAAACGCTGCTTAAGGCGGCGGCTGTGACAGGAAATGTGCGCCCTCCGTCTTTTCGGCGAGCCGCCGAAAAGAGCACCCGGGCCGGGTGCGCTACCCGGAGTTTCGCGGCGACGACGGGGGTGCTTTGAAATGGCATTTTCACTTTCCACTTTGAGACTTTGCATCTTGGTGTTTAATTATCGACCTCTTTATGTGGTGGGATACTCCAAAGCCGTCAAAAAAGCCATTCTATCGCCGATTCAAGTTCATCGCGTTGATGGTCTTGCTTGGGCTTTTCCTGCTGACCTGCCTCTCCGGGGAGCTCTACTGGCTCTACTTCAAAAGCGTCTATAACGGGAAGGTCAAGGCGTTCGACATGCAGAAGCTGGATGAGATGGAATCCGCCACGATCATCTACGACCGCAACAATATTGTGCTCGGGAAGATTTACATCCAGAACCGCGACCCGCGGCCGCTGGAGGATTTCCCCGAGATCCTCAAACAGGCGGTGGTGGCGGCGGAGGACGTCCGGTTCTGGCAGCACCATGGGGCGGATTATTACGGCATGGCGCGCGCATGGTTGAAGAACCACCAGGCGGGCCACATCCGGCAGGGGGCGAGCACCCTTACCCAGCAGCTCGCCCGGAATACCTTCCCCGTGCAACTGCCGAGTTCCGACAAAACCTACCAGCGCAAGATCCTGGAGGTATTCGTCGCCGAGGAGATCGAGCGGAATTATCCCAAGAACAAGATCCTGGAGATGTATCTCAACCGCGTTTATTTCGGCTCCGGCTTCTATGGCGCGGAGACGGCGGCGCGCGGCTACTTTGGCAAGGATGCGCGGGACCTGAACATTTCCGAGTGCGCGACGCTGGCGGGGCTATTGAGAAACCCGAACAGCCTCTCGCCGTGGAGCAACCGGAAGGCGTGCATCGACGCGCGCAACTTTGTGCTGGGCCGCATGCTGGACCAGAAAATGATCTCGAAGGAGACCTGCGAGCAGACCATCGCGCAGGATTTGCTGGTAAAGAACCGCAAGACGAAGCACACGGAATCCTACGCGATGGATTACATCCGCCTGCTCGTGGAGAAGCAGGTGGGGGTGGATAATGCGAGCAACGGCGGCTACCGGGTTTACACGACCATCGACGGGGACCTCCAGAAGAAGGCGCAGGAGAGTCTCCAGAAGGAATTGCTGGAGGTGGAGAAGCATCCGGGATTCAAGCACCAGACTTACGAGCAGTACGACGAGAGTTTCAAACAGCAGACCAAGAAAAATGCGGAGAACGACACGGAGACCGCGCCGATCCCCGGGCCTGAATATTTGCAGGGGGCGTTCGTGGCGCTGGATAATTCCAACGGGGGAATCATCGCGCTGGTCGGCGGGCGGGATTTTGTGCACAGCCAGTTCCAGCGTGCTTTTTCCGAGCGGCCGGTGGGCACGGCGTTCGAGCCGATCGTTTATGCGGCGGCGTTTGACAAGGGGATTTTTCCCGGCGCGTTGTTCCAGGATTCGGTGATGGACAACCGGCTCGTGATGATCGGCGGCACCACGGGCATCCTTGGCGAATGGGGGCCGGAGCGCATCGACAACCGGTACGAGGGGTTCATCCCCGCCCGGTATGCGCTGGTGAAATCAAAGAATGCCGCATCCGTGCGGCTCGGCATGGCCACGGGCATCGACCGCGTGACGCAGCTCGCCAAAAACGCGGGTATCCACAGCCTGATACGACAGTTCCCGGCCACGTATCTTGGGAGCAGCGAGGCGACGTTGCTGGAAATGACGATCGCTTACACGATGTTCCCGAATGGCGGCTGGAAATCCGCGAATCCATTCATCATCAAGCGCATCGAAGACAAGGATGGGCACGTCACTTTCACAGAACCCGCGGCGAGGCGGCAGATCATCAAGGAAACCTCGGCCTACGAAATCCACTCCTGCCTCTCGGAAGCGCTGGAGCGCGGGACCGGGGACAAGGCTTACACGGAGTACGGCCTGAAAAAATTCCCCGTCGCGGGAAAAACCGGCACGGCGTATAATTTCACCGACGAATGGTTCATCGGGTACAGCAGCGAGATCACCTGCGGCGTCTGGGCCGGCTTTGACAAGCCGCAGTCGATCTACCGCGGGGCATTCAGCAGCGACATCGCGCTGCCGATCTGGGTGGATGTGATGAATGCGAGTTTCGCGGCTTACAAGCCGAGGGAGATCGAGATGCCGCGCGGCCTTTCCAAGTATAAAATCTGCCTGACCTCCGGCCTGCTCGCCACGGACAAATGCGTGGAGACCCTGGTGGACAAAGCCAGCGGTGAAACGGTGACGCGCCCGACGAGCTACTACGAAATAGGAACGCTCGACCAGGTGCCGAAGGAATATTGCGTGCATGGCGTGAGCGGGCCGACGATCATTCCGCAGGCCGTGGCGGTGAATGCGGCTGCAGCGCCTGCTGTGGTCGCGCCACGCGCCACCCTCGCGGTGGATGTGAGCGCCGTGAATCCCATCGCGGTGAAATCGCAGACGGTGCTGGGTGACGACGATCCGTATCGATCCGTGGTGGGCAAAGGCACTCCGCCCCCCGATCCGAAGGAGGGCGGCAAGCCCGCGCCGATCGACAATACCGAGGCCCCGAACGGCACGGGGCAGGCCCCGGATGAACACGAAGTGCGCCGCGCTGAGCCTGTGCGCCCGCTCGACGAGCCCTCCACCGATTCCAAGATCAAGGTGGACGCGCCACCGGCGTTGAGTTTTTGAATTAACGCGACCAAACAAGTCGTGGGTTTATTTCTGCGAGGCATGACGCGCGGCCATTGCTTTTTCGAAAAGAGCCCGCACATCCTTCGCACCGTATTTCGTCAGATCGATGTGATTGACGCGGTACTCGAACTGCCAGACATCCTTGGATACGTAGTAAATGGCCGCGCCGGATCGAATCCAATGCGCCAGTTCCTCCGCTGTGAGGAGATAGACGTAAGTGGCTTCGGGGTGGTCCGGGGCAGGGGAGATATTCGTGATTTCCGGCTCCCAGCCGCCGACTACGAATACATTTTTGCCGGGAATCCTTTCCGTGAAGGAAAGAAAATTCCGGATGCTTTCGGTGATTGCGAGGCGCTGCTGGTGGTCCTTGAAAATGTCGCCGCGCGAAAATCCATCCGGACTGAATGAGACAAACGAGCCGATGATCACGAGCACGCAGAACACCATGAATGCGGGCCGCGGGCTGAAGCGCGCCAGCAGGAGCAGCGCGAACGGCAACATCGGGATGAGATAGGCGGCGTGATGCGGCAACCTGAGGAACATGGCGATGTAAATGACCACGGCGCACACCCACGCAAACACATGGAACGGCGCGCATCTGAACATCGGCGGGAGAGGCGGTTTGCCCAGCCTGCGCACCATGATTCCCCCCAGGACAACCAGGAAACCGAAGATCCCGAATGTCCCCCACAGTTCCGCCGTGGCCCGGTGGACGATCGGGCGCCAGTCGGGATAGAGCTGCTCGTAGGCATGGAAAAATCCCGTGCCGTATTTCATGTACACCGGCAGGAAGACGATGAGCGCCGTCACGGTCGAGGCGATGGCGAAAATGGCGATCTTGCGCGCTGGTCGCTGGTCGCGCGTGAGCCCGTGGAGGATCAGGCACAGGGGCAACGCCGCCACCCCTGAGGTGATGCGGCAGCCGATCGCCAGCCCGAGGCAAATACCGGCGGCGAGCGGTTTTCCCCGGAGGATCGAATAAAAACTCCCGAGCGTAAACGCGAGCGCCCAGATGTAATCCTTGGAGGTCACGCTGTTGACGTAAACCACCGGCGCGAAGGCAAGCGTGAGCGCGAGCACGAAATAATCCCGGCATCCCATTTTGCGCGCGATCAGCGCGAAGAGCAGCGCCGCCACTGCGCTGAAGAGCGCCGATGCCCCGTTCAGCGCGACAGGACCGCCTTTCCAGAGAAACGCGCAGGCGATTTCCTGCACCGGGTAGCCGGGGAAGCGCGACACCTCGTAATCGTGCGTCTCCGCGATGTGCCGGGCGGTATTCGCGATCCGCCAGGCATCCACGTGTTCGCCATAGCCGGCGCTCAGGAACGGGATGCGCGAAAGGAGGACGATGAGGAAGAGCAGCGCAAGCCGCCCCTTGTCACTCGCGATGAATTTGCGGAAACTCCCATCGACAGCGCCGCGCGGGGTCGCGTCATTCGTCATGCGTGCCTGGTCATCGATCAACCCTCGATCGTGTTCATCTCCACGGGTTCGACCTTGATGCCGAGTTTCTCCAGCCACGTGATCGCTTTTTTGATCTCGGCGCGCTCGCCTTCGAGTTCCAGCGACACGAGGCCGACTTCCGGCGTCACCGTCGCCTGGCGGATGTTGGTGATGAGCTTGAATTTTTTGCCGAGTTCATAAATCACCGCGCGGGTAATGAGCCGCGAGGGATACATGAGCCAGAGCCTGGTTTTTTGAGTGGCCATAAGAAATGACTGGTTGATGATGATTACTCCGGAATTTGCCGGGAGTAAATCACGAAGAGAGCCGGGGCTTTCGCGCGTTGACTTCGCCGCCGGGGTGCCGCATAACTTTTTTGCAAACCGCCCTCTAATTTCATGAATGCCACGCTCCCACGTTTTGCCTTTCAAAGCATCGTCCTCGCGCCGGAAAATCTGCGCTACAATCCACGCAACGATCTTATTTTTCCGTCTGTGATCAAGGTCGCGGGCCTCATCGCGCAGCCGCTCGGGAATTATCATATGTACTACGCCCCGCACGATGCGCCCGGCGGGATTTGCCTCGCCTATGCGGATGTGCCGGAAGGGCCGTGGACCGAGTATGAGGAAAATCCGGTCATCACGCGGCAGTGGCCCGGGGTTTACGAGGTTTCACACGTGTCGAGTCCGCATATCATCCGGATGGAAAGCGCGGCGAAATTTTTCCTCTATTTCCACGGAGATAACGACATCACGCGTGTCGCCTCCTCGGCGGACGGCATTCATTTTGATTACGAAGGCGTGGCGGTCTCGACCGCAATGTACGACGGCATCTCGGAGGCCTCCTACGCGCGGGTGTTCCCGTGCAAAGTGGCTGGAAGCGACGCTGCGTATGTCATCCTCTTCATGGGCAATAACGGGGGGACGCGCCGGATCTATTCCGCATGGTCGCGCGACGGCATCCATTTTGAAGCGCGGAAGAAACCGCTGATCAGTCCGCCTCCCGGCACCGGGGTCACGCAGGTAGGCAGCCCATGGTATTTTCCCTGCGATGGCAGGAATCTCGTGATTTTCCACGGCGATAAAACGAAGCCGGACCTCAGCGACGTGACGAGCGATTTATACATCGCCGATGTCGGCGCGGATTTTGCCGCGGAAAATCATCTCGGCCTCTACTATGCACGGGAGGGCGTCACCCCTGTGCCCCAGCGTGTATCCGATGCCTGCGTGTTCGCGGATGAGGGCCGGCGCTGGCTTTTCACCTCCGTCGGCCCCCGGCTGAAGCAGGCGATCGCGATTTCGCGGGAGGTTGCTTAGCGGATTCTATTTGATGGCGAAGCCATAGTCCGCCTCAAAATACACGTGGCTGATTAAAACACGCGCTCCCCACCCATGATATTATCCCCATCCCTGTCCCAGCGATAGAGCGAGCCCGGATCTTTTTTCATGTCTTTCAAAAGCTCCGGTGCCGCGCGTTTTGCGAGCGTGAGTTCACGCAGGCCGTCGCTCTGGCAGCACAACGCTTTCGCATATCCCTTGTAGTAGCGCGCCCTGCCGATCACACGCGATGTTTCAGGAGCCGGGCTCACAGCCGCCGGTCTCTTGTCCAGCACGAGAAAGCTGAATGGCAGCGTGCTGAGATCGATCTGCATCGTCGCGGAGAACCGTCCCCAGCCGGAATCCACGTGCACATAGCCCGGGATTTTTGCGAAATGATGGCACCAGTGCCGCTCATTGCCCGCAGCCAGCATCGGGCACGCCAGCGCATGCGTGCAGGGGGCCACGATCCGGAAACTCCCGCGCAACCGCTCGCGCGCGGCGATCAGCTTGCGGCTCACATCCGACGTGCCGGGTTCCACCCATAGCACCGCCTGCGTGCGTTCCGCCGTGGCGAGCAATTGCTCCAGTGCATCCGGCGTGAGTTCGTTGATCACGTGGCTGATCACCAGCAGGTCGCATGCGGGCCTTTCTGCCGTTGCCGCGCGCACATCCGTATGCGGAAACGCCGTCCGCCCGCGGTCCACTGCAAAATCCCGCGCACGTCCCGAGCGGTCCCACGGCGTCAACTTGCGCACGGCTTCAGGCCATGCCGCCGTCACCCGCCGCCCCGCGATGCCCGTGCCGCACCCCCAGTCCAGCACCGTGCCGGTGGGAGGCGTCCAGCCGCGCGTTTTCAATTCCGCAATCACCGTGTCCCATTTCCAGCCGATCCGCTCCCCGAAGGTGAAATCGTAGCTCTTCAGGTCATGGACCGACGTCCAGTAATCGCTCCGGTCCGGCTCCTTTTCCTTGACCGCTTCCACGATCGTCCCCGGCTCCGCGGGTTCCACCGGTTCGGAGGTTTTTGCCTCGCGGGGATCGAACTGAAGAAAACGACTCCGTAATGTGCGGAGCGCCTTCCAGTCCACATCACTCCACAAGTAGGTCGGCCAGTCGCTGGTGTTTGATTGCATAAAAATTCCTCAGTTCCAAAACGCGGCGGTTGATTTCCGCCGTTGTTTCCTCCGAAGGCGTGTCCCGCCGTTTCGTCGCGATGAGCATCACGTTCTTCGCCGTGTGTTCCGCCGCCACAAATTCGCTCACGCGCACGCGATACCCCGCGCGTTCCAGCAGCAGCGCCCGCAGCGCATCCGTCGCCATCTCCGCGTGGCGCTCCGCAAAAATTCCGTGCCGCAGCACATCACCCAGCGGTCCATCACCCTTGGCGCGTTCAAGTTCATCCACCTGCGGTCGCGCCTCCTTGTGGCAGCACGGCGCCGCGAGGATGATCTCCGCCCCCGCGCGAATCCCTGCAAAAAGCGCATCATCCGTCGCCGTATCGCAGGCATGCAGTGCCACCAGGATATCGGTCGGAGGGAGCTTGTATTCCGCGATCGTACTTTGCACAAAGAGCAGCCCCTCGCATCCGCACTCCTTCGCCACACGGTTGCAGAGCGTCACGAGATCCTCGCGCGATTCCACACCCGTCACGGCGGCTTCCCGCTTCTCCACGCGCCGGAAATAATCGTAAGCCGCAAATGTCAGGTAGCCCTTCCCGCAACCCATGTCGCACATCGTCACCGGCGCGTCTGCGGCGCGCCCCGCCAGGCTGCTCTCGCGGAAAGCCGATGCCAGCAAATCCACAAACCGCTCGATCTGCCGGAACTTGTCGCCCATCCGCTCGCGCACCTTCCCGCGCTCATCCGTCACACCCAGCGGCTGGAGATAGCCGGCATCCGTCTCCACCCATCGCACCCGGCTCCGGTCATGCTCCTGCGCCGCCGGTTCCCGCTCGCCGGGCATCACGCGTAGCCGGTCTTTCTTTCTTGCGGTGCCTAGTTCGAGCTGCACCTCGCCCGATTCCGTAAAAAGATTCGCGCTCATGAACTCCGTCCCCAGCTTCTCCTCCACCAGCGCCAGCGCCGCGGGGAACGCATGGTTCTTCGCCTCATCGCGCGTGAGGAACCGGCTCACCACGGAGCACACCTTTTCGTCGCGGATCATCACCGGGCGGAAAAGCAGTTTCTTCAGCGCGCTCTCCGCCGCCGCGGGCTTCCCAAGCGTCATCTTCACAAACGACCCGTCGCCAAAGCTCGCACCGAGCCGCGCCATAAACCGCTGTTTTGCTGAATCCTGCATCTGGTTCCCGAACTCTATCACGAAAAGCGGGTCGATGAGGAATATGAATCGGCGGGGACTCTCAATGGCTGTGATTGACATGCTAACCACGTCATTTTATCATTTCTCATGCGCGTTTATACAGCAGTGGTCGAGCAATGCCACGACACAGGGCTTTATGTCGGCTATGTGCCCGGTTTTCCCGGCGCACACTCACAAGGCGAAACCCTCGACGAATTGCAGCGTAACATGCATAAAGTAATCGAAATGCTCCTTGAGGACGGCGAGCCAGATATGGATGCGGTGTTTGTAGGCACGCAGAGCATCACGATTGCGGCTTAACAAATGCCCAGGCCGCCTGTTTTAAAACCGCGGGAGATTTGCCGCATTTTGGAATCGTGGGATTTCGTGTTGGTACGGCAGCGTGGTTCCCATTTGCAATACCGTCACCCCGACGGTCGCGGCACTACCGTGCCAAATCATCCGGGCAGGGATGTGTCACCCGTTTTGCTGCGTCAAATCGTGAAGGATATTGGCATGACCATGGATGACTTTTTGCGTCATCGTTAAGCCGTGTATGTAACATGTCCTCCCGAACTCCGTTCCAATAAAAACAAGAAAGAATCCCGTCGCTCCGCCTCAAGGCAGATACGCCCCTTCTTCGCGCAGACGCCTGCGCATCAGCTCCGTATCGGCTTTGTGGACATCGCTTTGAGGCATGCGGGCGGCAAACGCCGCTCCCATCCCGGCGGCCTCGCCCATCGCGAGGCACACCGGCATCACGCGCACGCTTCCCTGCACGATCTGCTCGCACGAAATGCTGCGGCCCGCCACGAGCACATTCGCGAGCCCCTTCGGCGTGAGGCAGCGGTAGGGGATGCCGTGGGATTCCCCCTTGTTGTAGTTGATGCAGCTCTTGTCCCATTTGTGGAATTGCTCCGGGTTGTTCGCCGCTTCGCTGGCGGCCCAGTGGACATCGATGAAATAGCTGTTGCGGCAGATTTCATCCGGAAAGCTGCGCCGCTCCATGTAATCCGTGAGCGTCAGTTCGTAGTCGCCGATCACCCGCCGCGTCTCGCGAATGCCGAGCAGCGACCCCGTGGCGACGAGGAACGAGCCTGCAAACGCGGTGGGATAAAACTCCGCCAGCGCGTCGCGGAACGATTGCGCCATTTTCCGCCCCAGCACCAGCGCCTTGGAGACGGTCGCCGGTTCGGTGTTGTCCACATGCCAGATATGCCCCGCGTTGAAGCCCACCGTGCGCGGCCCGATGTGGTTCGAGCAGATGTGCGTGTCCGGGATCAGCGGATATTTGCCCGACTGCACGATCTTGTAGATCGGGCTCTCGGGATTCGAGGCGTGGAGATTCGGCCCCTTGAGATACGCGAGATCGTCCACATTCGTGAGGATGAAACAATGCGTCGCCGGCATCAGTCGCTCGCCGGTTTCGTTGCCCTTGTGGAATGCTGCGCCGGCCCATGCGCAGAGATCGGCGTCGCCGGTGCAATCGACATACACCTTCGCCCGGTAGGCGCAGAGCCCCTTTTTATTCGTGAGGATCAGGGCGTTCACCCGGTCGCTCCCGTCCATTTCCACCGCCGAGAGCTGGGTGTTGAAAAGGATGGATGCCCCGTGCCCGGTCACCAGGTCGTCATAGATGCGCTTGAGCCGCTCGGGATCGATCGGCACCCAGTCGAGCGCCGCCGGGTCCACGTGCGGCATGCCCGCCTTGCATTCGTTGAAGACGCACTCCGCCATCCCCCGGTAAATGATCGTATCCTTGTCGGAAAACGGAGTCCACGCCGGCACGAGCGCATTGGTCCCCATGCCCCCGAGCGAGCTCGTGCTCTCCACCAGCAGCGTCTTCGCCCCTTCGCGCGCGGCCGAGGCCGCCGCCGTGCAACCCGACGGCCCGCCTCCCACGACGATAACGTCCCAGGAATCATCCAATGGCAGCGGGCGCGAGGGGAGGGTGTAGGTCTTCATGAAGCTTCGGAATAAATAGTGTTGGGATATTTAAAAAACAAATTGTGCAGGGGGTCCTGCATCTGGTCGGCAAACCATATCACAAAATCCCAGTGAATGAGGAATAGGAATCATTGGCATTGTTTGACATGCAAGGATAGTTGCCTCATTACTGCACAATCATTTCGTTTGATCGCCACCCCCTGTCTCGTTCCTTTATGAGTAATAACGCCGACATCGATTTGAAGCTGCAGTACTCCCAACTTGCACGTGCGGTAAAATTTGGATTTTGTTTAATCCTCTTTGGAGTTTCTTTTTTCAATGTTTTAGGGGCCATTTTTGTCGTTCCGAGGTTCGAGCAGATTTATCCCCTCATGCTGGGCCACAGGGCCCTGTCTATGCTGCCGCCAATTACGGCGTTCGTCGTTGACTATCACCTGGCGCTGATTGTCCTAAGTATAGCACTGCCTGTATCAGGAATGATGATATGCTTATTCGCATCAGCAAAGAGGGTTGTTGTCGCTTTGACTCTGCTCATGGTAGTAGCTTTTATCCAGATCGCGATAACGGCGGCGGCCCTCATCCTGCCGCTGATTTCGACTAACCAGACCATGTCGAGCAGCCCCGGCCACTGAATCCCTACTTGAGACACCCCGACGTCGAAATCGCATCCGTCGTATAAACCGGCGTCTCCCCGCTAGTCGAAATCATCGTGACCTTCATCGCCGTAAACGCGACCGGCCCGAAGATCGTGGCGAACGAAGTATCCGCCGCATCGCGTCCCGTGCCGATCCGGATCAAGCCCGTCTGCGGGGCAAGCCGCGTCGGGTCGAAGATGTACCAGCGCCCATCCAGCCACGCCTCGAAATAGGCGTGAAAATCGGGCGGCTCCAGCGCAAATGCATAGCCCGATGTAAACCGCGCCGGGATCGCCAGCGCCCTGCAAAATGCAATCGCCAGGTGCGCAAAATCACGACACACCCCGGCGCGTTCCGTCGCCGTATCAAAAGCCGAGGTCTGCGGGTCCGTGCTTCCGCGCAGGTATTCCACATTGTCGCGGATCCAGTTGCAGATCGCCGTCACCCGCGAGAATCCCTGCTCCAGTTTCCCGAATTCATGTTGCGCCAGCCGCACCAGTTTGTCGGATTCGCAATACCGGCTCGGGTAAAGATACGGCACCACATCCGCCGGCAGCGCCCCCGGCCCCGTCTCCGGCACCTCATCCGCCGTCCGGATATGGTGGGAAAGCTGCACCGTCGCGGAATACATCACCTTCAGCGGCCCCGCATTCATCACAAACCGGTGATGCCGCTTGTCCTCGATCGGCGACCGCGACGAAACCACTTCCAGCGGCGGCTCCGTGGTAAACTGCTCCGCTACGATTTGTTGAAATTCATTGTCCGCCACGCTCACATTGAAAATAAACGCGCTCTCTCCCGAAACCGTGTAATTCAACTCGCACCCGACCTGGTATTGATTGCTCTCCATGACTCATTCCCCCCGTTCATCCTTGGATTTTGTAGTCCGGATACGGATTAGGGAAGTCGCTTGCGTGTCTGGAACGCAAAAAAATCCAGTCTCACCGGCCCGCAGTTGCACCGGTAACCTGACCCTGCAAAAACTTCCCTGCTGGAATCGTCACTGTCCCTGTCCGGCTCCGGAGGGATGGTTTCGCGCCTGTTCCAGCTCATGCTGACGCGCGCTGGACTTCTGGTATTCCGCCATCGCCGCGATGACTTCCGGCTTGGTCTTGTATCGCTGCAGCAAGTCGTGGAGACCGGCGATTAATCCCGCATAGTCGGTGTTTATTTGCGAAAGTCTTGCGTAGTTTGGGGCAAGCTCCGGCGGCGGGGCGCCTTTCAGCCGGATTTCCGGGTGTTTTTCCGCAAACTTTTCACTCGCGTCGGCAAATGTCGTGTTCGCATCCGCCCACGCCTTCACGATCTTGACGGTGTCATCCGCCGATTGCGCCGACACCACGTCCGACGATAGCTTGTCCAACACCTCCAGCAAATTCTTCGCGGCCTGGTCGAGTTCGGAAAAATCCGGGGTTGCTGCCACGGCGCAATTTTTCAGCAAAAAACCGAGGACGAGAAAATAGATGCCGTGTTTCATCATGTGGGGGGGACCTGGCTGGCGCATAACTTACCGCAGGCTTGGCCTATAAGATGCCAGCAACCCGGCCCCAGTCCATCACTATTTCCCGCTATCGCGCACGCTGCCTCGTTGCTGCCCCATACGCCCGGATCCTGCAGCAAAAACGTTGTCTTTGTGAATGGCAACATCGGCGAGATCGAAAAAATCATCAATGGCGGCCCCAGGTCATCCGGCATCGCCGCAGGCCGGGAAAAAGTCCGCATCACAAATCCGCATCGGCATCTCGGGCTGGACCTATCCTCCCTGGCGCGGGGTTTTTTTCCCGGAGGACTGGCCGCAGAGACGCGAATTGGAATACGCCTCCCGCCAGGTCAATTCGATCGAGATCAACGGCACCTTCTACTCCCTCCAGCGGCCAAAGAGCTACAAGGCCTGGGTTGACGCCACGCCTGAGAATTTCGTCTTTTCCGTAAAAGCAAACCGCTACATCACCCACATCAAGCGCTTGAAGGACGTGGAGATTCCGATGGCGAATTTTTTCGCGTCGGGCGTGCTTCGACTCGGGGAGAAGCTCGGCCCCTTCCTCTGGCAACTCCCACCCAGCCTCCGCTACGACCACGATACGCTTGCCGCTTTCCTCGACTTGCTGCCGCGCGACACCACCGCCGCCGCAAAGCTCGCGCACAGGCACGACATCGGCGGCAAAGACCGCATCTGGATGAAAACGGACAAGCGCCGCCCCCTGCGCCACGCCCTGGAAATCCGCCACGCCTCCTTCGAGACGGAGGGCTTCGTAAAACTCCTCCGGGACCACGCCGTCGCATTGGTCGTTGCCGACACCACCGGAAAATGGCCGCTCATGGAGGAACTCACGTCCGACTTCATGTACGCCCGCTTGCACGGGGACGCCGAGATCTACGTCAGCGGCTATACGAAAGCGGCCCTGCGGCATTGGGAATCCAAGGTCCGCTCATGGACAGCAAAAGGCCGCGACGTCTTCGTCTATTTCGACAACGACACCAAAGTCCGCGCCCCTTTCGACGCCATGTCGCTCGCTAAGCAACTCGGTTCCCGGCCCGCTCCGTAAGCGTACATCTAATAAGTCCGATGGATACGGGGAGCGCGGGCATCTTGCCCGCAGTCGTCTGCATCCTGCTGACGACATTCGAGCACTCGCGCGCAGCGCCATTCTTTCTGGAATGGGACTTTTTAGACGCCCTTAACGAATTCCCACTCCGACTTCGTGGCCATTCAGGCTGCAAGCGCTTCGCGGCCCTTGGTTGCCTGTGTTCGTGATCCACCCGCATGGATAAAGTCCAAATCTAAAAATCGCGGAGGCATTTGATCAAAACTTATATTATGTATAACTTCATTTCCGATGTCCTGTCTGCTTTGTGAAGTTGGAGGATTTACCGCCATCAAAGCGAAATATAACCGATGAAAACGAAAGCAAGGAAAGTTGAAATTATATTCGATGCAGGCGAATTGCTTGCGCGGGTGGAAGGCTGTGCCGCCGGAACCCATCCCGCCCGTAAACGGGTTCTGAAAATTCCACCTCCCGTGAAAGCCATTCCTCCAAAACAAATCCGCGCCATTCGCGCCTTTTTGGGTTGCACCCAGACGGAACTCGCCGCGCTGCTGAATGTGCCGGCGGTAACCGCCATCTCATGGGAAAACGGCACGCGCAAGCCCGGCGGCGCCGCCCTGCGATTGCTCGCCGTGGCGAAGAATCACCCGGAAGCGTTGCAGGCGGCGTAAAGTTTGGAGAATCATTTTACAGCCCTAGAAGTTGTGCCCCCAACACTTACATCTCTACGCCGCCGCTCATCGAATAATACGCTGGAAGTTGAGCACATCCTGGAAGCTGCATCATTGAGAATCGAGGGCCTGCCTGAACTTCTTGATGAACTATCGGTCAGAGAAGTTTGGAGCGAGACAAATCATCTTGCAGATGGGACTTCTGTCATCCCATTTGCTCGATGGGCGAGAGTCGCGTCCGCATATTGTCGCGATGGAATAGATGGACTGCGATCTGTTTTGCAGATGCCAGGACACGAGTCGTTCGTTCTCGCCTTACTGGAGGAACTTCATTCCGCTGAAGCCGTTGAGGCGGTGTTGGACTTTTTTTCAAACTATATCGGATCACCAGGTGACGGTCCGATACTAGCCCTGAAGATCGCCAGCTCGCTGAATATCATACTATGCTTTAAACCGGAAGTGGAGATCACTCCGGCTGCATCTGACCGAGTCCGTGCGTTCGCAAATGCGCTAATCGACCTCGCATCCGATCAGCACCAGCGAGCCGTAGGCAATGAATCCTCGCTTGCACTACTAGAGAAATTACCACCATTTACCAATCCTTGGTCTAATACGATCCTGACGACTCGAAAAGCGATTCGGAAGCGCCTCAAAAAGACGCAGGGATAACAGATGCATTGAGACCAACGGCTGCCCCCAAAACCTGCGGGCTGAGTAACCCTTACCAATCCAGTCGCACCTCTCCAATCCTGTAAATCTTGTTAATCCTGTCTAAATTGCCTCTCCCTGAAATTTAGCTTGGACTGCCCAGCCGCCCCCGTGGCAATCTTCCACGCAATCACCCTCACAAAAACCATGCCCCGCCAGTCCATCCTCTTTCTCATCGACACCCAGGGCGTGAATTGCGTCGGCTGCTACGCCGGCAATCCCCGCCTTGGCACACCCAATATCGACCGCCTCGCCACGGAAGGCCTGAAATTCGAGCGCGCCTATACCTGCTCCCCGGTCTGCGGCCCGGCGCGTTCCGCCATCTTCACCGGCCTCTATCCCCACTCGAACGGCGTCCTTGGCAACTCCCAGGCTCCTCACCTCGACATCCCGACACTCGGCCAGCGCCTCCAGGCCGAAAAAATCGCCACCGGCTACATCGGCAAATGGCACCTCGACGGCACCGATTATTTCGGCGACGGACGCTGCCCGCCCGGCTGGGATCCCCGGTTTTGGTTCGATGGCCGCAACTACCTCGACTCGCTCGCAAATGACGAAGAGCGCAGCCTCTCCCGGAAAATGCTCGACGCGAAGCAGGTGGCGGAACACGGCATCACCGCGGAATTCACCCACGCCCATCGCACGGCGGCCAAGGCGCGTGAATTCATCCTCAGGCACAAGCACGATGACTTTTTTCTCGTCGTCTCCATCGACGAACCGCACCACCCCTACATCTGCCCCGAGCCGTTTGTCAGCGGATTCGATGATTTTTTGTTTCCGGTCCCCAACGCCGAGGATTCACTCGAAAACAAACCCCAGAAACATCGCGAATGGGCCGGATACGCCGGCAAAAACCCCAACCTTGTGAAAAAGGATGGGAAAACCGCGCTCCGGAATCCCGGGTATTTCGCGTGCAACAGCTTCTGCGACCACGAGGTCGGCCGCGTGATCTCGGCCATCGACGCCGAAACTCCCGGGGCGCTTGTCATCTACACGTCCGACCATGGCGACATGTTCAGCAGCCATGGCATCAGTGGCAAAGGGCCCGTCATGTACGAGGAAATCACGCACGTCCCGCTCATTGTCCGCTGGCCCGGCGTGACACCCCCGGGATCCGTCGCCGCCTCCCCCGTTTCGCACATCGATCTCGTTCCCACGGTGATTGATTTCTTTGGCATCGCCATTCCGCCGCTGCTCCAGGGCACCAGCCTCTTGAAGCAATTCAAAAAGCCCGGCCGCATCCTGAAGGACGCCATATTCATCGAATTCAACCGCTTCGAAGTCGACCACGACGGCTACGGCGCCTTCAGTCCCATCCGTTGCATCTTCGACGGGCGCCACAAGCTCGTGATCAACCTCCTCGATACCGACGAACTCTACGACCTCGAGACCGACCCGCACGAACTCCGCAACCTGATCAACGATCCCGTCACTTTCAAGATTCGCGACCATCTGCACCACCGCCTCATCGACTGGATGGGCCGCACCCGCGACCCGTTGCGTTGCACCGAATGGTCGCTGCGCGCCTGGGGCGGCTGGCGCGAATCAAGCTGGGGCGGTCCCACGCGTCCGCGCCCCTTCGACGAATCCTGGTCGCCCAAAACACTCCTCTACGACACCGCCGAAATCGCCGACCGCCCGCTCTACGACAAGCATTGAGGCGCCCCGCGGTCAGAATTTGCGAAAGAAGTCCGAAAACGCGCCTCTCCCGTCATTCCGAACGCAGTGAGGAATCCCGCAAATTACCCCGTGGATGGCTTGGGAGATTCCTCGTTGCTCTCGGAATGACATGCGATGGGGACTTTTTTAGAACTTCGTGACCGCGGTTCGCCCAGTTGCATACCTTCGAGACCCCTCAGCGCCTTTTAGAGGCCGTCTAAAAAGTCCCGAATGGCTCGCCGAACGATGGGAGCGCGAGCCTCCCGGCGAGCGAGTCTGAAAACCCAGCGTAGCTAAGCAGAAACCTTCACGCACTTTTTAGACGCCCTCTTAGTATCGATTTCGAGCTTCGTCATTACATCATCCCTCGATGGTGTTGATCTCCACCGGCTCGACCTTCACGCCGAGCTTCTCCAGCCATGCGATGCTTTTCTTGATATCGGCGCGTTCCCCCTCGAGCTCCAGCGACACGAGGCCGACCTCCGAGGTCACCGTCGCCTGCCGCACATTGGTGATGAGCTTGAACTTGTTGCCCAGCTCATAAATCACCGGCCGAGTAATCAACCGCGTCGGATACATGAGCCAGAGCCTGGTTTTTTGAGTAGCCATAAAAAGTAACTGTCGCACCGCAATCACGTTGCGGCGCTGAATCTGAAACCTGAAATCTGAAACCTTTCGCCTATCCTCCAGCAATAGCCGGCACGATGCTGATCTCATCCCCCGCCTTTACAACAGTAGCCTTCTCATCGAGAAAGCGGATGTCCTCATCATTGACGAAGATGTTCACAAAGCGGCGCACATTGCCGCTCTCGTCACAGACGCGCTCTTTCAAGCCGGGGTAGTTTTTTTCAAGGTCGGCGAGGATTTCCTCGATGTTAGCGCCGTTCGCTTCTACGAGCTCCTGTTCTTGTGTGAGCTTGCGAAGCGGGGCGGGGATTCGGATGTTGGTAGCCATGGTGTTTTTTGTTGGTGTTGATTGTTTCAGCGCATTGGTTCCGGCGCATCGGGCTGGCGGTAATTTTTGACAGGGATAATCAACCCTTGCCAACCGTTACCAACCATCAGGGTTCTCAGATTGTGGTGGTTTCTTGAATTTTCGATCCGATATGTTCCTCAAATTCCTTGAGGCTCGGTTTGATGAGATGGGGCTCGCCGCATTTGCCAATAATGGCCTCCTGCGTCTTCAGCCCGTGCCCGGTGATGCACAGCACGATCTCCTCGTCGCGAGGGATCTTGCCCGACTCGATCAGCTTCTTCGCGCAAGCGACAGTCACGCCGCCCGCAGTCTCGGCAAAGATCCCCTCGTTCTCCGCAAGCAGCTTGATCCCCTCGACGATCTCCTCGTCGGTGCAATCCTCCGCGCTCCCGCCCGTCTCCCTCATGGCGTGGATCGCGTAGTAGCCGTCCGCCGGCGTGCCGATCGCCAGCGACTTCGCGATGGTGTTCGGCTTCGGCTCCGGCTTCACGATGTCCGTCCCGCGCTTGAGCGCCTGCGAGATCGGCGAGCACCCCGTCGCCTGTGCCCCGTGCACGGTGAACGGCGCTTCATCGACGATGCCCACCCTGATGAATTCGTTGTAAGCCTTGTGGATCTTCGTGAGCAGCGAGCCGCTCGCCATCGGCACTACCGTGTGCCGTGGGATGCGGAAGTCGAGCTGGTCGCAAATCTCAAAGCCCATCGACTTTGACCCCTCGGCGTAGTAGGGTCGCAGGTTCACATTCACAAATCCCCAGCCGTACTTGCCGGCGATCTCGGAACAAAGACGGTTCACCTGGTCGTAGGCGCCGTGGATGCCGATCACATTCGTCCCGTAAACCAGCGAGCCCAGCACCTTGCCCTGCTCGAGGTCGGCGGGGATCAGCACGTAGCTTTTCAATCCCGCGCCCGCGGCCTGCGCCGCCACCGAGTTCGCCAGGTTGCCCGTCGAGGCGCACGCCACCGTCTTGAAGCCAAGCTCCACAGCGCGGTTCAATGCCACGGAGACCACGCGGTCCTTGAAGGAAAGGGTGGGGTAGTTCACCGTGTCGTTCTTGATCCAGAGCGTTTTTACGCCCAGCTTCTTCGCGAGCCGCCCCGCGCGCACCAGCGGCGTGAAGCCCACCTGCAGGCCGATCGTCGGTTCGCCATCAATCGGCAGCAACTCCCGGTAACGCCACATGCGGCGTTTGCGGCTGCGGAGGATGTCGCGGCTGATCGCCGACTTGATCGCGTCGTAGTCGTACGCGGCTTCCAGTGGGCCGAAATCAAATTCGCACACGTGCAGCGCCAGCTTTGGGTAGGCGCGTCCGCACTCGCGACATTTCAGATGCGTGAAGTAAGGGCTCGTTGGTTTATCCATAAAAATAATTTGTCCCCCGCATCGAGAGTGCAAAAGACGGATACAGAGCCTGCAAAAAATGGTTTTCGCCTGCTCTCCTCATCTTTTCCCCGCCATTCGTTTCCGAATCTTGGAGCTGGATTTGGCACCTGGTCCTCGCGATTGCTCGCGAGCGGTTGCCGTGACGTCGTTGGGCCAGTCCCTCAGTCACTCTCGATAAGAAGTTGACGGGAGATTAATTGCGGAAGGGGGATGCGTCAAATATTTTTTGCATGCACCGGGCGGATTGGATGCAAAGTCGTGTTCAGCGCCGCCGGGTAAAGCGCCCAGGTCGCGGACTATTTGCTTTGCCTGACAGTCGGAATCGCGATACAAGCGGCTGGATTTTGAAAGCATATCTCCCTACGAAACCCCATGCTTAAGGCGCTCCCGCCGGTTCTTTGCGCGCATCCGGCGCGGAGCGGTCCAGAATGAAGACGTATGCATGAATTTCCGCACCCGCAATCGTTGCCATCGGAAGAAGGGAAGCCGGTTTCATTCCGCAGCCCACTGCCGCGACTGGTGCCGATCTTTCTGGTGTTTGCCCTGTTGATGGTGGTGGTAGTGCGCGTGCGGATGACTGGTTTCCCGCTGGAGCGCGACGAGGGGGAATATGCCTACGCAGGCCAGCTTATCCTGGAAGGAATCCCTCCCTACAAACTCGTCTGCAACATGAAACTGCCGGGGACTTATCTGGCCTACGCAGGATTGATGTCGATCTTCGGGCAGACGGCGGAAGGCATCCACTTCGGATTGCTGGTGGTCGATCTGGCCAGCATGCTCGTGCTTTTCGCGCTTGCGCGGAAGCTGCTTGATCTTGACGGGGCTGTAATCGCCGCCGCTGCATTCGGGCTCATGACTTTAAGCCCCGCCTTTCTCGGTTTCGCAGCGCACGCAACGCATTTCGTCCTGCTGCCGGCGTTGCTGGCAACATGGATGCTTCTTCGCGTGGAAAAATCCGGGCGGCTTTCCGGCAGCCTGGTCTGCGGCTGCCTTTTCGGAATTGCCTTTGTGATGAAGCAGCCGGGTGTGTTTTTCGGGATTTTTGGCGGACTTTACCTGGGATGGAGCAGCATTGCCGGAAGGGTTGCGTGGCCCCGCGTGCTGGCGTTGTTGGGTGTTTATTCGCTCGGATGCCTGGCGCCTTTTCTCGCGGTCTGCGCCTGGCTGAAGATGGCCGGGGTCTTTCCGCAATTCTGGTTCTGGACTTTCAGCTATGCGCGCGAATACGCGGCCATCACATCGCTCCATCAAGGCTTCGAATTTGCGGAATACACATTTGCGAGGATATTCAAGGCAGACCCTCTGGTCTGGATCATTGCCGCGCTGGGATTTGCCTGCCTGTGGGTGACAGGGCAGGCATGGAGAACCAGGATTTTCCTGACAGGCTTTCTTGGCTTCTCCTTTCTCTCGGTCTGCCCGGGGCTTTACTTCCGGGGACATTATTTCGTGCTCCTTGTCCCCGCGGTCGCGTTGCTTGCGGGATTTGCCGTCACCCGTGCCGGCGAATGGCTGAAAGAAAAAAATACCGCCCCGCGGGTGCGCGGTCTCCCGTTCCTGCTGGCGGCAATTGCATGCTTATTGGGCCTGTATATGGACCGTGCGGTTTTCTTTTTACTTACACCCTCCGAGGCATCGAGGAAGGTGTACGGGATCTGTCCCTTCCCGGAAGCAGTCGAGATCGCGCGTTACATCGAGTTGCACAGCACCCCGGACCAGCGCATCGCCGTGATCGGCTCGGAACCGGAGATTTATTTCTATGCGCACCGGCATTCCTCGAGCGGCCAGATTTACATGTATCCGCTCATGGAGGAGCAGCCTTTTGCCCGCAGGATGCAGAAGGACATGATCCGGGACATCGGGCGGAATCCGCCGGAGTATCTCGTGTTTGTGGCGATTTCCTATTCATGGAACGCATCGCCTAAGTCGAGCCGGGAGGTGCTGGACTGGATGAGTGACTATGTCAAAGGGATGCAACTTGTCGGAATAATCCAGTTCGTCCGTCCCGCGCCGGTCAGCGTCTGGGGTCCGCGCGCCGCGGAGACCCGCCTTGACTCAAACGACTTTATAACCGTCTACAAACGGATAAAGCCGTCATAGCCATGCGTGTTGTCCGTGAATGGACATTTTCAAACGGACCGCCTCCGGAAGGATACAGAGCCTGGTCCTGCCGATTCCTCGCGAGCGTTTGCCGTGACATACCTGCCTGTTAATGTTATTGTTACAGGGAATGACAGAGCGTATCACCATTAATCCCGCGATTCTTTGTGGCAAACCCATTATTCGTGGAACCCGGCTTTCAGTGGATTTCATAGTCGGTTTGCTGGCTGGAGGCTGGAGCTACGACGATGTGCTCAAAAACTACCCTGGCGTGGTTTTGGATGACATTCTCGCCTGCCTCGATTACGCGGCGACCCTCTTGAAAGAGGAGCGCGTAATGCCTCTTAACGTTTGATGCATTGAAATGCGGTTCCTCGCCGACGAGAATTTTCCCTTGGAGGCGGTCGAGGCATTGCGTGCCGGACTGTTTGACGTTTCGTGGATACGGGAGATATGTCCCGGCACTAGTGATGCAAATGTGCTTTCACTTGCGGCGGGCGAAAATCGCCTTCTGCTGACACTGGACAAGGATTTCGGTGAATTGGCATTTCGATCCGGCCTTCCTGCTGCCTCGGGCGTGATGCTCTTTCGATTGTCCGGACTCAAACCCGCATCCATGGTGCGATTTATTCTTGCAGCCATAAAATCCGTGGAAAATCCGGAAGGCTTCTTTGTCATAGTGGAGCCGTCGCGCATCCGCCTGCGTCCGCTTCCAAAGATTGAATGAGCAGCCTGCCTGCGTTCATTTCAACGGCCTCCTGTTGTAAAAGCTTAATGACAATACAGGAGTTTCACCGACTTCAATTCTGCGATAATTGGTGCGCCCGTGAAGCGGGTGTCAGCGCGGGTGAAAGTCCCGTCGGTGCAATTAGACGGTTCGGCACCGCAGACCGTGCCAACTGCGTCGCTGCGAGGCGGGGTGGGGAGCAGGCATGGAGTC
>Ga0302319_10007468_pt1 | contig 21516 bp, 20 predicted proteins | sample Bog_T0_2_FD_203319 | JGI IMG/M metagenome (GOLD analysis project Ga0302319, IMG submission 203319) | Peat permafrost microbial communities from Stordalen Mire near Abisko, Sweden - Bog_T0_2 | ecosystem: Environmental > Terrestrial > Soil > Wetlands > Peat | place: Sweden: Abisko, Stordalen Mire... | reverse complement strand
TCTGAAGAAATCCTTCAGAGGGCGTTTTCACGTCTTTGATTGTCCGCTCCAATCCTCCCATGAACCCTTTCCAAAAAATGAATTTTGCGCCGGAAAGTAACTAGCGCGGCGAGCAAGGCTAAGGAGTTCGGTTTATTGAGTTGATCCATTTGAAATAAGCGTGCCGGGCAGTTTAACGGACTCGCATCAGCAGCGCCGTGATGTCGTCGTGCTGGCGGGTGCGGCCGACGAAGGCGTCGACCGACGAAAAAATCGCTTTGAGCGCGTCGTTGGCGGTTTCGCTGGGAAGGGTAGACAGCGAGGCCAAAAGCCGAGGCTCGCCAAATTCCGCCTGCCTCAGCGCGTTCGGGCGAGAGACGGGACGACTGAGGAAAAAGATGTGATGCGGCTATTGAGGCATTTCTTTGATAGTCACGCAATCCAAGGATTGCCTATGGACGATGCCCAGGCATGCGAAATCGGGGCCTGTTTTCTTCGATGGCTGGGTTGATCCTTCGGCTTCATCGTAAGCTGGCGCGATGAAGCGGTTGAATCGTGGATAATGGGTGTCGAGAGCGAAGAGCGGATCGCTGGAGATGGCAAGATCGGCCGGCGTGAGATCTTTGAAACCAATTTTGGTTGCCAGGCACTCAGCGTCTGCTTGAGTCGTGTTTCCGATCCACTGAAAAGAAAGCTGCACGAAATTCCTCATGGTTGGCCCAATTTGGCCGTCAGCGAGGTAGAGAAAACGCATTTTGGACTGGCCGCAGGAAATCTCCTCCAGGGGCAACAGGCCGGAGGGCGTGCCCGTTTCTACAATGCCATCGCGGTAGGATCGCAAGATTCCATAACCGTTAATTTGAATGGCCTCCGACATGGGCCTGGCAAGTGATCGCTGCGTTAGGTGCTCCAGATTCCAGGCCTGAAGGCTCGTGTGGCCCATGACGGGGTGGTCTTCCGTTTCATGTGCGTCTTCGGCTGACTGATAAGGTGCCGCTCGGATCATCAGCTTGCTCGGATGCTCCGCGCGAAGCTGTAGCAGCATCTCTTCGGCCAGCTGAATGCCGGGAGCCGCATCGATGTATATCGCGATCACAGCCGTCGGCGTCTCAAATTGCTTTACGGGCGAACCCTTCGACTGTGCAAAGCCGATGGGCGTAAGAGCTAGCGCGGCGAGCAACGCTAGGGAGTTTGGTTTATTGAGTTTATCCATGTGAAATAAGGAAGAGTCGAGTTGCAGTCCGTCGATAACCAGGCGGAAATTGCCACCGAGTTGCTGTAGGTTGCGTAGGGCGTTAATCCATTCGGACCAAAATATTGAATCATTTCTGTGTCGGTGATCGCGAGATAGGCGTGAAGAAATTCGTGAAAGAGGGTATTATGCGCGTAAAAGCTCTGCCCCGTCGTCGGTTTACTGCCCGTCCCCGCGGCGCTATAAAAGTCTGCACCAAGGATTGTGGGCTTCGTGGGGCCGTCGATTGGCGTGACAGCGTCCAATCCTGTCATCTGTTGAATCAAATAGTTTGGATTGCTATCGCCGGTGATCTGGGAAACCGTGAGGGCTTGCACGCTCGCTCGCCGAGGTCGTTCCGTTGTAGAAGCTCTGAGCGCCAGCGGCGCTGACGAACTTGGCAGCGCTGAAAGTTCCCATCGAGAGCTTATTGGTATACACATTCCCAATCACCGCAGCGCAGTGCGATGCAGCGAATCCTTTTAGCTTGAGCCCGAGCACCGCTCGCCAAGTCGTGTTGGAGGCCGTATCCTGGGGCCTCCTGATCGGGCCGAATCCGCCGCCGACCGTCATCATGTAGGGCATGTAGTTTGCGAAGTCGGAGCAAGAGAAGTAGCCTTGGAATTGCGAGTAGTCCTCCGAATAAAAGAATGCGTCCCACCAATCGAACAGATTGGGCATACATCCATAGCTGAAGGGAGCGGATGGGTAGATCCCGGAACCGGGAGGTGCTGGCAGAATATCGGTGATCGGCTGTGAATCGCTGCCGGTATTAACGGGTGGGGACTGGATCGAGGTTGGCGGCGAAACCACGGGGCTCGGCTCTTGCGGTCCGCTTGCCGCAATGCACAAAGACCAAGACCCAAGGGCAACGATCATGGTGAGAATCCTAGTCAAATGCCGCCTCCGATAATAAGCATATGACGAGCGTACTGCGAAGTTCAGATGCGGTCAAGCCAACGGTCTTGTATGACGCTGTGCTTGTGGTTTATCTGACTCGCATCAGCAACGCCGTGATGTCGTCGTGCTGGCGGGTGCGGCCGACGAAGGCGTCGACCGACGAAAAAATCGCTTTGAGCGCATCGTTGGCGGTTCCGCTGGGAAGGATAGACAGCGAGGCCAAAAGCCGAGGCTCGCCAAATTCCGCCTCACTGGCGTCTTCGGCTTCCACCACGCCGTCGGTGAAAACAACCAGGAGATCGCCCGAGTGCAACTCGATCTGCCCCAACTCATAGCGGCCGGCGGCCATGATGCCGAGCGGCAGGCCGCCCGCTTCGAGCCGTTCCACAACGCCGGAGACGCGCTTCACAATCGGCGAGTTGTGGCCGGCGTTGATATAAGTAAGGGTATTGAGCGATTGATCCCACTCGCCGATGAAAGCCGTAGTGAAGCGCGAGCCTGAAAGGCTGTTGGCGCAGGCATAGCGATTCAGTCCGACCACCAGTTCATCGAGCGAGAGCGGCGAAGCAGCTAACGATCGCAAACTGGCCTGGATGGTCGCCATTAACAAAGCGGCGGGAATGCTCTTGCCCGCCACGTCGGCCACAATCAAAACGAGACGCTCGCCGCCGGCGGGGTGATCGCGGCGGAAAGCATCGTAGTAATCGCCGGACACAGTATTGGCGGGCCGGGTCGCAAAGGCGAGATCGATGCCATCGATAATGGGCGGCGAGCTGGGCACCAGCCAGCTTTGGATGTCACGCGCAATTTCCAGATCGCGCTTCATGGTGACACGGTCGGCAAGCTCCAGGGCGATCAGCAGCAGCAGAGCCAGCGTGATAACCAGTATTTCTGCGCCCGCATCCTGGGTATTGAAAAGGGTAACGACGACGAACGCCATCGTCAACAGCAAGAAGATGCGGCGAGCGGGCGAGAGCTTTCGCAACAGTGCCCAGGCAAGTGCGCGAAACGCGGACAAACGACGGTGCGAAGGCTTCTGGCGTTCGAAAGATTCCCAGTCTACGTCGCGTGAATAAAATTTGTAGCCGGCCTGGGTGTCGGCCTTAAAATCGGCCCACAGCGCATCCGGCGTCATGCCGTCGGCCCAACGCTCCCAAAACACTCTGAACGATGCGGCGAGTTTGACGAAAAAAAGGCCGATTTTTTCGACAATGTGCGCCAGCGATTCCATCGGGGACCGTTTAGACATGGAATGGCGATGATTATAACGCGAGAGTGCGGGTGTTTTGACTCTTACACCGTTATGACGTATATTCACACGGTGGACCTTCGATTCGCCATTTTCCTGCTGGCTTCCGCCGGCGCCGTACTTGCCCAATCTCCCGACGCGCTCAAGCTGCCGGACGGAATCATTGCCGACCGCGAGGTGGAATACTCCGCCGTTGGCGCGCCGCAAACGATGGATATTATTCGTCCCAGCGCAGCCGCCAGCCCGGCGCGGCCGGCGGTTTTGCTGGTTCATGGCGGCGGTTTCCGCGCCGGCTCGAAGGAAGGCTATCTGCCCCTCGCCATCAAACTTGCCGAACATGGCTACGTGGCCGCCACCGTGAACTATCGTCTGGCGCCGCGCTTCCCATTTCCGGCGGCGGTGGAAGACGTGAAAGCGGCGGTGCGCTTTCTACGCGCCAATGCACAGAAATACAACATTGATCCGAATCATATTGGCGCGCTGGGCGGCAGCGCGGGCGGACATCTGGTGTTGATGCTGGGCCTTACCGCGGGCGTTGCGGAGTTTGAAGGTTCGGGCCCGAATCGCGATCAATCCAGCGCCGTTCAGTGCGTGGTCGATTATTACGGGCCAAGTGATTTCACGCAGTCTTATGCCAAATCGGTTGATGCGGCGGAGGTTCTGCCGCTGTTTTTCGGCGCGGATCTCACGCACAACCGGCTGGCGCATATGCGGGGCAGCCCGCTCAATTGGGTAACGCCCGATGCTGCGCCGATTCTGGCGATCCACGGGACGGCGGATACGTATGTGGCGTATGAGCAGTCATTATGGATTATCGAGCGGCTGATCGCCGCCGGCGTTCCGGCGGAACTTGAAACGATTAGCGGCGCGGGGCACGGCTTCAAAGGCGCCGATGCACAACGGGCGGACGATCGGGCGTTGGCATGGTTGGATAAATATTTGAAGCAGAAGTAAACTAAACGATTTCTTCTTTGGCGCCATTCCAGCGCAGGGTCCGGCCTTGGCGATAGCTGTCTACGGCCATGCGGCAAGCGATGGAGACACGGAAACCGAGTTCGAAGGGGCAATTGATCTCTTTGCCATCGCGAATCGCATCCATGAAATTGCGCATGTGACTGGACGGCAAAGTCGGCGAGTCGCCGACGAATGCCTCCCCTTGTGGGGCATTGACTTTTTCAGGGATGAAGCGCACTTGCGGGCCGCGCATGATGGTGCCGTCCGAGCCCAAAACCTGCTCGGTCACGCCCGGGCTTGCATTGCCGAAGCCGGACACCCAACTGAACAGCAACTCCTCCGACTGAACCATGGAAACGTTCATGGTATCGGGCACTTCGCGGCCGTCTTTCCAAAGATACAAACCGCCGGTCATGGTGACGGCAGCGGGAATTTCAAGGCCGAGCACTTTGTACCAGAACGCGACTTGATGGCACATGTTTTCGTACACGTTGCCGCCCGAATACTCCCAAAAGAAGCGCCAGTTTTCGTAGCGGTTGGCGTCGAACGGAATTTTCGGCGCGTCCCCCAGGAACTTGTTCCAGACAATATTTTCCGGATTCATGTCGGGGCGAAGCGGGCGCGACCATTGCGGTTTGCCATGCGGCGTATTGCGGTACATGGTGGCATCAATCGCCGTGATCTGGCCGAGCTTGCCGCCCGCCAGAAAACTTTTCACATCGGGAACGTGGCCGGAGGAACACGCTTGATGGCCCACTTGGACGACTTGTTTGGCCTTCACGGGTTCATAGGCGGCGCGCATGCGTTTGGCATGTTCGACCGTAAAGGCCATGGTCTTTTCCTGATAAACATGCTTGCCGGCGCGAATGGCATCGACAAAATGCTCACAATGCAAATGCTGCGGCGTGGCGATCAGAACCGCGTCGAGATCCTTGTCTTCGAGCATGAGGCGGTGATCGATGAAGGTCTTGACCGAGGACGCGACGGCCTTGGCTCTCTCGCGCTGTTCGGTATAGATGTCGCAGACGGCGGCGAATTCGGTGTTGGGGCAGTTGAGGGCATCGCGCACAATCTCCTGGCCGCGCGCGCCGTAGCCGATGATGCCGAAACGAATTTTGCTATTCGCTCCGAGAACGGCTTCGGGCAGGGCGAGGCCGCCAATGCCAGTGGCGACTTGTCCGAGAAATTTGCGGCGTGAACTCATTGATATGGGTTCATAGTACAACTTTCATCGGCGGTGCTGCACCTGGATTGCGAGCTTGCTGCCGTTCGCGAGCGGCACGTCCACCACCTGGCCGGCGGCGAGGTAAGGAGTGATCACTCCGGGTTCGGCGTAGGCTAGATTGCGGCCGTCGTCAACGGCAACAATCGTGTAACGGCCGGGAGGGAGCTCAGCGAGCGTGAAGGTGCCGTCACTGTCGCTCTGATCGCGGGGGGTGTATTTAGCACGCAGCGAGTCTTGCGGAATAGCGAGAATCATCGCACCTGCCACCGGCGATTTCCCGTCCAGAGCTATGCCGTCGATATTTGTCATGCCTTTGGCGGCGGTGATGTTCAAGTTAACTTGCGCGCCGTTGGCGACCTCCAACACTCCGTTGGTATAACTGGCGCCTTCGACTGTTAGCTTTTGAATGTAGAATTCGTTGGTATTTCCCATCAGCAGCGAGTAACGGCCGGGCGCGGTTCTTGAGTTGTTGAAAGATCCATCTTTGCCAATGGGTATCCATGATGTCTCGCCGTTGGCGATATTGCTTATCCACAGAGCTAGGCCGGGCGGAAGATCACCATCCGCCTGCACTTTTCCGATGATAGAAGTTTTGACCGAATCGCCTAAATGAAGCGTGGAATCGCCGCCCGCCTTGACGGCTTGGGAGCCGATCTCGGACCACTCATTTTGATTCAAGACATTGGCGGACACTTCGTAATTTCCGGGCGCCACGCTGATGAGTCCATTGCCGCCGTACCCGCCGACATTGATACGCGCGCCGCCCGGCCCAATTTGGGATAGCGAGGTTTGCACCTGCTGATTTTCCGCCAAGCCGGCGAGCGAGATATGCACCGCAGGGACAGCGCGCAGAGTGATCTGAATCTCTGATTTCGCGCCGTCTTCCAAAGTGATTGGAGTTGCCGCCTCGGGAGATGTGCCGCCGGAGTAGTAGGTGGGAGGGAAGGCGACATCTAACTGCGGATTTTCATTGCGCGCGTACCAAGGGCGGCCAGTGACGGCCACGTAGTAGGTTCCGGGCGCGAGATGGCCGAAGTGAAAAGTGCCGGTGGAACCGGTGTTGGTTTGACCCGCACTGACGGTCTGATAGAGGCCGCGCGAAACCGTTCGATGAAATAGATAAACGATGGCTCCGGAGATGGGATCGCCAGATTCATCCACGAGCGAGCCGGAAATGCTACCGCCGACGCTGAGCGGGAAGACGATACGCTCCGAATCGATGTTAGGTCCGACGGCGATGGCGGTGGAGAAGCCTTCGAGATCGTGAAAGAACTGCCCTGCACCGCGATATTCCACGCGCAATTGATACTTGGCGGCGGGCAGGCTATAGAAGAGGAATTCGCCATTTTCGCCGCTGACGGCGGAGAGTTGGCGGTCGCGATGCTGAACCATGGTGAGGGAAACTTTTGCGCCGTGAACGGGGCGATCGCCGGGGTGAAGAACCACGTGTCCGGCGATTTTGAAGGTCGGCGTTTGCTGGGCGTTAGAGCAGCAAAGGAGACAGAAGGCGAGCAGGAGTCTTGTCATTTGGGCTCCGATAGCTCGACCGTGAGTTCAGTGTTCTGACCGGGCGCTAGCGTCACGCTTTGGCTTGGATAGGCGCGCAGGACTTGCGGATTGGAGTATTCCAGACCTTCGGGACTTGTGAACGCGTAGACCTGATAGGCACCGGGAGAGAGCGGTAACGATTGGGGAATCCGGTTGAAAGTCTGATTGGGTTGTTGTGGCTGGAGTTGCAGGACCTTCGGTTCGGCGATTGAAGAGGTTGGGACAATCAAGACGACGCCAGCGCGCTGTTGGTCGGCGGGGCGCAGTTTGGCGGTGAGGGTCGCGCAATCGGCGCGCAGGTTGATGACGATCGGCTGAACACCGGCATCGGGGCCTAAGAGCAGGTAATCGTGCGTGAGATCAATGCTGCCGTACCAGGCGGATTCCAAACATTCGTGGGCGTAGCCTTGCACATCGAGCTTGTACTTGCCGGGAGTGACGTTCAAGAAAGAGAGCACAGGAGGATCTCCCTGTTGTTGCATTCCGTTCATCTGGAAAATGGGTTGATCCACTGAGATGAGGGTGGCGACTATTGATCCCTCGACGCCAGCCGATGGCGCGGTTGAATGATTGACGGTCACCGGTATGACGGCATTCGGATGAAGCATGATTTGCACGTTTGCCACGTCGGCGTGGTTCACGGAAATCTCCTGGCGCGCTTGATATTGATGGCCTTCATTGTCGCCGGCAAACGCGAGCAGCGTCCAGGTTCCGGAAGGCACAGAGGGCGCTACAAACTGGCCGTTAGCAGCGTCGAAGCTGACTTGAAACTGAAGGGTTTCGCCGTCGGCGTTCTGAAATGATAGACCCACGCCGTTGGTGCTTGGAACTCCCAATATCTGGCCAGTGACCCGGTAGCCGCGCTCGCTGCGAAGGCGGAAATCGGCGCGAAATTCCTGTCCCGGGCGCAGATCGATGGCTTGGGCTGACTCAATATCAGGAGCGTTGGGATAATAGGCTGGTGCCGTGACCTCCGCCTGCGGGCCATGGGCGAAAACCACATAGCGGCCGGGCGTTAAATCATCGGCGCGAAAAAGACCGTCTTCATCGGCGTTGACGCTGTTGTTTGCCCATTGCTTATGCCCTTGCCAAGCGCGTTCATTCAAGATATGCAACGAGGCGCCTTCCAGCGGTTCGCCGTCGCTGTTTGTGACACGGCCGAGAAGGCGTGCTCCGGGCAAGAGTTTCAGGAGAAAATCGTTTTTGGCGGAACCGACCGTGGACCACGGAATCGACGGAGACCACTGACTGGCGGGAAGGGAGTTTGGATCGAAGAATCCTGGCTTCTGCGCGGAGAACATGACTTGACCTTCGGCGACGTCTTCGATCTGGAAGCGTCCGTCGGGGCCGGTAAGCGCGCTCTTCTGGACGATACCGTGCAGGTCAACCAAGGCGTGGCGGATGGGCTCGCCGGTGAGGGCGTTGACAACGGTGCCGGTGATGGTGTGGTGAGGCGGTTCGACTTGGGCTGAAACTAGCGCAGACGGCAGAAGCAGGAAAAAAATCCTGAACATTTGGGGAGACAGACGCGTCATCTGGACAAAAGAATACAAGATTTTAGGGTAGAGTGATAACTGTGTCTCAAATGTTAACCAGGCGTTCCTTTATAGGCGCCTCAGCTTCGGCCGCATCATTGGCCGCGGCGAGCAGGCTTTTCGGCGAGCCTACGCAAGACAGCACGAAACCATCGCCTGATTTGGAAAAGCTCGGCGAGGTGGCTGTGCATGAAGCGAAAAAGAACGGCGCCAGCTATGCCGACCTGCGCATTGGCCGCTATCGAAACCAATTCTCCGGCTACCGGCTGTCTCCCGAACGCGGCAGCAACATCACCGACGAGGTGCCGTTCGTGACCGACCAGAACAGTTTCGGCTTCGGTGTGCGGGTCATTGTGAAGGGGCAATGGGGATTCGCCGCTTCGCCGTTAGTAACATCTGAGGAGATAGCGCGCATCACGCGCGAAGCCATCACAGTGGCGAAGGCGAATGCCGAGGCACAATCAAAGCCTTTGCAGCTTGTGCCGGTGAAGGCATACCGGGACCGTTGGACTTCCAAGTTCGAGAGAGATCCTTTTGCCATTTCGATGGATGAAAAGCTGGAACTGATCCACTCGGCAACGATGAGCGTGAAGAAAGATCCCAAGGTATTCTCGGCCTTCGGCGCGCTGGGATTCCAATCGGAGGATAAGTACTTTGCATCTTCGGAAGGTTCTTCCATACAGCAATATGTAGTGCGGGTGTATCCGCTGCTGAATGCGGTGGCGGTGGATTTCAAGAACGGCATCTCGCGAAACCGCAGCTACAGCGTGGAACCACAAACCGCCGGATGGGAGGCGATTGCCAAGGCCAATCTCCTGGAGAACGCGCCGCGCATCCGTTCGGAGGTGCTGGAACATCTAGCCGCACCGCCTGTCAAACCGGGCAAGAAAGACGTGGTGCTGCTGCCTAGCCACCTATGGCTGACGATTCACGAATCGATTGGACACTCGACTGAGCTTGACCGCGCATTAGGATATGAGGCGAATTACGCGGGTACCAGTTTTCTGACGACTGAGAAAATGGGGAACTTTTCGCTGGGGAGTGAGTTGATCAACGTGTTTGGCGACCGCACAATTGACCGAGGACTTTCGACAGTCAAATATGACGACGATGGGGTTCTGACCACTAAATTCCCGATCATTGAGAAGGGCGTCTTCAAGCATTATCAAACCATTCGCGATCAGGCGCACTTGATTGGCGAGACTGAGTCGCGCGGCTGTTGCTACGCGGATTCGTGGTCGAGCGTGCCGTTTCAAAGGATGCCGAATGTTTGGCTGGCTCCCGGCGCGGAGACGGTGACTCCGGACGATCTCATTTCGGGAGTCGAAGACGGCATTCTCATTGACGGCGACGGGAGTTTCTCAATTGACCAGCAGCGCTACAATTTCCAATTCGGCGGCGATGCGTTCTGGGAGATTAAGGGCGGCAAGAAGCGCGGCATGGTTTCGCGCGTCGCCTATCAGGCGCGCACGCCTGATTTCTGGCGTGCGTGCGACGGCATATCCGGGCCGAGCTACTGGCAGCAATTCGGCGCACCCAGCGACGGCAAGGGCGAACCGGCTCAGATCAACGCAGTCAGCCACGGCTGCTCGCCTTCGCGTTTCCGGCAAATCAATGTACTGCTCACCGACTAAAGGAGAACGAACATGTTGAGCGAGCAGGAAGTCAAAAACATCATCGATCAGGTCATCGGCTACTCGAAGCTACCGGAGTGCGAGGTGTACGTAAGTTGGACCGAGGACGATTTCATTCGTTTCGCCAACAACGGCATCACTACTTCGGGATACCGGGTGACGCAGCAGATTTCGATCTCGAGCACTACCGCCGATAAGCGTAGCGGCAACGCGGCGGTGAGTGAGTTGACGCCCGAGGCCTTAAAGGAAGGCGTGAAGCGGGCGGAAGATCTGGCTGCCATTTCGCGGCCAGACCCGGAGGATATGCCGGCGCTGCCGGCGCAGAAATATCCGAAGTTGAACAACTTCGACTCTTATACGGCATCAGCGCGCGGCGATGTGATGGTGCCACAGGTGAAAGCCGTGCTGGCCGGTGCGCTCGAGAACAAACTGGTGGCCGCCGGTTTCATCCAGCGCTCGGCGAATGCGGTGGGAGTTGGCAATAAAGCTGGACTGTTCGGCTATCACACTTACACGGATTCAAGCTTGACTCATACCATGCGCAATCCCGAAGGAACCAGTTCCGGTTGGGCCACGCAAAGCTCGGTGGCGCTGAAAGACTTGAATGGCGAAGAGCAGGTTAAGGTATCGATTGATAAGTGCCTCCGAGGAACGAAGCGCAAGAAGCTGGACGCGGGCAAATACACGATGATCATGGAGCCGGCGGCGGTGGCCGACCTGATTGGCTGGCTTGGCTTTGCATTCGGGGCGCGCGATGCCGAGCAAGGTCAGTCGTTCCTCAGCAAGCCGGGAGATAGTGGAGCTACCTTTTTGGGGGAAAAGCTGTTTCCCGAAATCATCACTCTACGGAGCGATCCGTTTCATCCCAAGCTGGCATCCACTCCGTGGGGACCGTCGCTGTTGCCCAATGAAAAGACGGCCTGGATCGAGAAAGGCGTTGTGAAGAATCTTTACTACGACCGTTTCTGGGCGAGCAAAGCAGGCAAAAAGCCGACGACATCTCCCGGGAATTTGGTGCTCGAGGGCCAAGAAAATTCTCTCGCCGATCTGATCGCTTCCGTTGATCGGGGACTGTTAGTGACGAGGCTTTGGTATATCCGAGTGTTGCAGCCCAAAACATGGCAACTTACTGGACTGACTCGCGACGGAGTGTTTTTGATTGAGAAAGGGAAAGTGACCGATGCAGTGAACAACTTCCGCTGGAATGAGAGTCCGGCAGAAGTGCTGCAGCGAACGACCAAGCTCACTCAGCCGATGCGAGTGACTAACGACGAGACAGGTTCAAACATGGCGCCTTCATTGATCACCACGGATTTCAATTTGACCAGCATTTCGGATGCAGTTTAGTGGGACTGCTCAAACGCTGGTGGGTTGGCTTTCGGGATTGGTGGCTGCGCGTTTGGGCGAAGATCACGCCTGGACCGGAGACGAAACGCGGGGTGTTTTGGGGCGCAGCAGTAGCTGCCCTTGTAGCGGCGGTGTTTGGCGGATTGGATCTGAAGTCGGGCTTTGGGTTGTGGATCGATCTGCCGTTTGCGTTTCTGGTAGCGATCCTGGGGATTGCGCTGATCTCATTGCTGACGGCGCTGGTCCTAAGTCTGCTGCGAGTATTGCCGAGATTTCTTTCGGGCGTGGTGATTGGGGCGTGTCTTTTCATCTCGATGATATTGCCTCCGTCGGGGTACGTCTTCGTCCCGCTGGCGATTTTCTTCGGCGCTGCATTGGCGACAGTTTTGAGCGGCGGGTTGCGCACGGCGCACTTAAGCAAGAAGATTTTGACGACGTTCCTCGGATTCGCTTCGCTGGCGGCGATTGTGACTCTGCTAGTGATTCTGGCGGGAAACGGCGTGGATGAAGATGGGCTCAAGCTGCAAATGAAGAGCGAGAGGGAGCCAGCGCCTTTGCCAGCTCCGAATCCCTCGGACTTCGGGCCATATACAGTCAAGACACTTTTCTATGGGAGCGGCTCGGACTTGCGGCGTGCGGAGTTTCGCAGCGAGGTTTCCATCAAGACGCCAACGGTGGACGCGTCGCCTTTCTTCAAGGATTTCAAGGGTTGGAAAGAGAAGCTGCGGAGACGGTATTGGGGATTCGGCGTAGACAAGTTTCCGTTGAACGCGCGCGTTTGGTATCCGGCGGGGGCGGGACCGTTTCCGCTGGCGCTGATCGTACACGGCAATCACGATATGGCCGAATTCTCGGATCCGGGCTATGAATATTTGGGAGAGCTGCTGGCGAGCCGAGGCTTTATTCTGGCTTCGATTGACGAGAATTTTCTCAACAGCGGCATTGCGGAACTGCCGAAGGAGCAGGCAGTGCGAGGCTGGATGCTGCTGGAACACCTGAAGCTTTGGCGCAAGTGGAACGGCGCGGCGGGAAATCCGTTTGCGGGCAAAGTGGATTTGAGCAATATCGCTTTGATGGGTCACTCGCGCGGCGGTGAAGCGGCGGCCACGGCGGCGCTATTCAACAGGTTGTCATTCTATCCGGACGATGCGACGATTCCGTTTGCCTACGGATTCGATATCAAGTCGATTGTGGCGATTGCGCCGGCGGACGGGCAATACAAACCGGCGGGCGCGCCGCGCACGGTGGAGAATGTCAGTTACCTGACGCTGCAAGGCGCTAACGACGGCGATGTATCGAGCTTCATGGGCAGTTCGCAGTTCGACCGCGTGAAGTTTACCGATGAGCATGGCCCATGGTTCAAGGCGGAGATCTATGCGTATCGCGCGAACCATGGGCAGTTCAATACGGTCTGGGGCAATACGGACGCGGGCGAGCCGGTGAGCCGTTATCTGAACTTGAAACCGCTGCTGAGCGGCGAGGAACAGCGGCGCATTTCGAAGACTTACATTTCGGCGTTTCTAGAAGCGACACTGCATGGCAAGCGCGAATATCTGCCGCTGTTCCAAGATTATCGCGTAGGGCGCGCGTGGCTGCCGGCGACCTATTACATGAACCGCTATTTGGGCGCGTCCTATAAACCGCTGGCCGATTTCGGCGAAGATGCGGATGTGACCAGCACTACGGCGAAAGGTGGACACATCAGCGCGCAAAATCTCGCCGTGTGGCGCGAGGGGCGCATTCCGACGCGCTCGGAAAACCGGGGATACAACGGTGTGTTCGTCGGATGGAATCGCGCGCACAGTGAGAAGATGCCTTCTTACGAGATCACTTTGCCGGCGGACATGACGCATGGGCCGATGCTGGTGCTCTCGCTGGCGGTTACGGACGACAAAGCGCCGGAGCTGGGGAAAGCGAAGCCCGATAGCGGCGGTAAGAAGAACGAGAAACCGAAAGACGAGCCGACGGATTTCACGGTGGAACTGGAAACCGCGAACGGAGTGAAGACAGCTCTCCCGCTGAGCGGGTTTGGGACGCTGCTGCCGCCCTTCCGGGTACGCTTTACCAAGTTCCAAATGCTGGACGACTATGCGTACAAGAAGCCGGACGAGCCGATTTTTCAGACGTTTGATTTGCCGCTGAAAGATTTCGGCATCGGGGAGCCCGAGCAGCTGCGCACGGTGCGTTTGCGTTTTGACAAAACGGTGGAACGGGTGCTGATTTTGAGCCAAATCGGCTTTGAGAATGGGTTTTAGGCGGCGGCCTCCGTTTGATCGGTTCTCTCATCAATTTCCGTAGTTTGAACGGGCTGGGAAGGGGCCGACGTTGGGGCAGTGGCGGTAGGGGTGCCAGTTGCCTGGCGCCCCCCACACAGATCCATACGAGCGGAATTCCCGCATACGGCTCTTATCTTGGATGAGTGTCGTGGATGAGCGGCGTCGAAGCGATCAGCAGGGTAAGGATGGCAGACGCGCGGGGACGGAAGCCAGTTAGCGAACAGGGGAACCGAAACGATCCCAACTGGTTTAGGCCGCTGACTGCGATGACGCAAGGCATTGCGCCACAACCGACAGAAGCCGATGACGAAAAGTGTTCATGGCCCGGAGATTTCCAGGCACGGCATGGTCTTGATTGAAGCCCTGCAAAACGCTCCGTAGCCAAGCCCCGTCTGGTCCGGCGGCGCAACTTCAGCTTGATTTGCTTCAGCGTTGCCAGCATGCGCTCGTTGGCCGTCCGACGCCAGATCACGAACCGACCCCGCGGACTCTGGCCACAATAGTGAACAAAGCCGAGGAAGGTGAACGTCTCCGGTTTCTTCTCTCCACGCCGACGCCGAGTCTTGAAACTCCAGAAACACGCGCGCTGGCTTTTGTGTTTCGTGCCATTGCCGTTTGGCTTGGGCCAGGGCTGGTGCCACAATTGCTTCCAGTAGAACATTGCGCGCCAAGCCCAGCACGTAATCCACTTGGTTGGCTTCACACCACGTCATCAGTTCGTCACGGCAGAAGCCAGCATCGCCGCGCAGCAGAATCTTCGCCTCCGGCCATGCCGCGCGCAGCCGTTTTACGATGCGCTCGATCTTCCTTGCTGCCCGCTGACGCATCGGTATTGCTGCGTCGCAGGCGTGCGCACAACACATGTTCAACAGCAAATACATACAGCAGCAGGTAACAGTATCCTCCGTAGTAACCGTGATAAAAGCGCCCCTCTTGCTCGCCGTGAATGGCAAAGTCGGTGGTATCGATGTCCAGCACGATCTGCTCTGGCGCTTTTGTCTGCGCCTCCACAAACACATCCACTAACAGATCATAAATGGCGTCCCGCCAGAAGGTGATCTTCTTGTGACGGTCCGGTGTTCCGTCTCCCAGTTCCATTCGGTTCAGCGTGCTCTTACCTGCCAGCGCATCCTCGCCCGGTTCTGCTTTGCCAGCCAACAACCCCAACAACGGGTCGTGCCGCAGTGTTCGTGATCGTTCAAGTCTTCGTACCCGAGCGCTATCGCGTAGACTCGCTGGGCCAGCATCTGATCCAACGGGTGCCCGACGAAGATCGGGTTGCGTCCGTCCAGAAAGCACTCGCTGAACCGCCGCAACAGGTCCATCCGCCGGTCCGTTTCGCGCAGCAGCAGCGCTCCCCCCGTCGGACTGATCGTTCCCCCATCGAATTCCGCCGCGGGGGTTGCGGTCACGGCGCTGCTGCTTTCGAACAAGCGCATAAACCGCGTAGAGTCAGCGCTGGACCGGTTGACGTCAAGCATGGAAGCGCGGTTCGAATCGGTGGATACGCGGCTGGAGTCTTTGACCGGAGCCATGCACGAGTTGGACACGCGCCTGTCGATCATTGGAAGTCGAGTCGGGGGGTAGAGCGTGGGGGTTGGGGTTTGCTGGGCTTCGTTGGAGTTGGCTTCGCGCGGGAGATTTAGGGTGCCGTTGGCCCGATCCGGCTCAAGTCAGCAGAGCTAAACTGCGCCTATGAACGATCTCGCGGGCGATATTCGTTACGCTCTCCGGCAGGCGACAAATAGAAAACTGTTCAGCGCCATCGTGATCTCCCTGGTGGCGTTCGGTATCGGAGCAAACACAGTCTTGTTCAGCTTCGTCGACGGTCTGCTGCTCAAGACGCTGCCCGTTCGCGATCCGGGGAATCTCTTTGAGCTTTTTGAAGAAACGGCCAGTGCAGGCCCGCCCTGACGAGATATTTACATATGCGGAATATCAGGTTCTCAAGCACAGCGGCGCGGGGTTTCTAAGTTCCGTAGAGGCGGAATGCCCGCTCGGTCCACAGCCGATCGGGACCGGGAGCAGACAGGGGCTTGTGGCAGTCAGCGCGGTCTCTGCTTCACTATTCGAAGATCTGGGCCTTTCGGCTGAGCGGGGCCGTTTATTCAACGGGGCTGAGGACTCAAGCAGCGGCTCGATTCCGGCGATTCTCAGCTATCGACTTTGGAAGAGTGAGTGGGGCGGTGATGCGCATGCGGCGGGCGAGACGATTCATGTGAAAGGCCATGCCTTCACGATTGTGGGCGTGCTGCCGAGGATGTTTCACGGACTGAATCTCGATTCGCAGCCAGACGTGGTGCTCCCACTGAGCGCGGTGCAGTTCATCGGCCTACAACCGCTTGCCGCATCACAGTTCAACGTATATGTCCGTCTGCGGCGCGGCATCGCGCCTTCAGTCGCCGCTAAGCGAGCCGAACCACTGCTCAGGGAGGGAGTTGAAGAATCATTTCGCGGGTACGTACCGCCAATACCTGCGGCGGCGTTGAAAAGCCAACTGGAATTTACGGCCAGTCTATTGTCCTTGGAGCACGGTGCCTCACAGGTGCGCGGGCTGTTTTCGAAAGCAGTCGTGTTTTTGATGGGCAGTGTGGCCGTACTTCTTTTTATTGTGTGTTTCAACGTGGGAGGATTGCTGCTTGCGAAATCACAGGCTCGGTGGAGGGAGTTCGCCATCCGGCGGTCGCTTGGGGCGACGGGCTTTCGAATTGTTCGCCAGATGATGGCCGAGACTTTCTTGCTGGACTTGCTGGGCACCGTTCTCGGAGTTTGCCTGGCCTGCGCGCTAGCCCCGGTTTTGCTCAGGCTTATTCCAGTTCTACGGAATCCGGCGACACAGCTTGTCATCTCGCCGGTGATCGACTTATCGCCTGACTGGCGGATTCTGCTTTTCATTAGTGGCGGGTGCTTGGTGAGTGGCATGCTCTTTGGAATGCTCCCCGCCTTTGCTGGATTGCGATTCGACTTGAACAACGAATTGAAACAGCTAGCCGGCTCAAGGACGCCGCACGCCGGGCGTACCGGCAACGCTCTTGTCTGTTTGCAAGTAATGCTCACCGTGGTTCTTATTACTGCATCCGGTTTGATGCTGCGCTCATACTGGAACTTGCTACATGCCGCTACAGGGTTTGATGGCGATCACGTGGTAACGTTTCGTGTTAGCCCATTCGCCGCAGGATATGTGAATGAGCAGATCCGTAGTTATTACGATCGGCTTCTACAGCATGTGCGGGAGTTACCGCAGATTCGGGCCGCCAGCCTGGTTTCATATGGAGTGATGCGCGAAAAGGGCTTAGGCGCGGTTGTCTCGCCAACCGGACAAGTGCCGGGTCCAGGAACATTTCGGAGCACCAGCTTGAATCTGGTCTCGCCCGGATATTTCGAGACCATGGGAATCCACCTGTTGGAGGGCCGTGATCTGCGGCCCGACGATGGCGCTGTTAAGGAACCACCGTTTTCTGTCGTGGTGGATGAGACGTTCGCTCATACATTCTTCGCCGGTCGGGATGTGATTGGGCGGACCTTCGGAAACGGTGGCGCGCCGACTTATCGTATCGTAGGGCTCGTAACAACCGCGAAGTACCGCTCGCTCAGGGAAGCGCCGCCGCCTACATTTTACGCGCACCCGATTTGGGGTAGCCCCGCCACCAGCATGTTGAATTTGTATGTTCGAACCTATGGAGATCCGCTGTCCGTGATATCTCGAGTTCGTGAGAGTGTCCAAATTGCCGATCCGAATGTCCCCATTGTGGAAATAACGACGCTGAAGATGGAAGAACAGGACTCGGTCTGGCAGGAGCGTTTGGTGATGTTGATGACGGCTTTCTTTGGAGTCGCTGGACTCGCGCTGGCAAACATTGGTTTGTATGGCGTCCTAACCCAGTTTGTGGTGCGACATACGAGGGATATTGGAATTCGCATGGCCTTGGGCGCCCAGGCCCGGCACATTGTTCGCGCGGTATGCCTTTCGTCAATGTTGAGCGTACTTGCGGGGCTGGTGGTTGGCATTGCCGTAAGCGCGGCTGCGCTCCGTCTTGCCCGGGCATTTCTTTATGGGTTGTCGGCGTTCGATCTGTTTTCCTATGTCCTCGCCATCGGCCTGATTCTTACGGCGGCGCTTCTGGCAGCCTTAGTGCCGGTCTCGCAGGCCACGAGACTCGATCCGGCGGCGACTCTGAGGGCTGAGTAGGCGATGGGTCTTATAACGTCATCGGAACCTCCCCTCGGTGGTTAACAAAGGACTCTGCGGTGTCGCAATCGCGCTGTTAAGGAATGTAGCTTGTTCCCGCGAGATACGCTTTCCACGCGTGCCCCTTCAACGACCCAGCCATCTCTTCTCGGGGATCGCGGCTCTCGCGGTTTATGAGAAAACTATCGAGAACGCCGGAACGCAGGTGGAACCGCCTGCGAAGTCTCGACGCTCTCGTGTCGAGACCAACGCAGGCGAAACCAAGGCAGGTAAGCGGTTTGCGATACAAGCCGGGGCTTTTCCAAAGCTGCTAGGGAGCTGGCAGCCAAAGTTAGTTAGCATTCGGGGCGGTCAGCCCAAGTCGAACTTTTCGTTATGCAAGGCTGGGTCGCCTTTGACGAGAACGGGGCGGCCGAGGATTTCTTCGAGTTCTTCGAGGTATTGATTGTCCTTGGCTTTGAGGACCTTGGCGACGTCCGGATGAACGCGCAGCATGACGTCCTTGCCCTCGAGAGCTTTGGAGATTTTTTGCGCTTCGACGAGGATTTCGCCCACCACAGTCTGCACGCTTTTGACATAGCCCGCGCCTTCGCAATGCGGGCACGGGGAGCAGAGAGTGCGCTCGAGGCTCTGCTTGACGCGTTTGCGGGTGATGGCCACCAGGCCGAAATCGTTGAACTGCAGAATTTTGTAAGGCGCTTTGTCGGAGCGCATGGCTTCTTCGAGAGTCTGCATGACGCGCTGGCGGTTTTTGCGCTCGTCCATATCGATGAAGTCGACGACGATGATACCGCCAAGATCGCGCAGGCGGACTTGGCGGACGATTTCCTTGACGGCTTCGACGTTGGTTTTGACGATGGTGTCTTCCAGGCGATTCGATTTACCGACGAATTTGCCGGTATTGATATCAATGGGCACCAGCGCTTCGGTCTGATTGATGACGATGTAGCCGGGCCGTGGGAAGGCAAAGCGGCGGCCTACCGGAATAATTAGGTTTGTACAATTGTCGATTACTGTTCAGCCGAGCATTACCGACATCTCCCCGTGCGGTTTGCGTGCCGGACGGACGGTAATTTCCACGTCTTGCCCTAGAGCAGTTAGAAATTCCATCAAGCGGCCCGCGGAAAAACTGCCGGCGCGATTGCGCATCAGCAGGGACACATGCGGTTGCTTTATGCCGAGCAGTTTGGCCGCCTGCGCCTGGGTCAATCCGCGCTCACGAATGATCCGGTAAATTTGCAGAGTTAACCGTGTTTTCATCATTTCCTGTTCCGGGTTCGAAAGGCCCAGATCGCGGAACACATTACCACTGCTTGCGGCGACTTTGCCGGGGGCGGCGGGTCTGTTGGGAGGTTTCGTTGGCATGGTCTAGTTTTGGCTTCTATTTAAATGGCATCGTCAAAGCGAACGGTGTAGACGGCGCGCCAGGTGTCGCCGCGGCCGCGCGCGACGATCTCAAGAACGCTTCGTCCTCCAAAGCCCTTCAGAGCTTTGGCCGCCGGATCGGTGACGCCGGCTTGAGCGGCGTAAAGAGCCCGCCCGATTTCCAATCTGACGGCGCGCGGAAACGACTTCAAATCGCTTCTGGATGACCCGACCCACCGGAGGGGCTTTAGATTCACCGCAGCTTCCAACGACCAATTATACGTATAACTGTATCTAATAGCAACTTTGCCGGCGAGGCGAATCACCGACCCTCCTGGCAGCGCGGCAATAATGAAATGGTGTCGACCAACCCGCCAACCACACTCGAAACGCGCCAATATTTCCCCAGCCTTGCCGAAGGGCGGCCGGGGGCGGGCACAATATTTTTCGATGGCGCGGCGGGGACGCAGATGTGCGCGCGTTCGATTGACCGCATGAACGAAGCGATGTTGGATGAAAACGCCAACTTCGGAGGATTTTTTGAGACCTCGGGACGTGCTGGGGAGTTGGTTACGAAGACGCGCGCGGCGTTGGCCGATTTTTTTCACGCCAACGAGGCGCGCGAAATTGTTTTCGGGCAAAACATGACGACGCTCACGCTGGCCATGGCGCGCACTTTCGGAAGACGCCTAAAGGCGGGCGACGAAATTGTACTCACGCGCATGGATCACGACGCCAATGTGGCTCCCTGGTTGAGCCTGGCCGAAGACCGCGGCTTGACGGTGAAGTGGCTCAATTTCAGCACTGAATCCTATGACTACGAGCTGGCGCAACTAGACGGGATCCTGACGCCAAAAACCAAGTTGGTGGCGGTGAACTACGCGAGCAACGTGATTGGAACAATCAACGACGTTCGCTCGATTACGGCGCGGGCGAAAGCGGTGGGCGCGCTGGTTTTTGTCGATGCGGTGCAATACGCGCCGCACGGCGTGATTGACGTGCAGGAGATCGGCTGCGATTTTCTGGTTTGTTCGGCATATAAGTTCTACGGACCGCATTACGGCATTTTGTGGGGCAAGTTGGACGTGCTGGAATCGCTCGAACCATATAAGGTGCGCACCGCGCCGACGCACGCGCCGGATAAATTCGAAACCGGCACGAAATCGCGCGAGGCCATCGCCGGAGTGCTGGGCGCGATTGAACATCTCGAAGCCATCGGCATGGCAGCGATTGTGGAGTATGAAGAAGGGTTAACCAGGCAATTGATCGCCGGATTGAAGACGATCAAAGGCGTTATCATCCACGGCAAGGGGAATGGCGGACGGGTGCCGACGCTAGCGTTGACCATGGCAGGAAAGAGCCCGGCGGAGGTGGCGAAGGCGCTGGCTGGTCATAGGATCAACGTTTGGCACGGGCATAACTATGGTTTGGAACCGGTGAAGCGGCTCGGGCTATTGGAGGCGGGCGGGGTGGTGCGCGTTAGCTTGGCGCAGTACAATACCGCCGAAGAAGTGGATTACTTCCTGGAAAAACTGATGGAAATAGCGTGAGCGGGCAGAGTGGGGGTACAGCTGTGGACGAGAGCGATGATCCCGGCGGCGATGGGCGGGTTGACAACCTGGCCGGCGGGGTGGAGTGCGGTTAGTTCTGCATCGTTTTTAGGGGTCAGGCCGCCTTCCCCGGGGGCTTTGGGGCAGTTGAAAATTCGAAGCCAATTTTGGAGGGTTGGGGGTCGGTGGCCGGGACAGAGGCGGATTTTTCGGGAGATGCTTTGGCGACCTCTTCCGCTTGCGCTTCGGCAGCAGCCTCGGCCGCTTCCTTGCGGGCGGCTTGGATTTCCGCGAGGCGGGCGAGATCTTCACGATACATGCGGCGCAGGCGGGTTTCCTGGAGACGCAGATTGCGGAATTGACGCTCATACCTCACTTCGATTTCGTGGCCGATGTTTTCGGCATCAATGAAGGCAGCGTTTTCGAGATCGCGATAGCCCATGGCCCAGAGCGCGGATTCGAGGGCGGGGATGCGCTGCAAGCGCCACTCGGTATCGGTGAGGGACTGGACGAGAAGGCCTTCCATGTAGTCGG
>Ga0302319_10007467_pt1 | contig 21516 bp, 15 predicted proteins | sample Bog_T0_2_FD_203319 | JGI IMG/M metagenome (GOLD analysis project Ga0302319, IMG submission 203319) | Peat permafrost microbial communities from Stordalen Mire near Abisko, Sweden - Bog_T0_2 | ecosystem: Environmental > Terrestrial > Soil > Wetlands > Peat | place: Sweden: Abisko, Stordalen Mire... | reverse complement strand
AAAATTGGAAACGTGAGCTCGCGGGCAGCTGCTATGGCAAGTAATGTGTCCGGAGTCTCTCCTTTGCGCGAAGCAATCGTCACAAAGCCCAGCTCTGGATGACATGCCGCAAAGACGTTCAGGTATCTGTCGTAGTGTGCACAATGAGAACAGATACCTGACCAGAAAACGATCGCAGCGCCTTGTCTCCCCTCCAGAAGCATTTGCAAGCTGACCGTGCCACCATTGATTAACCGCAGATGGAATCCAGGTACGGCAACGCCGATCCTTTGTGTTGGGTGACCTGTCGATCCTTGCGGCATGCTTCCTCCAGTCCACGAAGCTACCGGACCATCCGCTGCGAAACAATACTTCGAATCGATTACGCACCCGACCTGTGGCCTTAGGGGACAGACGTGGCTGATTGCCTTGCTTGTTGTTAGGCGGATCAACCGTTCGGCCTTTCGGCGCGCTTCACAAATTGAGAGAATTAATTGAGCTTAGATTAAAGACAAGCCAGGTCAAGTCGCTTGTTTGTAAGGTGTCGGTGAATCACTGTATCGCCGCAGACTGACGATGCTTTTCAAGATGAAGTTGTGACAACACTTCGTTTGCCCGAAGGAGTGTCACTAAGCTGTTACAGACACTCTCAATCGCATTCCCGGGAATGGCAAGATACCCCTCGTGATCCTGAAGACCTGTGAAAACACGGTTTCCAGTACACCCAAGACTAAGGACCACCTTGCCCGATGACAAACACTCCGGCACCATCGCACATGCGGGTCTTCCCATGGTCGCCGAGTCTCGGAAAAGACCGACGGCACGGGCAGCTTCGGTGAGCAACATCAAATGGCGAGCATTTCCCCGGACTAACGCAATATCTGGCAGAACCGAGCTGAGGCTCAACGGAGCATACGTCACGAAACGCAATGGCTGGGAGCACCGCGGAAGTTGTGCCAATTCATCTGCCTTCAAGTACGAGAGTTTGACCATTGTTGAAGCGAGTCCCGCTAACTCTTCACCCTGGATCGCAGATAACTCTGCGTCCAGTATATAGGCGCCCAGCACGCAACTGGTGTGATCGGGCGCGTCGGCATAAAATCTTCTCCCTTCAGCCGCCAGCTTCCAAAATGAGCATGCAGATGGCTGCGGGCTGAGGTTGTGGAAGAATCCGACTGGCCTCTCGGCGCTGAAGGTGATCGAGACCGCTCGCGTTTTCGTCAGTTCATAAAGCTGCTTGTCCCACTTGTTAAAATCTTGCATGACTAGCGATCCTCCTCCGAATGGCACCGCTCGGCGGTTGCAGCTTGCTGGGAACGTGTCTGGAACATTGCGGAAGACTACACCTCATAGACAGGTCAATCGGAGGAAATTGCGCAGTAGCAAGTTTCGCAAAATGAAATTATTGCTATGTCCAAGTGGACATGATCACATTACTGTATACAGAGCAGACGCCTTCACCAGCGAGGCTATTATGTTGAAGGTGCAAGAATGCGTCACGTTTTTCGCTTCTGCAAAACGCCTGGCAGGTCACCTGCGGACGGCGCAAGTCGCCAGCTTCACCGAAGCTCTTTCTGTACCTTGGATTAGGGCGTTGCCGGGAGAAAAGCGGGTTCGCTTTCTCTATGGACGGCTGTTTGTAATTCAGCGCTACCTGGGGGTTGAGCTAATTCGGGCGCAGGTCTTTCACGGGCGCGCGCAAGTCGAAGATGGGACGGGCGGCAATGGTCTTGGTGGCGGATTTGAAACCGCGGACTCCGATTAGACACAACAAACAAAGCTGAACGCTTATCGCGCGAAGGGAGCTTCTTGTTCCGGCTTCTCAGCGGCTTGCATCCGGCACAACGCTTTCATCTCAATACCCCACGACCTTCCTCGATCGAACTAATGGAGTCTATGGGCACTTCGAACTGTTCGTTTCGTCCACTCGGCCACCGAATCTGAAGTCGATCGATCTTCGAGGCGGTTCCAATTCCAAAGTGAAGTCGCCGGCTACTCTCACCTGCATAGCCGTTACCTCCATCCAGTTCTCGAATTTGTGTTAGGCCTGCCGTCTGCACCTGGACGCGGGCGCCAATGCCATCACGGTTGGACTTTGTACCAATCAGCTTGAGTTCAATCCAATTACCAACGTTCACTGAAACGTTGTGATAAACGATAGGTGCTTGATCGGCATTGGTCTGGACCAGGTCGAGACGGCCATCATTGTCGAAATCGATAACTCCTATGCCTCGCCCATCCCTGTCGTTGTTTATTCCCGCTTCCGCGGCTACTTCACTGAAAGTTCCGTCTCCCCGATTGTGGAAGAAGCGCTTCTTCTGAAAACCGCTCCAGCTGCGATTTCCAATGTCCGGCCAATTATTGACATCGGTAAAATCCAGTCCAGGCCTGGTTATCATAGGAAGCAAAATCGTCAGATAGTTGTCCGGGCCCGCGGATCGAAGGCCATTCGCCACGAAAAGGTCTTGCCAGCCGTCGTTGTCGAAATCTCCGAACTTAGCGGCCCATCCCCAGCCTGTGTCGCAGACCCCAACTTCCGCAGAAACATCGGTAAACGTTCCATCTCCCATGTTTTGCCAGAGCATGGCGCACTCTTTCATGTAGTCGTCGTAAATATTCGTCACATAGATATCGAGCCAACCGTCGTTGTTATAGTCTGCGACATCAACATTCATCCCCTTTTTGGTATCCCACCCCGTAGCCTTTTCAGTCACTTCGCGAAAGGTCCCATCGCCATTATTCAGAAATACGTGATCTGTACCGAAGTCACAGGCGAGATAGATATCTTGCAACCCATCATTATTAAAGTCTCCGTGCCCAACATCGAGGGTCCAACCGGTTACTTTGCCAAGGCCAGCCTTTGCCGTGACTTCTTCAAAAGTGCCTTTACCTGTATTGCGCCAAAGAGTCACGCCTCCGCCATTAGTGGCGTCGTCGAGATTGTTGGGAAGAACATGCGGGTTCTTCAAGTCCAAGAGATTTACAGGCTGAAAGTAGTTTCCGAACAGCAAATCTAGATACCCGTCGTTGTCGAAGTCAAAGGCGATCACTGCGATAGTATTCCCAAACTCATTCAGCCCCGAGCCGGCGGTTACGTCCTTGAATCTGCCATGGCCCTCATTATGATATAAAAGTGGAGTGCCGAAGCGAGCAACCAGCAGGTCGAGACGCCCGTCGTTGTCGTAGTCGAACCAAATTGCATCGGAAACGATGTTTAGGGCGTCATTACCTCCCGCAACGCCAGCCTCCGTCGCTACATCAGTGAATGTCCCGTCATGGTTATTATGGAACAAGTGATTGGGCTGGCCTTCTTCAGAGTCCGTGATGAATAGATCCTCGTAGCCATCGTTATCGTAGTCGCCCACGGCGACCGCGGCGCCGCCACCGGTGAACATGCGCAGTACGTCAGCGCTCTTGCCGTGATAAGTGCGCAGGTGGTGCCGGATGTTAATACCGGCTTGGGTCGTGACGTCTTCGAAACGCACTGTGGACCCGGTCGCGCACCATGCAACGGGGTATGAAATGACGAGGCACCCTAAAATCAGAGCGCCACGGTACGGCATCATTGTCCTTCTGACCATATAGCCCTCAGGTCTGTGTCCACGCGCTTGTTGGGATCGAAGCCATTCTCGATGTGCTTAAGTAGGTCATCCATCGGCAACGAAAGGCGGTCTTTGAGTTCCAGGTTATCGGGAAACTGACGTAAGCCTTCCTGCCAAGTGGAACGAGCCTTATCAGGTAAGTCCATCTTGCAGTAACCGTCGCCGAGGGCAACGTACACGCGTGCGAAATAAGACTTCTTTGTGCTCTTTTGTTGAATAACAAGGGCCCGTTCGAGGTCGGCCACTCCAAGCGGGGCTTTTCCGAAGATTCTGGGCCAAAACAAGTAGCTCTCGCCTCGCGTGTAGAGAGCGATCCAAGTCGGCTGGAGATCCACAGCCTTGGTAAACTCGCCGAGGGCAGTGTTCGCCAAAATCACCTGGGTAATGGAACCGACCACTGGGATTTTGTCGACATAGGCGAACCCATAGTTCAGGTGAAGGTTGGCTGACGATGGATTGCTGATCAACAGTTTCTCGAAGAACTCAATTGAGCGATCAAACTCCTTGCGCCGAATAATCGCCTGCCGGTATTCGCTCGCATAGCGCAAGTTGTCCGGATCGTCGGTAATCGCCAGTTCCAAGTAGTGCAGTCCGCTGGCGAAATCGTTGGATTGCACTGCTGTCATGCCTTGGCGGAATGCGGCCTCTGCCGCGACTTCGCCGATGCTCGGCGCACTGGCAGCCAGTACTAGAATAGACACGAGCCACGGCAGCCATTTGTTCATGATCGGGGTCTCCAAAGCGTTAGGGTGTTCGCGGTTTGGCCTTCGACTACCTTGTAGAGGTGATCTACATCCGGCCCGGCGAAAGTCTGTTTTAATCCGGAGGGCCATCGCACTTGAAGGGAATCTATTTTCGTGACGCCTCCCAGGCCGAAATGTACTCGCACGGTAGATTGCGCGGCGAATCCGTTACCGCCGTTTACATACTCCAGATAGGTCTTTCCGGCCGCGGTGAGTCGAACCTGCGCCCCAATCGCGAAGTGGTTGGACTTCGTGCCCTCAAGCAACAAGGTCAACCAATGCGCGCCGGTTGGTAGAATGTTGCGGTAAAGGTTAGCTTCGTCGTCGGCGTTGGTCACAAACAGATCGAGTCGTCCGTCGTTATCGAAGTCGGCGACCGCTATACCGCGGCCGTCCTTCAACGAATCCAATCCCTGCCGAAATGCTTCCTCCCTGAATACCCCGCCCACATTATGAAAGAGTCGTTTCCGTTCATAGCCACTGAGTGACTTATTTCCAATCGGCGGCCAGTTGCGGGCATCCGCTAAGTCGACATTCGGTCGCGTGACCATGGCAAAGATATCCGGCACATAGTCTTCTTTTCCACCTGATACCCAACCGTTCATCACGTACAAGTCAAGCCACCCATCGTTATCGTAGTCGACAAACTTCGCGCCCCATCCCCAACCCGTGTCGCACGTCCCAACTTCATTCGACACATCAACAAATGTTCCGTCGCCCATGTTCTGCCATAGCATGGCGCATTCCTTCATGTAGTCGTCGTAGATGTTGGTCACATAAATGTCGAGCAGGCCATCGTTGTTGTAGTCGCCCCAATCGACGTTCATCCCTTTCTTCGTGTCGAAACCGATAGCCGTTGCCGTTTTGTCGGTGAAGGTGCCGTTGCCGTTGTTGACAAAAAAACGGTCAGTCCCAAAATCATTGGCCACATACAAGTCTTCAAAGCCGTCGTTATTTGAGTCGCCGTGGCCTAGGTCGAGCGTCCATCCGGTAGTGAGAAGTCCGACGTGTTCCGTTACCTCGGTGAAGGTTCCATTGCGATTGTTGTGAAACACGGTCACACCGCCGCCGTTGTTAGCGGTTTCGAAGCTCTCCGGGAAAAAACGAGGTGTACTTGGATGAAAAATATCGATGGGCTGAAAGTAGGAGCCAAAAAACAAATCCGGGTAGCCGTCGTTGTCGTAGTCGAATGCGATTGCTTTTATGGCGTTCAGATAGCGGTCAAGGCCGGCACTCTTTGTGACGTCACGAAACTTTCCGCTTCCAAGGTTTTCGTACAAGATACTATGTCCAAACCGGACCACCAGCAGATCTGGCTTGCCGTCATTGTTGAAGTCGAACCACAGCGCAGCTGTAGATGCGTTGTCGTCATCGTTGCCATCGGCTACCCCTGCCTGTTCCGCCACATCGGTAAACGTAAAATTGCCGTTGTTATGATATAGGTGGTTCTTGCATGTCGAACAAGAGTCAGTCACAAAGATGTCTTCGAAACCGTCACCGTCGTAGTCGGCCACCGCGACAGCTGAACCCAGCCTCGCGTAACCTTGCATAATGCTTGCGTAGGGGTTGTCAAACTGTCGAGGATGATGTCGATAGAAGATGCCTGCCTTATGAGTGACGTCTTCAAACCAGGGAGCAGCGGCAGAAGTGGGATCCGCCGTTTGAGCAGCCGCCCAAACCGTGCCCAGTAAGCCTGCTCCCAGAAGCATGGTCACGCTAAGCGAGGGCTGTCGCATAGGCTCCATCGTCAACCGGTGGGTAAGTTTTGGTCACGATTTGATCGTTACCCTCGGTGATCTCGATAATTTGGTCTACTGCGACCTGTTCGAAGGTTTGCACGGTGCCAGAGGATGGCCAGCATATGATTAACTTGTCGGCCACTTTATGGTCGTTGAGTCCAAAATGCTGTCGCAATGAGTTCTGTGAGCCATAACCATCTCCGAGTACAATCTCACGCGATTGTTGCGTGGGTCCCACGTAGAGCGTTATCCTCGCTCCAACCGCGTCCCGGTTGGAGCGCCTGCCAACTAGCTCCACCTGAAGCCAATGTCGATCTGGGACTAAGTTGTTCTTGAGCAGAGTGTGGCGGTCCGCGGACGCCGATACGGCAATATCCAAAACTCCCCGGTTCCAAAAATCGGCCACCGCCACGCCCCGACTGTTAAGCAAAAGGTCGGTGCCAGTCGCGCGGCCCATTTCTTGGAATGTGCCGTCGCCATTATTGTGCAGATAGCGGTTACGTTCCCATCCGTGCCAGGAACGTCTGCCGAAGTAAACGGGGTCAAAATAGAGGCCGGTCTTGTAAACATCCTGGTTGGTGACAACGTTGTTGAGGAAATCGAGCTCTATCTCTTCTCCCTTGTCGTTGTAGACCCACCCATTCGCAATATAGACATCTTGCCAACCGTCGTTGTCGAAGTCAGCAAACGATGCCCCCCAGAACCAGCCGGGAGGATTTGCTTTAGCTATTTCCGTAACATTATCGAAGGTGCCGTCACCTTTGTTTCGGAGTAACGTATTTCCTGATGCCATCTGCTGAAAAACGCGGACAAAGTCTCGTCCGGACTGTCGGAAGATTTGCCAATAGAGAGGCATGTCGGTCTTCCACGTGCCCTGGGTCATGCATTTCAACATATAACGCCTGACCGTTGGCGATTCGGCAAACCATGCGTGCTCCGAGCGAATGTGAGTTACGTAGTAATCAAATCTACCGTCATTGTCGTAATCCACAAATGAGGCGCTCATACCCGCGCCGTAAGCTAGTGCGTTGCTCTTTACAGTTACGTCGCTAAAGGTTCCGTTGCCATTATTGCGGTAGAGCGTCTTCCGGCCGAAATCGTTGACTACGTAGAGGTCGGCAAAACCGTCATCGTTATAGTCGCCCCAAACCACACCCAGGCAGAGCCCCCGATCGCCCACTCCAGCCTGCTGGGTGACGTTTGTAAAAGTTCCGTCTCCATTGTTGTGGTACAGTTGATTCGGCTCGCCGTTGCGGGCATAGAAGGTGGTTGGGATGTCTTTTCTCGGGTCAAGATACCGTCCCACATACAAGTCCAGGAACCCGTCATTATCGTAGTCACCCCATCCTGCGACAGTCGTGCAGCAATCCGCGCCGATCCCCGATTCCTCTGTGACCTCAGTAAAAGTGCCGTCGCCGTTGTTGTGAAATAGCTGATTGGGCTCAAACGTTCGACTTACAAATAGATCCTTGAAGCCGTCGTTGTCGTAATCCGCGAAGGTGGCGACACTCACTCCGTCGAGGCCGGCCAAGCCGGATTCCTGCGTCACATCCTCGAACGTTCCATCCCGCCGATTGCGAAACAGTCTGGAGAAAACTCCGTCGGGAATGAACAGATCGTAAAATCCGTCATTGTCGTAATCGACCACGGAGATTCCGCCCGGGCCATATCGAATCATTCCAAACTTCAATGGTTGGGTTAGAAAAGGCGGGTAATAACGATTCAGGAAATCAATGCCTGCCGCGAGACTTACGTCCTGGAACTGTGTTTTCGGGGAAGCGATCCGTTCTCCCTCAATCAGCGATTGTTTGAATATCTCCAGGGTGTCGCCTTGCGTTCGCCAGGTAATTCGAAAATAAGCACGGTCAATGGCGGAAGCGGGCTCCCCATGTGGAGTGCCTATTAGCTCCAGGCGAACGCTGGCGGTGAGTTGGCCGGGATTGCGCCAGCCTTCGATTCGATGGACGTGCAGCGACAGTTCCTCGATTTGATCGAATCCAGCAACGTAGGCGATCCATTCTTCAGCTGCAGCTTGCTTGCTAACTGCCGCGATGGAAGGCGGGAATGTCTTCCGGCGGGCTCCGCCCCGTTCCGAAACTGATACCGGATCCGTAAGCCCCAACTTCCCCCCAAGAAACGAGTTGGCGTATAAACGTCTGATTGCTTGCGAATCCTGTTGACGCAGCGACAGCGCCATCCGTTCGAGAAAAGCTACCAGGCTCCGTCCAGATTGAAAAAAGAGCTCTCCCTCGCGATCGAATCCCTTAAATATTGATCCTACAATCGGGATACGCATCACAGCCCCCGTTCGCCAACATCGGTTCCTTCTTATGGACTAGGAAACAAGTGTTCTTGCGTAGCAGAGAGACAAGGTAGATTCCGTTTCTTGCGTTGGGCGTTCATTTGAAAAGTAAGGATCTAAGGACAGCCTGACGGTCTAAGCCATCATTAAAGAGCGCCGAATCGACTCGTCAAGGTCGATCAAGCACACAAGTGAACAGTCAGGTAACAAACTGCCCGCGGCCGGGCTGAGGACTATCGATACCAGCGGTGACCCCGCGGGCTATAGGTCCAGCAAATCGATTGCGTTTGTCGTTGACATGACCGCATGTATGGCTTGATGGCCATGCGTCGCTTCAGAAAACACACGTATCTCCCGCTGCGCCACTTCGTGCGACGGGAAGATGGGTCGTCATCCCATCATTCTCGCTACGACGTTTGTGCCAGTCGCTCCTGACTGTTTTATGCAAAGCGATATATGCAACCTGACGTTAAACACGGCGCCTACCCCTGTGGCGCGAAGGTGTTCGTTTAAGTGTCCCACCTGTTGTAGACAGCAAACCTGCCGAGTTTTGCGGGACGACACTGTTAAATAGCTTCAGAGTAACCGAGCAAAGTCCTCATAAGCTTATTCTGTTTGGCTTGTTGCCGGGATTTGCTTGATCACTAGGGACGAACCGGTGTTTCCCAATTGGCAGGTCAGGCACGATTTACGCGGCGACCCATTTATCGCAGCCAATCGCTTTTCGCACTTTTTGAAGTCTTTGCAAACCGGGAGCCAGTCCTTGTCTATAACGTCACCACGTTTATGGCGCTGACCAGACCTCCAGCGGACCGGAAAGATCAAAACAGGAAGACTACCTCCATAGAGGGCGAATGGGCTGAACAGGAATCCCCACGCCAGAAGGCACAGCCCACTTCCGTTCTGCTGGTTGATGATCACGTTCTCGTTCGGCGCGCCCTGCGTTGCCTTCTGGAAGATAGTCCGCATATTGTCGTTGTGGCCGAGGCTGGCGACGGTATTGCAGCCGTTGATATGGCGCGAGAACTCGAGCCCAGGGTTGTGATGATGGATTGTGCTCTTCCGCGGTTAAGCGGGCTGATGGCAACCAGGACAATCAGCAAGAACTTGCAGCATACACATGTCCTGATGTTGAGCATGTACGCCGAGGATACTTGGGTCCGCAATGCGTTCAAGTTTGGCGCCCGTGGCTACATCCTGAAGAATGCAGTTAGCGTTGACTTGGTAACCGCGGTGCAGCGGATCGCCGTCGGGGAGATCGTCCTTGATCCTCAGCTTGCCCGCCCGCAGACCCTGAAAGGGGAACGACCTCACGGACTGACTATACGCGAGTTGCAGGTGCTGCAACAGGTCGTTGCCGGCAGATCTAATAAGGAGATCGCGAGGCGTCTCGCCATCAGTATTAATACTGTCGCCGTCCACCGCTCAAACATTATGCAGGCTCTGAACATTCACAACGCCGCGGCGCTCGCCGCTTATGCCGTCGATAACGGGCTGGTTACCGCGCTGTAGGGCCTTGTTCGGTTTTCGTAACAGAAAGTGATTTTGCTGCGCGGAAGATTACCTGACCCTTATAATTCTTGGTTGTGTGCTTGAAATCATTTCGTTCTCGCTCAGCGGCCGATGCCTGTTAGACGCCGCAAAACGCAACCTGAACGAAACTCCTGTACAGCGGCGAAGAACAGCAGCAGTCAGCCCCGTCATTCAGTTGTCATTTGCGCACATTGACCGGTTTGTGCGACCCGTCATTAGATACTCTAAAACCCTTGCCAGCAGAGCACTTTGCCCTACCCCTTACTCCACAACTGCAGGTTTGTCGAGTATCAGCGGTATTGAATCGAGCATGGAAGTTAAGGCGCGGGCTATGAGCTTTCGTAATCCCTGCGTTCCGCAAATGATTATTCTTTTTTGCTTTTGGCAGGCTAGCCTATCACTATAAACACAGCTGCAATAGCTCTATTCGAACGCAATTATTGGCCGACCGATCAACTTTGCAAATTCCATATATGGGCTTGTCACTACTAGTGTGAATCAACTACCCATTAATGAAAACTAAAGCGACTGCTTCTTTGGTGCATAGGTGCTCTGGGCATTGATCGAGGCAGGCGTCCGGCACGATTTGGTCACGACTTACTGCATGATAAATATGACGATCCCGGAGGCCCGGCGACTTGACCGTGAAATATGTCACCACATACGCAATTGCTAACCGAGTACTTGTTGATCGCTTTGATGGTCTGTCGTCACCTCGGCGCCTCCATCTTACTAACTTGCGCCGCGCATATTAAGCTGTGATCGCTGCGCTATTAGTCCATTACGACGAGCGTTGTCTGCGCTCACGTCTAGATAGCTGAGTGGTGGTTTGCCACTCGGTGGATGTAACTGCAAAGTACCGGTGAACCGGAGAATAAAATGGACGTTAACGTTATTAGAACCAAAGTGAAACAGTCGATCAACCGAGTGACAGGCATCGAAGCAGAGGCAATATCCGACACCGCAGCTTACGATGCTGATCTTGGCTTGGATTCACTGTCCATCTTGGAAATTGCGGTGGATGTCGAGAACCAATTCAAGTTTCAGGCTTCTGACGAAGAGCTGTCGTCGATTCGTACCGTCGAGGACGCGGTAACTCTGGTTACCAAGAGATTAGCTGCGGAGGTCGGATGACGGATCCGACGCGAGTAGCAGTTACCGGACTAGGTCTCGTAACTTCGATTGGCCAAGGGCGCCAGAAAGTCTGGGAGGCCCTGCTGCTGGGGTGCTGCGGCTTCAGCCCGGTGAGAAGTTTCGACACCCGCGGTTACAGTGTTCATATTGGCGCAGAGATATCTGATTTCTGCGCGGATCAACATGTCCTCGAGTTGCAGCCTTCCACGATTGGACGAACTTCCCAGCTGGCCATAGCGGCAGCACGTATGGCAGTGCAAGACGGTTGCCTCGACCTATTAAGAGTCGATCGAGATCGCATTGGGGTATGTGTCGGAACCACATCCGGCGAACCTGGTAGCATCGAGCGGTTTGACGATCAATGCGTGCGGGGAATTATGAACGCTGTCGGCGGAGAATTCCTGAACGGATACCCGTGCCATGTGATTCCTCTGCATGTCGCTCGTGAACTGGATCTTGGCGGCGAAGCCATGACGATTCCTACCGCATGCGCAGCTGGCAACTATGCTATTGCCCACGCATGCGACCTGCTGCGCAACGGGAGGGCCGACTACATGCTTGCCGGTGGAGCCGATTCCTTCTCGCGTATCACTTACACGGGGTTTGCGCGTCTTGGGGCAATCGCCCCCGAGTTCTGCCAGCCTTTTGATCGTAATCGAAAGGGCATGATTCCCGGCGAAGGTGCGGCCATTCTGCTGTTAGAGTCCACGGCACGGGCAGTCGCCCGCGGTGCCAGTATTTACTGTGAGGTTGCCGGATATGGATTCTCGTGTGACGCACACCATATGACCGCGGCTCATCCACAAGGAGAGGGGGCTGCGAGGTCGATGAGGTTAGCGATGGAAGACAGTGGCCTACAACCAAGCGATGTGGATTACATCAGTGCGCATGGTACCGGCACACTTACGAATGATCGATTGGAGACGATCGCGGTTAAGAAAGCCTTCGGAAGTCATGCGTATAGCGTGCCGATCAGTTCGGTCAAATCGATGCTTGGGCACACGATGGGAGCTGCTTCGGCGATTGAAGCGGCAGTGTGCGCGTTGGCGATTACTCACGGTTGGATACCGCCAACCATGCATTGGCGAGACCGTGATGGAGAATGCGATCTCGATTACGTTGCAAATTCCGCCCGCAAACATGCAGTGAAAGTGGCAATGAATAATGCGTATGCTTTTGGTGGAAATAATTCCTCTTTAATAATGACTGCACGCGCGACATCAGGTTGTTGAATACACCATGAAGAAAAGAGTTGCGATAACAGGGGTGGGTCTTATCTCTGGCCTAGGGACATCGTCCGCTTTCTTTCATCGGCAGTTGTGCGGAGATATGGACGACCCAGGCGAAATTCCGAAGGACGTTTTGCAAGAACACCAGGCCGCACCAACTGGAGTACTCCGTTTCTTCAAGCCAGAGAGCTATCTGAAAGGGAAGCATCTGAGGCCTCTCGATCGCACCGGGCAATTGCTAGCGTCGGCAGCACAAATCGCGCTTCGGAACAGTGGGTGGACCGCCGAGAGACTCGCCCGCCACGATGTCGGACTGGTGCTGGGAACGATGTTTGGCAGTATGCACACGATTTCGGAGTTCGATCGCCGGAGTTTGATTGACGGGCCTGCTTGTGCCAGTCCATTGAACTTTGCCAATACGGTAATCAATTCCGCCGCAGCCCAAACGGCCATTTGGCACAACCTCCGCGGAATGAATTCTACGACGGCGACAGGAGCGACCTCGGGGCTGGTGGCGATCGGGTACGCCGCAGATTTAATTGAATGTGGGCGGCAGGCCACTGTTTTGGTCGGAGGTGCGGATGAATTCTGTTTCGAAGCCTTTTGCGCATTCGAACGGGCGGCATTGTTGTCTGGAGAAAATGATGAGGCGGGTTGTTTCGTTCCTTTCGATCAGCGACGCACTGGTATGAAACTGGCAGAGGCCGCGGCTGTACTTGTTATGGAAGAGTGGGACTCAGCGGCGCAGCGTGGCGCTTATGTTCTTGGTGAAGTTCGGGGCCATGCCAATGGGTATAACCCCAAATGGAAACAGAGTGGCTATGGTGCATGTGGGATCATCCGGGCGATGCGGGGAGCCATGCGCGAATCACGATCATCTCCAAGCGACATTGACTACATCACGGCGAGCGCCAACGGTAGCGTTGTGGGAGACCGGAACGAAGGTCTGGCAATCAAGACTGTATTCGACGGGTGCTGCGACCGGGTTCAGATTAGTGCCATCAAGTCAAACATCGGAGAGACTCTGGGCGCTGCAGGAGTGCTACAAGCCATTGATCTGTTGGAGGCAATGAAAAGCGGCACGATCTCTGGAATCGCAGGCTTGGGGCAGGTTGACCCAGAGCTTTCCAGCCTGAACCTGTGCCGTGACTCTGCTTTCGTGGATGTACAAACGGGAATGATTAATTCCGTTGGTTTTGATGGACATGCTTGCTCAGTCATCATTTCAAGATCGGCGACACAAAGTAACCATACGTAGCGGAGGTTCCACTTGTTCGAGGTAAGGCAAGTAGCGTGTTCGCCGGCCGATCCTCTTGATGCTGCTCCGCAACTTGTGCCCCGGCTGGGACCGGAAGGCTACGAGCGAAAAGGAGTCACTAAGCGGCGGGAGTGGTTGGAAAATAAAACTGGGTGCAAGCTTTCTCACATCGGTGCCTATTCGACGGTGAGCACGCAGATGCGGGGCAATGTCGAAAATCCGGTAGGAGCCGCCCAAGTCCCATTGGGCATCGCCGGTCCGCTTATCATTCGAGGAATCCACGCCAATGGGGTTTTCTATGTTCCCCTCGCCACAACGGAAGGAGCGCTCGTCCGCTCCTACGAAAGAGGAATGGTTACTCTCACTAGGGCCGGTGGCGTTACGACCAGGATTTACCAGGACGAGAACCGCGTTTCACCGGTCTTCCTTTTATCGGACGTTCCTTCCGCGCATGAGTTTGCCCATCGAGTGATGCACGAATTTGTCAGCATAAAGCAGCAGGCCGAATCGACAACTCGGCATGGCAAGTTGTTAAGAGTGGAGTGCCATCCGGTAGGACGTGAAGTGATTGTAACTTTCAGCTACTTCACTGCTGACGCGCACGGGATGAACATGATCGTTAAAGCCACCGACCAGGCTTGCCAATGGATCATGCGCAACAGCGATGCGCGAAAGTTCTATCTGTTCAGCGGGCTCAGTTCTGAAAAACACGTCGGGGGATCTTTACTTGGCGGAGGAAAGGGTAAAAAGGTCACTGCGGGTGCCGTACTTCCTCCTGCTCTCACAAAAAGCTATCTCCACGTGACTCCTGCGCAACTGGTGGATTTGTGGCGGCACACGGTCGTAGGGCATATGCAGGGAAACGTACTTGGATACAACGCCCACTACGCGAATGGGCTGGCGGCTTTATACATCGCGTGCGGGCAGGATGTGGCAAACGTAGTCAATTCCGCCGTCGGAATAACCAACTTCGAACTGCTGGAGCATGGACATGCGTATGCGAGTGTAACACTCCCGTCGTTAACAGTGGGTACGGTTGGAGGCGGCACGGGATTGGGAACAGGCTATGAGTGCCTGCAGATGTTGGGAGCAGCAGGAAAGGGGAACGCCCCCAAACTCGCCGAAATCGCTGCTGCAACTTTGCTTGCCGGCGAACTTTCAATGGCTGCCGCCATTGCTAGCGGGGAGTTCACTCAGGCTCACGATAAATACGGAAGAAATCATCCCGAACCGTGATGCGATCCAGACTTTGCAACGATTTCAATACATGCTTACACAGACGTAACACCCTTCGTTCAGAAGATACCTCATATGCTGCCGAACATGGAGTTAGGTTCCGTCATCGCGAGTGGATACTCAGAAGGCCGGGAGCGGTTCGGAGACCTGGGCTTGGACCTGCAAACCTATGCCCTACGGATTAACGTCATCCTTCAAAAGCACCTTGGGCGCGACCCTTCCCCGGAGGCTGCGCTCGGTTTCGTGCAAAGCTTGCATCGTCGGGATCTCTATCTTGCGACGGCTTGTGCTCAACACAGCGTGAAACCATCGTCGGAAGGCGGCGAACGATTCGTCGACGAAAACGCCAGCCGGGCATGGAAGATTCTCGCGTCAACATATAAGGGATTTATCCACGATCTCTCCCGGTTTTTCTTCCGCAAAGGATTCGTCGCTCACGATATCGCTGATGACATTCTCGCCGACCTGTTCCTGCCCGATCGCTTTGGCATCAGCCGCATACTGTCATATGACGGCAGAAGTTCCCTCAGCACTTGGCTACGAGTTGTGATCTCGAACCGAGCGATCAACGCACAACGCAGCGGCGAGTCTACACAAAGCGTAGAGCTTCTAACCGACATCCCGGATGCACCTGCCTTGGAAAGCATGGACTCCAAGCTGCGGACTCAGCGCTATCAGTGGCCTCTCGAAAACTCCCTGACCATAGTCTGCCGAGGGCTAACGTCGCGTGAACGCCTGATTTTGCTTTGGCGCTACGAAGACGGTCTGCAACTTGGTCAGATTGCACAACTTCTGCGCATTCACCAGTCGAATGTTACAAGACAGTTGGAGCGGCTGCAGAGTAAGGTGCGGGAGCAAGTCGTGACCATACTCTCCGAACATCATGGATTAAGCCTTGCCGCCATTGAGGAATGCTTAAATGAAATTGTTGAACATCCGCAAACTGTCGCCATATTGAAATTCATCAAAGGTGAACGCGGTGCATATAACTACACACTGGGATGGACCCGAACGGAGAGAAGCCATTTCAATTCCCAACTTTCCCCTCCTGCGAGGCCACCGGCATCCGAGGCAAGACTCCCGGGGCAAAAGAAAGGTCGCATTGCCAACGATAAGCGATGAACGATAAACGAAAACTGTGCGATCTGGTTTGTCAAGGTCTCCTGGCAGCAATGGTCGACAACTCGACGAGCCTAGACAAATCACACATGTCTTTAAGTAAAACATCGCTGCGCCAGTGGATCGGATCGTCTCTCAGTGACCATGCAGGCGGATCAGCATACATAAACCCGCGTTTAAGGGTTTAAGGTGCAATGGCAGTCGGCTAAATTGCACTGGCCAATTGGTCGCCGACAACTTCCGACGGAAAAGATAGAACGCATCGACCAGGCGTAAGTCAATCTCTGGTTGTGTTTAGTGGTTGTTGCCGCGCAAATCCTCCTCGCAGGTCTGTCTAATTGAGTAGTTGTAATCTTCTCTGGGCGCACGATCATCTGCAACTTACACTTGGAGAGTGGGTGTGCGCCGCAGGAGTAGTTATCGCGTGCCCAGACGCTTCCGCGGTCTTCGTGAGGATCCCAGTAGCCATTACGACTGCGTGATTATTGGGGCGGGGGTAGGTGGTTTGGTCTGCGCCAATTTGCTGGCGCGTGCGGGGCTGACCGTTCTTTTGGTTGAACGGCATTCCTTGGTCGGCGGCTACTGCAGTACGTTTCGCAGAAAAGGATACACATTTGACGCAGCCACACACTTCTATCCTCTACTAGGAAACCCAGACACGATCACGGGGAGCCTGCTAGCCAAGTTAGGGTTAAGTACCGAATGGGTAAAGATGGATCCTGTCGATTCCTTTCAGTTTCCGGACGGTTCTCAATTTGCGGTTCCGGCGAGCTTCGAGTCTTATCTCGACAAGCTTAAGCGTGACTTCCCGGGAGAAGTGCAGCAAATTGACAAGTTCTTTGCTGTTGTTCGGAAAGCCTACCTCGTGGGCCTTGTCCGGTATTTTCGGGAGATTCCGACCAACCGGATAGCTCCGTATCAGGATCTCACCCTTCGCGACGTGTTGAACACATACTTCCGCAGCGCCAAGCTCAAGTTGCTACTCACGGGTGACATTGGTCATTGGGGGTCGCCCCCGTCTAGAACTTCTTTTGTCTTTGACTCGATGTTGCGGCTTGCATATTTCTTGGGAAACTACTACCCCCACGGCGGATCGCAGGTATTTGTCGATGAGTTGGCTCAAAGGTTTGAGGAGGCCGGTGGGCACATCCTAATGAGGTCCAATGCACGGCGAATTGTCATCCGCAATGACATCGCGTGCGGAGTGGAAGTAGAGATGGGCAGCACAAAGAATAAGACTGCGACGTACGTCTCGGCAGGTACGGTGGTGTCGAATGCCGATTTGCGGCAGACTCTCGAAACGCTGATCGGCGCTGACCTGGTGGACGCAGATTATCTAAGGAGCGTCCGTCAACTCCGGCCGACACATGCGTGTTTTCTGGTGCACATGGGTGTTAAAGATATTTCGCTCGACGAATTGCGCAAGGCCGAGGGATACCATTGGAGTTCATGGAATGCTGAGGACGTGTCTACGTGTGCCTTCAAAGTATTCTTGCCGACTTCTTTTGACCGGGAGTTAGCCCCTCCGGGCGGTCAGATTGTGATCGTACAGAAGCTCACGGCAATCGATTATGAATCAATCCAGGATTGGCCAGCGCACAAAGCGGCGGTCGAGAATTATATTCTTACCTCCCTCGAACAATGTCTCCCAGGTTTCGCGACTAAGATTGTCGTAAAACTAAGCGCCTCGGCGCACACTTCTTATCGATATACGCTGAACCATCATGGTGCAATGTTGGGCTGGGAAATGTCGCCGGATCAAGTTGGGGAAATGCGCCCGAGTGTTCGCGGTCCGTTCGACAATCTTTTCTTCACAGGCCATTGGACCCGTCCGGGAGGTGGAATTACTCCGGTGATGATTTCCGCAATGCAGGTTGCCAATTTGATTATCGGGAAAGCAACGACGCCCCCAACAAATCCACTTGCGTCGGAGCGTTGTGCGAATGCGACTGATGCGGTGTAACCGGGATGGTGGGCAAATCAGATTGTACCGCGCTCCCTTCTGTCTTAAAGATCTCGTACAGTCGTGAGCTTGACTAAGAGCAAGATCTCGCACATGTTCTGGATTTCAACACTCGGCAGGAGAGACAATGCGTTAGCAAGGAACTTGGTGCTAGCGCTGCAATCGGAGCGTGAAGAACACTATGATGGTCACCATCCGCGAGGTCACCTCGATCGAGATAGTGGGTCGGGGGCGGCAACCTATCTTTACGTCCCGTGCATGACAGATTGTGACGGCATGATCCCCGACTTAGCGGATGCTGCCAAGGCGCTCCACAATCTGCCCCAGAATAAAAATGGCAAACTGATTGTTTTATCCAGCGCTTTGATTTATGGAGCCGCGCCGGGCCGATTGGGAATGGTAACCGAGGATTATAAAGCTCCACGGCAACCGAGGTACTCCATTAGCCAGAGCTGGCAAGAACTCGAAAGGCTCGCCTTAACACATAACAGTACAAACTTGGCTGTGACTATTCTTCGGCCGGTGACAGTGATTCCTTCCCAGGCGTGGCTAAGCAGACTGTTGCAGCGCAACGTTGTTCTGGCCCTCCTTGGGCATGATCCCACTGTGCAACTCCTCAGCCTGAGCGATCTAGCGCATGCAATCCACTGCGTCTTATGTCACAATCGACCGGGCATCTTTAATGTTTCTCCGGATCACTCTGTTCCTCTGACTAGGGCCATCCAGTTGACGGGGAGCAGTCGTATTCCCGTCCCCCGGACACTTCTACGCTTGACCAAACAGGTAGACTCGCTTGAATACTTACGATACCCATGGACGGTCTCCAACCAGAAAATCAAACGGGACCTAGGTTTTTCGCCTGCTAAAACGAGCCTGATGGCATTGCGAGAGGTGCGCGGTTGTAAGGGGAACCCAGACACACCTGAGCCCCACTTTGACGAATATGGCATGGACCCAGGCTACATCAACTCTTACGGTAAGACTCTGTTCAAATATCTCTCCGATTATTACTGGCGAATCGAAGCGAGCGGTTTGGAGAACATTCCGGGGCACGGCAGCGGAATTCTCGCGGGGATGCATCGCGGCTTTATGCCTTGGGACGGAGTAATGGCTTTGCACCTTGTGGTTAGCAAAACGGGACGATATCCCAGGTTCCTGACTCACTCAGGACTATTGAAGTTTCCGTTTCTGGCCAACTTCATGACCAAACTTGGCGGTGTAGTGGCTTGCCAGCAGAGTGCCGAGCGAATTCTCTCGAGCGGCGAGCTGATAGGGATATTTCCCGAGGGTATCCGGGGTGCTTTTACTCGCTACCGCGAGGCATACAAGCTCCAGGGTTTCGGGCGGGATACGTTTGTTAAGCTGGCGCTTCAACACCGAGCTCCAATCGTGCCATTTGTGACCGTTGGTAGTGCCGAAATATTCCCAATCTTCGCGAAGATCGAGTCGAAGTGCTGGACTCGTTACACAGAGTGGCCGTGTATCCCAATTACTCCAACCTTCCCCTTGCTCCCCATACCATTGCCGTCGAAGTGGCATACCCGCTTCTTGCCTCCAATGGACGTCGCAAGGGAATACTCGCCGGAGGCAGCTCAGGACCGCGCCATCGTAAGAGCCATTAGCCGAGAAGTACGGGCGAAGATGCAACAGGCGGTCGATGAGATGCTGGCTCGTCGCCGTTCCATTTATCACGGCTCGGTGTTTAAGTCGGAGGAGGTCGCGTGAAGGCTGCGGGTAGCGGCCAACGCGCTATCCATATCCTTCGTGTTGCTATCCGTCATTTGACCGTGCACCTATTGCATGCCTCTCTCAGGCGCTGGCCGACCTTGGCGGCAAAGATCCCTGGACTGAACCTCTTGGGCCCGAACTTGCGAGGCCCGGAAAGGCTGCGGATTGCGATTGAAGAGATGGGTGGAACGTTCATTAAGTTCGGCCAGATGATGGCCATGCAATCCGACCTCCTTCCGTTGGACTATTGCCGCGTGTTGTTCACATTGTTCGATCAAGTACCGGCTTTTAGTTATGAAGAAGTAGAGGGGATATTCCAGGAGGAGCTTAAGCAAACTCCACTGCAGGTGTTTACCTTCTTTGATCGGACGCCGATTGCGACCGGCTCCATTGGCCAGGTGCATGTCGCTGCGCTCGGAACCGACAAAGTAGCCGTCAAAATAAGAAGACCCACAATCCTCACCGACTTTGCTGCCGACATCGCATTTATGGCGTTGGCCGTGTGGACTGTAAGGGTCTTTCGGATCAGATGGCTCTACTGGATCATCGCGCCAACCGAAGAGTTTATTTTCTGGACACGAGAAGAGCTTGATTTCAGGAGGGAAGCTCATTACATGGATGAACTTGGCCGCAATGCCAAAGAGAACCGATATGAGAGGATTCCCAAGGTTTACTGGAGCTGCACTACCGCACGCATTCTTACGGCGGAATTCCTGACTGGAGTCACCCTATCGCAATATCTACGAACAAAGGAGGTTGCGGCACTATCGCTAAGCTCTGATTTCGACGCCAACATATTTGCCAGCAGGCTCATCGACAACTTCCTGGGTGACGCCTTCCGCCACGGGATGTTTCATGCCGATCTGCATCCCGGGAATCTCATGATCCTGGATGGCAATATAGTTGGCTACGTTGACTTCGGGATCTCGGGGATTCTCAGCCGTTACTCGCGACGTCACCTTATCGCCATGACGCTGGCATACGCGCGAGGTGACTTGGAAACCATGTGCGAGTCCTTCTTTCGAATATCAACCTTCGCCGACAACGCCAATCCGCGCGGCTTTCGAAAGGCAGTCGGTCAGGCTTCCGACGAATGGTATGGTATCGGCAAGAACCAACGCCGACTCCGTAAGAGCATCACCTCGATCATGCTGGACCTTCTCATCATTTCCAAGAACAACGGGGTCTGGCCACAGAGAGATGTAATTAAGTACATTCGTTCGGCGATCGCGCTGGACGGTCTGATCAAGACTTTCAGTCCTGAGGTGGATATTGGGGGTCATCTGGAGGAGGCATGCGAGCGGCACATTAAATGGGACTCCTTCAGAACTCTGACTTCTCTCACTGTATTGAGCAGCTTGCTTGAAGGGTTCACTGGCCTTATCCGAGACGGCTTTATTCGTGCTATCGCCGGCCTAGACCATTACGGAGACCGCGCAACATACTCGGCTCCCCCGGAATACAGCTCCCCGAGAAGAGCGCGGGCGACGTTGAACAACCGGCTTTTGCAATTGTCCTGGATAGTGTTCTGTCTCATCTTGCCGCACGTGTCCACGCACAGAGGAGTGAAATCATATCTAGTGCACCCTTCCGGCATGCTGACGACTATCGCATTGTCTATTGTTATATGGTCAGGGCTTAGAACTCTTCGCGTCATTCAGTGAGTTAACGATCGTTGTGAGGCAGGGCGAGTGTGATCGAACACTGGGACCGGAAGCGCGGGAACCAGGCAGATGATAGACCGCATCAGGAAGTATTCATTAGCCCTTCGCGGCGCAGGCCATTGCCAAGTTCGGCGCTGGCCGACGCCTATCCAGCACAATGAGGATTCGATCGAGGAGCGTGCCGCTAAGTTACGCAGGTTTTTAGAGGACAGCGGCCCAGTGTACTCAAGCTTTGCATTGTATCTCTCCTCGAGAATCGATCTACTGCCGGCGGAGTATTGCCGGGA
>Ga0302319_10007466_pt1 | contig 21517 bp, 13 predicted proteins | sample Bog_T0_2_FD_203319 | JGI IMG/M metagenome (GOLD analysis project Ga0302319, IMG submission 203319) | Peat permafrost microbial communities from Stordalen Mire near Abisko, Sweden - Bog_T0_2 | ecosystem: Environmental > Terrestrial > Soil > Wetlands > Peat | place: Sweden: Abisko, Stordalen Mire... | reverse complement strand
TTATTCAGAATCAAACAGATAACCGTAAGCGAAAGAACTCGAACCGCTTAGTTTAACGGTACTGATTCATCAAAAGCCGGCTCAATTCCAGGCAGATGCGCAGTGTCAAGCTTTTCAACCGCGATGACGAACTCGCGCATGATCTCAGGACTGGAAGTTACATTGTCAGGATGGAGGAGCATGACCACGTCTCTTTGAGCGGCTTCGTTCAACAGCCACTGAATAGGGAATTTACCGGTGTCACGCCAAAACGGCTCGAGCCAGAATGCAGATGGGAAATACGTGAGTGGACCCTCCTGCACCGGTGGTAGCTCAGGATTTTCCAGATTGCCGTAGAAATATTTCATCCCGGCTTTCGCTGCCCAGCGGAGATAGCGCTCCGGCTCATAAGGCGCGTAATGGTAGCGGCCCAGATGCAGGCGTCCCGAGCCATGCTTTGAAAACTCGACCACACGCTGGCCAAGCAACTTCTCAAGAGCCTGATGCTCCTCCTGAAAAGTCTCTTCTGTGCGTGAGTTTTCAAGATGGAGGCCGAAATGATGACCTCCCGCAAGCATCGCTTCGCAAACTTCGGGGGTGGGATAAGTGCATTTGCGAAAGAAGACGTGCGCATGCTTTCCATTGGAGCCGAGGATGCCCAGAATCGTCTTCAGCTCATCGAGGTAACGCATTCCAGACAGCCGCGGCAGATAGTAGTCGGAACTAATGCGGCTGGCCACATGGCGCATGAACCCCTGCTTACCGTAGGGACGATCTACATCAATTCGGACAATCAGGCCCACACTTCACTTCCCTTCCGCCGGATGACTTCGGCTCTTATCGATCAACATGCAGTTGACTATATCTCTGTTAGTTCCAAGTTACTCATCGATCGTCTTGAATAACTCGTTCTTGAGAGTATCCCAGTTCCACTCTTTGACAAAGTCAGCGCTGTTCAGAGCCAGCTCGGCACGCTTTGCAGGATCGGCATAGAGTTCACAGATGCACCTTGCCAATCCGTCAACATCGCCGGGCTCGTAATACTCTACCTGCTTCTCGCCGAAATAATACTGAATGGCGAGCAATCTGGGGGCGATTACCGGAATTCCGAGATACACATACTCAAGCAGCTTGACAGGAAGCATGTAGTTCGTTGCAACATCGCGACGGTTGGGAACGATTCCTACTGCGGCGCCTTGAATCATCTGCGCAATCGACTCAACGCGAAACATCTTCTTGCTGAAATAGATTCTGTCGCCCATTCCAGACGAAGCTATTTGGGCTTCTAGCGCGTCGGCGGCATCGCCATCGCCAAAGATCTCAAGCCGTGCACCGGGGCAAGAATCCGCCGCCTTAATGAAGGCGCTCACAGCCAGATCAAGTCCGAGCCGGCTAGCGATGGTGCCGTGATAGACGATTCTGAACGCTGCTTTGGACTGGTCTCCATCGGGCAGATCGTGGGCGCACGGATCGGCTGAGTTACCGGCAGCTAGGATGCGCGGGTCAGGAACATTCGGAATAACAGCGATTTTGGATTTCGGCGCGCCTCGCCGGCAAAGCACGTCCCGATGCGGATGATGCACGCTGATTACTCTATCTGCAAACCAGATACTGAACTGCTCCTGAAAGGCGAGCAATCTGATGAGCGGATGCTTTTCTGAAATGCCAAACTTCGACATGTACAGTTCGGGCATCATATCATGGATATTGAGAACAACCTTGGCTCCAAACAGCTTTGGAATAAGCCCTACTAATACAAGTAGGTCGGGCATTGTATGGATATAGACTATGTCGTATCGCTCCTTTCGGAATAGGGCCAGTAGTTTGAGCGTTGCAGCCCAAAAGAAACCCAGATACGCGAATACATAGCTGACTCCGCTGGCACCACGATACTTCATCTGCCGCAGATGGAATAGCCTTACTCCTTCAATGACCTCGACCGATGGGCGATCTTTCTCAGCCAGCGCGATAAAGTCCACATGATCGCCTCTTCGGACTAATGTCTCCGCCTCGCGCCGAGGACGGGCATCGGAGAGGTAATTTGTGTAAGCGACCATGCAGATCTTCTTCATATACGCTTTCCTAGTATTCATTCGTCGCAGTCTGATTACACAACAGACCTGCTACAGGTAGATTGCATTCACTCCATTATGCGATTGAAAGTGGATGCAGGCGCTCACGCGTCGTCTTTTCTTCTTCAACCGCTAACTCCACTTTTCGCGCCTCATTCGACTTTCTCACAGTATCGAGAAAGTCGGACTGGAAACATTGCTGCAGCAGTGCAATATTCGGCATTACGCAATGTCCGCCGATATAGCCCGGCTGAAAGAGAACGCCCGGGAGATAGCCAATCTCACGGAAGAACTTGCCCATTTCGATATAATCGCCGTTCACTGTCTCGGCGAAGCGATTCATCTCCTGAGCCCACGCAATCAACACTCCAAAATAGGTCGTCTCCAACAACTTTGCCAATTCGAGCGTCTCGGGAGCAGACATACGTTCCGTTTTCAACCCCGCATTGCTGAGATGCTCCTGGACTCTATCCACTGCCTGAACATCATTACCGGCAACGAACTTGACATAGGTATACATCTCGTCAACCATCCTGGTATGCTTGCCGCGGACGGGGCTATATACGCAAGACACTCCGCACGCATTCTCTACTCCGCGAGTTGTGCCGGGAATGACCGTGCTATGAATCACGATAACTTCTGGAGTGTACTTCTGCGCATACTCCACCACTGCCTTCTGAAAACGCACCGCATCCATAAATGGGAAACAGATGTGCAGGATGCCTACCGGCACGTCTATCTGAACCGGAACGATATCGACGCCAATCGCCTCAGGCTCCGGCTTTTGCAAAATGGTGAAGAGCGGCTTACCTACTTCGCCTAAGCCAACCACCACGGTAACTTTATCCGAACTATTGATCATTGTCTCTCTCCGCTCACTACTTTTTTGACTGAAAGGTCACTTCTTGTTGGTCCAGCTTGTCAGATCGCTAGTTCCTCTTCAACGCATTGCCGTAACACTTGTCTGCATTGAAGCTAAGCGGGCTTCCGGCACCACCATCGGTCCCGCCCATTTCATGTAGATAACACATCTGGGCCGGATTTCCATACGTATGTCCACCTGGCCCCGTACCATCATTTACATCTGGACCCGTCGCTGGAAAAGGAATTGCACCCCACCAATTGGGTTTTCCTGACAGATAAAGCGATGCGGCAATCTCGTGCGTTGTGTCTGCAGCCCAATGAGTTGACCGATCCGCATTGTCGTAGTTTCCGTGAAGAACATCAGTCGCCGAGATTCCGCCTCGGTGACACGGAGCAATTCCACCGCCGCACCCGTTGCCCATACCGTCGTCGCTCGTGCTGCCGTATCCGAACGACCAGCTATAAGCCACAGCATCGTAATTTCGCTGTACGGGATATTCTATGGAGTCGACTTGTTTGAGAGCGTAGTTGTATCCAACTAATGATTGCATTTGATTGGAGCCAACAACATTCCCAACATAGTTATCCTCCGTCGCAAGGTACGACAAGTCAATGGCGCGAGCCGATTGGAACCCGTAGTGCCCTGCCGTCCCTCTGCAGATTACCGTTCCACGACCAGACATTGGATTACAGATTCGATTCGTCCCAACGATCCAATTGCGATAAGCAGTTGTATTGCTCGAAGTCCCCCATACAGGATCTTCAGCAATCACCGTGACTACATTGCCTTCGAGCAAATTGAACTGCGGATGAGCGCCATGAAAGACTATTCCGCCAATATCTAGATTGGTGGCCGAGCTATCGAACTCTCCCGTAGTGTAGTTATATGACACTACATTACCGGCCGCTCCCCACTCCAACATTATGGCCGTGTGGGTCCGCTCAACGATGTTGTTCTCAACCAAACTCGCACTTGTTTTGTCTGCCACCTGTATGTCGGAGTCGTAAATGCCGGGCTGGTGTAAAAATGCGTTTGAGAAATAGCTATCCCGAACCTCGTCATGATATCCCCAGTAGATTTCAACTTGATCGCCGTCCGCATAATTCGATTCGACGCCCTTAATCCAGCAATAGGCACATGCTGACATCCCAAAGCTTGCGGCGTAACCGGTGTTATTGGCATAGACCTGCAGGTTCTCAACACCCGCACGACGCGCAGACACTTCAAAAGGAATGGCAACGGGATAGTTTGAGTAAGTAGTGTATAGTGCGGGCGAGATGGAAATCGATTTACCTTGAACCACAGTAACTTCTACGATCTGCCCGCGCGCCAGGCTCCCATTCTTCGTCCAGCCACCGTCGCACCAGTTGCAGTGTCCGCCACTTCCTTGCGACGACACTTGCTTCTCGTCATTGACTTCTGCTACTGCAAGATACATTCCAACCCGTACAGCCGCCGGCTCGCTCACACTGATACTGGTTGAGCCAGCACCATTTCCGGCAGTGATTCGCAGTGGCCTGTAAGGGACGCCACCCGAGCCAAGACTGATGACGTCTCCGCCGCCTCTTCCTAGTGCATTCAGGATTGTTCGATCCGCACCGGCTCCACGCAGAGTTACATCCGATGGAACATGGATAGTTCCATCGATCAGGTATGTACCAGGTAATAGATATACGGATTCGTCTGAGGGGCAGGTTGCAAGTGCAGAGTTAATCTGAGCAACGGTAGCAGAAGGGGTGAGAGTTGCGCAGTTCGTCAGCCGCGGCGGAATCTGTCCGACTCCCGCTCCGGCCCAGTGTATTGTTCCCTTAGCTCCGAGAGTAGCGGACCATGTTTGAGCGTTAGTGTGCGGCGAGAATGCTAATATTGCGACAAGAATCAAGGCAGCGGTTACTGTCTTGCTTCCGTTACGGTCAGCCGTAGGCGCGTTCATCGGCTTCGCCGGCGACACCATCTCCCGTAAAAGTCCAGTGAGAGTGCGAAGCGGAGTCAAGCCCCTGTGAAGAGCGACTATTGCGCTCAAATAGAGTATTGCAAAGCCAAGCGACAAAAGAACAACCCGCAGCGCCGCTTCCCCTGTACTGCCGTTATGCTCCCGCACTATCTCCCTGGATAATGAAAGGTAAGTCAGGACGCAAGCTATCAGCGAAGCCGCGATATACCTCCAGACAGCTTGAAGGACCGGTCCGACGCCGAGGCCGATTGGTTTGCCTGCGTAATACATGGCGGGAAGCGTGAGCACCCAGAAGGATACACACCATGCAACCGCAATTCCTTCTGGTCCCCAATGAAGTGAAATAAGAAACAGCACTATGGTCACGACCCATTCCACTATGCCCCAGCGAAACCAACGGTCGGCTCTTCCAATCGATAGATGAATCCATCCATGGGTGCCATAGAGAATCATGATGCCAATGCCCGGTGCGAAAAACGTGAAGATATGTCCGGCGCGTCCCCAGCCTGGGCCGAGTAACACGCGGATCACGTCATTGCCAACGAGGGTCAGATCACCCGAAATCCCCATACCGACAAAAGCCATCATTGCCAGGGCAGCCAACAGATACTTGCGATATTGGACGCCATCGTTTCGAACCCGACTTAATGCCGAAACAGCAACAATCGCAGTTGCGGAAACCAACTGGGCCGCCGAGAGTGAAAACAGATCATATGCCTTCTTATAGAATCCCAAAGTGGGTGCGCCGAACCGCCATCCCACCAGAAGGTTGTCAGAATTGCGCGCGAAGTAGTTAACGGAGAATCGGCCATAAGTGTACATGGCAAACTTCATCATGGAGCCTGTACCATTGGCTACGCGAGGGCGGCCGGGCAACCAGTGGCAAAGCGACCATGCGCCAATGGTTGAGCTCAACGCCGCGGCACAAATGCCTAGCACAAGCGCCCAATAACCCCATCCAGCCCAACCGAAGAGGATGGACACTGCCACCGATGCGGCCTTAGCGACAATGTCGTTTTTTGCCACTGCAGGAAAGTGCATGGCGCGCTTAAGCAGAGCCAAATGAACTACCGAAGGACTGGTCAACACAATCGAAATTGCGATTCCCGCGGCAATTGGCGCCACCAACGGCTCTCCAAAGAACTTCGCAATCGCCGATCCGGCCGCGGCAAATCCGCAAGTAAGCAAAAGGCCGCCGGCAAGATTCATCCAGAAGAGATTGCTGGCAAGGATGTGGTCAAGGTGCTCACGCTGCACAATGGCTTCTGTTATTCCGTTAATTCCGAAGTTTGAAAGCAACAGGCTGAATGTAGTGACCATCGTGACCAAGCCAAAGTCCCGCGGAGTTAGCAGCCTTGCCAGCACCACCGTCGCTATGACCTGGATTGCCAGCGAGAGCACGCCTGAAAGGACAGTCATCCCCGCGCCTCGAACAGCGAGACGTCTCAGCGCTCCTCCTCCTCCCGGAGCAGCGGAAATGAACATCCCGTTTGAATCAAACGGCTTCACAGCAGCTCCATTTCGACTTACTCACGTCTATCAGCGCCATTATTCACAATTACTCCACTTATAAGCCGTATCGAGAACTTATTTCTCCTCTTTGCTTACCGAAGTATACGCACGTGCTTCGGCATGAATGCTCGCCTCCATAACATCTGAGCAGATCTTCCGTGCTCGCTGCAATATGCCGGCGCAGGCGAACATGCTACTGCAAGCAAGAACGCTAACCAGATAGGTCCCAGCATTCTGAAACCCGCCTCGGTGATACTGAAGATAAGCCCCGCCGTCAGATATGCGAATTTCAGTCTGCCATCATGCACATTGCGGTGCAAGGCGGTATTCGCATTCTTGAATCCGCTGATGATCAGCCATCCCAACAAGACCAGTCCAACCCAGCCAAGGTTCAGATAGATTTCAATGTACCCGTTATGCGCCTCTTGAATTCCATGTACGCTCATATTCCATACCCTCTCAAGCCGATCGCCTAGCCAGAAACTCTCAAAGCCGGTGCCGATGAGCGGATTGGTGTTCATTGAAAGAACAGCCTTCCAAATTGAAGTGCGTCCCGTTAATGTAGCGTTTCGACCAAGAGAATGGACCAGCGTACCGACAGTATCCAGAAAGAGCGCAAAGAGCGGAACGGCCAAAGCACCGGAAACCGCTATGTAGACGCCCTTGTTCCAGCGCTGAATCCAGCTCTGGGAGACCAGCACCATGACCGCACCAGCGAGCGCGAAGCAAGAGAGCGAAGTCATAGAATCCGCGGTCACGATTAGCCAGACTGCAGTCACAATCAAGACGGCGTGGGCGATGAGATGGCTGGTCCGGTGGGCCAGATCGCGCCTGTCGTAGGCCCCTAACAACGACCACAGCGATGCCAGCCCGAATACCATCGATATCATTCCGAGCAGGTTCTTGAACGTGGTTACACCGAAGTACATCATTCTTTCATCTTCAATACTGTATGCGCTGCCCAAGTCCGGGTAACACTTTATGAAGAGTACCGAGAGCGGAAGAAGCACGAAGCCGACTCGGGTAAAGAGACGCCTAGTGGCAGCCAAAGGCTGGGCGTCAGTAAGCACAACCATAATCATGATGAGATCGCCTACCGACTTACTCCACCGCTTGAAAGCAATGAATGGTTGCTCAGACCAGAGCACGCTGAGAGCGCAGTACCCGAAGAAAACCAGGAGCGGCAGGTTTGCGCGAAGGAATGCTCTAACTTGATGCGATCGCGAGTTTAATACAACAGCGCCAGCTACGATAAGAACAGCGAACACCGCCGCATCGACAGGACTGCCATCAGTGTACTGTTGCGCGAGCGTAACCGTTGACGAACGATGCATCCACGAAGACACGCCGCGTGAGGCATTGATCAACATCCATACCGTTGGTATCCATAGCGCCGCGGAGGGCTGCTCTTCCGCATCGCGGTCGAGATAGAACAGCCACCCAATTATTGCCATGCAAACGGCGGTGCCAATCAATTGCATCATACGGCGTCGATGAAAAGCCTATGAATCAGTTCCAGTGACAGAATCTTGTGAATCGCTGTTGTGTGATTATGTGTGCCCGCGGTGTGTTGCTGGACCATATCTTCAATAGCCTTGCGCTGCAGATAGGGGCGCGAGAGTGAACGAGGATCAAGCAACATGTCGCGGACATAGCCGGAAAGCGCGTCTCTGTACCAGACGCGGTAATGATAGAACTTATGACGGCCAAGAAATAGACGCTCCCAATGGAGCGGTCGAAGCAAGCGATCGAAACGAGCGACCGATTGCGGCATGCCATAGTCGCAGGCATACTCGGCCTTGAAGGCAAATTCATGAGAGCCTTGAGACATTTTTGCCGCCCACTTCGGTAAACTGCCGCCATAACCACGGTCGGTAGGAATACTTCGCAGTGCCGGATTGCCGTCCGCAATTAGTCTAAGCGAGACATCGTCGTTGGTAAGAAGCGACTGCGGCGAACGAAATACGGCTTGAACAAAGTCATTGTCGAGGTATGGCGAGCGAACAGCTAATTGACTCTGCTCCAATGAAAGCAAACTGTAATGGTGCCACGGAGCCTGGCGAAAGAGCGCGAACGACAGGGGGTGCATGGAGAGCAGCTCTTGATAGGTTTGCCGGGTTTCTTCAATCGAGCGGGTCAGGGCTGGCTGGAAGAGCCCGTCGGCAGGAGCAACTGGTTTAAAGGCGCGAACACGACGCAGCACCTCACCCCCATAGTTACCCGTCATGCGAACCGGTGCAATCTGCGCGGCAAACTCGTTCACGTAAAGATCGGGAGCGTGCTTTACCTCGACACAACCGTCGGAAAGAAAGACCGAACGTTCGGCATAATCGTGGAACTCCGAGAGAAACTCATCTCCAACGCGAATGACCTGGTGACTCTGACCACATACACCAGCAACTTTACGAGCCACCTTGACATCCTGCGAGTCACGATACATGCCGCCGAAGGAATAACACGAGAGCGAACCCGGGGTGGCGTCTGCCCACGACATGATCATCCTTGAATCGAGTCCCCCAGTAAGCGAAATGCCTATCGGTCCTGGGCCGCTGAAGTAGCGCGGAAGATCCCGCGAAAACGCCTCGCGCAATTGTAAATAGTAGATCTCCGCTTCAAGTGGCTCCTGCTCTTCCCATTCCTTTGGATGAAAGTAGGTTTCTTCGCGAGTAAGAGCCTTGCCCTCAAATCTCCATGCCGAGGCAATAGGAAGCAGGGAGATTCCCTTAAAGATCGTTCTATTCTCGAGAGCGCACCCGCAGGAGATAAACTCTGCAACGCCGCGCCCATCAACTGCCCTCAATTCAGGGCGGACAGCCAGGATTGCTTTTGCTTCAGCGGCGAAATAGAAGCTATCTTTCGACTCGTGGCAGTAAACCCGGTGCATCCCATAACGGTCATTGAACAGAGTAACAATGCCATTTCGCCGGTCCGCCAGGATTCCGTGGAATCTTCCATTCAGATTCTTCAAGAAATGGGGCTCGTCTTCGGCCTGATGCACTAGATAAGAACGATCACTAATATGAACTCTATGGCCCCGCTCTTTAAGACGGGCTGCGGCGCCAGGTTCGGGATATTCTTCGCCAGAGAAAACCAAAACCAGGTCACCAGTCTCATTGCGGTAGGGTAAACCAGCGGCGGCGGTACCCTCGCGCTCGACCCAGCCTACATAAAGCCCCAGAGATTCGTCGATCCACGTCCCACTCACATACGTTCTCTTATGGCGCAGTGCCGCGACCATGCGAAGCAACTCAGCTTCAGCACGGGCCCGGGGTGCGTGAGTGATGAGACCGACCAGTCCTGGCATTTCAATCAATCCTTAGCTTCGAGCTTTACTTTGGTTTCATGCCGTCGAAGCGGCCAAGATACAACACCAACAATAACTATGATTGAGATCCGGAAGAGGACGTCGCATGCGCCGCAGCGGCCGCATCCTCCGTTTGCACTGGTACAGCACCTGTTCTGTTCCTCCGTTCGCGGAATTCGTACCACTTGGTGCGAGCATTCAGCGCTACGTGAATCGCATTCGCCGGCAATAGACCAATGATGCCACGGTACAGCTTCAGCCTGACGCAGAGTTCACCCCACGTCGTGAGCGGCACATAATAACTTGGGACGAGAACCTCTCTGAATCCGTTTCTCACTTTGAATTGCGTCAGTGGGCTATCTCGCTTATTACCATAGTGAAATAGCTCGTATGTGAGATATTGAATGCCTTTGTCTCTACATACTTCTGTCGCTTTGGCAATCAATGCGTTCCCTGGGCGCTTGTCATAGTGCGCCATTTTGGAGCTGAGATGCAAAACCGAAGCAATGTCTCCGCGATAAATGAGCTTAAGAAAGCCAATGAGTTCGCTGCCATAATGCGCGCCGATAAAGTCCCCGTGATCAAGGAAGGACGCATGGTCGCGCTTGACCTGCTCAAGGGATTTACCGAAATGAGAATAATGCCGCCCTTGACGCGTTGGAGTCTCATTCTGTATCTCCATGATGCCTTTGATGAAATCATCGTCGTATTTATCGATGGACGTTACGACTCCGCGCTTCTGCGCGCGCCTTACATTCCTTCGCGTCTCAGGTGGCAAACCATCCCACCAGGCCTTCCAGTCAGTCAGGTTCATTACTGCAATGCTGCGCATCTCCAGGGGATAGCTATAGTGCGGGGCCGTGTCAGGGAACTTCTGTGAAAATACGAAGATATCTGCCTTGGGGGCCGCGGGGTCATCCTTCAGCCGGCGAATGCAATCTTCAGGATTGGCAACCACCGACTCCAGATAATCCTCATCATGTAAGCTTGCAATGCGGATTCGCCGGCCCTTAACGACAATTGTCTGTCCATTGACCTGGCATGCAGGGGCCTGGACCCACTGGCCGCGAACACTTATCTCGATCTTCCCAGGGGCCACATAAGTGTCGTTCTGAACTGTTGCTACGTCTTCCATGAAATCACCTAAACCACCATAATCCTCGTTGAACTTATTGTCGGCTATCTTGCCACGCAAGCCGAATTAACCTTCTCATCTATTCGGATACATACTCTTCCTTGACTGGATTAATCCCAACCAGCATGAGAAGTTTGCCGGAATGATCGCAGATTTTCACCATGAGACTCATAAAATACTGATGCCCGATCAATAGCGTGAACGGCACTGCTAATAGATACAGGGGCACAGCGATCAAAGATTTTGCTATATTCTTTGCGTCGCAACTCGGCTGAAGGGCAGCGGTGGCTCCCTGCAGCATTGCCTTGCGCAGAATGTAACTGCGCTTCCACCTTGCCGGAGGAATTGTCTCAGACACCGCGGCATCCGAGGACCAGATGAATCGACATCCCTCTTCAATCTTGCGGCGGAAAAAGTCCTGGTCCTCTCCTGCTCTGAACTCAGGCCGAAACGATCCGGTCTCTCCAACCACGATCGATCGTTTCATGAGCACATTTCCAGTGCGCGCCTCTTTCCAGTCTACTGACTGCCCGGTGGGATTGATGCGCCGAACGTATATGCTGGATTTTTTGAACCAGGCCGGTGGCTCCTGATCAAAGTGTCGCAGAACTGGGCCAAGCACGCCATCTACCTGGAACTGATTGCACTCGTTAAAGAGCGTGAGCAGCCAAGAAGGTTCGGGGATCTCGTCGTCGTCGATGAGTGCGATGAATTCGCCTTCAACGTTTTCAAGCGCCTTGTTGCGCGCAAGTGCGATGTTGCGCCTGGGCTCGACGCAATACTTTATCGGCATCGCGGAGGCGTTTTGCATCTCAATTACCGTGCTCTCAGCGGACCGAGTCTCGTCGTTATCAGAGACAACTACGGAATAAGTGAAGAGCCCGTTCGTCTGCTGTCGATCCAACGCGACAAGAAGACGGCGCAACATATTGGGCCGCTTGTAGGTGCAGGCGCACACGCAGATATGCGGAACCATCTTGGCCGACGTCGAGGCCTTTGAGCCTGCGCTGCCAGCATTCTTCACTTCTTCAGAGAGATTTGCTGTGTTCATGCCAGGCTCCCGACACTGGCGTATTGGCCGAAAGTGCGCAAAGTGTAGCCCCGCGACACTGTAACTGCACCAGCATCGCCTGGGAACAATTCACTCATGAGAAAGCTGTATTCCTCGTCGCGAATCGGGTGCGCTTCAATTTCAACATTCGAGGTTGCGGCCTGTGTGAAGATTCTCGAAAGACGCGATGGTGGATTGAGCGGCTGCAGATCAAAGAAATAGTCCGCCATACGGTGGTGGCGGCCCAGTCTCTTATCCTGCCAGCGGCGGTAAAGCCTATTGAGCAGACTTTTCTCTCCCGTGTCAAAGGTGAAGTTACGGCGCACGATGATTCCCGAAGGAATGAGTTTCTGCATGAGCACATTGGTGCAAAGATGCATGTGGTGATGGCCATCGATTCGTTTGGGGGCGGTTCCGTAGAGCCTCTCGTACTCAGCGACTTGAAGCTTGACGAGATACTCGAAGGCCCCGGCAAGGTGTGGATAATAAATGATCGGGGAAAACCGATGCGACAAGAGGGTGCGCGACACTTTTTCCTGGTGTTCCGCAAGGCCGCCGGGACGCGGCCAACCGGTAAACAGCAACGTGAAGTTGAGGTGCAACCCGGCATCGATGCCGTGCTGGCGGGCAAGATCCGCGGCGCGCTCGGAATCGCGCATAAACACCATGGCGCTAACAGACGAGAGCGATCCATGAACAAAGCAATCAAGAGTGCGATTGGTTGTAAGCTCATCGCGGCCCCAATCATCGGCATTCACGATAACGGCCGGCTGCGGCGCGATGCGGCCGGCGCATGACTCCTCAGCGGCCGGCGTTGCGCTGCCGAGAGCACCATCGAATACCGGATTGGATTGAGTTACTAAGCTCATAACTTGAACTTGAATTGCGGAGCGCTCGGGCTTTCACCTTCCACCGCAAATGCATTCTATCTCCGTTTACAGCTAGTGCGATTCACGCGCCTGACTCACCGGGAGAACCGGTTTCTCCTGGATTGCAGATTTGAACTTGAACTTGTCTCTCAGTCGCTGCATCTGTTCACGCCGATGAAATCTCACAAAGTCGTCGGAGACGGGATGCTCCATTTTGCGGGCGGCGGCCCAAACATAGCCCGTTCCCAGAGCGATTCCGCGGATGACGAGCGGCGGCTTCGCAAGCTGATAAATGGTGCGAAATATCTGCCAAACCGGATGATTGCCCATTACATAGTCCATGACTCCTGTGGTGAAGTGGGACTTGAGCGGCTTGCTTTGCGCCGTGCCGACCTTACGGTGGTGCTGGCAGACTTTCTCGGTAAATGTGCGCGTGTTCCAGCCCTTCATCCGTGCGGAGATGACGGCGATGCAATCGATTGTGCCGACCTTTACCGGCCTGTAACCGCCGATGGCCTCATAACAGTCGCGGCGAAATACCTGACATGCGCCGGACACGTGTTCGATGCTTGTGAACTTGTAATCGAAGACTTCTCCGCTTTTCTCCACGTAGGGAGTGCCGACAACACCGAGTTCTGGATGTGACACCAGCTTCTGAAGCAGGAATGCGAAGTAATCGCTCTCGAAGGTGATATCCGCATCGAGATTGGCGATTACATCGTAATGCAGGCCGCTGAGCCGGGCATGGCCGGCGCTGAATGCATAAGCCTTTCCAGCGAAATGCCGCTCCTTGCGCTCCGGCATGCGCAGCAACTCAATCCAATCATTCTCGGCAGCGTATCGATTGACGATCTCATCGGTTCCGTCGGTCGATCCGTCGCTCACAATCACCCATCGAAGCGGACGCACCGACTGCGCAACGACCGACTGGATGGTCGACTCGAGAAACTGCGCTTCATTGCGGGCTGGAGTTATCAGCACATAGGTGGGAAGGTCCGGCATTGTGTCTCCTAACTCTTTCACTGATGTCGTTTCCCGCGCGCGAGATGCTTCCGCAACGCATTTGGCAGTTAAAGCCCAGCGCCTTGCATCACCTGGGAGGAAAATGCCAGCACTTCAGCGGCGACTCGTGACTGCTGTTCGACGGTGAGGTTGGGGAACATGGGCAACGAGACAATCTCTGCGGCGAGCTTCTCCGCTACCGGGAACGATCCCTCATGATAGTTCAACGAGCGATAAGCGTTTTGCAGATGCAACGGAATTGGATAATGAATCCCCGATCCTATGCCGGCCATCTTCAGATGATTCATCAGGCCGGAGCGATCCGCAGTGCGGACTACATACAGGTGATAGACGGAATGCGACCACGATGGCTGTGTAATAGCAGTAACTCCATCAACACCAGTGAGCAGACGATCATACTCGGCCGCATGCTCCCTTCGCTGCGAGTTCCACTCCGGCAGATGGGCAAGCTTGACATTCAAGATGCCGGCCTGGATCGCATCGAGCCTTCCGTTGTATCCCTCGACGTCGTGATAGTACTTCTTCACCTGTCCGTGATCGCGAATCATGCGAATGGTGGCGGCGACCGAGGCGTCGTTGGTTGTCACTGCTCCGCCTTCGCCGCATGCTCCCAGATTCTTTCCGGGATAAAAGCTGAACGCCGCGGCCACGCCCATAGTGCCGGCTTTCATCCAGCGATTCTGCTCGCGCGAGAAGTACTCCGCTCCATGCGCCTGGCAGGCGTCTTCAATTACGGCGAGGCCGTTGGCCTTAGCCAGTTTCAGGATAGGGTCCATGTCGGCCATCTGACCGTAGAGATGAACCGGTACGATAGCAGTAACCGGCCGGCCGGAGCGCAGACTGAGAAGGCTTCCGGAGGCATCGCGTTCACACCGTGTCTCAATGAACTTGCGCAGCTCGTCAGGAGACATGTTGGCCGTGTGCTCATCTACATCGACAAACTCAGGGATGGCGCCGGCCTGCGAGATAGCCTCAGTGGTGGCGATAAATGTGTTGGGAACAGTGATGACCACGTCGCCGGACTTTACGCCGGCAGCCATCAGAGCAAAGCGCAAAGCATCGGTGCCGCTGCTGACTCCAATGCAGTGCTGCGCCTCGCAGAGCGTGGCAAAGGCTTTCTCAAATTCATCGACCATCGAGCCGCCGACAAAGCCGGCAGTGCGCAATCCCTGGCGAAATACGGCGACTAACTCGCTTTCAAGCTGGGCGTGTGGGGTAACTAGGTCGAGAAAAGGGATGGGCGCAGACTCGGTTGTCTTCGCAGGTTGCTCGATGAATCGCAGGATTCTGGCAGGGTTTCCAGCGACAATGGCGTTGGAGGGTACATCCTTTGTGACGAGGCTGCCAGCGCCAACGATTGCATTCTCTCCAACCGAGACATTGGCCAGGATCGTAGCTCCCGAACCGATCGATGCACCTTTTCTTACGATGGTTGGTTCAACCTTCCAGTCGGCCTCGGTCTGCAACGCTCCTTCAGGGGTGGTGGCGCGCGGATAGATGTCGTTGATGAAAGTAACTCCGTGGCCGATGAAGACGTTGTCCTCAATCACGACACCTTCGCAGACAAAGGAGTGACTGGAGATTTTGCAGCGGCTACCGACGCGCGCGTTCTTCTGAACCTCAACGAAGGAGCCGATCTTTGTTTCGTCGCCGATCTGGCAGCCGTAAAGGTTGATGAACTTGGAGAGGCGAACGTTATGACCGAGTTTTACGTCGCTCGAAATGCTGTTGAATTCGTTCATAAATAAACCAGGGCACCTCTCTTTTTCAGCGATTCGGTTGCTGCCTCAAGCATTTTGACGACTCTCAATCCCGAACAACCATCGTTAAACGGCACCTTGCCCTCCGACACGCAGTCGACAAAGTAGGATAGCTCGCGGCGAAGGGCTTCGCCCTGCTCCACCTGCGGGGCCCACATATCACCGGAGCGATAGTGCACGAGGAGGTTATAGACGCCCTCCTGGCTGGTGATGTTGACTCCGCGATCGTAGATACGCAGCTTTTCGTCGGCTTCAAGATCGTTCCAGACCAGCATCTTTTTTTCACCGCCGATGAGTGTGGTTCTCACTTTGACCGGAGAAAGCCAGTTGACGTTGATGTGGGCGATGATCTTGTCAGGGTAATAGACGGTCATGAAGGCTACATCTTCATGGCCGTTGAGATGATTCTGCCCGGTGGCCACCACGGCCTCAGGAGCGGCCTTAATCAAATGATCCATGATCGCCAAATCGTGAGGAGCCAGGTCCCAGATGACGTTGACGTCGTGCTGAAAAAGCCCAAGGTTTACGCGAGTTGAGTCGTAGTAATAAAGCTTGCCCAACGCCTCCTGATCGAGAAGCTCGATGATTTTGCGCACCGCACCGGTGAACAGGAAGGTGTGGTCGACCATGATCGTCAGGTTCTTTTTCCGCGCGAGCTCAATCAGCTCTTCGCCCTGCGCGGACGTGGTGGTGAAGGGCTTTTCGACAAATACATGCTTGCCGTTTTCAAGCGCAGACTTGGCTAGCTCGAAATGCGTCCAGACCGGAGATACGATGGCGACGGCGTCAATCTGAGTGGACAGGATCACCTCCATCGCATCGGCTGTAACATTGATTCCCGGATTTGCCTTTTGGGCGCGCGCCCGCGCGGCCGGACTAAGGTCGGCAATCGTAAGTACTTTTGAACCCTCAAGCGACGAAAGGTTTCTAACTATATTTGGTCCCCAGTAACCGTAACCAATTACTCCAAAATTCATGACCTTCCCACCATTCCAGTTAACCTTGCCGTTCCGCGGCACATGCAGCAAGAGAAGAGAGCCGGCGATAGTTTGCCCGAAGCAGAAGCATGTCCGACAGAAGTTGAACGCCTAATTTAAAGACCGTCTTCAATATGCACCGCTTCCTTTGATGACCGCGAGCGGCGTAAGCAGAAGAATCTTTACGTCGAGCCAGGGCGACCAGGACATGGCGTAGCGAAGATCCATCCTGACCATTTCGTCGAATTTGACTCGGCTGCGACCGGCCACTTGCCATACGCCCGTGATGCCGGGCTTCGCCTCTAATACACGACGCCGATGCCATGTTTGATAGGAGGCCAGTTCGTATGGAATGGCGGGCCGCGGGCCGACCAGAGACATTTCGCCGTTGAGCACGTTGATGAATTGAGGAAGTTCGTCGAGGCTGGTTCTGCGCAGGAATCTTCCCACACGCGTAATCCGCTTGTCGTCCTTAATCTTGTAGACGCCCGTCTTTCCAGTCTCAGAAGAATGCGCCTCGTTCTGGATCATCTTTGCCATGAACTGCTGATGCACGCGCGCATCGTTGTTCACAAACATGGAGCGGAATTTGAGAAATGTGAAGAGCTTTCCGTACTGGCCGACCCGCTGCTGCTTAAAGAAAACCGGCCCCTCGGACGTAAGCTTGACGGCCACGGCGATGGCGAGAAACAGGGGCGAGCAAGCGGCAAGCGCTAGCGCACTGCCGACGATATCGATGGTGCGCTTGACAACCAGCATGGGCTTGCGACGCTTTGCGGGAATGATGAGATCGAGATAGAGAGCAGGGTTGCTAGGACGCCCAGGCCTGTCATGGTCCCAATCGTCGGGAAAGAAATGGAAGGAGATCGAAACCTGCTTGAGGTCTTCAGACGTGACTTCTCCGTGGAAGATCGACTTTACACGGTCCTGAATTGTGTTAATGATCGACTCTCGGTCACCGCCGACGAGTCCGGTAAACAGCACGCCCAGAATCGCTTGGTCCTTATACCAGCCAACGATGTCTGTTTCGCGGCTAGCTACTAAGAGAACATCCGCCAGTCGAAGCAGAACGGCCTTGGTGGCCTCAGTGGTTTTGCCATTGTGGGGCTCTATGAGCATGAGCAGGAAGGGCTCTTTGGAGCGTTCCGTCCTCTTCCTCTCAATGGCGATCATGCGCCTGAAGGTCTTGCCCTCCAGCGCTTCCCTATCTTCAACCGGTAGCCCCTCAAACAACGCGGTGTTCAAGTCTGGACCACTTTCCGCACGGGTGGTATTCACTCCAATTCCTCTCTGGCCGGGATCGACGCATACCCCAAACTGGCTGAAACACGGGACATGTCTATCGTCGAGGCTCCGCTAAACCTTTTCAATCCACCGTTCGGGCCAGCTTTGATGACGCGTAGGTAACAGGACTGAATTACTCCACTTGTGCGCGTATTCGAAGGACCGACCAGAGGGCAAGGCTTCATCCGGCCTCTACGCGCACCGGAAAGCGCGAAAGCGAGTCATTTGGCCAGCCGCAGCCGCCGCCCCAAGATTCGGGGCCGAAGAAGCAGGCCTGTGAACCTCAGTCCAGTAAAAATCCATACAAGTGATTCGAGGAATGTGGTTTACAGGTGGATTTGCTCCCCTTCCGCCCTAGGAGCCGACGACGTTTCAGTTTCGGTTGAACCTCTTTCAACCGAAAAACGTCTTACAATGGTTTTGCGCGCGGTACCCAAAACTGGCGCAACAAAACCGCACACCAGTAATCGATCTTGTGACCATTTTTGACCAGCGTAACGTGCAAGATATCCAACCTGATACACGGTTTGAGTCACCTCAACCCACATCCGCTCACCGGTGAACTCCACTTGATGAGATTTTAGAACAGAACTCTCGATTCTGTGCAGATCCCCCTTGCTTTGAAGTATGGACTCTTTGTCCCCTTCAGTCCCAGATAGCTTGAATGTCCGATTCGGGCGACTTGACTGGATGGCGGAATGGTAACTCTCCAAGGCTCACTCTGCTTGACCGAAAGTTGTATGGCCCGAGCTTAGAGCGCCAGCTAAATTGAGTTTGAGGTGGTGTGATTACTGGCAAGTAAATCACGCGTCGAGGTCCCAAGATGGGAACAGGGATCATCCCCCCTGAAGGAAATGCCCCGCCCGAGTCCCTGCTGACTCGAGGCCCGCATGAGTTCGTGGAGGACCAAGTCGAGCTAACCCCCGACGCGACCGCGCTGATCATGGGCGCGGAGCGGCTCTCGTACATGGAGTTGAACGCGGGTGCGAATCGCCTTGCGCAGCATCTACGGGAACAGGGAGCCAAAATCGGCACCCTCGTAGGTGTGCATCTGGACCGAGGGTTCGATTCGGTCATTAGTCTCCTGGCCATCTTTAAGCTTGGCGGAATCTATGTACCGCTGGATCCCAAGTTCCCGAAAGAACGCCTGGAGTTCATGGCCGAGGACTCGGGAATCTCGTTTTTGCTGGCGCATTCTTCCCGCTGGGAGACCATGCCGCGGACCAGCGCGCGAGTTATTCTGCTGGACCGCGAAGCCGCAGAGATCGCCAAAGCTCCCGGCCAAAACCAGGCGCTGGCGCGCGATCCTGAAGCTCTCCTCTACATCATCTATACCTCCGGGTCGACTGGAAAGCCGAAAGGCGTGATGATTCCGCGGCGCGGGCTGGTGAACTTTCTGCTGGCCATGCTGCAACAGCCCGGCATCTACCCGAACGATGTTCTGCTTGCCGTTTCACCCACATCTTTCGATATTTCGCTGCTTGAGTTTCTTCTGCCGCTAATGCGCGGCGCGACGGTAGCAATTGCAACTGTGGAGCAGGCAGGAGACGGACGCGCGCTTGATGAGCTGATCAAACAGCATGATGCGACGGTGCTGCAGGCAACGCCGGCCACATGGAGAATGCTGCTCGAAATTGGCTGGGAAGGAAAGCCCGATCTGCGCATCCTGTGCGGAGCCGAGGCGCTGGCGCCGGATCTGGCGCGGCAACTTCTTCCCCGCTGCCGCGAACTTTGGAACCTGTACGGTCCAACGGAAACATCGGTCTGGTGCTCGACCGATCACGTTGTGTCCGCCGAGCAAATCTCGCTGGGTACGCCCATTGCCAACACATATTTTCGCGTACTGGATGAAAATCGCAAGCCGGTGGCCGCAGGCGAACCGGGCGAGTTGTGGATCGGTGGCGAAGGCATGGCGCATGGTTATCTGAATCGCGCGGAGCTATCCGCCGAGCGATTCGTAGCCGATGCGCGGTTTGCACGTACCAGTCCCGATGGATGCCTCTATCGCACAGGTGACGAAGTTCGTTATCGCGCCGACGGTACGCTTGAGTTTCTGGGCCGGCTTGACCATCAGGTAAAACTGAACGGATTCCGCATCGAGCTTGGCGAGATTGAGTGCTCGCTCACAAATATTGAAGGCGTACGGCAATCTGTAGTGATGTTGCGGGAGGATACGCCGGGCGACAAGAAACTGGTTGCCTATTACACCGGGCGCAAGGCGTTGAGTTCAAGCGCGCTGAACGAAGCGCTGAAGAAGACGCTGCCGGATTACATGACGCCGTCGCTTTTTGTACACATGGAACGGTTCCCGATTACGCCGAACGGGAAGCTGGACCGCAAAGCTCTGCCCAAGCCTGGGAACAAGCGGCCGGTGCTCACGCAGGATTACATTGCGCCACGCACTGCGACCGAGAAGCAACTCGCACTGCTATGGCAAGAGCTGCTTGAGATTGAAGAGATCGGAATCGACGACAGCTTCTTTGACCTGGGCGGCAATTCAGTGAAAGCGGTTCGCATGGTGCGGCAGTACCATGTGCGCTTTGGGAGAGAGATTCCGGTCGTGAAGGTCTTTCAGCACTCGACGATTGCGAACCTTGCCCGGCTGCTGGACGGAAGTGAAGAGACTACGGACTTTCTGAAAGCGGGCGGGCATGGCGCAAGCTTATTGAGCTGCTCGATGCCGGTGCCCGAGCCAAGCCGCTCAGGCAAGCGTGATGCGATTGCAGTGATCGGCATGACGGGCCGCTTTCCTGGCGCATCCAACGTCGATCAGCTTTGGCATAACCTCCGCAATTCGGTTGAATCGATCTCCACGTTCACACCCGAGGAGCTTGGCCCCGGCATTGAAGAGTGGCTGCGCAACGATCCAAACTATGTGCGGGCGCGCGGGCTGATTGAAGGAGCCGAGCTGTTCGACGCTTCCTTCTTCGGCATCGGTCCGCTTGAAGCCAAGGTGATGGATCCGCAGCAGCGTGTGTTTCTTGAGCTTGCGCACCATGCGCTGGAGAACGCGGGCTACGATCCGGAGCGCTACCCTGGGCGGATTGGCGTGTTCGCCGGCATGGGCGACAACCATTATTATCCGACCAATCTGCTGACGCAGCCAGACCTGCTGGCGATGGCCGGAAGGCTGGCGGTCGAGTATGGCAACGAAAAAGATTACATTGCATTGCGCGCGGCATACCTGCTGGATCTGCGCGGACCGGCAATCAGCGCTGCTACCGCGTGCTCCACAACTTTGCTGACGATCGACCTGGCTTGCCGTGCGCTGCAGAACCGCGAATGCGATATGGCGCTCTCAGGCGGCGTGGACATCATGGTTCCGCAAAAGAGCGGAACGCTCTACCAGGAGGGCGGCACCTTCACAAAAGACGGTCATTGCAGGCCGTTCGATGCCGATGCGACGGGTACCATGTTTTGCGATGGTGCGGGCGTGGTGGTGTTGAAGCGCTATGCCGACGCGGTTGCGGATGGCGACACCATTTACGCGCTGATTATCGGCAGCGGCACAAACAATAACGGCGCGCGGCCGGCATCGTTTCTTGCGCCCAGCATGGATGGACAGGCCGAAGCTATTGCCTTGGCGCAGGCAGATGCCGGCGTTCCCGTTGAATCCATTGGCTATGTTGAAGCGCATGGAACGGCGACACCGGTAGGCGACCCGATTGAATTCGAGGCGCTGCGCAAGGTATTCGAACATAAGACCAGTAAGAAACAGTTCTGCTATCTGGG
>Ga0302319_10007460_pt1 | contig 21527 bp, 19 predicted proteins | sample Bog_T0_2_FD_203319 | JGI IMG/M metagenome (GOLD analysis project Ga0302319, IMG submission 203319) | Peat permafrost microbial communities from Stordalen Mire near Abisko, Sweden - Bog_T0_2 | ecosystem: Environmental > Terrestrial > Soil > Wetlands > Peat | place: Sweden: Abisko, Stordalen Mire... | reverse complement strand
CTCTCGTACCGTATAGGCCAGTTCAGCAAGGATCCCATTGCCGGAATCACTCCCATTGAGCAGATGCTGGAAGTGCGCGATCTGCCCATTGTCGCCGAGGGAACTGGGATCAGGGAACAGGGAACAGAGAATCGGGATCAGTTCCTCCAATCGTCGGCACCGGATGGTTTCCAGGCCATGGAAACGCCGTTGGTGATGAGCGGTTTTGAACCAGGGGCCATTCGCCTGTGGCAGCAGCAAATGGCCGGTACGGGCCTGGAAACGGTTGCGGCTGGGGGCATGGGCGGCTCATCCAAGTATCCCGAGGAGCCTTTTGCCGAACCATCGGCCGCCGCAATAGCCAGCGTGGTGCCCGGCTCGGCGGTTAGCGCCCAGTTGGTGCGCGGCGACCTGGAGATCGCGGCCACCTGCACAGTCACTTACATCGACTCGAAGCAGCTTCTCGCTTGCGGCCACCCCATTTTGCAGGCTGGGCCGGTTTCGCTGCCGATGACCACTGCCGAGGTTGTGGCCACGCTGGCTTCGCCAATGAACGCCTTCAAGATCGTCAACACCGGCGACCTCATTGGCGCTTTTTCAGAGGACCGCGACTCCGCCATTCGCGGCGTGCTTGGCCAGAAGGCGCGGATGATCCCCGTTCATATTGCCGTTCACTCAGGGACAGGCGAGCGAAAGCTCAACATTGAGGTGATCGATCTTCCGTCGATAACTCCCCAGGCCGTGCTGGTGGCGTTGTACGAGTCGCTGCTTGCCACCAACGAAAGTACAGCGGAGACAAGCTACCACCTGACCGGTGCGATCGATCTCCAGGGCTACCCAGCTTCGCCGCTCGACCTGTGGGTCTCGGCCGGCGATCAAATGGCTGCCCCCTTGGAGATATCAATGCTGGCCGGCGAGCGCTTCTCCCGGCTCTATTCAAACGGCGCGCGGCAGGGCGATTTGCGCGGGATCGATCTACGCATCGAGGCCATTCCGAGGCGCATTCATGTGGAACTGGAGACGGCGCGCCTGATTTCAAACGATATTGTTCACGCCGGCGATACCGTAGTGGTTGAGGCGACCCTGCGTCCTTGGCAGCAACCCGCGCGCAATGTGCGCATTCCGATCAAGCTTCCGTCACGGCTGGGCCCCGGTAATCTTCGGCTCTTGATCTCGGATTCCGGTACGCTGGACCGGACTTTGGATCAGCCCCGGTTTTCAGGCCGCCCGGTGGACTTGGATACGGTGCTCGCTCAAGCCCGGCAGCAGCACTCGGCAGACCGCATTTATGTGAGCCTGCTAGTGCCTGAAACCCAGGCTGGCATCTCTGGGCAAACGCTTGCAAGTCTGCCGCTTTCAGTGGCCAATGTGCTGGAGCCGCAGCGCACCGCGCAGGACGTGAACCTGAATGGAGAGTCGGCTGAGGCGGTTGGGGATGCGTCTGCCGGAGGAGTTTTGAACGGTTTTCAGATTCTTAATCTGCGCATTGAGACTGGCAGCGGTTTAAACTAGCTCTAGCGTAGAGAATAACTCACTCCAACTTTCGGGCCTGCGGCTTTGGGGAAGTCCGCCAGCCTGTTTACCAGCCCCCAGCGAGGAATTAGAACGATCATGGCCTTCATTCAAGGACTTGCAGTACACGCGGCGGGAGCAGAACTTTTGCCGTATCGCTACGACCCCGGCAAGCTGGGACCGCAAGAGGTGGAGATAGCGATCACACACTGCGGCATCTGTCACAGCGATATCCACTTGATCTCGAACGACTGGGGCATCAGCCACTATCCGTTCATTCCGGGCCATGAAATTGTGGGATCAGTTGCGGCGGTGGGTAGCGAGGTTCGATCACTCCAGGAGGGCCAGCGCGTTGGCCTTGGCTGGCAATCGAACTCTTGTGGCGAATGTGAGTGGTGCACACGGGGGATGGAGAATCTTTGCCCTGCGGCTGAGGGCACCTGCGTTCATCGTCACGGCGGCTATGCCGAGCGCGTCCGGGCCAACGCCCGCTTTGTGATTCCAATTCCCGCGGCTCTGGATAGCGAACACGCCGCACCGCTGCTTTGCGGGGGCATCACCGTGTATAACCCCCTGCGCACCCATGGCGTGAATCCCTCTTCGCGCGTGGGAATTGTAGGTATTGGCGGACTGGGCCACATGGCCATTCAGTTTGCGAGGGTCTTCGGCGCGGAGGTGACCGCCTTTTCCACCTCGGCCGCCAAGGAAGAAGAAGCGCGCGCTTTGGGCGCCCACCGATTTGTCAACAGCCGCGAATCGAAAGCGCTGAAGGAAGTTGCTGGGACTCTGGACTTTGTGCTGAGCACGGTCAATGCCGACCAGGACTGGGGTACCTTTGTTCAGGCTCTGCGCCCCACCGGCACGCTGTGCTTTGTGGGCGTTCCGCCGTCACCAGTTTCCGTACACGCCTTCCCGCTCATCTCCGGCCTCCGCTCCATCACCGGCAACCCCACCGGCAGCCCCTATCGGATAAAAGAAATGCTGGAAGTAGCTGCTCGCCACGGCGTCAAAGCCCAAACCGAGCGCTTCCCCATGGCCAAGGCCAACGAAGCCATCGAAAAGGTGAAGAAAAACAAGGTGCGCTATAGGGCGGTCCTGGCGAATTAAGAACTTAACCGTAAATAGGCAGCACGCGAGCCCCCTGGCCCGCGAAGGGATGCGGGCGCCAAGGATGCCGCCCGCAAAGCCGCTCTGGAGAGCGGCGCTACTCAAATGCACAAGTCACGGATAAGTTCCGTGCGCACTCATTGATCGTGTACAACAATTTGCCCCACCTCGACCGTACCACTATTCTCACGGCTTTCGTGGGGTAAAGCTATTCCAGCAAATCCTCCAAGTGCGTTCTTGATTCAAAGCCGCAACCCGCGAAGCAGGTTTCCCCTGGCTAACCTCGCATCGAATCCCTGCAATGGCGTGACCGATCCGGTGAGCAAATCAGGCCAGCCAACGGAATCGTGCCGGCTCAATACTCTTGATGGATTGAGATTCACGTTCCGCCCCAGCCGAGGAAGCACCCCAAACCCTACCTCTATCTGCGCGGACATTCAAGCAACAGGAGGGTTCCATGCAATTCAACTTTACAGATCCAAGATTCATCTTCGGCGTGCTTGTCGTTGTTCTGATCTTCGGCACTATTCTCGGCGTATTCATCGAGAGGCGGAAGAAGAAGAGCCAGGCGCTACGCAATCGTTTTGGGACGGAGTATGACCGCGCCGTCAGCGTGCATGGGTCGGAACAAAAGGCCGAAGCCAAGCTGGCGGATCGCGAAACCCGCGTGGAAAAGCTGAATATCCGCGACCTGACCATCACCGAACGCGCGCGCTTCCTGGCCGAGTGGCAGGCTGTGCAATCCCGTTTTGTCGATCATCCCAAGGGCGCGGTCACTGAAGCCGACGAGCTGGTGAGTACCCTCTTGCTAGCGCGGGGCTACCCCGTCACCGCCTTCGACCAGCGCGCAGCGGACGTATCGGTAGACCACCCCGTGCTGATGGAGCCTTACCGTTCAGCGCACGCCGTGGCGGTGCGGAACGGCCCTGTGCAAGCGACAACGGAAGAACTGCGGACCGCAATGGTCCAGTACCGCGCCATCTTCGATGAACTCGTTCAGGAGAAGGTGCTCGTAGATCACAAGGCCGCGGCATAATCCAAGGAATACGGGTTGCGCGGCATTCTGCTTCAGGAAGGCCGCGCTTCCCTGCCCTCGATGAGCATCTTGGGCTCCTGAGCGCCCCAGAATTCTATTCCCAGTGACCGATCAGCGACAGGCTGGCGGTTCCCGGCGTCTCGGTGATCGAATCGTTGGCGCCGATGTAGTAGTTATGCATGACCAGCGTTACGCGCGTGCCGCCCGTCACCGCCAGGTGCACTGGCTGCGAGAGCAGGTAATGGGGATTGGCCGTCTCGCCGCCCACCCTGCCAGCCGCAAAGCCGGTCATCTGCTCGTACCCACCGACTGTCATGTCCAGATACCACTCGGCGGGCGCCGGCAGCTCCCGGTCGTAGTCAGCCTCGGCAAACAGATGGTCGATCACAAACGTCCTGCCTGGCGGAATGCTGATGCACAGATATCCCTTGCTTGCCGGCTGCGGGTAGGTGTCGAACTGCTCAAACTGGTCGTAGCCTCTCAGGCTGCTCTCCGGCGTGAAGCAGGACTGCGCCTGGTCGTTGGGGATCTGCAACTGCGGGTCGTTAGAGGGCGCGTTGGGAAAGTGGGAATGACGCGGGTGATGAGTCTGCCCGAGCACCGGAACTGCAAACAGCAGTGCGATTGAGGAAACCCAGAATAGTTTACGAGAGATCATTTCGTTCGACCTGAGATTGAATTCTGCGGCAATTGTATCTACAAGACGCGACCGCGGTCAGTTCCGTTTGCAAAACCTGAGAAGGGCGTCTTGTGTCAGTCCTTCACCGGCTTCGCCGACCCACGGGGGATGAAACAACCGGCGTCCATTCTCTCGGGAGGAAAAGCGAGAATAACCCAGGGCAAGGTCGGCGTTGAACAAGAGACCTTCCGTCCCATAGGTGCAAGGGCTCGCGCCGTACATGTCGCTAGGATTCGAGAGAATGTGGAAGAAGTTCGTGCGTTCGTCAGGGACGCTCAAATAAGCCACGGTCATGTTGATGAAGAGAACCAGTGCAGTGAGCTGGGAAGCAATGCCGAAGGCGAAGAGAATGCCGCCGGCAAGTAAACGACCCTCGCCGCGGTCTTGTTCATGTGGCTAGGGCGGATCCAAGCCCCACTCTAAACCACCAAGAGAAATGCTCCGGGAGTCTGTTGGAAATGGATTTGCAGCCCCCTACAATCAACGACTTGCAGATACTACACTTTCACGTACGTTATTCATTATTAATGAGGTACATCTGTTAGAAAGCCTATTTCCGAAACACTCCTAGGCCAAATTGGCAATCGTTCCCTGCATACGCTAACCTGATTCTGATTCCGCATAGCAAGCCAAGAGTCCGGGAATCGGGAGACAGATTGCAAAACCCAAGGGGAATGCGCGTCTTGACCGGCGCCAGCCTGCTCATGGCACTGCTACAGAGCCTGTGTACGGCGGTGCTGACCATCAGCGGCGTCCGCGTGGCTATCGGTCTGTCGGCGCTGGCTGCGGCCAGCGGCATCTACGCCCCGGCGCGAGGATTTCACCAGGACGCAATCCGCATCCCGATGCTCTGGTTTGCCGCCTCGGGCGCCATTTTGAATCTTCTTGTGCTGGCCTGGATCTGGCGCTTGCGGGCGCAGCCTTCAGCGCGCTGGCGCAAGCGCAAGATCAACAGGAAGGAGCTGCGCGCAGAGAGACTCCAGGTGGCACTATCCATCCTGACGCTGATTCTGGTGGGATTGGAGACCTGGACCCACCCCATGGTTCATCGCACAGGGCCTCCGCCGATTGCAGTCCGGTCCAGCTTGCCATTGGGAAGCACTTCGCAAATGCCTGCCGTTCGTCCTACATCCCGTTAGGGGCTAAACAGGCCACTCTTCCACTTGCTCGTCCCCGAGCGTACCGATCGGTTTAAGCGGCCTGCATACTTGCCGCGGAAATGCGCAGGCTGTTCAACAAGATTGCAATGCTCGCATTCTTCTTCGCACAGGCATGGATTTCAATTTCCTGAAGCTACTTTGGATCTCCGTCTTGTGTCCACGTATTCACGGGATCGAGAAACCGCTTGGAGATGGGCGCGTAGGCGTCGATGCGGCGATCACGCAGGAACGGCCAGTGGCGGCGCGTCTCTTCGATCAGGCCCAGGTCGATCTCGCCCAGCAGAATCTCCTCGGCATCGTGCGAGGCCTTGGCGATCACGCGGCCAAAGGGATCGGCCAGGAAGCTGCCGCCCCAGAACTCGATTCCCTGCCCCACCGCGCGATTGCCCAGCACGTCTCCATGTTCGGCGCCTACGCGGTTCACTCCAGCCACATAAACTCCGTTGGCGATGGCGTGGGAGCGCTGGATGGTCTGCCATGCGTCGTATTGTGCTGCGCCGAACTCATCCTTCTCGGCCGGGTGCCAGCCGATGGCAGTCGGATAAAACAGCACCTCTGCGCCCTGCAACGCGGTCAGCCGCGCGGCTTCGGGATACCACTGATCCCAGCAGACCAGCGTGCCCACTCGACCAAAGGCTGTGTCAATTGCCTGGAACCCCAGATCGCCGGGGGCAAAGTAATACTTCTCGTAGTAGAGCGGATCGTCCGGAATATGCATCTTGCGGTAGACGCCGGCGATGGCGCCATCGGCATTCAGCGTGACCGCCGTGTTGTGATAAAGCCCCGGCGCGCGGCGTTCGAAGAGCGAAGCGACAATGGCGACGCGGGCCTTGCGGGCCGCCTCGGCCAGCTTGGCCGTCGATGGTCCTGGAATCGGCTCGGCCAGATCGAAGAGCCGAACATCCTCGCGCTGACAAAAGTACTGCGTGCGAAACAGCTCCGGCAGGCAGATGATATTCGCGCCCAGCCGCGCCGCTTGATGGACATGCTCGACCGCCGACGCGAAGTTGGCCTCAGGGTCGGCGCCCATGCGCATCTGCACCAGTCCGACAACGTATTTGCGTCTATCTGTCATTAGTCTGTCCGGCAATCCTCAGAAGCGGCCATCATGACACAAGCGGCAAGGCCAACCCTGGCTGGCAGGATTGGCCTCCCTTGTCTGCTGCATGCAATGCCTACTCGTCCAGAATCAGCACAGCGGCCGCAATGGTCGTAGTCCACAGCCCGCGCTTGTCGCCCACGGCAGACTGCGTCACATTGCTGGTGCGCACGATCTTGTTGGAGATCCGGTAAATCTCCTTTTTCTCATCCCAGCTCTTGTCCGGATCGAATTCCACATCGAGGGTTGTGGCCAGCATCTCGGCGGCCAGCTCTTCGGCGTACTCGCCCGCCTGCTCTTCGCTCTCGCCGAAACTATGGTGTTCGCTCAGGTAGCCGTAGGTGTTGCGGTCGGCCGGAATAGCCACGCCGATGCTAGAAACCAGCAACCGATGCGGCTCGCGGGTCGAGTTCTCTGCGATCACCGCAAAGACCACCTCGCCGGGGCTCAGATAGGTGAGGCCATCCTTGCGCGAGATCATCTTGCAGCGCGGCGGAAAGATCGATGACACGCGCACCAGATTTTGCGAGGCGATCCCCGCGTCCCGAAGGGCCAGCTCAAAAGAGGTTAAACGCTCCTTGTGTTTGCCTACGCCCTTGGTAAAGAAAAGTTGCTTGGGGACCATGCTTTTTCCCAATTCCTATGTGACCTCCGTGAGTGTGAAAAATCGAGATTTGAATGAAACGTTCCCGCATGAGTCTATCGCATTTGGCTGGCTGAGAATAGAGCGCGCTCCGATTTTAACGGAGGTTTGTGAAACCGGGAGAGTGGACCGCGGAAGTCCCCGTTGAGCTGCGGGTCTGATTTCGAGGTCTCCGTTCACCAAGAGATTCATTCCGGTATTTGGCAGCAAACAACGGATTTATCCTCCACAGTGCGGCAAATCGCTAAAAAGTCGCGATCTGTTGGATAAAGCACGCTGCTATGCAGGAGCACCCACATCGCTTCTTACGCCGGCACAGCCTCATTCCGCATCTCCGCCTCAACGGGCTTCTGGCCTTTGTAGTCGGAGAAGTGGACGACGTTGTCGTAGGCATCCTTTATGAGGTCTTGCAAGGGGATGACGCTGCCGTTGACGCGCTGCTCGTCCAGCAGGTCGAGATCGACGTCGGCAAAGATCATCTGCTCCTGATTGATTGTGCCTTCAGCGGCGATGCCGTCGCGGGCAAAGAAATAATCCGAAGGCGTGAGGATGGCGGCCTGGCCATAGTTTGCGGCCATGTAAGGCACCAGGGGCAGATTGCCAACGGTGCCTGTGACGGCCACGTATACCTGGTTCTCGATGGCGCGGGCCTGGGCGCAGTAGCGGACGCGGCAGAAGCCTTCGCGGCCGTCGGTGCAGGAGGGGACAAAGAGGATCTCGGCGCCGGCCTCGGCCATGACTCTGGCGACCTCGGGAAATTCGATGTCGTAGCAGATGAGAATTGCAATGTTGCCGAAGTCGGTGTGGTAGAGGTAGAGCCCGTGTCCGCGGCTGAGCTGGTATGGGCCGCTCTCGGTGGGCGTGAGGTGAACTTTCTTCTGACGGAAGACCTGCCCGTTGGGGGTGAAGAGATGGGCGGCGTTGAAGACCTTGCCCCTCTGGAAGACCGGATGAGTTCCACCGATGATGTAGATGCCTGTTTCCATGGCCAGCCGCATGAACAGCGCTTCGTAAGCAGGCGCCAGCCGTGCCAGGCGGCGAACTGCCAGGGCCGGGGCTGGCTCGTTGATGTAGCTGAGCAACTGCATGGTGAAGAACTCGGGGAAGAGAATGAAGTGCGCCTTGTAGTCCTTGGCGCTGTGGACGAAGAACTCGACCTGGTGGGCGAAGTCCTCGAAACAGGCGATGGGGCGCAGCAGATACTGGACGGCGGCGATGCGCACGCGGCGCGGCCTGGGAGTGCCGCGCAGAGCCTCGGCGCTGGCCTGTTCCAGGGCTGCATGCTGAAGACTGGCCTGGAGGCTTACCGATGAGGAATACTCCGGGTTGAGCCATTCCAGCACCGTAGCGAAGCCGTGGGAATCGGTATCGTGCATGTAGCCGGGAACCACATCCAGCACGACGAGGCCGTTCTCAAGCTGGAAGCTCAGCGCGGGATCGCGCCGCTTGCCGTCAACCACATCCGCCACATATTCCTTGGCAGTCATTTGTTCCGCGACAGCCGCATACCCGGGAATGCGGCCGCCGGTGAGCAGGCGCTTGATGCCGCGATCGCGAATCAGGTCCTTGCGCGCCTCGTAGAGGAGCGTACCGATGCCCTGTTGGCGCGCGTTGGGGTCCACCCCCATATCAGCGCCATAGAGAGTCTTGCCCAGAGGATTGTGAGTATCGAAGTTGCCCTCGCCAGTGATCGACGACCAGTTGGCTGACTCGGCATAGTCGTCCCAGTCGATGAGCAGCGAACTGGCTGAACCCAAAATGCGTCCGGTCGAGTCTACTGCCACCAACTGCCCCTCGGGAAAGACCTCAAGATGACGCTCCAACTGCTCGGGCTTCCATGGCGCCTGGCCTGGAAATGCGTGCAGTTGCAGTTGGATGACCGCTGAAATGTCGCCAAATGTCATCTGCCGGATGGAGAACTGATTCGTTGAGGTGGCCGGGGTTGCCATGGAAGTACGCTCCTGGAGATTCATGGTGATACAACACCGCGAGTCTACCGGCCAATCTTGAACGGAGAGTGACAATCTGCATAATATTTGAGTTTTCTGGCGTGTTTGGCAATGAACGTGAAGGGTGCGAAGGTTTATGAAACCTATACTCCGCGCACATGGCCGCGGCCACTGGTCTTGACTGAGTACATACGCGTATCGGCGGCGCCGATAATGGCGTGAACCGTGACGCCGTCGCCCGGCCTGGTGGCTAGGCCCACGCTGGCGCTGACACTCAGGCTCAGGCCGCCTTTCAGGGGAATGCTGTTAGCCATCAACGCTTGAAGCATGTTGTTGGCTTGGGCAAGCGCGGCCTCGGCGCTGGTCTCCGGCATCAGGATTACGAACTCATCTCCGCCGTATCGGAAGCAAAGATCTTGGTTGCGGCTCAACTCCCGAAGCCGCTGGCCGACGCAGGCAAGCAACTCGCTGCCCACCAGATGACCATGCACGTCGTTGACCAGCTTGAACTGATCCAGATCGAGAAAAGCAAGGCTTACGGGGAGCCCCAGGCCTGCGCATCGGTCCAGTTCCCTGGCCAGAACGTTATAGAGATGGCGCGCATTGTAGAGGCCGGTGCAGTCGTCGACAATGCTCAACTGCTGGATGCGCGCCACATCCCGCGCGTTCTCGATCGCGATGGCCGCGTGGTCAGCCAGAATATGAAGAATGGCGATTGTATGGTCGGTCATTTGGTCGGCGCGCGGATTGAATATTTCGATCACGCCGTGGGTTCCCCTGCGGCCCCGCAGAGGCATGGCAATCACCGACCGCAGCTTCTGCTTCCTTGCGACGTGACCAGTAGTCAGGCGCGGATCATTTTCAGACTCGGGAACAATGAGCGTCTCACCATGCTGCGCTACCCAGCCTGCCACTCCCTCGCCCACCTTCACACGGAGTCCACGCAGCGCCTCTTGTTCTCCGCCAGCGCCGATCGCATGGTAGAGCTCTTGAGTCTCGTCGTCGAGGATCAGCAGCGTCCACAGCTCCGCCTCCATGATGCGCTCCATATGATCGATGATGGTGCGCAGGATGGAATCCAGGTCGAAGCTCGACGTAAGTGATCGCGTCAACTGATGGAACACAAGCAGGTCTTTGAGCGAGATGCGATTTTCCGTGGTATTCATCGTTAGTGGGCCCATGTTGAAAGTCTCAAAAGCATTCTGTCACACCCTGCTCACATGGCAATAGTGGCGCGGCACAATCAAAAGGAGCGATTCACCGCATTCAGGCGTCTTGGCGCGGAGCAAGGCTTCCGGTCACCCGCCAATTGCCGCCTTGGATCGCGAGGGCTCCAGAAATCCAGGCTCGCCAATTATGTTGCCGGACTTCCTTCCCCTCAATGGTACGAAGAATATGGGCGCACAGTTCCGCCTCGCTTGCAGCGGCGCGCAGACGCTCATAAAGGCCATGGTCCACTTGCTAGCAGTGGCAGGTGCGGATCTCGCCGCAGGTGGCCAGCCTTCTCAAGGCAAAGCCCCTCGACAGCGGCTGGAGAGCAGGTGAGTCAGATCGATTGAAACCTGGGCGGGAGTCAAACCCCTCGCAACCCACGCCGGAGAGCGGGCTCAGTCCAGCCGTGGCGTCCCCTTGCGCAGTACAACGCCCGTCACGCCGCAGACAGCGATAATGGCCAGCGCCAGGCCGAAGTAATAGGCGATGGGATGCGCCCAGCCAGGCGAGTAGCTGAGGTCTTGGCCAACCCACAGGAGCAGGATGGAGGCGATCACCGTAAACTGGCCGGCAATCACCAGCAATGTGTGCCCCAGGTCGCGCCGCTTGTCCAGCGCCTCCACCTGGTCAGGGGTAAGGTTGCGCTCTTCGGGGGGAAGCAGGGAATTTGCCATCGATATCTCCTGTGTGTCGAGCGGGCCGCTCTTGAAACTTCCCAGCCTGGACGCTCACATATTTGATTCAATCACAGGTTGCATGGACGCGCCAATCTAACGAAAGAACTGAGCTACCCACAGAGCGATGTGCCCGATCTTCCAACCCATGTAATTCGACATACAAAACCGCCCTACCCCCGCAGGTTAGCGGAAGCAGGGCGGGTGGAAACCTGAATTTCAAGCTACGTTGTCAAGCAACTAGGAGGCCAGCCTGCGGCGAATCGAGAAGGCAAGGGCAGACAGGCCAGTTCCGAGCAGTAGAAGTGTGCCCGGCTCGGGCGACGCCGAAACGTCGATGTTATCGAGGCGTTCCGTACCTGTTGTGTCAGTGTCCGACAGGGTAATCACCAAATCGTTTATCAATACCGATGAGGTGCTGTCGATGGTGTTATAGGTCTTTGAGCAAGGTTTACCAGCCGTGCCGACGCAACTGCCGGTTTCAGTAAACAAAAGCGTAGTGCCCAGGTAGCCCTGGATCGTATAGCCCTCGGTTACGCCCTTGGCGGTTCCCGGGAATTCAATTGCAACACTGTCGAACTGGAAATCGCCTCCACCAATCTCCTGGACAGAGATCGCGTCGGTATTCGGAAAGCCAAAGCTGGTCCCGGTCTTTATATCGGGAATTGGCTCTCCGTCTTCGAGCGGAGCCCAATCCCACTCGCTTCCCGCTGCAGCGGCAGTATCCGGTGTGACGACAAACCCCTGCTCGATCCAGTTCGTTGTTATCTTCGTAGGGCCGCCCTTGCAATTTTTGGGTGTGGAGGTGTCATTGCCATTGAGGTACGCGCCGGCCCCGCAACTGAAGCCAATGTCAACCGGGGTAAGAGGGCCAGCGAAAGATCTGGGGGCTGCGGCAAGGACGGTCACGGCGAAGGCAACGGAAATGGTACAGAGGATCGAGGGCGAATTCATTGGTGCGCTCCTTGAAGGATACGCACCTATCCAAGCAATTCGCGAACCAAAGCTCTGGAGTCGTAGATTCATTAGCTTACGAGAGCCGAAGGGATGAGTTATGCACAATTTTGCACAGAAAGTTCCAATTATTTGCCTGTTTCGAACTTAGCGTTGCCGACCTCCGTCTTTGCGTGAATCGACCGGGCTTCCTGCAATCGATGCCGCTGAATGCCTCCCCACGCGACTTGATCCCTTTCAGAGATATTGCACTTGGACTCTAAGCGCGGCGGGGATTTGCCTCCAATATCTACGCCTCTTGTATAGGGGGTCTCGATCTTTCGTTGCAAGTGGACCTGTGACCGCCAGATATTGCGTGAAGTCTCCGGGTCGAGAGCAAAATCGTCCTTTCGCTTTGAGCCCCCCTGCCAGCACCGCCGAAACGCGCTCACTCTGAAAGGAAGGCCAGCGACTGCAGTTGGGTGATCTCGAAGGGCTTGCGGCAGCGGATGTTGGCGCAAGACAATTTGTCGTCTCGTCTTACCATGTAAGACTGCGCCTTGGCGAAGCGGGCGCGATCGCGCTCGTCGGCGCCGCGGGGCAACTGTGCCCGCTTGCGGCGCACCACCCAGGTTACTTTGTACTCGCCCGGTTGGCCGCACTTGGGGCAGATTATGTTGTGCGACCGCAGTTCCGTGGTTTCATTGAAAAATTCGCGCTCTTCCATTGCTCTTCGACCTTCCGCCTTGCACCCCGGCAACAGAAAAACTGACACCGAGGATACCCTGGCTCTTCCACTCCGGGTGGTTTTATTCCATACTCATCCTTGCCATGAGGAAACGCAAGCCAGGCAAGTTTTCAGTAACAAAAGCCGTCAAGGCCAACGCCCGCGAGCGCGTCGGCCAGCCCAAACCCGCGCGGGTCGTCGACACCGAGCCGCGCACCGGCCGCGAGGCCAAGCACAAGCCCAATCTCGAGGAAATCATCCAGCAGGAGGAGTAGCGATGGCCAAAGCTGTTGGCGTAGGAGGCGTCTTTTTGAAGGCACGGGACCCCAAGGGTCTCGCTGCCTGGTATGCCACTCACCTCGGCATTCAAACGCAGGATGGCGGCACGCTGGTCTTCGAAGGACCGGAATCCGCCGGAACCACCGTGTTTGCCCACTTTCCCGTTGACACGGGCTACTTCGGAAGCGCGGCCGAGCCCTCTCCGCAGCAGTTCATGGTCAACTTCAGGGTTGACGACCTGGATGAGTTGGTGCGCCAATTGGCCGCCGCAGGCGTGCGCATCGACCCCAGACCCGAGGATTACCCTTACGGGCGCTTTGCCTGGATATGGGACCCCGAGGGTAACCGCGTGGAGCTGTGGGAGCCAGTCCCTGCGGGATGAGGCCGACCCACCGGGCCCGGAATGGACCGTTGCCGGAAACTGGGAAGCATCCGTCGGCGTCGCCGGAAGTTGGGTGTCTCTGCAAGACATCGTCTTACGTCGGCTTAGAGAAGAAGCCGGCCCTGTCATGCGGAGTCGAAGCTGCGGAATGGCATGGCTGGCAGGCGTAAGACGCGGTAGGCGGCGGCGTGTGGGCTGATGTAAGACATTTGCAAGACGCGCCTTACCGGATTTGCGGCTGCGTCGCGCTGTCTCTCACCTTGTCAAACGCGCATAAGACAGTTGCACAAGACCTGCGCAACGCCTGTAAGGCCCCGCCGCGATGCGGCCACGCAAAAAAGCTCCAGGAGACGCACATATCTCGTGCAACCTTCCCGGAGCTTTCCCCATAAAGCCGCGCTGTAGATTCAAACCTTTCAACCGATCAAGGTCGAGCCGCTCAGCGCCCGCCCAGCTTCCGGCGAAGGACGCCGGCCAGACCAAGCATCCCCGTGCCGAGAAGCAGCAGGCTGCTGGGCTCGGGCGTGGGTGTGGGCGCATCTTTCACTTGAACGTCAAATGTCAGGTCGCTGACCCCCGACTTAGTGTGCGCTTCCGTCGGCAGGAAGTAAGCTGCTTGAAGCGAAAGTGCACTGATCCCGAAGTCGCCGTAATCGAGCTCGTTGGGAAGGAAAAGGGTAATCACAACATCGCAACTCGCCCCAGCCGCCAAATCGTCGCCAGATCCGCTTGCGCCGCAGGGAGTAGCTCCTCCCGGTGCAACCGAGTCGCTCGTGACCACATCTGTCGAGTCGCCGGAGATGAAAGTTGCACAGCCGGCGGTCGGCGTACCGTCGATGGAACAACCCACCTCGTAGGTCATATCCACGATCCTGAAAGCATTTGGATTGGTGATCGTGAAAGCCTCGGTGATCGTGTAGGATGGTTGATCCTCAAAGACGCTCACTTCGATGGGCTTGCCATTCTTGCCATCGATGAATCCGCCTGGTGGTGCTGGGATGTTTGAGGCCAGACCCGGCGGAAGATAGGACGCAGCCGACGCAGGCTGCGCTGCGAAAAAGGCTGCTGTTGCCAAGGCGGCAAGAGCTACGGGACAGGAAAGCAGTGTTCTCTTCATAATTTGAACCTCCAGGAAAGCCGACCAACCATCTTACTTCTGGCGCGCGCTCCGCTTGCGGGGGCTGCGTTACTTGCCGAGACTCTTTCCTGCACCGCATTCATTGCAATTTCAGGATCATTGAGAATGAATGAAAATGGGCATTTGAAGCCCAGGGCTCAATGAAGAAGCGCAAGGATTTGCATAGATGTGGATAATAATTTTCACTTGTTATCCCCAATCTCGCCTGCAAGGCCTTACAAATCCACCTTAACGATGGCATCTTGGCCGCCGCAAACCAGTCTGAACGCCGGTTCTTTGTCGCAGCAACCTCAGCAGGCCAATGCGGATCAGGGCGCACCTGGCTCAAGGGTGCTGAACGGAATAGGGTCCGGGCAGCGTCGGCTCATCGGGCTTGGCAACTTCGGGATTGTTCGCGTCCGGCTTGGCAGCCGTGCGATTGGAATAGATGCGGAACTGCACCACCAGGTCAAGCATTACAGGGACAGGCTGGCCGTCTTTGATGGCCGGCTCGAAGGTAGCATGGCGGATGGCTGTGACGGCGTTCTCATCCAGTCCGAAGCCGATGGGCCGGCTCACGACGATCTCTCCAGGCTTGCCATCCGCCCCAATCACCGCGTGATATTGCGCCACGCCAGCCACGGCATGAGCCTGCGCATACTCGTTGGACTCAGGCTCGAAGACCGTGATGAGCCGGGCCTTCTTGTCCACCATGTTCTGGCGCAGAACGGCTGGATCGGCGGGCCGATAATCTACATTCTTAGCCTTCGCCTGGTAGTACAGCTTCCAGAAGGCGGGCATCGAGGCTATCAGCCGCTCATCGATTTCGTTCGCAAAAACGCGATCCAAAGCATCCTTGAGCACCCTGGCAGCATGCGAAGGCGAGGTCGTGGCCGTTACGCTGCCCGGATCGGCTGGGCGCTCTTCAGGCGGGGCCGCTGCAATCTGCGCCTTCACCTGTTCGGCTTCGCTCATCTCGGGCGCCTGAGAAGTGACCGGGGCAGCCGATGCGTCAACTGGCGCAGCCTTGGCCGGCACCTGGGAGTAATCCTCCACATCGCCATGCCGGTTGTGCTTCCAGGGCAAGCCCAGCCGGGGCGCCACCAGCGCCTCGCGGTCGACGGTAATCTTCACGAACCGCTTTTTGGGAGTGATGTCTATGCGTTCCACAGAGGCTTTGGTAGGATCCTCATAGGGAACCGCTCCAAGAAAGCGCAGACCGTATCGCACCCCTTCCAGTTCCAACTTGTGCCTGGTGAGATGAACCTTGTAGATCTGGATGCCGCATAGCGTGAATGAGCCTTGCTGCGATTGGCCGACCATCGCGCCGTTCTCATTGAAGATCAGGTAATTGTCAAGGTAGCCGCCGCGCAGGTACAGCGGCTTGCCTACCAATTGCTGCTTCAGATACGTCTCGGTCAAGTCGCTTCCCTGCGCGGGTTCGGCCTTGGCGCTCTTCTTGGCGCCGTGCTTGCCTTTCGGAGCAGCGGGAGCCGGAACGGCGGGGGCAGGCTCCCATGCGGCGGCAGGAACGGGCGTCTGTGTTGACGCAGGATCGGCGCCGGCTGCGGGAACCTGGGATGGCGCAGCGTTCGGGGTTGGTGCCTGTGCAGGTGCAGCGGCCGCGGGCGCCTCGGAGGTGGCCGGAGCCGGGGACGCAACGGGTGCAACTGTCGAAGGCTGCTGCGCGGTCGCAGGCTCTTGCGAGTTGGCAGCATGGCTCAGCGCCAGCGCGCCAGAGAACGCTAACGCGACAGGCAGTGCCGCAGCCGCAGCGAAAAGCCTCACACGAGATGGAAACCTTGACATAAAGGGGCCTACGAGCGCCACTCTAACAGGATTTGGGTCATGAAGGACAAAAATCTTTCTACAGGCTGCAAAGCAAACTCGGGTAAGCACTCATCGCCCTTTCTGGACCCGCTTCAACCGCCAGAGAATCCGCCGGAAGAGTCCCATAATGCGCCGCATGTCCCGCTCGGTAAGTGTCAGGCGGCGCAGCAACAGTCGCAAGTCGTGGTGGTTGGCCTCCTGCATCGAGGCAGGTGAGTAGCCAGCCGCCACCATGGTCTCTTCCACCACGCCAGCCAGCCGGTCCAGTTTGCCGGAGGGAGCCAATTGGCCGGTGTCGTACGCATTGGCAGCAGCCAGTTCATGCACTTTTTCAGGCGCGCCGTCTGCCGCCGGAAAAGCCCGCGAAGACAACTCGTACAGGCACACTGCCACGGCCTGACCCAGATTCATCGAGGGCTGGCGAGGATCGGTTGGGATCTCGACCAGCATATGGCAGTAAGAAAGGTCTTCGCGAGTGAGCCCATGCTTCTCCGATCCAAAGACCAGTGCAACTTGTCCTCCCTTGCCCACCTCTTTCGATACGAACGGCCCCAACTCGGGGAGCACAACCACCTGCTGCTCCGGCTTTCGATAGGTAAGGCTGCCCGTGCCTACTACCAGCGTCGAGCGGGAGACGGCTTCAGCCAGAGTCGCAGTCTCTTTCGCTTCTTGGAGAACTTCGGGGGCGCCGATTGCCGAGCGGGCCTCGCGCCAAGTAGGGACAAACGGAGCAACAACCGAGAGGCGCCGGAAGCCGAAGTTGGCCATGGCCCGCGCCGCCGCTCCTATGTTGAGCGGGTTGCGCGGAGATACGAGCACGACTTCGATGCGGTCGCACCGGTCGAGTTGGCTGTGCGTGAGCAAGAGTTGATTGTAGTTCGGGGGCGCGGAAACTGGCTCAAATGGAACCCATTGCCTTGCCCTGTCGCGATGCGGGCTTGAGGCAGTCCAATAAAAAAGCCCATCAGGCTACACGATACTGCTCCGCCAGCTCGCAGAACTCCTTCACTTGCTCCGCAATCCAATCTTCATTGCGCCCCAGTTCTGCGGCTAGCAGCTTCGCCACCGGCTCGGCCATTGCAATCGCCGCAGAGGCATTCAAGAAAAGCGCGCGTGTATGGCGTGCCAGCACATCTTCCACGGTTCGCGCCATCTCTTCACGCACGGCCCACACCACTTCCGCAGCAATGTAAGGCAGCGCTGGATGAAGCTGCACGGCCAGCGCGGGATCCTGGGCCAGCGCGCGGATCGCCGCCGCATCGGAGCCATAGACCTCCAGGCTTCCCAGCGCGCCTGAATCTTCCATGTACCCGTGAATTCGCAGGTTCCTTGTGGTGCAGGCCACATCGTCGAGTTTACCCAGTGTGATGGCGTGGTCCACGCAATCTTCGGCCATGTGCCGATAGGTGGTCCACTTGCCGCCGGTAATCGTCAGCAGCCCCGAAGTGTCCACGTGAATCACGTGATCGCGCGACAATGCGGAGGTCTTTCCCTCGCCTTTGACCAGCGGCCGCAGCCCTACGAAAACGGCCAGAACATCCTTGCGGCTCGGCGGCCTTGCAAAGAAGCGCGCCGCCGTTTCCAGCACGAACTCAATCTCCTCTTCCAGAGGCCGCGGCTCCAGGCTCGGCGCATCTACCGGTGTGTCAGTAGTGCCGGCCACGGCGTGCCCATGCCAGGGAATCACAAACAGCACCCGCCCATCGCTGGTCTTGGGAACCATGAGCGCCGTCTCGCTCTTCAAAAACGATTTCTCAAAGACCAGATGAATCCCCTGGCTGGTGACAACCAGTTGCTCAGCCTTGGGGTCGGCCATCTGCCGGATCGAATCCGTAAAGACACCGGTCGCGTTTGCAACCATGCGCGCCGCAATCGTCAGCTCCTCGCCGGTTTCGAAGTCGCGCGCCATCACGCCGTTTATATAGCTGTCGCCGTCGCGCAGCAGGCCGGTTGCAGGGCAGTAATTAATCAGCGTCGCCCCGTGATCGGCCGCCGTCATCGCCAGGTGAATCAGCAACCGCGCGTCATCGAACTGACCGTCGTAATAGACTACGCCGCCGCGCAGTTCTTCGGGTTCCAGCGCGGGCAGCCGTTCCAGCGTCTCTTCTTTGCTCAGCAGCTTCGACGCCCCAAATCCGTATTTACCAGCCAGGAGGTCGTAGAGCTTCAAGCCGATGCCGTAGAACGGCGCCTCCCACCAAGAGTAATTCGGCACAATGAAGGCCAGATCGTGGACCAGATGCGGCGCATTTTGCCGCATCAACCCCCGCTCTTTCAAGGCCGACATCACCAGCGGGATATTCCCCTGCTCCAGGTAGCGCACTCCGCCGTGTACCAGTTTGGTGCTTCGGCTGCTCGTTCCCTTGCCAAAGTCGTGGGCTTCTAATAGCACCACGCTTAACCCGCGAGCGGCCGCATCCACGGCCACTCCCACACCAGTTGCTCCGCCGCCGATCACCGCAATATCCCACGGCATCTGCGCGGCTGCCCGCTCTCGCACAGCGCGAAGCATCTCTTCCCTGCGCATCAATCGCTCCAGTTCTTGGCGCGCTCCACCGCCCGTTGCCAGCGTCCTCGCCGCTGTGCCCGATCCTGCGAGTCCATCTTAGGTTGGAAGCGCGCATCATTCTGTCGCTTCGCCCGTAGCTCGTCGGGATTGGCCCAGAAACCCGTAGCCAGTCCTGCCAGGTAGGCCGCCCCCAAAGCCGTAGTCTCCGTCACCTGCGGGCGCACAACTGGCACGCCCAGCACATCGGCCTGGAACTGCATGAGCAGGTTATTCACAGATGCCCCGCCATCCACCCGCAGCGCGGCCAGCGGCGAGGTCTCGCTCTGAACTGCCTCAAGCACGTCGGCCACCTGGAAGGCGATGCTTTCAAGGGCGGCTCTGGCAATCTGCCCCACCGAAGTGTCCCTGCGCAGCCCAATCATGAGGCCGCTGGCGTGCGGATCCCAGTGGGGCGCGCCCAGCCCCACGAACGCGGGCACCAGCACCAAACCGCCCGAATCCGGCACGCTGGCCGCCAGCGCCTCCACTTCGGCCGACGAGCCAATCAGCTTGAGGTTGTCGCGCAGCCATTGCACCACGGCTCCACCAATGAAGATGCTGCCCTCGAATGCATACTCAAGGCGCTTCTGCGCGCTGGCCGCCAGCGTCGTAATCAGCCGGTGCTTCGAGCGCAAAAACTCTGTACCGATGTTCTGCAGTAGAAAGCAGCCCGTCCCGTAGGTGTTCTTGGCCTCGCCGGCACCCCAGCATAACTGGCCAAAGAGCGCCGCCTGCTGGTCCCCGGCAATGCCCGCGATCATAACGCCGCCCAGCCCCAGCGTCGTCGTTACTTCCCCCACCAGTTCGCTGGACCAGACGACCTCAGGCAACAGGCTTTCCGGAATGTTGAAGATGCGCAGCAGTTCCGCGTCCCACTCACCCTTCACAATGTTGAAGAGCAGCGTTCTTGAAGCATTGGTCACGTCGGTCACATGGCGCAGCCCACTGGTAAGGTGCCAGATCAGCCAACTGTCGACGGTGCCAAATGCCAATTCTCCCCGCTCGGCACGCACCCGAGCGCCCGAGACGTGGTCCAATATCCAGCCCACTTTGGTCGCGGAGAAATACGGATCCAGCACCAGGCCAGTCATGGCGGAGACTGCATCCTCCACGCCACTCTCGACCAAAGCGCTGCACCGCGCAGCGGTTCGGCGGTCCTGCCAGACGATGGCCGGATGAATCGGCTTGCCCGTCGCCCGCTCCCACACAATCACTGTCTCGCGCTGGTTGGTGATGCCGATGGCTGCCACATCCCGAGGACGTGCGCCTGCCCGCCCCAGCGCCTCAACCGCGCAGGAGAGCTGGCTTGTCAGGATCTCCATTGGATCGTGCTCGACCCACCCCGCCTGCGGGTAGAACTGCTCGAACTCATGCTGCGCAACCGCTGCAATCGCGCCCGCTTCGTCAAAGAGAATCGCCCTGGAACTGGTCGTCCCTTGGTCCAGGGCAAGAATGTAACCCATGTACGCCACCCGCCTTCGGGAACAAGTCAAACACGCGGGGCTGCATTTGGGCAAGAAGACCAGAAGCTTCGCTGCAATCGATTTAGTTCTTCAGAGCTTCCTGCAATTTGCCACGGGCAGTGTCTAACAATGCAGGCTAAGCCGGTTGGCGATCTTTGCTCATTACAGAATGTCTGAGCAGGCGTCTTGCGACATGGCCGCCCACCAGGATCAGCGGCTTTTCAATAGAAACGTAGAGGACAGCCGGTATTCCAGCCGCCCCGACAATCAGCGCCGCGATTTGCGCCCATAGCGGATAATTTACCATTCCATAAAAGACGATCGACATCACCGCGATTGCGCGCAGTAGGTCGAGGTTTGCAGATACTTCCTTGGATGGAGGGCCGGGCATCACCATCTATTGAACCACAACTGCACGCTGATGCTGATCCTCCCGCCGTCGAAGAAACGAGGGCAAGCCAGACGAAAGACTGTGGCAAATAGAGTCGGATTGAATCCTATACGAATGGAAGGACGGCCAAGCGCACCACGCAGCAATTCTGCATCACCCTGCCGCATGAGATGGCGCAACTGGTCCGCGCGAAGGTCGAGTCCGGCGAGTATGCGTCGGAAAGCGAGGTCATTCGCGACGGGCTGCGCGCCCTCGAAGCCTGACTGCGGGAAGACGTTGCCGCGACCTACTACGCCATGAAGGCCAACACATCGCGAGCGGTATCGGCAGAGAAGGTGCGGGCCTCGCTTGCCGCGGCCCACAAATCCGCCCTCCGGGCCGGATAATGCACGACGTCGCTTATGCCCCGGAAGCTGAAGCTCAACTCGTTGCCCTGTACTTCCATATTGCCGCTGCGGCCTCCCCCGAGATTGCAGCCAACGACACCGACGCCATTGTGCAGCAATGCGAAACCCTGAAGACCTTCCCCAAACGAAGTGCGCGGGGGGGGCGACATTCGTCCTGGCCTACGCGTCTTTGGTTTTCGAAGGCGCGTTTCAGTCGCCTGCGAAATAACAGACACTGTGGTGACGATTCTCGGCATCGCTTGCGGCGGGCAGAAGTTCGAATCCGCTTTGAACGAATGGCGCCAAGGCGGCAAACTACCTCGCTTCGTCAAAGAGAATCGCCCGGGAACTCGTCGTCCCCTGGTCCAAGCCAAGAAAATAAGCCATATGCGCCACCCGCCTTCGGCCTCCAGTCAAACAC
>Ga0302319_10007455_pt1 | contig 21533 bp, 13 predicted proteins | sample Bog_T0_2_FD_203319 | JGI IMG/M metagenome (GOLD analysis project Ga0302319, IMG submission 203319) | Peat permafrost microbial communities from Stordalen Mire near Abisko, Sweden - Bog_T0_2 | ecosystem: Environmental > Terrestrial > Soil > Wetlands > Peat | place: Sweden: Abisko, Stordalen Mire... | reverse complement strand
CGCCCCGATCCTCGACCAGGTAGGCTCTGAAGTGTCGCGCGCACTCCCGCCGAGCGAGATAGTGAGCCCTCATGGTGAGCCGCGGGATCCGATGCTCACGCTCGTACAGCGTGAACGGCCCATCGTCGCGTTGAGCCTCGGATTCCTCGCGTTGGCCTTCGTGGCATTCGTCGCGTTGAAGCTCATTCTAGTTGCCAATACGTCCTCGACGACGTCGAAGTGGACCACGTCCGCGACGCAGGCTTCGACCACCGGCCCCGTCACGCCGGGCCAACCCGCGAGATCGCCATGATGGTCTGGATCGTTATCCTCGCGACCCTGCTGCTGGTCGGCATCTGGGTGGGCGGCTACTTTCTCACGTGGGCGCTGTGGCTCAAGATCGTCCTCACCGTCGTCGTGGTGGCGGGAGTGGTCAGCGGCTTCCTCCTTCGCCGCCTCCGCGCAATCCTGCAGGCGCGGCGTCTCGAGCGCGAGATTCTGAAGCAAGCCGAGGAGCAGGCGGCGAACGCTCGCCCCGATAGGCGAGCAGAGATCATTCAGCTACAGAGCCAGATCCAGCGAGGCATCGAGGCGCTTAAGAAGAGCAAGCTCGGCGAGGCCGGGTCGAGCGCGCTCTACACCCTGCCGTGGTACGTGGTGATCGGGCCCCCTGGCGCCGGCAAGACCACGGCCCTCAAACACTCGGGCCTCGCCTTCCCGTTTCTCGATCCGAACGGCGGTGGAGTTCGGGGGGTTGGCGGCACGCGCAACTGCGACTGGTGGTTCACGAACGAAGGGATCTTGCTCGATACGGCGGGCCGCTACGCGACCGAGTCCGATGATCACGAAGAGTGGCTCTCGTTCCTCGGCTTTCTGCGCAAGTACCGACCTCGAAAGCCCATCAACGGCATCCTCATCGCTCTTAGCGTCATGGACCTCATGCAGGCCAACGAGGAGCAGGTAGAGGTTCACGCACGGAGGTTGCGCTCACGGGTCGACGAGGTGATGACGCGCCTGGGCATGGTCGTGCCCGTGTATATCGTCTTCACCAAGATGGACCTGGTGGCTGGGTTCGTCGAATTCTGGAACGATCTGCGCAAGAGCGAACGCGCGCAGGTCTGGGGCATCACGTTCCCGTTGACGGGCGCCGCACAGAAGGACGCGGCCAACGCCTTCGAAGCGGAGTTCGACGAGCTCGCGCAAACGCTGCACGCACGGGCCGTCCGGCGCATCGGCCAGGAGCGGCAACCCGACGCACGGCGCGCGATTTTCCACTTTCCGCTCGAGTTCCAATCGCTCCGCACCAATCTTTCGGATTTCGTCCGTGCCGTGTTCCAGCCGAACGCGTTCCAGGAGACGCCGGTTCTGCGTGGCGCGTACTTCACGAGCGGCACCCAGGAAGGTAGCCCAGTCGATCAGGTGATCGGCGGCATGCTCCGCGCCTTCAACATCGGAGGCGCTCAGCAGATTCAGACGCCCCCGGCGCAGACCGAGCCGAAGAGCTACTTCGTGACGGATCTCTTCCGGAAGGTGGTCTTCCCCGATCAGAACTACGCGGGGCGCACGCGCGGAGAGCTACGCCGGCAACTGCTGAATCGCATCGCCATCGCCGCGACCGCTTTCCTGATTGGGGCGCTTCTCGTGGTGCCGTCTTCGTGCACCTACTCGAAGAACCGCGCGCTCGTCGAGGCTTCGGCGCAGACCGCGACCGCGGCCGGCGCCGTCCCGTGGAGCGATCGCAGCATCAGCGTGACGGAGAAGGCAAAGCGTCTCGACGATCTTCGCGCTCAGGTGAAGCAGCTCGACACGTGGAAGCAGGACGGCGCGCCCCTGGATTATCGCTGGGGAATGTACGTGGGTGATGAGCTGTACGCGCCGCTGCGGGGCGTCTACGTGGGCAACCTCCAGGTAGGCTTCGCCGCGCCGACCAAGCTTCGCCTGGAAGAGGAGCTCCGGGCGGGCGCGGATGTGCCGGCGCTAACGACCGATCAATTCAACCAGTTCTTCTTGCGCCTGAAGGCGTACCTCCAGGCCTGCGACGCTGATCGCCTGGAGCCCGACTGGGAAACCGGCGCGCTGACCGACGCGTGGGGCCGTGCGCTGAGCGCGACTTCAAAGGGGGAAAAGGAGATCCTGCGGCCGCACGTGGAGTTCTACCTGGAGCTGATGAAGCGGAAGGAGATCCCCGCGTGGACGTGCGATGAGGGGCTGATCAACAGGGCGCGGTCTTCTCTGAAGCGCGTCTTCGCCGAGGATCGCGACTACAGCTCGCTCCTTCGGGACGCGAACGAGAACGTGGCGCCCATCACTCGTGAGTCTATCTTCCTCAACACCGCGTTCGGCTCGTACGTCACTTCGAAGAGCAGCCCCGAGGTCGTCGTGGTGGGGGCCTTCACCAAGTCGGGTTGGGAGCTCTACGTCCGCGACCGCCTCGGCAAAGACCGCGCCAAGGCGCTTGCGGCGGAGCGCTGGGTTCTGGGTGAGACGAAGGAGGTCGGTCAGCAGCAGCTCGAGAAGGAGAACCGGGACCTTCGGGACCGCTACTTCACCAATTTCTCCCGCGCGTGGGCGGATTTCCTGAAGGACCTCGACGTGCGTAAGCCGGCCAGCAACGATCAGGCGCTCGATGAGCTACAGGCGCTCAGCGAGGTGCCGTGGCCGTACCTGCGCCTGATCCGCGCGGTGGACGAAAATACTCGCCTCGAGGAGAGCGTCACGGAGCTGGCGGAGCGCGAGGTTATCCGGCGCGCCGAGATAGAAGCCACACGCGGAAACGCCCTGGGTCGCGTCCTTGCCGACGCTGGCGTCATCGAGCCGCCGAGAACGCGCTGGATCTCGCCGCCGGAGGCAGCCTTCGCAGCCATGGTGAGCTTCGGCATACCGCCGGGCGCACGGGATGCGAACGCCGCCAATAACCCCAATCCGCCACGCACCCAGCTCTCGCATTACCAGGACCAGATCATCGCCAAGCTCGTCGCCGTTCTCACCGACCTCCGCGATTCGAAGGGCCGCGGGGTCGAGGAGAAGGACATCACGCTGGCGTTCCAAGAGGCCATCCGCGGGACGAACGAGCTCCTAGGGCCCACCCAGAGCGGCTTTACGCGGCCGCTGGTCTCGCCTTTGCTGCTCAATCCGATCCAGCTCAGCTACGCGGGGGTTCTCCAGGACGTGGAGGGGACGGCTGGAGCGAACTGGGAGGCCGCCGTGTGGTCGAAGTGGAGAAACCTCGAGGACGCCTATCCGTTCAAGGACTCGTTGAGCGACGTCAAGCTCAGCGACTACACCGAATTTTTCCGACCCGGTACGGGCACGCTCTTCGGGTTTTACGGTGCGAATCTCAAGGGGTCCATCGACCAGCAAGGGAACCGATTCATCCCGAGCACGCGCTTCGGCCATGCGATTGGTTATACGGGCCCGTTCCTGAAGTGCCTCGATCGCGGGCTCGAGATGTCGCAGGCGACGTTTCCCGGAAAGAGCGACGGCCCGCTCGTAGAATTTCAGATCAACCTGCACTCCGTGAGTGACACCGTGGCGGAGGTCACGTTCGACATCAACGGGGCCAGTCACACCTACAAGAACGAACCCGAGGAGTGGCTCGACGTCCAGTGGCCGCCGAAGGACGCCAAGAGTCAGCAGAGCCGCGTAAAGATTCATGGTTGGAGCGGGTTGGACGAGGAGATCATCCGGCCGGGAGAGTGGGGGCTCTTCCGCTTGCTGGACGCCGCTACCACGATCGCCCCCGGCACCGAGGGGGGGAAGCGAGGCGGCGCTCCGACGATTGTCGCAACCTGGACGCTTCGCTCGCAGTCCGGCGTAGTCAAGATGGACATTCGTCCGTCCCGGGATGAAAACGTCTTCCAATCGTATATTAGTAGGAAGATGCGCCTGTTCACCCCGTACTCATGCCCGCGGGTCATCGCGTTAGGGGTCCGTTAGCCATGCCGTGGGGGCTCTTCCGGAAGAAGGAGACCGCAGTCGGGATCTCGGCTGTGGGCACCTTCGGGAAGGTCCCGCAAATGGGTGACTTTGTCCGGGCCGGCGGACGCCTCATTCCTAGCTTCGAAGCATGGCTGGAAGCCGGGATGGCTTGGGGAGAGAAGAAGCATCGCGAGGCGTGGCCCGGCATTTTCGGGGCCGGCGGGACGTACGCGTTCACGTTTCGACCCATGAGCTCCGAGAGGGAGGGCGGCGTCCTGCTTGGACTGCTCAAACCGAGCCGCGATACCGTCGGGCGGAGGTTTCCGCTCATCGTCTTTGGGCGCTTTCCCGAGAAGCAGGCCGCTGCCGGTCCGCAGCTCTTGCCGCTGCTCACCGAGCCGTTCGTCGCCGCCGCGGAGTCGGCCTTGGCGGACGGGGACAAGGTGACGAGCGGTGCGGACTTCCAGAAACACATTGGGCCGATGCAATCGGCGGTGATCGCCTCGGACGGCGTCGAAGGGGCGTACGACACGTGGTCGCACGGCACGTCGCTCAGCGTGTTGTGGACGACGATCTACGGGGATCCCCATTCCCCGGCTCCGCTGCTGGCCCTCAAGTCGATTCACGAAGCTGTCGCACCCTTCTCCCACCAGGAGAACGCGACCACCCCTCTCGGTCTGAGGTTTCCGCTTGGCGGAGGGGGCGCCGGGGTGGCCTCCTTCTGGATCGACGTCGTGCGTCGTGTCGCCCACTGGCGATCGACGACGCCGACCTGCTTCTGGTCACTCGACGATCGTTCGCCCAGCGTCTTGATACAGCTCGGTACGACGCCGTCGAGCTCGCTGGCCGAGCTCTGGTCGGCGGACCCGGACAGCCAGTCCATCTGCGATCTCACGACGACGCCCTGGCGCGAGGATCGCGCCGATCTGCTGCGCGCGTTACCGAGCGACTGGGCTTCGAGTTTTCCTCGTGTAAGCACGGTCTCCGACCTCCTCGACCTGGTCGCCCGCTAACTTCACTCCCCGCGCAAAAGCGCGTAGCCTTCTGGCCGATGTCCAACGCCGTGGAGGCCATCGAAGGTCGTATGAGCTCCCTCACGGCGCCGCTTGCAGGACCGAAGCCCGCCGGTGAAGACCTCTCGTTCGATCCCGACTTCGAACGCGTAAAGGCGGAGATTGACAAGATAGGACGCGTCTCGTCCGGGGCACCCGACTGGGCCCTCGTGGCGACTTCGAGCGCGCAGTTGCTCGCCCGCACGAAGGATATGCGTGTGGCGACGTGGTTTGCTGCCGGGCGGATGAACCAAGGCGGATGGTCCGGGCTCGCCGAAGGTTTGGTCGTCCTTCGCGCCTTCGTCACGAAGCACTGGGACGTCCTGTATCCCGAGCGTCGCCCGCGCGCTCGCGCGAACATCTTCGCGTGGCTCACGGAAAGTGTCGTCGCGTCACTCGGTGTTCCCGGTGGAACGGCCCCCGATCGCGAGGCCATCGCCGCCTGCGAAGTCTTGTTCAAGGAGCTCGACAGCGCGTTGAGCGACAAGCTTGGCGAGCTGCACCCAGGGCTTGGAACCGTCCGCAGCGTGATGGCGTCGTGTCTCGCCTCCGCGCCTGCCGCGATTCCGCCTGCCGCTCCCGCGCAGCGACCCCTGCCCCAAGGGAACCCGGCAAGCACCGACGCCGCCCCGCGCGCCGCCCCCCCAGCGATTGCGGAGAGCCCACCAGTGAGTGCGGGTACCGCCACGAGCGGCACCGCCCCTGTTGCTCCGCCGTCTCTACCGCCGCCCCCTGCTCTCCCCAAGCCTGAGAGCCTGGAGACCCTCGCAGAGACCCTCTCGAAGTGCCGGGAGACCGTCCTGGCTGCCGCGGCTCTGCTTCGGACGAAGAGCCACGCCGACGCCTGGGCCTACGCCCTGCAGCGCACGGCCATCTGGATGAACGTACGGGCCTTGCCCCCCACAGAGGAGAGCGGGAAGACCTACATCCCGCCGCCGCCTGCGGCGATGCGGAACGAGTTGGAGGCCCATGCAGCCGCGTCCCGCTGGCTTCCGCTGCTGAGACAGGCGGAGCCGGCAACGAGTAGCTACCTGTTCTGGCTCGACTTGCACCGGTACGTTGCCGTTGCGCTCGAGAACCTCGGCCCGGATTGCGAGGAGGCTGCTCGCATCGTCCGCAGCACGGTATCAGGTCTCGTCGACCGATTCCCGGGCGTCCCGAAGCTGACGTTCCGCGATGGCACTCCCTTTGCCAACGCCCAGACCCAGTCCTGGCTCAACGCGAGCCGGCAAGGTGTTCCGGAGGCCGCCCAGACGGCGCTGGCCGAACGCAAAGCCGAGGAAGACAAACTTCTTGCCGCAGCGCGGCAAGAGGTGGCGAGCGGGAGGGTAGGGGAAGGTATCGGGCTCCTGTTGGAGCTCGCGCGCCGAGCTCCCGATGGCCGCACGCGCTTCGACATGGAGCTCGAAGCCGCTCAGTTGGCTCTCGACGCGAGCAAGGCGACGCTCGCGCGGCCAATCCTCGATGGGCTCGTCTCGCAGATCGAGACGCACGGGCTAGACGCGTGGGAGCCATCGCGTTGTGTGCGTGTGTACGCCGCGCTCCTCTCGGCGCTCCGCGCGATAAATCCCCCAATAGTTGACGCCAAGCACCGGGAAACATCCATAATTGACAAGCTGTGTAGGCTGGACCCCGTGCTGGCCGTTCGTTTGGGTGTCTGAGCGGAGCACATGAGAGCGCGCGACGGGAGCACAGGTCACACTTAGTTCAGAGAGGACTCCATGGCGAAAGAGCAGACCGTCGCTCCGAAAGAGCGCATCAACATCGTGTACAAGCCAGCCACGGGCGACGCGGTCCAGGACGTCGAGCTTCCGCTGCAGCTCTTGTTCATCGGCGACTACACCGGACGCCCCGACCCGAGGCCCCTCGAGGATCGCAAGCCAATCAACATCGACAAGGACAATTTTCAGCAGGTCCTTGCCGAGCAGAATCTCGCCGTCAACCTAAGCGTTCCGGATCTGCTCTCGGGAGAGAAAGATGCCACGTTGCCCGTGCAGCTGAAGTTCCGCCAGCTGGGGGACTTCGGGCCCGAAGCCGTGGCAAATCAGGTGCCCGAGCTCAAACAGTTGCTCGAGCTACGCAAGGCGCTGACGGCTCTGAAAGGGCCGCTTGGCAATGCTCCCGCCTTCAAGAAGAAGATCCAATCCTTGCTCGACGACGGAGGCAAACGTGACCGTCTCCTCAAAGAGCTCGGCATAAAAGACGAAGAAGGCGAGGGTGGCTGATTATGGCGGATCAAACGCGCAGCGGCGCTGCCGCAGTTGCAGAGACGACCACGACGACGTCGCTCCTCGACGACATCCTCAGCGAGACTCAGCTTACCCCGGCCGATGAGGGCTATGACGTCACCAAGAGGGGCATCCAGGCCTTCATCACCGAGCTCCTGGCGCCGGGTCGCAAGGAGAAGGTCGACCGGGCCTTCGCCGATGCGCTGATCGCGGAGATCGACGACAAAATATCGAAGCAGCTCGATGCCATCTTGCACCACCCGGACTTCCAGAAGCTCGAGTCGGCGTGGAGAGGCTTGAAGTTCGCCATCGACCGGACGGACTTCCGCGAGAACATCCACTGCGAGCTGCTCAATTGCTCGAAAGAAGACCTTTTCACGGATTTCGAGGACGCCCCCGAGATCATGAAGAGCGGCTTGTACAAGACCGTCTACACGGCCGAGTACGGGCAATTTGGCGGTAAGCCCTACGCGGCCATCTTCGCGAACTACGAGATCAGCCATTCTCCGACGGACATCGCCCTCCTGCAGAAGTGCGCAGCCGTGGCGACCATGGCGCACGCCCCCTTCTTCGCGTCCGCCAGCCCCAAATTCTTCGGCCAGCCAGACTTCCTCAAGCTCCCCAACCTGAAGGACCTCAAGGCCGTCTTCGAGGGGCCGCAGTACGCGAAGTGGCAGTCCTTTCGCGAGTCCGAGGACTCACGCTACGTGGGGCTGCTGATGCCGCGCTTTCTCCTGCGCGTGCCGTACGGGCCCGAGACTGTCCCGGTCCGGTCCTTCAATTACCACGAGGAGACCGTCGGAAAGCACGACGGCTACCTCTGGGGAAACGCGACGTTCGCCTTCGCGACCCGCATCGCGGACAGCTTCGCGAAGTTCCGGTGGTGCCCGAACATCATCGGGCCGCAATCGGGTGGCGCGGTCGAAGATCTGCCGCTCCATCACTACGAAGCGATGGGGGAGATTCAAACCAAGATCCCCACCGAGATCATGATCAGCGAGCGGCGAGAGTTCGAGCTCTCCGAGGAGGGGTTCATCGCGCTGACCTGCCGAAAGGACTCCGACAACGCGGCGTTCTTCTCGGCCAACAGCTGCCAGAAGCCGAAGTACTTCGGGCAGTCGCCGGAGGGTCGTGAGGCCGAGCTGAACTACCGCCTAGGTACGCAGCTACCGTACATGTTCATCATCAGCCGGCTCGCGCACTACATAAAGGTGCTTCAACGAGAGCAGATCGGCTCCTGGAAGGAAGCGACGGACCTCCAGCGTGAGCTGAACACCTGGATTGGGCAGTACGTTGCGGACATGGATTCCGTCTCCCCTGCAATTCGCGGAAAACGACCTTTGCGGCAGGCCGAGATCACCGTTGAAGACGTAGAGGGTAACGCAGGTTGGTACCGCGTCGGCATCAAGGTTCGCCCGCACTTCAAGTACATGGGCGCCTTCTTCACCCTGAGCCTCGTCGGTAAGCTCGACAAGAAGTGACGGGAACCGATGTACGTCGTTCTGTCTACGCAAGACGAGTTCGACAATGCTGTAGGAATGCATAAGCTCGTAGCAGTTCGATTCTCACATCAGGCGCGCGCCCACGCGTTTCGACTTGCAACCCAACGAGGAGGTCAAGACCTATGGCATTTGAAGCATATTTGAAGTGGACCGGGACCAGCACCACGTTCAAGCCGGAGCCCACTCATGGGGCATCCACGTTTCGCCGCGGGCACGAGGCTCAGGCGCCGATCCTTCGGTGCAGCTACTCCGTGTCCGTCCCGTACGACGTGACGCACGGCTCTCCGAAGGCCAAGCGCGTCCACCAGCCGCTCGTCGTGCTGAAGGAGTGGGGGCCGTCGACGCCGCTCCACATGAAGGTCTGCACGGGGAATGAGCTTCTCTCGCAGGTCGTCTTCAGCTTCTACCAGGTAGCCAACGACGGCACCGACCAGCTGATGTACACGGTCACGCTGACGAACGCCCACATCATCAAGATTCGTCAGTTCACCGGCGAGCAGGGCGCGGACGGCGATGCGAGCAGCGGGGCGACTGCGAAGAACCCCGGCGCCCACGACACGATGGAGCTCGAGGAGATCCACTTCACGTTCGAGAAGATCCAGCAGCAGCACGAGATTGCCAAGACCATCGTGATCGACGACTGGTTGGCGGCCGGCCCGACGTCCTGAATCACCAGCCAACTTTCGAATGACAAAAGGGCCTTGCCGGCGTCGCCGGCACGGCCCTTGTTCGTCGAACGGAGAACCTCTCGAAATTGAGATCCGCCTCGCTGCTGACGCGCATTCAACATCCCGAGCTCGCTGCGGCGCGGCGCCACGTGCCCGAGAGCGAGGTACGCGAAGACATTCTCGCGCACCTCCAGGGCATGTGCTCAACGCGGCTTGGTACGATGCTCACGCGCCCGGACTACGGCATTCCTGACGTCACGGAGATGTTGATCTCGTTCCCCGAAGCGATCGCCTCGCTGCAACGCGCGCTGAAGCACACGATCGAAGCGTACGAGCCCCGCCTCACCAACGTCCGCGTGAGCCACACCCCCGCGGAAACGAATGACCTGGTGGTTCGCTTCGGCATCGTGGCCCAGGTCGCGACGGACCGAGGCAAGGCGCCAGTCAAGTTCGAGACCTTGCTCGAAGTATCGCGTAAGATCTCGGTCCGTTAGTGTTCAACAAGTATTTTCAGGACGAGCTCGTATATCTGCGCGAGCTTGGGCGGGAGTTCGCCGCTGCGTATCCGGCCCTCGCGCCGATGCTCGCGGACCGCGGAGGGGACCCCGACGTCGAGCGCTTGCTCGAAGGTGTCGCATTCCTTACCGGTCGGATCCGGCAGAAGCTCGATGATGAGATGCCGGAGGTCATTCACGGCATCGCGTCCCTCCTGTTCCCCCACCTGCTTCGGCCACTCCCCGCAACGACGATCCTCGAGATCACGCCCATCCCTGGCGTCCTGCGGGAGTGCTTGCTCGTCCCAGCCGGGGCAGAATTCGCCAGCGTCGACGTCGATGGAACGTCGTGCAGGTTTCGCTCGGCCTGGCAGTGCGAGCTTGCCCCGTGGTCCATCGACGACGTGCGCCTCGAGCTGTTGCCGCGCGGAAAGGAGCAGCTCCGCATCGCGTTCCACAGCATGGGGGCACTTCCAATCGCGCAGTTCGCACCCGAGAAGACGCGTCTCTACCTCGGCGGCGACCTCCGCTCGCAGCTGAACCTGCTGATGTGGGTCCACGAGCACCTCGAAGACGTGGTCCTGATCTCCACGGGACAGGGGGCGCGGCCCCGCGAGGTCTCGCTTGGCAAGACAGCCGTGAAGTTTGCCGGCATGGAAGAGGAAGAAGCACTCATCCCCTTCGGGCGGGCCTCGTTTCCTGGTTTTCGGCTACTCGAAGAGTATTACGTTCTGCCGCAAAAGTTCGCCTTCATAGACGTCGTCGGCATGCGGCTGGCCGAGAGATTGCCGAAGGAGGCGACTTCATTCGTTCTGGCGCTCCGGTTCGACACGCCCTTCAAGGACGCTCCGAGCGCGATGAGTGATGCCGTCAAGCTTCACTGCGTACCCATCGTCAATATCTTCGAGACTAGCGCCGAGCCCATTCGCCTCAATATCGCCCGAGAACGGTTTCTCGTACGACCGGCAGGATTACCCCCTGGCCACGCCGAGGTCTATGCAATCTCTCGGGTAAAGGCCCTCCGGAACGGAAGCGCCGAACGGCAGGAGATCGCGTCGTTCTACGACTTCTCCCACGCGGACCAGTCGCCCGACGCGAACCGCACGTTCTATACGACACACCTCGAACCGAGCGTCGTGGCTGACGGTGTCGACCTTCTTCTCTCGTTCGGCACCCCGGTGGATGCGGGGCGCCCTCCCGAAGCCGATGTCGTCTCCGTTGATATGCTTGCGACGAATGGGAAGCTGGCAAACGCATTACGCGCCGGTGAGATTCGTATTCCAACGCCGACGTCTCCCGTAGCAACGTTCAAGAATCTGTTCGCAGTCACGCAGCACGTGTCCCCTCCCATCGGCCGCGAGCTGCAATGGCGCGTAGTCGCACACTCGGCCATGGGCCTGCGCTCCCTCGCGGACCGAGACGTCCTGCGAGCGGCGCTCGATATCTACAACCTGCACGCTCTCGTCGACCGGCAAGCTGCTCGGGCCAACGAGCTCCGGGTGGCTGCCGTCAAGGACGTTCGGGTGACACCTTCGGAGAGGCTCGTCCGCGGGTCGCTCGTCCGCGGGGTGGCCATCGACGTCGACCTGGACGAGGGGGGCTTTGCGGGCGACGGTGACCTCTATCTCTTCTCGGCCGTCCTCGACCGGATGTTCGCAAGTTACGTTTCGCTCAATTCCTTCTCGAAGACCACGGTCACCGGAACCAACTCGAAGATCAGGTTCGCATGGCCTCCCCAGGCGGGAAATCAGACGCTGCTCTAATCGCTGAGCTCACGGCCGAGCCGTGGCGCTTCAGCTTCTTCGTTGCAGTCCAGCTCCTCCATCGCGTCGCGCCCAACTCGATCGCGGTGGGAGAGCTCGGGCCCGCCCGACGTGAGTCCATTCGCTTCGTCCACAATCCGGAGCTCATTTTTCACGCCGCCGACGTTACCGAAGTCCGGCCGCGCGTCGTCCGGGACGGCGTCCCATTTGCTGAGGTGACGTCCAGCTTCCTCGGCCTGTACGGTACCGTGTCGCCCTTCGCTGCATTCCTGAGCGAGAACGTACTTCAGGCCGAACGAGCCGAAGAACGCTCGCTCAAAGCCTTCTACGACATCTTTCACCATCGCATTCTCTCGCTTCTTTATCGCTCCTGGAAGAAGTACCGCTTCGCGGCCGAGTTTCGAACCGACGGAACGGACGCGTTCACGAAGCGTGCGCTCTCGTTCGTCGGAGTCGATGCCGCGGCGATGCCTCAGGAGGGCCTCACGGCCCTGCAGCTCCTGGCGCTGGCCGAGCTCCTGTCGATACGGACCCGTCCCGCGCGCTCCCTCAAGATCGTGCTGGAGCGCCTGTTCCCGACCGCGAACGTCACGCTCGAACCCTTCATTGCTCGACGCGTGATGCTCAAGGAGGATCAGCTCGCGAGGGTCGGCGCGCAGTGCTCGACGCTTGGTGTCGACTTCTGTATCGGGCGCTCCGTCGTCGATCGAACGGGCCGCTTTCGCGTCGGAATTGGACCGGTGAGCTACGAGATGTTCGAGGCACTCTTACCCGGAGGCAGCCACCATCCGCTGCTGCGCAAGGTCATCAACCAGTTCGCTCGTGGAGCACTGGAGATCGAATGTGAAGTGACGGTGGCGGAAAGCGACACGCCGCGATTTCAGCTTGGCGCACGGCGCGGCGCGAAGCTGGCCGTGACAACGCGATTACGCCCGCCTAGCGGCAAGGCGATGCGGGCTCGCTTCGTCTTGGGAGAGAATCCGTCGGAGACGAGCCCAGTCCTGCTCGATCCGGAACACCAAGAGGCGTGAACCAAGGCTCAGTTGATCACCATCGTTTCGAGGACGCGTAGGAGCTCGTCGCTCACCGGCTCCAGCGTTCCAGTCTGATGTAAGATCTGTACGAGCACGATGCGATGGTCGCTCCGAGCGAGGAACTCGCGGCTCACACTGATGAAGGGCGCTCTCGCAGCGCGGACCTCACGCCGCACAACGTACGCACGGCCTTGTGCGTTCCAGGTCGACATCGGGACCCGAGCGCCCAGGAGCTCGGCGCCGTCCGCCTTCACGCCTTCCTCGTAACGAGCCATCACGTCGCGCCACGGATCCTCGGGCGAGTCCACACGCTCGTAGATCGCGAAGACGTACTCGTTCGGCGACACATACTCGATATAGCGCTGCTCGGCCCGGTTGCTGGCGGCCCGGATGACCCAGTTCTTCGGGCGCGACAAGTGGATCTTCGACCCGATGACGCTGACGCCGACGTACTCGGGGTTGGGCGCCTGTGCGCCGAGGTCCAGCTCAGGAAACCTCTCCTCGAAGGGCTGTGCGTTCGCGGACGGCTCGTCTCGTTGGTAAAAGACGGCGTTCTTGAACGCGATCGACTCTGGCCCTCGGCTGCAAGCGGTCAAACTGGCCGCTGCGCCGGTCACCACGACGGATGCCAGTACGCGGATCATGAGGGAAGCGTACGCATCGACCACGGGCGAATGCAAAGAAGCGGCTAAAAGTTGTTCGCCGCCGTCTCGCTCCCATAAAATGGCATGGCTTGGACAAGTCACGGTTTTCCCCCTTCATCGTTCTACCGTTCCTATTCGCGGGATGCGGAGGGGCGTCACCTCCCGTCTACCTGGCGACGGGGGGGGGCAGCGGCGGGTCCCTGGTCGACGGCTCGCTAACACCTGGGAGCATGCGACTCAAGGCGTCAGTCTGTAATGGCGAATCGCTTCGACCCGAGTATTTCAGACTGACCGAGGATGCCTTGGTGACGTTCCTCTCCGCACACGGCTTTCAGTCGCAAACCGTCCGCGCCCGGTCGGATCTCCTGTACGTCGACGTCACGAACGCCGCAGACCACCCCGTGCGGCTGCGCGTTGCGATACTGCCCAACGCTCCGGCCGCCGGACGCGACCTGCATGAGGCCATACTGCAGCACGGCACGGGCTCGTGGGGTGTACACCGCGGCAATCTGGCGGTCCTCGCGCCCATTGGCGACCCTGATGAGATCGTCTCTTTTGCCGCGAAGACGAAGCTTGCCTGCTGGGGCGTGCTCACGCTGGCCGGTCGAGACGACACGTTCGTGACGCCGGGAGGCTACTTCGAACCGTGAGCACCGCTCTTCGTCTCGCTGTTGTAGTCGGCTGCCTGGCCGCGCTCTTCGGTTGCGGCAGCGCCGCCAAGGAACCGCATGTGGAGGATACGGTGCGGGAGTTGGCGCCGGTACCCGCCTGCGTGATGCCCCTGGGCGCGCGCCGCGCGCACACGGGCCTCGTGCGCTCGCTCTCCGAGCAGTCCTATTGGCGCGCCGTATTTCCCAGCTTCGACGTCGAGAAGCAGGCCTTGCCGGAGGATGCCATCGCGTGCACCGGGCGAAATATACTTGCCGATCCCGAGCTCCGCGGCGGCGAATGGATTAGGCGCTATCCGCTCGCGGTCGAGCAGGGGGAGATCCTGCTGGGGTCGGGCGGCAACCAGCTCAAGGTGCTCTGGCTCCGGACGCACCGCTTTCCAGACGGGACGGAGGCCGGGCCTCTCGCTCTCGTGCGTGCGAAGGACGACTTCTCCGAGGTCTACGCGGTTGGTGTGTACCGCGGTCAAACGAAGCGACCCTTTTTCGGGCTCGAGCGCATCGGCCCCGAGGTCGTCGTCACGGTGTCGGACGAGGGATGCACCGGTAACACGAAGCGCGAGGCCTGCACGAGCGTGACCAGCGTGTACCTGCCGCGCCGGGGAGAGCTCGTCAGGATGACGGCGTTCGCGACGGATCGGCGCGACTACGTCGACGGGGGTGAGCCGGGAGCAAAGGACAGGATCGAGTACCGACTGACGAGCTCGGCGAAGTATGTTCCCGAGGGCGTCGAGCTCTTTGAAGAGGTGCTTGCGAAGGATGGAATGGGGCGCGAGCTGCGGAAGGCGGAGCTCCAGCGCAAGTTCGTCGTTCGGGATACGGAGCTCCTTCCGAGCGACGACTCGCTCTGGCCGCGTATCTTCCCGCGACCGACCAAGAAGGTGGAGCCGGCGCCGAGGGCGAAGACCGCGGCCAACGCGAGCCGACCGGCCTCCGACGCGGGTGTCGGTGGCACCGAGCTCTCGCCCAAGTTCAGCTGCTGCGAGGACGGTGTCCCCACCCTTCCTGCTCCTCCTTCAATGCCCGAGACCCCCACGGCCCCGTCCTGTCCCGAATGCACTGCGCCCAGCATGCCGAGCGCACCAAGTCTCAACGTTCGATGACCTGCGCCAGGCGCTGCGCCACCCCTCGATCCATGGCTCGCAATACGCCGAGCTGGTCGAGCGCGGCGTCTCGTTCTCCGATTCGTGCGAGGCATGACCCGAGCTCGTAGCGCAGCTCTGCATCGTTGAGGTCGTGACTGACCGCGCGGCGGTACGCTTCGCACGCTTCGCGGTCGCGCCCCAGTGCGACGAGAAGGCGCCCGATCCGCCGATGGGTCTCGACGTGGGTGGGGCGCAGCTTCGCCGCGGTCGCGAAGGCCGCGACAGCCTCCACGCGTTGGTCGAGCTTCTCGAGGACCACGCCCATGTTGAAGCGCAGATCCGCGTCGTCGGCGCCAAGCGAGATCGCCTCCTTGTACTGCACGATAGCTGCCTCCGAGCGTTCGACCTGCGCGTAGGCGAGCCCGAGAGCCGCGCGGAAACGACCTTCCTCCGGCGATTTGGCGACCGCGTGCTCGAACGCGTCGACGGCCTCGCGCGTCCGACCCATCTTGAGGAGCGTGACACCGAGGGAGAACCGAATGCGTGCATCGCCAGGTCGCAGGCTGACGGCCCGCTCGAGCGCTGTCGCACTCTGGCCAAGCTTGCCCAGGCGCTCGAGGGCGACGCCCAGACGGTAGGGCGCTTCCGCGTCGGTGGGGTGCAGTCGCGCTGCCTCGGTGAAAGAGCCGGTCGCCGCCTGAATCTGATCCAGTGCGGAAAGGAGCTGTCCATGAACGAGGTGGAGCTCCGCGTTTCTCGGGTCCCGCTCGAGCCCCCGCAGGGCCACGCGCAGACCGTCTTCGCCGCGACCGAGCGCGGTCAACGCCCGCGCGAGGCCCAGGAGCGAGAGAACGTCGCCGGGATCTCGCTTGACGAGCTCGTCGTAGATGTCCGCTGCAACCTGGTGCTCTCCAGCATCCGCGTTCAGCTCGGCGAGCAGCCGTCTGGCCGATCTTCGGCGAGGCTCGATGCTGACCGCACGCGCGATATTGACGATGGCCTCCCTCAGCTGCCCGAGCGCTCGCTGCGAAGCGGCGAGGTGCTCGAGGATGCTGGCGTCCTCCGAGCCCGCGGCGACGAGCGGCGCGAGCAAGGCGACCGCCTCCTCGTCACGGCCAGCGCGCGTGAGGAGCTTCCCGAGCTCCCCCCGCGCATCTGCCAGGCGTGGATCGCGCTCCAGAGCCATCTCGAGAGCCCCAATCGCCTCGGCTATGCGCCCGAGCTCCGCCCACGCCCGCCCGAGCTCCTGCCAGGCAGAAGCCGCGTGAGGAGTGACCTCGACGCACCTCTCGAGGACTGTGACGCACCGCTCCCACTGCTTGGCGGCTCGCAGGCAGCGGGCCATGGCCAAGAGAACCTTCGGGTTCGCGGGTTCGAGACGGGACAGTACGTCCAGCGGAGCCAGCGCTTCCTCGTAGCGCTGCAGCGTCATGAGAGCACTCGCGAGCCGTCGTTGCCCCTCGAGATGCTCAGGGACGAGGCGGACGAGCTCCCGTAGTGGCGCGATGGCGTTCGCGGGCGCCTCGAGCGCAATGCGTGCAATGCCGAGCCCGAATAGGGCGCTGTTCGACTCGGGCTGGTGCGCGAGCACTGCCTCGTAGGCCGTGGCGGCTTCCTGATGGAGGTCGAGACGGGCTGCAAGCACCGCCCGCATCTCGTGCGCTTCGAGGGAGTCGGGAGCCATGTCGATCGCGCGTCGAACAGCGCTCAGTGCTTGCTCCGTGCGCCCGAGCGCCTGCTCGTGCTGCCCGAGCTGCAGCAGCGTCTCGAACCCGTGCGCGTTTGCCTTCTCGAGCCAGGCGAGCGAACGCGCCGCGCGCTCCGAATCGCCCAGCTTGCCGTAGAGCACGGCCAGAAGTCGATGAGCCTCGACCAGCTTCGGATTGTGCTCCAGTGCGCGCTCGAGAGACGTGACGGCCTCGGGCTCTCGCTTCAGCTCGGTGTAAAGTATCCCCAAGAGAAGGTGGGCGCGCGAGTCGTCGTGCTTGAGTCGAAGCACGTGTCGAAGCGCCGCGATGGCCTCATCCGGCCTTCCGAGGGCGTGCTGGCTCTCCGCACACATGAAATAGGCTTTGGCGTCGTCACGGATGCTTGCGGCCATCGCGAGCGAAGCAGCGGCAGCCCGGTGCTCCCGCATGCCCTGGTAGATCTTGCCCAGCTGCATGTGAGCCTGGAAATGCTGCGGGTCCAGCTCGACGACCGTGCGCAGAGAAGCCACGGCCTCGTTCCGTCGCCTAAGGACGAGGTATTCCAGGGCAACGCCGTAGAGAGCCTCGATGTCGTTCGGGGCACGTTTCAACAGCCCCTCGTACGCGTCCGCCGCCTCCGCGTGCAGGCCGAGGTGCGCGTAGAGAGAAGCCTTCCGCCTGTAGGCGGAGACATGGTCGGGCGCGAGCTTGGTGGCGTCGGAGAGCGCGGCGAGCGCTCCCTGATTGTCGCCCAACTCCTGCCGACACGTCGCCAGCGTGACGAGCGTGTCGGCGTCGAACGCGCCGAGACGTATCAGGGTCTCGCACGCCGTCGCCGCGTTGGCGAACTGGCGGAGCCGGAGGTGTAGCCCGGCCAGCCTCTTGTGCGCTTCCACGATCGAGCTGTCGCGTGCAATGACGAGCTCCAACGTGGCTATCGCGTCGGTGTCGTGCTCGAGCTCGTCGTACGCGATGCCGAGCCGCAACCGCGCGAGGAGATCGTGCGGCGACGCCTCGACACTGGCGAGTAGCGCCCGAAGCCGATCCTGATGTCTCCCGACCCGCTCGAGGAGCTCCGCGAGCTCCAGGCTGGCGTAGGTCGTCTCGGGCTCCAGCTGGAGAACGCGCTCGTACGCGCGGATGGCGTCCTCGATCCGCCCAACACGCGCGTACGCTCGTGCAAGCTCGCCGAACGCCGGGGCGAAGGTCGCACGGGCCCGCGTGGACTGCTCCAGAGCTTCGATCGCTTCGTGGTCCTGACGCGCGCGCGTGAGCGAGATCCCGAGGTCGTAGAGCGCGACCGCATCACCGGGACGAAGGCGGATGAGGTGCTTGTACGCGACGGAGGCGTCTCCGTGCGAGCCGAGCTTCGTCAGACCGGCGCCCGCGAGCTCGTAGGCGAGCGCGTTGTCGGGCGATAGTCTCGTCACTTCTCGGTACTCGACGACGGCGCGATCCGTCCGCCCCTGCTGGTCGAGGAGGCGTCCGAGCTCGAAGTGGGCATTCACGTAATCAGGGCTGATGGCGACCGACTTTTCGAGACACGTCGCCGCGCCGTCGATCTGGTCGAGCTCCCTCATCGCGAGGCCGAGCGTGAAGAGCGTCTCGCTGTCGTTCGGATCCAGCCGCGCCGCGTCTTCCAGAGCCTTCACTGCCTCGTGGGTACGGCCAAGCTTGCGGAGGGACATGCCCATCCGTTTCTGGATCTCTGCGCTGTCTTGCTTGATCCAGTGAGCCTTCTCGAACGCGTCGACCGCGTTCTTGTCCCGACCGGCTTCGGCGTGGACCACCCCGAGCAGCCGGTGCGCGTCGAAGTCGCTCGGATTCGGGACGAGCGCGGCTTCGAGCGCGTCTGCGGCGTCATCCCAGCGGTGCAGGGCGCGGTATTCGATGCCGAGATTGAAGAGCGTCGAGTAGTGTCCAGCGCGCACCGTCGACGCGCGCTCGAGCGCGTCAACGGCCTCTGCGTGCTTGCCCAGGCGGCCGCGCGCCACCCCGAGCTCGAACAATGCTGGGGCGTCGGCGGGCTTCTGCGCGAGCATGCGCGCGAAGGTGACGATCGCTTCGGCGTCGAGGCCCGCGCGGGCCTGGCAGCATCCAAAGGCAAATAGTGCGTCGGTGTCCGACGGCGTTGCCGAGACCACCGGCTTGTACGCCTCGACGGCTTCGATGTAGCGCTCCAGCTTCTGGAGTGCGATGGCAAGAAGTCGCTGGGACTCGAGGTGATCCGGACGGACCTTAAACGCCAGTTTCAGCGGTTCGAGAGCCTCGGCCCACAGTCCCCCCTTCACGCGGATCGACCCGACGGTCGCCAGCGCGTCGACGTGATCCTTCTTCAGATCGAGCGCGCGCCCCAGCATGTCGAGCGCGAGATCTGGGTGTCCAAGCTCGAGGTGATGGAGCGCGATCGCGTACCTGAGATCCGCGTCGGACGGGTTCAGCTCGTCGGCTCGCTCCAGCGCACGTAGTGCCTCGGGGACGCGGCCGAGCCTCTTCAGGGTGACCCCGAGGCTCGCGAAAGCCAGCGCGCAATCGGGATCGATCTTCGTCGCGCGCTCGAGATGGTCGAGTGCCTCGGGGTACCGGGCGAGTCCGTTCAGCGCCGTACCCAGCCCTGCGTTTGCCAGCGCGTCGTCGGGCGTGAGCCGTACAGCCTCGCGGTACGCCTCTTCCGCCCTGGCATCTTCCTTCAGCCGCAACAGGGAAGCGCCCAGGGCGCCGTACGCGATGGGGTCGTCCTTTCGCTGGCCGATGGCTACCCGGAAGGCGTCGACCGCCTCCTTGTCGCGCCCCATGGCTGCAAGGCTCTTCCCGAGCGCGAAGTGCGCGGCCGGGTTCTGCGGCTCGTGGCCGATGGCGGAGCGCGCGACCTTCACGGCTTCCGCGTGCTCTCCGCTACTCGCGTGGGCTTCGATGAGCCCCATGTGGGCTTCGATGGATCCCTCGTCCAGCTTCAGCGCTTCTCGCAGAGAAGCCTGGGCAGGTGCGAAGCGTCCGAGCTGGTTGTACGCGAGGCCGAGGCGCAGAAAGAGCGTGGCGTTCTCGGGCTCCGCCGCGGCAGCCTTGTAAAGGCGGTCCGCCGCCTCGGCATACTTGCCCTGGCTGTACATGAGCAGCCCGATCTCGCGGCGCGCCACGAGGTGATCGGGGCTGAGCTGCAGGACGGCCATGTAGCAGGCGATCGCCTCCTCTCGATGGCCGAGCTGCGTCAGACCCGCCGCCAGGCTCGCGTGTCCCTCGACCATCGCGGGCTTGTGGCGGATCGCCTCCCGCCAGCTCGCCACAGCGGATTCCCAGTCGCCGAGCATGCGGTAGGTGACGCCGAGATTGAAATGCGCCTCCGCGTGGTCCGGCTTCGCTCGAAGCGCCCGCTTGTACGCCTTGATTGCCTCCTCGAGCTCCCCGGAGTTCCGGTAGGCCATCCCGAGCTGGAACCGCTTGTGCGGATCGTTCGGATGGATCAGGAGCTGAGTCGTCAGGAGCTCGATCGTCTGCGCAAGCTGCGCGTCAGCCATTTCGCCCAGGATAGCCCATTCGCGGATCTATGGGCGGCCTCCCTATGGCGCCGGCTCTCCCGGGCCGTGGCTCGGACGTCGGATGGCGCACCGCATCACCGCCTACGCGGCGTTCCCGGCCCGCTTGGCGCGCTTGCGCACGTCGACGTGCAGCGATGGATCGGCTCCGATCTGCGCAAACGCCGCCCGTGCCTCGATCTTCTTGCCCTTGCGGGCGAAGGCTTCGGCTTCGTTCCAGCGCAGCCGCCAGTCACGCCTCGGCATGTCCGCGATCGTGGCTGCATCGGCGAGAATGTCCTCGTAGCGCGTCTGCTTGCCGAGCTCCGTCCAGTACTCGGTGCGGAGATCGTCGTCCTCCTTCGCCAGATCGACTGCTTGCTTGAGGAGCGTGAGCCCTTCCTCCGTTGCGCCGATGGCGAGCTTGGCCCGGGAGAGCGAGCGCCAGACGCCGGCGGCGGCAGGGTGCTTCTCCGCAAACTCACGGAGCGGCGCGATCGACTTCTCGATGATCGCGATATCGTCCTTCTCCTTGGGCCAGAAGGCGAGGTCCAGCGCCATCAAGTTACCCGGATCGAGGCGCAGAGCCTCGTCGATCGAGGTGCGCGCGCTCGCCTCGTCCCCCGTTGCGCGGAGGGACTGCGCCAGCTCCACGTGCGCGACGGAAGACGCGGCGTGGTGCTTCACGAAATCCTTCGCTGCCGCGACGGCCTCGTCGTTGCGGCCGAGCGCCCGCAGAGCCTGGATCTTGGCGGCCGCCGCGTGCTCGTGCGGAGCGCTGCTCGCCGTCAGGGCGCGTTCGGAGGCGAGCAGCGCCACGTCGTGACGCGCCTGGCTCGCATGATACGCCGCCTGCTCGAGGTAATACGCAGAGTCCCTGGGCTCCTGGTCCCAGACGCCCGTCAGGTATTCGGCCAGGGCGTCAGCCCGCACGTAAACGAGCGAGGCGGCGTCTCGAGGGTTCTCGTACACGGCGACGAGGACCCCGAGCTGCTTCATCATGTCGAGCGCGGCCTTGTGATCGGGCTTGGCTTCGAGCGCGAGCACGAGCTCGTTCACGGCCTCGTCGCGCTTACCGCCGGCCGCGTAGAGCTGCCCGAGGGTCGCGTGGTAGTCGGGCTCCCCCTCGAACGTCGCGCGGATGGCCTCGAGGTGCTTGAGGGCCCCCGCCTGATCGCCGGTCGACGCGAGCGCCGAGCCGAGGTTCATCTTCGCGGCGTGGTCGTCGGGGTCGATGTTGCATATGAGCTTCAGCGTCGAGACGGCGCTCTTGAAGTCCTCCTTCGCGAAGGCCGCCT
>Ga0302319_10007454_pt1 | contig 21533 bp, 18 predicted proteins | sample Bog_T0_2_FD_203319 | JGI IMG/M metagenome (GOLD analysis project Ga0302319, IMG submission 203319) | Peat permafrost microbial communities from Stordalen Mire near Abisko, Sweden - Bog_T0_2 | ecosystem: Environmental > Terrestrial > Soil > Wetlands > Peat | place: Sweden: Abisko, Stordalen Mire... | reverse complement strand
CTTGCGGCGCGATTGAAGTCGTGCCCTGACACAAGGCTGGGTTTCCCCGGTTCTCGCCTCTGGAACCTGGGAGGCATCGAATCCACTTTGCAGATCATTTCGACCCGGCGGCGCACAATCATAAATAGTGACCCAGCAAAGAAATACCCCGGCACGCTACCACGAGCTCACAAGCTCCAAAAATACCGTAACTCCTTTGCTGTCAGGAATCTGCGAATAACTTCATTAGAGTGACGAATTTGACGCGAAACCCTCCCCGTATCCTATTGAAAAAAAGGAGTTTATTTGCAAGATAGGGTGGGGGGGAGTGGACCAGCGCCCAGGGGACTGATCGCCCGGCAGGTACCCCGGCGGGGCACAGTCCCTGATACAGGGATAAGCGGGCCACCTGCCCTGCTCAAAATCGTCGGTGGTATCATGGTGCTGAGGATTGACGATATGCGCTCCACCAAGCCCATTGTCTAAGTGACCTTGTCATTGCCCTTCGGCGCCTCGGGGGCTGCGGGAGCGGTCTGTATCTGCTCAGGCAGAGGAGCTTGCGCGGGCTTCGCCTCGGGTGCGACGGGGGCGGTTAGTGCCTGCTCAGCCTGAGGAGTTCCCGTTGCCTTAGTCTCCTGCGCTGAACCGTTCTTCAGCAATGCTTCCAGTTCGGCTTTCGTGGCTTCCGGCAAGTTTTTGAAATCCCGTTCCGCTAATTCCTTTTTCAGGCTTTCTTTGAACCGATCCAGAGCCGTTGTGCTCCGCACCTTATCCCTCAGGCAGTTTCTTCCTTCGGTGCAAATCTTCACGATGCGTTCGCAGTATTCCGCTTGCTGGGCAGGGACCTTTTCCTCTTTCCACTTATCCGCGAAATAGCAGCCGAAGTTGATATACACCTCAGGGAAGTACTTTTCCTTGGCTCTGCGCGGGATGTGGTTGCGCGGGTCGAGCAGTGTTTCTGAGATCTGGATGGCTTCATCGAATTTGCTCTGGTAAGAGCTGAGCAAAGCCAGGTTGTAGAGGGCTCCTGCATCGATCGGGTCGATCTCCTTGCATCGCGTGAAGTCCTTCCTGGCGCGCTCAATCAAGCTCTTGAGTTCATCCGCCTCCCATCCTTTCTTGGAGCCGAGATCGTAGAGAGCCAGCGCCGAGGCGCCACGCAGTCGAAAGGCATCCACGCTTTTGGGATTGCAGCCGGTGGCGCGGGTGGCATAGAGGCTGGCCCGCACCGCGTCACCGCGGGTAAAGTCGCCGGTCACGGAACGTTTAAAGTACGACCGCGCCAACGCCAGGTAGAGCTTGAGCAGATTGGCGCTGTCGAGCGCCACCACGCTGACGGCGAGTATCTGCGATTCGTCGATCTGGATTTGCTGCTGCCGTTCCTCCAATTGCCAGGGATCGGCGCTTGGCAGGTCACGATTCATGTCTTCATCTTCGGGAAACCGGTCTTCCAGATCGACAATCAGGTTCTGAACGCGTTCCTGCAAGCGGGAAATGATGGGGAACTCGGAGAGGACCTGCGTCTTGAGGGTATCGAAATCCGTCTGTGCTTTAGCCTTGATGGCGGCAAGCTCCTGCTGAACCGCGGCGGAGAGCGCGTCGGCTTTGGCATTGACGCTGACCAACTGCTCCTTGGCGTCCTGGCGGCTGGCAAAGACCGTGGCCAGAGCCAGAACGCTGAGGATGGTGGAGTACAACCCGACCACCAGCAGGAGCTTGTCGAGCAGCATCTCCTCGCGCTTGATGGATTCATCGACCGCCGCTTCAATGGCTTTTTGCAACTCGGCCGGCGAGATGGCGGACGATACGTCGGTTGGAGCATGGTGGCGCGCGAATACGGCATCGTCCATGGAGCCGCGCGTCCAGGCGGAGAGCCAAAAGGAATAGGCGATGACCGCGATCAGGACGGGAATGCCGATGCAGGCCAGCACCAGGCTGACCCGTCCCAGGACGCGGGCCAACTGATGTGGGAGGGCAGGCGCGGTCTTAGGCTCACTGGGATTCTGGTTGCCTGGCTGTGCCAAGTCCATTGCATACCTCGTATTCGATGAAGAGATTGGGTTTGCTGGGGAGATCGCGGGCAGTTGCGGGAAAAGCGATCTTGCGAAAAAACATTATCACAACCGCGCCGCACTTTGCCCGGATTCATTTTGGGTTCGTTTTGGCCCCGCCGGGTACAGGGGAATGCCGACCCCGGGGTTCGCCCGGCGCGCTGGCCGTCTGCTGCGGGGTGAGGGCGCTGCAGTTGCCTCGATGCTGTTTCCTGAATGGTCACTGACGGGTTGGGCGGCGATTCCCTCGGAACCCGACACGCCTCCGGAACAAATTTCTCCTCCGCAGTGTCTAAATGAAGAGTGACCTCCATGAAATGGATGAGGCGTGTCTTTCGGATTGTGTGCGCGACCGCACTCGCTGTGCTTGTCCTTACCTGCGCGATTGTCCAGTTTCAGCAGAATCTGTTGCGCTGGCGGGCGGAGCGGTTAATGGCGGATATGCATCGGATACGCCTTTACCAAAGCAACTGGGCCGACGCCCAGAGCCTCATGCACCGCTGGGGCGAATGGGGCCACTACGACGGCCAGTGCACACCGGAGGCCTGCCTCTATCAAATCGTTCTGGGTAGCCCTGGCTCCCGAGGCGGCCAGTGGGTTGACTGGCTTGCTCGGCACAACGGGTTCAAGGCCTATTCCCTACTCGGTGGCCGCCACGCCGGATTGGTTGCCACATTCACAGTCAAGGACGGCGCCATTTGGAGAGAGACTGCCGGGATCTCGGTTGGTGATGAGCGGATTGGACGCTGGTACGGAGACGACTTTCCGCTGACCTTAATGATTGAGGCCAAGAGCCGGCAGCGGCTCACCAGGTCAAGCGATGACTGGTGGATTATGGGTACCGACGAGCAGCTCGCTGCGCACCCTTTCTACAAGGCCGGCCGGCCCGGCGGCTGCGAGATCAACTGCGAGGAAGCAGTGATCACCTACTCCACGCGCACGCCCCCATCTGAGATCGAACGGCTGAGCTCCTTCGATCTCTCCTGCCTTACCCGGCTCATCCCCTGCACGGAACTCGGCCAGCTTCTGCCGGCCGCGCGGGAGTGGCGCCTCTACGAAGAACAAGACCTGGAATGGAAGCAGGCCGACGAGGACCGCCGTAAGCCGTGCGACATCCCACTGTGGGCCATCGCTCGCGACTCGAGTTATGTTCTAGCAGTTAAGGGAATCTCGGAGCAGTTCAAAGACGTTATCGGCGCGCCTCTCGGCTCTTCATCGCAAACTCAGCAATCGAGCCCCACTTACAAAAAAGAAGAAGCGACCGTAAAAATAGACGAGATACTCAAAGGGACTTCGCCCTGGAGCACCTCATCAATTGTCACAGCCCTTCCCTATTCCGGCTCCGGCTACTTTGGGGAATCAGTTACAGAGCAACTGGCGGAACACCTACGTCCCGGTCAGCGCTACATCGTCTTCCCCATCGACGACGATCACAAGGGCCAAAGGCTGACCAAAGACTCCGAGATCTCCCTCGACCGCTGCGGTGTGCAGGAAGACACGCCGGAAGTTCGCCGCGAGTTGGAAAAGGGCTTCGCACAAAACGACAATCTGCGTAGATCCGAACTGCGATAGGGAACGATACTTGCGGGTACTCATAATGCGACGCGACTAATCGCATTTACTAGTTCTGGGCTTATTACCGCCTATTCGGCTGTTACTGTTCCGTGACTGGCGGGTTGGGCGGCAATCCCCAGGCAGGCGGGAACGCCGCATGCAGCTGCCGTGGCCGGGCCAATCGGCTGGTTTCGACCGTAGAGCCGAAAACTTCTCGCGATCACATTCAGGTGAGGCACATGAGTGGTATTCTGGCTCGTCGCGTGAACAGACCGGGGAGGATGACGTGAAAATTGGCATCATTTTGGCAGTTGGGTGGGTGGGGCTCTTGGTGGGATGCGGATCGGCAGGGGACAAGGCTGCCGGCATTCCCATTTTGCCCAAATGGAAGGGTGAGCCTTACCGTCTCGCGTTCGATACGCAGGCGGCAAAGCCGAACCCGGCGGGCGTCACCATTCCTGTCATCAAATACACGGCGGATCCTGAGGGACTGGAGAAAAGAGCCGTCCTGGTGGTGCATTTTGAGACTCCGGGATCTGCGGAAAGCGGGCCGGTGGTGAACCAGATGGTGGTGGCCCCGGTCGATATCTCCGGCGCGGCGGGCGCCCTGCCCGCGGACTACATGGAATTGGCGGATAAGGATCTATCAAGGCTGCTCGCGGCTTACTGCATCAAGGGAAAGATCAAGTTATCGGTGGCGCTTGTCCGGTCGTCGATCTCCAGCAGCCCCGGAGATTCCGAACTGGACGCGAAACGCCTGTCGGACTGGGCGCCGATCGAAGTCGAGTTCAAGAACCCCCATCCGCACTGTCAGCCCGCGCACTCTTAGCTGAATGAAAGAAGCACGACCCGCTCACCGGCTTTGCCGGGTGGCGATTCCTGGCTCTGCGCCGGAACGAGCATCGATTTCTGGAGCAGTCTGAGTCTCATGAAAAGAACTGCCGTCCCAGTACTTGACACGGTCTTTATCATCCCGCAAACTGATATTGTCGCCACTAAGCGGAATGGAGGACCGGAATGCGAGACGCAGCTCCCCAAGGCACCTACAAAGTTCAAGCCCTCGACCGGGCTTTTGCCGTGCTCGACCTGCTCGGAGAGAGCGAGACGCCGCTGGGCCTGGCCCAGGTTGCGTCCTCTCTGCAACTGCACAAGAGCACCGCGCACCGCTTTCTGATGGTTCTGGAGCGGCACCGCATGGTGGAGCGGACCACGAACGGGAAGTTTCGGCTGGGCCTGCGGCTTTTCGATCTGGGGAATCGGGCTATCGAGCAGTACGACCTACGCGACCGCGCCCAGCCGCACCTGCGCCGCCTGGTTGCCGAGACCGAGGAGACCGCGCACCTGTGCATTCTGGAAGCGGCGCGCGTGATTTATCTCGACAAAATTGAGCCGGCGCGTTCGGTACGGATGATTACCCGGATCGGGGCCAGCAACCCGGTACACTGCACCTCGGTGGGGAAGGCGATTCTGGCGTTTCTGCCCGAGGACAGGGCCGCAGAAGTGGTGCGCCGCATCCGCTTTGAGCGTTTCACGCACCGCACCATTGCCAGCGCCGAGGCGTTGCGCACGGAGATGGAGAAGACCCGCCGCCGCGGCTATGCCGTGGACGACGAGGAACTTGAGGAGGGGCTGCGGTGCATCGCCGTGCCGCTCTTGGATGCGCAGCGCCTGCCTGTGGCGGCGGTGAGCATCTCCGGGCCGTCGTTCCGCGTGACCGCGCAAAAGCTGCCTTCCATCGCCAACCATCTGCTGCAATGCGTGCGGGGCATTGCCATGGATATGGGATACACCTCGGCGGGGCGCGGGAATCGGATGGCCTGGTCCGCATAGGGCAACTTGGCTTTTCGCTCTCAAGACCCGTCTCGACTGAAAATCCGCATCGCGCTTTGGCGCAGCTTGTAAATCCTGATCGGCATTCTTGCTCTTTTGGGGCGCGCATCGGTGGCATTCGCACCGGCGCAAGCGCTGAGGCGCGCCTTGGCGATTGCACAAGCCCGGGGTTTGCACTACGTTTATAGCGGCAACGTTCCAGGTCACCCGGATCGTTGCCTATTTTGCCCGCGCCCAGTCCCAGGCGCGGGGCAACTCAACGGGCTTCGGGGAGGTTTGGCCGATGAAGTTGATGAGGAGCTACAAAATGGTTTTGCTGGCGGCTCAAGTGGTCACGCTCATGGCGGTTGTTCCCTTGCGGCATGTGCGCGCGGCAGATCCGGTCAAGGTAAGAGAAGCGGGAGTTGCCGGTGGTTTCTATCCAGCCGACCCGAAGATTCTTGCGGCGACGATCGACGGCATGCTGGCTCAGGTCTCAATTCCGCCCATCAAGGATCGGATTCTGGCCGCGGTAGCGCCGCACGCCGGGTACCAATACTCAGGCCCCGTAGCCGCCTATACTTATGCCGCGCTGAAGGGGCGCAAGTTTGCTCGCGTCGTGGTGATCGCGCCGTCGCACTACGAGTCCTTCGGCTTTACTTCGATTTACGAGGGCGACGCTTACTCCACGCCGCTGGGCGCAGTGCGGGTGGACAAAGCTTTTGCACGGAAGTTAGCCGGCCTGAGCGCGACCATGCGGCTCTCAAGCCAGGGGCACGACGCCACGCCGGCTGGCGCGGAACATGCCATCGAGGTGCAGTTACCGTGGCTGCAACAGGTGCTGGGAAATTTCGAGCTTGTACCTATCGTGATGGGCGACCAGAGTTATGCGAGCAGCCGCGTGCTGGGCGTAGCCCTGGCAAAGCTGATCGCGAGAGATAGCAAGGGCGGAGATACGCTGGTTCTGGCTAGCTCCGACTTATCGCACTTTCACACCTACGACCAGGCCGAGACCATCGACCACAAGACTCTTCATGCGCTGGAGGAGTGGGACTACTTAAGCATGTCGCGTAACTTTGAGTCGGGCGTGTGGGAGGCCTGCGGCGGCGCGCCCATCGTAGCCGCGATGATTTATGCCGAGCGCATGGGCGCGAATCAGGCGCGGGTGCTGCGGTATGCCAATTCCGGCGATGTTACTGCCGACCATTCCCGCGTCGTGGGCTATAGCGCGGACACTTTTGTGAAAGCTGCGAGCGGCGCAGCGGCGGAAACTCCGTTCTCACTCAGCGCGCAGGAGAAAACAGAGTTACTGGCACTGGCTCGCAGATCGGTGGAACATGCGATCACTGCGAAGGAAGCATACGAGCCCCCGGCAAGTGCGAGCGAGGCTCTGAATCGGGAGCGCGGCGCCTTTGTTACCCTGAGGATTGCAGGAACATTGCGGGGTTGCATCGGCTTTACTTCCGCAAGCAAGCCACTCTACAGGACGGTGCGGGACACAGCCACACTGGCCGCGCTGCAAGACCCGCGGTTCCATCCGGTTGAGGCTTCGGAGTTATCGAAACTAGACTATGAAATCTCAGTGCTTTCACCGCTTCGCCGCGTAACTGATATTGAGCAGATCAAGATTGGCGAGGATGGCCTGCTGATAAAGAACGGCGCAAACGACGGGCTTTTGCTGCCGCAAGTGCCGGTGGAAGAAAAATGGAATCGGCAGACGTTCTTGGAGCAGACTTGCGCAAAGGCGGGCATGCACAAGGACTGCTGGAAGGAAGAGGAGACAGACATCTTCCTGTTTACGGCGGTGGTGTTCGACGATCCCAAGCGGTAAGCGCCATGCGGTTCTGCAAATTGCAAACACTCCAGCGATGCAAGGTCAGATGACTCAGAACTTTCCGCTAGCCAGATCCTCGGCGGCTTGTTCGATGCTCTCAGGCCGGCCGAGATCGCGCCAATAGCAATCGTCCGCGCGAAAGGCGACGATTCTTTCGCCTTGGGCCGCCAGGTGGAGATAGGCGTCGATGATCGAAAAAACGCCCTCTTCCCGCATCTTCGCAAAAATTTGCGGAGAGAGGACGTGAATGCCGGAGAAGGCCAGCGGCTTCGCACCGGCGGCGGGCCGCGCCAATTCAGTGTTAGCGGCGCTTCCAGCTTGGCGGCTGCAGAGCAGGCCGTGCTCGTCGAAGAGCAGGGATCGCGAAGTGACGCGGTCTTGAACTGCCAGCGTGGCCAGGGCGGCGTTTTCTGTATGAAACCGCACCATGCGCCCCAGATCGATGGTGCTGAGGACATCGACGTTGTGCAGGAGAAACGGCTCGTCCGAGGTTGCATCGAGGAAGAAATGCGCGGCCTTCCTCAAGCCTCCGCCGGTGTCAAGCAGCTCCTCTTCGCGCGAAACCTCGATGCTCATGCCGAAGTTGTTGTTAACTTTTAGGTACTCAACGATCATCTCGGCGTAGTGATGCGCATTGACAATCACCTCGCGCACGCCAAAGGCTCGCAAGCGCGTGAGGGCGATCTCAAGCATGGTGCGGCCAGCAACGGTTACCAGCGCTTTGGGGCAATCGTCGGTCAGCGGCTTGAGGCGGGTGCCGAGACCCGCGGCCAGAATCATCGCCTTCATTGGCTCATCTTTTCCAACTCGATATGCTTGACAACTACTTGAACCTCGGCGACGCCGCGCAGATGCTTGGCCAACTGCTCGGCCAGAAAGACCGAGCGATGCTGGCCGCCGGTGCAGCCGAATGAGACCATCAGGTTTTTGAAGCCGCGTTGCTGGTAGGCAGCGACGCTCGAATCAACCAGCGACAGAACGCCGGCAAGATACCGATGCACGCTCTCCTGCCTATTGAGATAGTCGATCACCGGGGCATCTTTGCCGGTCAATGGCCGGTATTGTTCTTCGCGGCCAGGATTGGGAAGGCTACGGGCATCGAAGACGAATCCGCCGCCGTGGCCGGACTCATCGGCGGGCATTTGACGGTGGAAGCTGAAACTGAAAATCCGCACGGTTAAACTGTTTGCCGACAAAGCCAGACCTTGCAGTTTCTCCGAAGCGGACATCGCTTCGAGAGCGCTCATCAACGCCGGCAGGGCAATGGGCAGCTTGACGTTCGAGGCGAGCCAGCGCAGGTTATTCAGCGCGTAGGGAACGCTCTCAAGAAAATGCGCCTTTCGCTCATAAAAACCTCTGAAACCATAAGCGCCGAGGGCCTGTAGGATGCGGACGTAAACGTACGCGTAGTAGTGCCGCATGAAGGCTTCGCGATCGACTTCGATAGAGCCTGCTAGGCAGGAGAGATAGTGGTCAAGCAATTGCTGGCGCAGCGCGGGCGGCAGATCGGCCTTGCCATCGAAGAGCAGAGACGCAATATCGTATTGGAGCGCGCCCTTGCGGCCACCCTGGTAATCCAGAAAAAAAGGCTGCCCGTCGCGCAACATCACATTGCGTGACTGGAAATCCCGGTAGAGAAAATAATCGTTGGGAGCTTCAAGCAGAAACATCGTCAAGCGGCCGAAGTCATCCTCCAGCGCCTGCTCGTTGAAGGGTACGCCGGCGAGCCGCAGAAAATAATATTTGAAATAATTCAAATCCCAGGCGATGGACTGCTGGTCAAAGCTGGTGCGCGGGTAACACACGCTGTAATTCAAGTCGCGGCCTGCCTCGACCTGAAAACGCGGCAGCACGGCCACCACTTTGCGATAGGCCTCAATCGCCGGGGGAGCGAGGGTCTCGGCGCTTCGGTTGCTGCCAAGGAATTCAAAGAGTGTCGTGTCGCCGAGGTCTTCTTCTAGGTAGGCGCCCTGGCTCAAATCCTCCGCATAAATCTCCGGCACCGGCAATCCATGGCGACGGAAATGCCTGGAGAACTCGATGAAAGCGGCATTCTCTTCCCGCACGGGATAGAGAATGCCGATGGCGCTGGCTGAGCCGGCGGCAAGCCGGACGATGGTGCGCCCCGAGCCGCCGAGCTGGCCCTGAAGCGGCTGCACGCGTTCGGCCGGAAACTGGTAGTGTTGCTCGAAAAGCCGTTTGAGGACGTCCATGAATTCCTCAATTGTAGCCTTCCGCGCAGGCCTTACTTCTTGCGCTTGCGGTCTGTCAGGCGCGCGTAGAGCAGCACGCTCGTCAGCGTTTTGCCGTCGAGAATGGCGCCCTTCTCAATCATTTTCAGAACATCGTTGAGCTTGACCAGGCGGAATTCGATCTGCTCGTCCTCCTCGGGATGGGCGTCGCCGGCCACCAGGCCCTCGGCCAGAAAGACCTTCATGGATTCGCCAAGGAAACCGGGGCTGGCGTAGTACTCCACCAGCGGCTTCCACTTCTTGGCGCTATAGCCGGTCTCTTCGGCCAGTTCGCGCTGGGCTCCGGCCAGAGCGTCTTCGCCCGCGTCGAGCTTGCCGGCCGGCAACTCCCACAAAAACTGCTGTGCGGCGTGACGGTACTGGCGCTCGACCACGATCCATGGGTTCTTCTTGCTCTTCGAGCTGTCGATGGCCAGGATGACCACGCTGCCGTTGTGGCGGATGATGTCGCGTTCGCTCTCGCGGCCGCCGGGCTCAATCAGCTTGTCGTGGAGCACGCGGAAGAGCGGCCCCTGATAGACGACTTTGGAGCTGAGCAGTTGCGCGGTTTCAATGGCAGCGGCTGCTTTGGAGGCTTTCGCAAGCTTTTTCGCTTTGGGCTTGAGCGCCTTATTGGCCTTCCGCTTGACGGCCGCTTTTGCAACGGGCTTGATAGCCGATTTTGCAGCGGGCTTGGGGACCTTTACCGCTTTGGGTTTTACCGTCTTTGCCGTTTTATGCTTTACGGCCGCGGCCCTTTTGGCGGCGGCGGGCTTGGCTTTCCGGGGCGCGGCGGGCTTGGCCTTCTTCTTCGTCGCTTTTGGCTCGACGTGCCTTGGCTCGGCGGGTGCTGGCTCGGCAGGTGTTGTATCCGTGGGTTGGCCGGGATTCACAGGCGTCTCATTGTCTTCCATCTCTTGTCTCTCCTCAAAAACACATTCAGGAGAAGTATACGCACAGCGCGGAGAACGTGTGAGAGCGGAATCCAGCAGTTGTGCATCGAATGCGCCCGGCGTGGCATCCTTAACTAAGCCCAATTGTTCCGCCCTCTTGCGTTGAGTTGCCGCGGTGAGGAACGAGCAGGAGGCGAATGGCCGGAAGTGAATGAGTTGCTGAGCGCAGACTTTTTACCCATTACCGCAGTGCCGGGCCTGCACCGGTTATTCCTGGACTATTGCGCAGGCGATGCTGACGTGCGGCCCTACTACGCCGCGCTGCCGCCGGCTTCGGGCTGGCAGGCGCGTTTGCCGGTTCCCGCGCACTGGCCGGAACTGGTTCGGCTGCTGGCGGAGCAGAATCCGTCCCCTTCGCCCGCGGCGGCAAGGTCACTCGAAGCTCTGGGCAAGGGCGCCGGAGCGGTAGTTACAGGGCAGCAGGTGGGATTGTTTGGAGGGCCGCTGTTTACGCCCCTCAAGGCGGCGACGGCGGTTGCGCGGGCGCGGCAGGCGACGGCAGCGGACCAGCCCCACGCGGCCATCTTCTGGCTGGCGAGCGAAGACCACGATTTTGCTGAGATCAACCATGTCAGCTTTCCGGCGAAGATGGAATTGCGCCGGCTTGACTATGCAAAAGCGCCCACAGCGCCACAGCCGGTGGGCGGCCTGGCGCTGGACGAAACGATTTTGCCGCTGCTCGATGAGGCGTGGGAGCTGCTGGGCGAGTCGGACGCAATGCAGGCTCTGGCTGAGGCTTACAAGCCAGGCCGCACCTTCGCGCAGGCTTTTGCCCAGTTCTATGCAAAGGTCTTTGCCGCGCAGGGGCTTTTGGTGCTGGATGCGAGCGGGCGCGCAATCCACCGCATCGGCGCTCCTGTGCTGCGAGCGGCCGTGGAGCGCGCCGACGAACTGCACGCCGCGCTGGTGGAGCGGAACGGCGCACTCGAATCCGCGGGCTACCACGCGCAGGTAGCCGTGGCAGCGCAATCCAGCCTGCTCTTCCTGCTGGACGCGGGCACGGGCGCGCGCTTGGCGCTCAAGCGCGTTGCCGCAAGCGCAGCCGAGCCAGGCGGCTTGTGGCAGGCGGGGCGGCAAAGCTATTCCACGGCGGATTTGCTCGGTATTCTCGACGCGGAACCGGAGCGCATCTCCCCCTCGGCGCTGCTGCGGCCCGTCTTTCAGGATTTTCTGCTGTCTACCTCGCTCACCATCGGCGGGCCGGCGGAGATTGCATACTTTGCCCAGTCAGCCGTGCTCTTTGAGCGCATTCTGGGCCGCGTGACTGCCTTCGAGCCGCGTTTTTCAGCCACGCTGATCGAGCCTGCCGTAGGCGAGGTGCTGCGCAAGCGCCAACTGACGCTGAAGCAGGTATTCGGGCAGACTGCGGACTCGCTGGCGCAGTTGCTGGCGGCGCGCGCCATCCCCATCGAGGGGAAACGGAAACTGGCGGAGGCGGGAACGGCGCTGGAAGCCGAGCTTGCATCGCTGCTGGAGTGGATGGGCCGCCTGGATGCGGGACTGGGCCGGTCGGCTGAGACCGCGGCCAGCAAGATGCGCTACCAGATGAATCGCATGCGGAGGCTGGCGGCTAATTTCCAGTTGCAGCGCGAGGCAACGCTGGGCCGTCAGGCCGAGGCCATCTCCCTGGCGCTGTATCCTGGCGGCGTGTTGCAGGAGCGGGTCTGCGGCGCCGCGTATTACCTGGCCCGCTACGGCTTTGAGCTGGCGGAGGAGTTGGCCGCGCAGGCGGCGAATACCTGCCCAGGGCACACGGCAATTTGGCTGTGAAACAAGGATCATGGTTCAGAGATCAATCGGACTCCAGCCAGCATGGCCATGATAGGTGTCTGCGTGGAGGCTGTATGTCTGCCCGCAAGCCGTGCATTTGAAGTCGTGTTGAAGGCTGTCTCCGGGCCATTGAGCGTTGAACAAATCCGAGAGTGGGCAGGCGGCGTGTAACAGTAAAAAAGTTCCCTGATCCACAGCCTCACTCAGCTGTCGGGCGATGTCCAGATACTCGCGTGGGCTGCTGAAGTTGAGCCTCTGTGAGAACCCATCGCACTTTGGGCATTGGGCCATACACTTAGTTTGCCATAGGGGCAATCCACGGCTTCTGTGCAGCTTGTATAATCCTCCCGAAACGCGGAGTGACACTCAATGAAGCAGATATTCGCAATAGCGGTCGCGGGCCTGGCGGCTTGTTTAGCGGCGCAGGCGCAGAAACAGCCCTGCGCGACGGCTGGGAACAACAACGATTTCCTCGGTATTCAAACCATTCGCTTGTGGCCGGGCGACGCTCCCCAGGCCAAAGGAACCGCCTGCGAAGACACACCCACACTGACCCTCTTTGAGCCGCAGCATGGCCACGGGAACGGCTCCGCCGTCGTGATCTTCCCAGGCGGCGCTTATCTCCACCTGGCAGGCAACCTGGAGGGGCGGCAGATTGCCGACTGGTTCACAGCGCGGGGCTTTCGCGCATTTGTGGTGAGCTACCGGCTTTCCTCGAACGGCTACCTGCTGCCCGTTCCGCTGATCGACGCGCGGCGCGCTATTCAGACAGTGCGGGCGCGGTCGCGGGACTACTCCATCGACCCGAATCGGATTGTTGCGATCGGCTTCTCCGCTGGCGGCCATCTGGCGGCGCTATCGGGCACGCAGTTTGTTGCCGGCAATCCTGACGCGGAGGACCCCATCGAGCGCGCCAGTAGCCGCCCGGACTTTCTGGTGCTCGGCTACCCGTGGATCGGGGCCATTTCCAGCGACACCTCGCATCTGAGCTACTGCAAGCTCTTCAACCTGTTAGACCAGTGCGAGGCGCTGCGGGCCGCGTACTCTCCCGATCTTTTTGTAACGAAAGACACGCCGCCGACCTTCTGGTATCAAACCTTCAACGACCAGACGGTGCCTGTGGAGCAGGGATTGCGCTTTTATGAGGCGCTGGTCAAGGCCGGTGTACCCGCCGAGGCCCACATCTTTGCCAATGGGCCACACGGCACCGGCCTGGGCAAGGGCGATGCGGCTTTGGATCAATGGCCGAACTTGCTGGAAAACTGGCTGCGTGCGCAAGGGCTGCTGACGGCGGGTAACGCTGCGGCAGGGGGCGCGCCGCAGGCAAAAAACTGATTGAAAATTAAGAGGCGGACCGCCGGAAGCGGGAGTGGAAGGACTTCCCGCTTCCGGTGGCCCGCTGGACCCTGAATCGGGTCTGGGTGATATTCTTAGTCTAGGCCTGTTTTGGGCGAAATCAAGCCTTTTTTCGCACGGAATTCCCTTTTCGTGACAGCAGTCACAGGACTCCGCACGATTGTCCCAGCTTTCGTTGACTTAGGGGTCCACTGCTGATACAAAAAAGTGTTCCACCCGAAAACGCACGCATCTCAATCCGAGAGCAACCGGTACCACCATGCAAGAAATCGTTCAACAAGTCGAGGCACTTCTGCTTGGCGCCGTGCCGACTGTTCTGCTTTTCATCGTGCTGGTTCTGGCCTACCAGTTTCTGGTGCAGGGTCCGCTGACCGCTACGCTGAAACAGCGCCGTGCCCGCACCGAGGGCGCAATCGAAGACGCGCACAAGGCTATTGCCTTGGCCGAGGCCAGGGCAGCCGAGTATGACGCCAAGCTGCGCCAGGCGCGCGCCGAGGTCTACAAGGTTCGCGAGCAACGGGTGAAGCAGAGGAACGCCGAGCGCGATGCCGCTCTGGACGCCGCCCGCAAGGTTGCGGCTCTCAAGGTGAGCCAGGCCAAGGCCGAGCTTGAAGCCGAGGCCAGCGCCGCGCGGCGGTCCATACAAGCCAGCGCCGGGGAACTGGCCAATCAGGTGGTCCGCGCGGTTCTGCCGCTGGCTGCCGGGGGTTCCCGTTGAGAAACTCGATTCAAGTGACATTTTCAAAATTGCAAGCGCTTATCTTCGCAGGGATCTTCCCGGTTGTATTGCTGGCGATTTTCGTCGGCGGAGCGGCGCTGACGCCGCAGAGGCTTGCGGCGCAGGACGCCGCGCCCGTTGCCACCACCCAGCCCGCCGCGGCGGCAAGCGAGGCAGCCAATCCCGAGGCCGGCGATTCGGAAGAGCAGCAAAACAATGCCTTCCGGCTCGAAGGGCCGCTGGTCAAGTCCACCGCCAAGGTTCTCAATCTGAGTGTCGAGACCACGGCGCGCATCTGCGAAATCATCAACTTCGCGATCATCGCGCTGGCCATCGGCATTCCGCTCTTCCGCTTTTTGCCGAAGTTCATCCGCACCCGCGGCGAGAAGGTGCGCACGGACATCGAGTCGGCGCGCAAGGTGACCGAGGACGCCAACACCCGGCTGAGCGCGGTCGAAGCCAAGCTCTCGAAACTGGATGACGAGATTGCCAAGTTTCGCGTTGAGGTTGAGGAAGAGATCGGCCGCGACGAAGCGCGCATCAAGGCCAGCCTTGAAGAAGAAAGCGCCCGTATCGTGGCTTCAGTCGAGCAGGAGATTGGCGTGGCAGCCGCTCAGGCCCGGCGCGGGTTGCGCCACTTTGCCGCCGACCTGGCCATCGAGCAGGCCGCCAAGCAACTGGTGCTGACGCCGCAGACAGATCGCGCGCTGATCGCCGAGTTTGTAGGTGACGTGAATAGGGGAGGGCAGAACTAGATGGCCGCCTTTGTTTCCCGCTACGCTACGGCGTTTCTCGAAGTGGTGACAGCCGCCAAGCTTGACACGGCTGCGATCAACCGGCAGATCGGCGATTTTCTGGGTACATGGGACGGCAGCCCGGAGTTGCGCGAGTTCTTTGTGAATCCGGCGATTCCCGCAGTGCAGAAGGTTGGATTCCTGGATACGCTGAACGCAAAGCTGGGGCTGCGCAAGGAACTGCGCAACCTGCTGGCGGTGTTGATCGACAACGGCCGCATTGGCGCGGTGAGCGAAGTGGCAGCGGCTTATCGCCAACTGCTACAGGAGCAGTTGGGAATCCGCCAGGCGGAGATTGTGACGGCGCGGGAGCTGGGCGCGGCGGAGCGCAAAGCGCTGGTGGCGGAGATTGGCAAACTGGCTGGCTCGCGGATTGAGGCCAGCTTCAAATTGGATGCGGCGATTCTCGGCGGCACCGTGGTGCGCATTGGCTCCACGGTCTACGACGGATCGGTGCGCGGGCGGCTCGACAGGCTGAAAGAAGCTTTGATGGCCGGCTGATGCCGCCAGATAACAGTGAACAGTGGTTAGGGATTGGTAAACAGCGGTCAGGAAACAGGATTAGGCGAGCGGTAGTCAGCGAGTAGCGATTGAACTGACCACTGTCCACGGTTCACTGACCACTGAAAAAGGACAGAGATGGCTCAGATCAAGGCAGACGAGATTACGCAACTCCTTCGCGAGCAGATCGCGAACTACGACTCGAAGGTTCAGGTCGACGAAGTCGGGACCATCACATCGCTCGGCGACGGCATTGCCCGCCTGCACGGGCTGGACAAGGTGATGGCCGGCGAGCTTCTCAGCTTTCCGCACGGCATTGCGGGACTGGCCCTGAGCCTGGAAGAAGACCAGGTGGGCGCTGTGGTGCTGGGCGATTACACCGAGCTCAGCGAAGGCCAGGAAGTCAAGCGCACCGGCAAGATTCTCTCGGTGCCGGTGGGCGAGGGCATGATTGGCCGCGTGGTGAACGCGCTGGGGCAGCCCATTGACGACAAGGGCCCCATCGCCTCCACGCAGTCTCTGCCCATTGAGCGTCTTGCGCCCGGCATTATCGATCGCCAGGGCGTTCGTGAGCCCATGGCCACCGGCCTCAAGGCCATTGACGCTATGATTCCCATCGGCCGCGGCCAGCGCGAGCTGATCATCGGCGACCGCCAGACGGGCAAGACGGCCGTATTGCTGGACACCATCATCAACAACGCCAAGAACGATCTGATCTGCATCTACTGCGCGATCGGCCAGAAGCGTTCGTCGATTGCGCAAGTCGTTCAGACGCTGACTGAAGCCGGCGCCATGGGCCACACTATCATCGTGGCCGCCTCGGCCTCAGAGCCGGCGCCGATGCTTTACATTGCGCCCTATGCGGCTACGGCCATCGGCGAATTCTTCCGCGACTCGGGCCGCCATGCGCTGGTGATGTACGACGATCTGTCAAAGCACGCCATGGCCTACCGCGAGATTTCGCTCTTGCTGCGCCGTCCGCCGGGCCGCGAAGCCTATCCGGGCGATGTCTTCTATCTGCACTCGCGGCTGTTGGAGCGTTCCTCCAAAATGTCCAAAGAGAAGGGCGGGGGATCGCTGACCGCGCTGCCGGTCATCGAGACCCAGGCCGGCGACGTTTCCGCCTACATTCCGACCAACGTCATCTCCATCACCGACGGGCAGATCTTTCTGGAAACCGATTTGTTCAACTCCGGCGTGCGTCCGGCGGTCAACGTGGGCCTTTCGGTTTCGCGCGTGGGCTTCTCGGCGGCCATCAAAGCGGTCAAGCAGGTGGGCTCCACACTCAAGCTGGATCTTGCCCAGTACCGCGAGCTGGCGGCCTTCGCGCAGTTCGGTTCGGATCTGGACCCGCTGACCCAGAAGCAGCTCAATCGCGGCCAGCGCCTGACGGAATTGCTCAAGCAGCCGCAGTTCCAGCCACTCAGTTGGCAGCAGCAGGTGGTGGTGCTCTTCGCCGGAACGCAGGGCTATCTCGACGACTTGCAAGTCTCCGATATTCGCGCCTTCGAGATTGGCCTGTACAAGTACTTCGACGCCGCGCAGACTGTGCTGATGGACGACCTGACCAAGAAGAAGGCGATCGACGACGACCTGCGCGCCAAGCTGCACGCGGCGCTCAAGGAGTACTCGGCTAACTTCAAGGCGGAGCTTGCTGCAGCTAAGAGTTGACAGCCGACAGTCAAAGCGTCATTCAGGAATTGTTGGCTGCTCGTTGCGAATTGAGAACTGTCAGCTGTGAGCTGACAACTGAGAACTGAAAAATGGCAAACGTACTCGATCTACGGCGTCGCATCCGCAGCGTGAAGAACACGCGGCAGATCACCAAGGCCATGAAGATGGTCTCGGCGGCCAAGCTGCGCCGCGCGCAGGAGCGGGCTCTGGCTGCCCGGCCCTACGCCCGGATGATCACCAGCGTGCTGGAATCGCTGACCCGCCGCGCGGAGATCTTCGATCCCGAGACCGGCAACCTGCGCCATCCGCTATTTGCCACGCGCGAAGAGAAGCGGGTGCTGCTGGTCATTATCAGCGGCGACAAGGGTTTTGCCGGCGCTTTCAACTCGAACATTCTCAAGACGGCCTTCCAGTTCGTCGAGGGCAACACCGACAAGCAAATCGACATTGAGGCGGTGGGGCGCAAGAGCCGCGACCTGATGCGGCGGCGCTATCCGGTGGCGATCTACTCCGAGCAGACGGACGATCAGGGCAACAGCGTCAAGATTCGCGAACGCAAGGCCGCGGTCGAGGTCGTTGGCGACTATCCGGGGATGCTCTTGAAGCTGGAGAGCCACCGCGTCTACGATCTGGCGCAGAGCCTTATCGCCCGCTATGTGCATGAGGAGATCGACGCCGCCTACATTGTGTACAACGAGTTCAAATCGGTGATTCAGCAGCGGCTGGTTGTCGAAAAGCTTTTGCCGATCATGAAGATCGGCATTCCGCAGATTACCGGCGCTACCGAGCCCACCGAGGAAGAGCGCGAACGTGCTGCCGAAGCCGCTCTCTCGGCGGGCATCCTGCTGGAGCCTGTAGATACCACCGAGGCCGACGAGGAGTCGCGCAAATTCGGCACCGCGCAGGTGGATTACATCTACGAGCAGCCGGCGGAGGAACTTTTCAACGGCCTTCTCCCGCAATACATTTCGTCGATGCTTTATCACGCCATGACGGAGTCGGTCGCCGCGGAACACGCGGCCCGCATGACGGCAATGGATTCGGCTACCAACAACGCCTCGGATATGATCGACTCGCTCACGCTGCTGATGAATCGCGTGCGCCAGGCGGCCATTACCAAGGAGATCATCGAGATTGTGAGTGGAGCGGCGGCGCTGTAAGGATTTGAGATGAAGATCCGCGAGCTTTTGCGAACTGAAGTACGGAGCGACAAATGGCCGCGGAAGATTTTTGTAGGATTTGGAACTTTTCTGGGAATTGTCATTGCTGGATCTGTTCTCTGGAGTGTCGTTGACCGGAATTGGATTACACCTGGTGAGCGCAGCGCCGCCAAAGTCGCCGTTGGAAAGCTCGACGCTTTACAGGACGCAGGCTTCCTTAATGACAAGGAGTTTGTCGTGTGGACAAAACTGGTTGCGAGAAGGGTCGATGATGCACACCAGGCCGCACGAACAGCACGGGATAGGAAGATTGTCGCAGCGTCAATGAGTTATCAATGCACTATCGTGGCCAATCATGCTTCCCAAAAGAAGCAGGTAATGTCGCAACAACAGGACTCAAGCCGGAAGCCGGGTCAATGGATGCCAGGGTTCGCGCTTTCTGGCATAGACTGCGATTCCAGGGAATTGCACAAGGCCTTGGACTAGGTAAAGGCCAGAAACTAAGAAGGCAGAAGAGAAAATGGCAGATAACATCGGCAAGGTAATCCAGGTCTCCGGCCCCGCCGTAGACGTGCAGTTTGAAGAAGCGACGATGCCGGCAATCTATCAGGCGCTGCGCGTCACCAGCGACGGCTTCACGGTGCCCACGCCCATCAGTGTAATCCTCGAAGTCCAGCAGCACTTGGGCGAAGGCCGCGTGCGCACGGTCGCCATGCAGGCTACCGACGGCATGGTGCGCGGCATGAAGGTCATCGACCTCGGCGGGCCGATTCGGGTTCCCGTGGGCAAGGAGACGCTGGGCCGCGTGATCGACGTCGTCGGCAATCCCGTGGACAACCTCGGCCCTATCGGCGAGAAGACCCGCATGCCCATTCACCGCCCCGCTCCGCTATTTGACGAGCAGACCACGCACGAGGAGATGTTCGAGACCGGCATCAAGGTCATTGACCTGATCCAGCCCTTTTTGAAGGGCGGCAAGATCGGCCTCTTTGGCGGCGCAGGCGTGGGCAAGACGGTTGTCATCATGGAGCTCATCAATAACGTGGCCAAGAACCACGGCGGCTATTCTGTGTTTGCCGGCGTGGGCGAACGCACCCGCGAGGGCAACGATCTTTGGGTTGAGATGACCGAGTCAGGCGTCATCAAGCCCGGTGACTGGGCCCATTCGAAGTGCGCGCTGGTTTACGGGCAGATGACTGAGCCGCCCGGAGCGCGTTTGCGCGTGGCGCTGACCGGTTTGACGGTCGCGGAATATTTCCGCGATGTCGAGGGCTCGGATACGCTGCTCTTTATCGACAACATCTTCCGCTTTACGCAGGCCGGTTCCGAGGTTTCAACGCTGCTTGGCCGCATGCCTTCGGCCGTGGGCTACCAGCCCAACCTGGCCACTGAGATGGGCGAGTTGCAGGAGCGCATCACCTCCACCAGCAAGGGTTCGGTGACATCGGTTCAAGCCGTCTATGTACCAGCGGACGATTTGACCGATCCGGCGCCGGCCACCACCTTTGCTCACCTGGACGCGACCACGGTGTTGAGCCGCCCGCTGTCGGAGCTTGGCATTTACCCGGCCGTCGATCCGCTGGCCTCGACCTCGCGCATTCTTTCGGCGCGCATCGTGGGCCAGGATCACTACGACGTGGCGCAGGGCGTCAAGCGCATTCTGCAACGCTACAAGGATTTGCAGGACATCATCGCCATTCTGGGAATTGATGAGCTGTCGGAAGAAGACAAGCTCACCGTGGCGCGCGCCCGCAAGGTGCAGAAGTTCCTCTCGCAGCCCTTCCATGTGGCCGAGCAGTTCACCGGCATTCCCGGCGCGTATGTGAAGGTGGCCGATACGGTGCGCAGCTTCAAGGAGATCATCGCCGGCAAGTATGACGATATCCCCGAGCAGGCTTTCTACATGAAGGGCGCAATCGAAGAAGTGCTGGAGACAGCGGAGAAACTGAAGGCGAGTGTTTAGGGACTAGGGAACTAAGGGACTAGGGACTTAGGGACTAGGAAGCAAGAGTTGGTTAAGCAGATTGTGGAGCGTTTTTTCTAGTCCCTGGTCCCTACGTCCCTTAGTCCCTCGAAAGGTGTTTATGGCGGAAGAAGCGAATCAACTCCGAGTCCGGCTGGTGACGCCCGAGCGCACGCTCTTTGAGCATGCGGCGGCCGCGGTGGAGCTGCCGTCGAAGTCGGGCTATATGGAAGTGCTCTACGGGCATGCGCCGCTGGTAGCCGAGCTGGGCGCAGGCGACGTGATTGTGCATGGCGGCGGGGACGGCGATGCAGGCGGCCCGGCGAGCGTGACCCACTACAACGTGAGCTGGGGTTTTGCCGAGGTGCTGCCCGACCGGGTCACCATCCTGGCCTCCGACGCGCTCAAGCCCGAGGAGATTGACGTGCCCCGTGCCAACGAGCAACTGGAACGCGGCCACAAGCAGTGGAACGAAGCTGGCGACAGCGAAGAGAAGTACACCGACGCCCTCCGCGTCATCGCCGAAGCCGAAGCCAAGCTGGCCACGGCGGCAGAGAAGCACTGAGGTACTTCCGCGCGAATATTGACTCAACTGAAAAGGCCCGCTCGCTTGAGCAGGGCCCTTTCAAACTCGGAAGAAAATTCCGCGTCTACTACCTCTCCAAGATGAATCGACCGTCTTCGCTCTCAACGAAGGCGAGTTTGCCAGGAACACAACACAGAATTGCCCCCGTGTCGCGGCCAACTATCTCGGCGAGTATGGACTCAAGTTCAAACTCTCTGGCGTCCAACTTGCGATCTGCCGAGATTGCCCAACACCTTTGTCCTGCGCCTTTGGCTTGAAGGATTCTGGCAATTCCCACCTCGCCGCTTTGCGCTGGCGGAATGGATTTCACATACCGCGAATCGAACCAGCCGGGGTTAGGGTGAAAAAGCGAATCAGTCACCTTATGCCTTCGCTTTGGATTCGCGAGCAGCGTCAGAAATCTCTCTTGCCTTTCCCGGAGAATAAAGGCTCTGATCGTCGCCTCTTCCTGTGGCGCTAGAAAGTTGGGCATCAAGTAATAGATTAACGCCAGATTGCCATAACCGGCCAATCGGTGCCCATTTTCATTCAGGTGGTGCGAAGTTTCCTTATCTCGGTGAGGATCTTTATGAGGCGTTTGGATAGCCTGAGGAGCCGATT